>Ga0302216_1000522_pt1 | contig 12948 bp, 12 predicted proteins | sample II_Fen_N3_2_FD_194575 | JGI IMG/M metagenome (GOLD analysis project Ga0302216, IMG submission 194575) | Peat permafrost microbial communities from Stordalen Mire near Abisko, Sweden - II_Fen_N3_2 | ecosystem: Environmental > Terrestrial > Soil > Wetlands > Permafrost | place: Sweden: Abisko...
CGGCAAAACCAGTTGCAGGTGCTCGATTCGTTCGGCTTGCAAGACGGCGAAGAAATCCGCTTCTGGCCCAACGCCCGCGCCAGCCGGGCGGTGTTCAAGTTGCAGCGCGCCTGAGGCAAAAAAGCGGCGAGCTTTCGTCGCTAAAATTTCACCATCGGGATTTCGGCCTCCCGGCTCTTTTTAGACAGAGGGTGTCCCCTCCAAGTGCTGGCAACTCTCTTTGGAGTATTCCGTGGACACCTTTCCTGTTTCCGTTTCTTTCCGCGAAGCCCTGAGCTTCTGGCTGCAACTGGGCTTCATCAGCTTTGGCGGCCCCGCCGGACAAATTGCCATCATGCACCGCGAGCTGGTGGACAAGCGCCGCTGGGTGTCAGAAAAACGCTTTTTGCACGCGCTCAATTTCTGCATGGTGCTGCCCGGCCCCGAGGCGCAGCAGCTCGCCACTTACCTCGGCTGGCTGATGCACCGCACCTGGGGCGGCGTGCTGGCGGGCACGCTGTTTTTCCTGCCCTCGCTGGCGCTGCTGATTGGGCTGAGCTGGATTTACATGGCGTTTGGCCAGCAGCCGCTGGTGGCCGGGATTTTTTATGGCATCAAGCCCGCCGTCGCTGCCATCGTGCTGCATGCGCTGCACCGCATTGCCAGCCGCTCGCTGGGGCATCCGCTGCAGGCGCCCGCGCCTTGGGCGATTGCGGCGCTTAGCTTTATCGCCATCTGGCTTTTCAAACTGCCGTTTCCGCTGGTGGTGCTGGCCGCGATGCTGACGGGCACCGCGCTGGCCCGTTGGGCGCCGGGCAGTCTGGGGCACGGTAAAGCGCACGGCGCGGCAGCGCAAGGCGCGCATGAACCGGCCCTGATTGACGACGACACGCCCACGCCGCCGCACGCGCTGTTCAGCCGCTCGCGGCTGGCCAAAGTGCTGCTGGCAGGCGCGGCGCTGTGGTTATTGCCGATGGCCGCGCTGTTTTTCAGCTACGGCTGGAGTGGCACGCTGACGCAGATGGGCTGGTTTTTCACCAAGGCCGCACTGCTGACTTTTGGCGGCGCTTACGCCGTGCTGCCTTATGTGAACCAGGCGGCAGTCGGCCATTACGAGTGGCTGACCACCGCGCAGATGATGGACGGTCTGGCGCTGGGTGAAACCACGCCGGGCCCGCTGATCATGGTGGTGGCTTTTGTTGGTTTTGTGGGCGGCTGGGTCAAGCAAGTGGCCGGGCCGGACGCGCTGTTTTTGGGCGCGGCGCTGGCCGCTTGCGTGGCGACATGGTTCACCTTTTTGCCGTCCTTCATCTTCATTCTGGCGGGCGGGCCGTGGGTGGAATCGACGCGCGGCAACCTGCAACTGACCGCGCCGCTGGCCGCCGTGACCGCTGCCGTGGTCGGCGTGATTGCCAATCTGGCGCTGTTTTTTATCGCGGCGATTGCCTATCCGCTGGGCGCTGCCGGTCTGGCCGCCCGGCCCGACTGGGCGGCGCTGGCGCTGGCCGTTGTCGCCGCGCTGGCGCTGTGGCGTTTGAAATGGGGCGTGATGGTGGTTATTGCCGCGTCGGCGGCTGCCGGGTTGCTGCTGCGCGGGGTCGGGCTGGCCTGAGCGCGGTAGGCGAACCCGTCCGGCGGGTGCCCGTGCGGCGCTGGCAGGTGGTAGTTTTTCGCAGACGGCCCGATTTTCATCAGTGCAGGCGTCTTGAACTGGCGGCTGTGCGTAGCAAGCCCTTATGCTGAGGTCTGACCATGCAAACTTCACGCACCCTGTCCCTTTTCGCCCTGCCGGGCCGTCTGGCCGAGCGCCTGTTTGGCGACTGGGTGCGTTTTGTCTCGCCCGCCACGCTGCGCGCCGACGCGCTGGCCGGGCTGCTGGGCGCTGTGCTGGTGCTGCCGCAAGGCATCGCCTTTGCCACGCTGGCCGGGCTGCCGCCGGAATACGGGCTTTACACCGCCATCATTCCCTGCATCGTCGCCGCGCTGTTTGGTTCGAGTTGGCATGTGATGTCAGGCCCGACGAATGCCAATTCGCTGGCGCTGTTTGCCATGCTCGCGCCGCTCTCTATGGCGTTCAGCCCGGCCTATATCCAACTGGCGCTGGCCGTCACCGTGATGGTTGGCGCGCTGCAGTGGCTGATTGGCGCGCTGCGGCTGGGCATGCTGGCCAATTTCATTTCGCCTGCCGTGCTGTTTGGCTTTACGTCCGGCGCGGCGCTGTTGATTGCTGTGCATGCGCTGCCCGATTTGCTCGGACTGGCGGCGGCGCCCGAGCATGGCGCGGGCGCCGTCATCGCCCATGTGCTGAGTCAGCTGGCCTACGCCAACCCGGCCGCCATCGCGGTGGCGGGCGTCACGCTGGCCGTGGCGCTCGGGCTGCGCCGCTGGCGCCGCAACTGGCCTTCCATGCTGATCGGGCTGGCCGTCGCCACCGCGCTGGCTTGGGGCTGGAGCCAATTGAGCGCCGCCAGCGCCACGCCGTCCTCGTCGCTGCGCACCGTTGGCCTGATGGCCACGCCCTGGCCGCGCTTTGAGCTGCCGCGCATCGGCTGGGCGCAGGCGTCGGAGCTGGTCGGGCTGGCGTTTGCGCTGACCATCGTTGCGCTCGGCCAGGCGGTGTCGATTGCCAAGGCGGTGGCGCTGCGCTCGGGCCAGCGCATCGACGTGAACCGCGAGTTCCGGGGGCAGGGCTTGTCGAACATCGTCGGCGGGTTTTTCTCCTGCTATGTCTCCTGCGGCTCGCTGAACCGCTCGATGCCCAACCTCGAAGCTGGGGCAAAAACGCCGCTGTCGTCGGTGTTTTCGGCGCTGCTGCTGCTGGGGCTGGTGGCCGTCAGCGCGCCGGTGCTGGCGCAGATTCCGATGGCCGCGCTGGCGGGCTTGCTGGTACTGGTCGCGCTGGGGTTGGTCGATCTGGCCCGCTGGCGCGAGCTGTTCGCCCTGAGCCGCAGCGATTTTGCGGTGGCGCTGGCGACGCTGCTGGCCACTGTCACCATCCGCATGGAAATGGCGATTTTGCTTGGCGTGCTGCTGTCGCTGATGTCGTTTCTCTACCGCACCTCGCGGCCCGCCATGCGGACGATGGGCTTTGACAGCCGGGGGCTGGAGCGCCAGTTTGTCGTCATCGACAGCGCGTCCGACGCCGCACTCGAAGCCCTCGACACGGCGCCGTCGGAAGTCGCGCCGCCCGCCGCCGCGCTACCCGAAGCCGCTCACGAAGCACGCCACGCGCCGCTGCCCGAATGTCCGCAACTCAAACTGCTGCGCATGGAAGGCGAAGTTTATTTTGGCGCGACCCAGCATGTCGCCGACATCCTGTACGCGCTGCGCCACCAGCCGAATCCGCAAAAACACCTGCTGGTGATGGCCAAAAGCATGAACTTCATCGACCTGGCGGGCGCCGAACTCTGGGCCACCGAGCTGGCGGCGCGCCGGGCGATGGGCGGCAACCTGTACTTTCACCGGCCACGCCCGGAAGTGATTCAGATGTGGCGCAAGACCGGCTTCACCAGCCTGCTCGGGCCGGAGCACCAGTTTGCCGACAAGTTCAGCGCCATTTCCACCATTTTTGGCAAGCTCGACCCCGAGATTTGCCGCCAGTGCAAAGCCCGGATTTTCTGGGAATGCAAAACCGCCCCCGGCGACCCCCTCGGTCAGATGTCGATTGATACTGCATAGGACTCTTTATGGAACGCGATCAGGCCAGTAAATTCATCAACGACCTTCTCAAGCTGATGGTCAGCCGGGGCGGCAGCGACATGTTCATCACCAGCGACTTCCCGCCGGCCATCAAGGTCGATGGCAGGATGACGAAGTTGTCTTCCCAGGCGTTGAACGCGGGCCACACGATGACGCTGGCGCGGGCCATCATGAACGACAAGCAGGCCGCCGAGTTCGAGCGCACCAAAGAGTGCAACTTTGCCATTTCGCCGCCGGGCATCGGGCGCTTCCGCGTTAACGCCTTCATCCAACAAGGAAAAGTCGGCATGGTGTTGCGGGTGATTCCGGCCACGCTGCCGACGCTCGACGGCATGGGCATGCCGCCCATCCTGAAGGACGTGGTGATGACCAAGCGCGGCTTGGTCATTTTGGTCGGCTCGACCGGCTCGGGCAAATCGACGACGATGGCCGCGATGGTCGATTGGCGCAACGAGGAGTCTTACGGTCACATCATCACGATTGAAGACCCGGTGGAGTTTGTGCATCTGCACAAAAACTGCGTGATCACCCAGCGCGAAGTCGGGCTAGACACCGACAGTTGGGAAGCGGCCCTGAAAAACACCCTGCGCCAAGCGCCCGACGTGATTTTGATGGGCGAAATCCGCGACCGCGAAACGATGGAGCATGCGCTGGCGTTTGCAGAAACCGGCCACTTGTGCCTGGCCACGCTGCATGCCAACAGCGCCAACCAGGCGCTGGACCGGGTGATCAACTTTTTCCCGGAAGAGCGCCGCGTTCAGCTTTTGATGGACCTGTCACTCAATCTCAAGGCCATCGTGTCGCAGCGGTTGGTGCCCAAGCAGGACGGCAAGGGGCGGCTGGCCGCCGTCGAGATTCTGCTCAACTCCCCCTTGATTTCTGATTTGATCTTCAAGGGTAAAGTCACCGAGATCAAGGAGATCATGAAGAAAAGCCGCAACCTGGGCATGCAAACCTTCGATCAGGCGCTGTTTGACGCTTTTGAAAACAACCTCATCCATTACGAAGACGCGCTGCGCAATGCCGACTCGGTCAACGACTTGCGCCTGCAGATCAAGCTGTATTCCCGGCGCGGCAACAAGCCCACCGACCCCGACGACCCTAGCTTCACATTCTGAGCAACGCCATGCCCCAATTTGCCGCCAACCTGAACTGGCTCTACACCGAGCTGCCTTTTGCCGAGCGCTTTGCCGCCGCCGCCCGCGACGGCTTCAAGGCCGTCGAGCTGCTCTCGCCCTACGCGCTGCCCGCCGCCGAACTGAAAACGCTGTTAAACGCCAGCGGCCTGCAACTGGTGCTGCTCAACACCCCGCCCGGCGGCACCGACGCGGCCAGCATCGAAGCGGCCTGGGCGTCAAAAACCAGCTGGGGAACGGCCTGCCAGCCGGGCCGCGAGGCAGAATTTAACACCGGCCTGGCGCTGGCGCTGGACTACGCGCAGCAATTGAACTGCCCGCGCATTCACGTCATGGCGGGCGTGCGCCCCGAAGGCGTGACGCCGCAGGCCGCGCACGCCGCTTATGTGAATAACCTGCGCCACGCCGCAGCGCAGGCCGCAGCGGCTGGTCTGGACGCGCTGATCGAGCCGATCAACACCCGCGATATTCCCGGCTATTTTTTGAACCGGCAGGATCAGGCGCACGCGATATTGGACGAAATCGGCGCGGCCACTTTAAAAGTGCAAATGGATTTGTACCACTGCCAGGTGATGGAGGGTGATCTGGCGATGAAGCTGCGCCGCTACCTGCCGACCGGGCGTATCGGCCACATTCAAATCGCCGGTGCGCCGGGGCGCAACGAGCCGGATGTGGGGGAGATTCACTACCCGTATCTTTTTGCGCTGCTGGACGAACTGGGGTATGGCGGCTGGGTGGGGTGTGAATACCGGCCTGTGCGCGGGGCGGTGACTGGGGGAACTTCGGCGGGGCTGGGGTTGATAACAACTCTGTTTCAATGCGCTGCCTTGGGTTGAGATTAATAACTTCCCTTTAAATTTAAGTCTCTGAGAGTACGCAGAAGCTTTTTCAGTACAGAAGGTGAAAATTCAGCATCATTCGATCATCCAGAGTTGTAATTTAGTAAAATTGTAGTAACATTTGTTTTGTCTTGGGGGATGCACTGATCGGTGCCGATGCATGCAACAGCTATACCCGTCGCCAAATTCATTCATTAGCAAAGCTAACAGAAGTGCATGTCAAGACATTTTTAACTAATGATGTGTACAAACTTTGATAGAGGCATATACCCACTTTAGGTTAGTGGTATAGAAATAGTTGTTTCACTATGCAATAGATCAATGGTTGAATAGGGGTTGTCGTTAAGATGAAGAAAAAAATTCAGCAATTATCTAATAACAATAATAAAAAAAGTAAACTAAAAGAATATGTTTCTAATAGTTCATGGAACTTTCATGAGTTAAGTGATAGAAAAATTGGCGTAATAACGAAATGGATTAAAGATGCTAAATGGTCAGTAAAAACCAGGGCTAATTTTGACCGTTCAATAGATCAGCTTCGACATGTGTCAAAGATGAATTGGTCAAAACCAAATCCTGCGAGCAAAATAGGGGATGAAACTTATGTGATCCGATTCAAAGATGTTACTTCGATGAAGTTAAGGCTTTATGGACATTTTTTTGAACCCCACAAGACGTTCGTTTTGACGACGACCGGTTACGAGAAAGACAATGTCTACTATCCAGAAAACTACGAAATCGTGGCACAGTCTCACCGCACCATTTGCGACAAAGACTTTCGCAACACAACAATCCCATTCGAAGAAACTTGCGCCATCTGTATTGTCGAGAAAGATGATATCGATAGAAGTCAAAGATTACAGCAAATTTCCAGTACGTTTAATTATCGAGAAACGTCCAAAATGGAAAGATAAAGAGTATCGTGAAGCCTACATGGAAGCAGCGATTGAGCAAGGGGTAGCTTGGCAAATACGTATCAATCGCAATTTACGCGAAATGACGGAAGAAGATCTTGCCGTCCACCTAGGCATAGAGTCATCTGTCATTTCAGAACTGGAAGATCCTACGTGCGGCGGTCATAGTTTGGAAACTTTAGTCAATATCGCGAAAGCATTTGATTGCGCACTTTCTGTTAAGTTTATATCCTACTCGCAGCTTGCGTTGGATAGCGAAAAGCTTGCAGAAACCGAGCAGTTCGCTGCTCCCTACTCAATGGAACTGGAAGAATTATATGGACAACAAGAAAACATCACAAGGTCTGGCCTCCCAATCGGCAAATGCTCCATTAACGATATTTGCTGATCAGCCTGCAGCTATACAGGTGGGACCCTACGTAACGAAGTTTACATTAGGCGTTATTGATGGTGAAGATGAATATCCACGACCTGTAGTAACTATAGCGATGCCGACAGTAAATTTGATGCGCATGGTTGAAGATATGCAAGCATTATTTATTGATCAGGAATTTAAAAAAGATACAATGAAAATGTTGTCTGATGATGCGAAGATTTTTTTTAATACTCAAAGTCAGGTAAAAAAAGATCACCAGTTGGATTTTAAAAAAGTCACAAAACGGGTGTCTAAAAAATAATTAATTCAAGCATCCGAAGAGATTTTCACCAGCTCGTGGCCTCGCCAGAACGCCAGCGGATGCACATGGGCGACGAATATGACCGTTCTTCCGTCTGGAATCCCGGCAAGAACGGAGATTATTTTTTGGTCCCGCAAGCGCGCTGGGCCGAGGTTCAGTTCACTGTGCGCGAGGCTTGAATCCGCCAGAGCGCGGCAACGCCATCACCCCACCACCACCCGTCGCGCATCCTTCAAAAGCAGCAGCAACTGGTCTTCCCGCAGCGGCGACGCCTCAAATCCAAACCGCCGATAAAACCGCGCCGCCTCTTCATCCATAGGATGCGTGATCAGGGCGCGAATCCCGGCCTGATCTGAAATCATTAGCGCCCGCCGGATGGCATCCTTGAGCAGTCCGATGCCAATGCCGCGCCCCTGATCCTGCACGGCCACGCCCAGCCGCGCCAGAATCACCACCGGCAGCGGGTACTGGCCCATGCCTTTGCGGATGCGCTCCGGTGCTTCCAGCGTGTCCACCTGGCCGACGGTCAGGCTGAAAAATCCCGCCACCCGCTCGCCCTCAGCGGCCACAAAGGTTTTGGCCGACCCGCTGGACTGCGCCTGCCGGGCGTGGCGAATCAGCCAGTCGTTGAGCGCCGGTTTGCCGCAGTCAAACGTGTCCAGCCGGTGCCGCGCCTGCAACGGTTCGGGCGCGCCCAGCGTCACGCCGCATCCCACGGCGCTTGGCGCGCAAACAAGTCGCGCAGGCCGGGGTTGTCCTTGGGCGGCGCGTCCAGCGCGTCCATCAGCGCGCCGTACTGGCTGCCCGTCACCATGAACAGCCGCTGATCGAGCAAGGTCTGCTCGGCGGCATGGCAGGCGCTGTCCAGAATAAAATCGGTCAGCGATTTGTGCGCAGCGTCGGCGGCGCGGCGCAGGATGGCTTCCTGCTGCGGCGTGGCGCGCAAGCCCAGACGGGCAGAGCGCGGGGCGCGGGCGGGCGGGGTAAGTGTCGGTGTCATGGGCGGCTTTCAAGACGGGTCATAAGTTTTGATGTTAGTACAAACGACAAACAAATTCAAACTGCCGTCTCGGGCCTTCGGAAGTGGCCGTCAACTTGGCTAGCGGGTGCAGGGTGTGGCCCAATAGACCTGACTCGTTAACCTGCCCGCTTTCTTGGGAGCCATCATGAAACTTTCAAAACTATGCGCTGTTTTTCTTCTGACGCCTGCGCTGGCCTTGTGCGCAGAGTGGCATTGCCAGAATCAGGACATGGAGGTCTCCTGCAGCCAGACAGTATGTGAAGCAGCGGAGGCATTTACCCCGATAGATGTCACGGTCAGCGATCTCGGTTCGATGACCGTCTGTGCTTATTCGGGCTGCTGGAGTGGCAAAGGAAAAGTGCTGAAATCCGGCGCTCACGTCATCATTTCGGCCAATAAGCTGAAGTGGAGCGGCACGTCGCCGAATCCGGTAACTTTCATCGTCGGCCTCGATAAAACCGACAACGTGGCCGTGATCAAAGGCTCGAATTTTGCAATGCCTCTGCTCTGCAAAGGCGGCGGCGCTTAAGCTGGGATTCTCGATGCGGTGCAGAGCACGCCAATGTCCCGCAGCGCATGCTCGTTGACGACAAAGCCGCTCAACCCATAAGGCAGCAGGGCGCTTGTGAGCTTTTGTTGCAATAGCCTGGCGAACCGCCTGAAATCCGGGACATCCCAGGTCAGCAAAAGCACCACCGTCATGGGCTGGGCGCTGCCGCACCAGGCGTGGGGCAGCAAGGCGGGGTCTTGCGCACGCTGTGCAAAATTCAGCGCCACCAGCGTGTCGCGCATTTTTTCGATGACTTCATCAATGATGAAGGGCTTGCGCCGCTCTGCGTACACGATGGGTTTAAATCCTTGCGCCTCGACCCACTGGCGCGTGGCAAGCAATTCTTCGGGTTCTGCGGGCGACAGACGGGGCCGGTTTTCCAGCTCATGCCCCTGGCAATCCTTGATTTCTATCCACCAGTGCTGCCCCCGGCAGGTGGCCAGCATATCGACGGCTTGCCAATGGCCAAATTTCTGCCGGTGCCAGGCGGTGTCATCGAACTTGATGGCCTCGCAGCCGTCCTCAAATTCGCATTGCAGCGTGCCTTCAGTCAGTCTGGTCATGCGCTGGCTCCGGGGTTTCCAGCCGAAAGCTCCCGGTCATATTGCGCGAGTTCCTCGTCGAGCGCGACAAGGTGGCTCAGGCCCGCCAGGCCATCGACCTGCTGGCTGCTCACGCTCAAATCGCCGGGCTGACGGTTCAGGCCAATGAAGAGCTGGGGAATAGCTTGCTGGCGTGACAGCAAATCGAGTTCCTTGAGCAAAAAGAAACTGTGCGTGGCGATAAAAACCTGCACCCCGCGCAGGCACAGCGCATGAATCACCTGCGCCGCCAGCCGGATCAGGCGCGGGTTCAAATTGGCCTCGGGCTCGTCCCAGAACAGATAGCCCTGCGCCTGAATGACGCCGTTGGCAATCAGGCGCGCCAGCATCGCTAGCTTGCGGTAGCCCTCGGCCACCAGCGGCATTTCCATGTTGCCACTGCCGGGAATGTTCAGGTAAAAACGCCCGTTGTTGTCCAGCACCACCTTGCCGCCCAAAGCCGTTTCCAGCGGTTCGAGCAGCGCCGCCGTGGCGTCCGCACGTTTTCCCTTCAGAGTCAAACCACTGAGAAGATCGCAGGTGTCGCGCCATGTTTCTTCAAACTCCAAGTGATGGCTGTCATAAACCGAGACGAAGCGGGGGTAGATGGTCAGCAGTTCGCGGGTGGGTAGGTACAGCGGGCTTTGCGTCTCCCACCGAACTGGCAACTGATCGACTCGCACATCCGTTTTGGAGTTGGTGGCAAAACTGATGCTTGTATTGAGGTTGGCATCGTCAAAAACCAGCGCCACCTCGCAGCGTTCGCGCCCTTGCTTGCGGCTGGCGAGGCGGCCCAATTCTTCGGGGCGAAAAACGCCCGTCAGCTTCTCGCCATAGGCTTTTTGTAGATAGGTTTTGGTCGGCTCTGTGCCATTGAGCTTTTTGCCGGCCTGCGCGCTGGTGGCGATCAGCGCATAGGCGAGTTTGAGCAGGTGCGATTTGCCCGCGCTGTTCTCGCCGACGATGACGTTGAGCCCTTTGGAAAAATGAAATTGCTCGTCATGAAAAACGGTGAATTTCTTCACCTGCAGTTGCTCAAGCATCTTGTGCCCTCTTGTCTGTTTGCCGCTGTGCGCTGTGGAGGAGGTATTTTCAACGAATCAATCCGCCAGCCCGCTCAAAATCGGGCAGTCGGGCCGCTGGTTGCCCTGGCAGCAGCTGGCCAGCTCTTGCAGCGTCTGGCGCATGGCCTGCATCTCGGCGATGCGCCGCTCCAGATCGGCGACATGGGCCAGCGCGATGCGTTTGACATCGGCGCTGGCGCGGCTCTGGTCATTCCACAGCTTGAGCAGCTCGGCGATCTCCAGCATGCTGAAGCCCAGCAGCCGGGCGCGGCGGATGAAGCGCAGCGTGTGGATTTGCGCCTCGCCGTATTGCCGGTAGCCCGCATCGGTGCGCGGCACGGCGGGCAGCAGGCCCAGCGTTTCGTAATGGCGAATCATCTTGGCCGACACGCCCGATTGGGCAGCGGCCTGGCCGATGTTGAACGGGCCAGAATTGGCCGCAGGCGCGGCGACGCTGGCGGCGGCTGGCGATGTGCGGGCGCTCATTTCGAGCGGCCTTTCCAGCGCCGCAGCAGCAGCGCGTTGCTGACCACGCTAACGCTGCTAAACGCCATCGCCGCCCCGGCAATCACCGGGCTGAGCAGCCCGAACGCGGCCAGCGGAATCCCGACCACGTTGTAGAAAAACGCCCAAAATAAGTTCTGCCGGATCTTGGCGTAGGTGCGGCGCGAGATGTCGATGGCGTCGGCCACCAGCGCCGGGTCGCCGCGCATCAGCGTGATGCCCGCCGCCTGCATCGCCACGTCGGTGCCGGTGGACATCGCAATGCCGACATCGGCAGCGGCCAGCGCGGGCGCGTCGTTGATGCCGTCGCCGACCATCGCCACGCGGGCGTTTTTGTTGTTCATGCCGTCCATCCCGGCCTTGAGCTGGCCGACGATGTTGGCCTTGTCTTCGGGCAGCACTTGGGCGTGGACGATGTCTATGCCCAGCTGTTTGGCCACGGCGTCGGCGCTGCCCTGGTTGTCGCCGGTAATCAGCGCGGTCTGGATGCCCAGCGCGTGCAGGCTGGCGATGGCTGCCGCCGCGCTGGTTTTGACGGTGTCGCCAAAGGCCAGCAGCGCCAGCAGTTGCGGCGCGCCGCTCACGTCGGCCAGCCACGACACGGTGCGGCCCTGCGCTTCAAGCGCGCCGGCGCGTTCGGCAAAGGCGCTGACATCGACTTTCAATTCCTGCATAAAGCGCGGGCTGCCCAGGCGCAATTCGCGCCCGTCCACCAGCGCCGCCATGCCGCGCCCGGCCACCGCACGCAACTGCGTGGCCGCCGGGACGCTGAGCTTTTCTTTCTCGGCCAGCGCGGTGACGGCCTTGGCCAGCGGGTGCTCGCTGCCGGATTGAATCGCGGCGCTCCAACTCAGAACCGCGTCGCGGTCGGCGCTTGGCAGCGTGCGGCCAGTCAGCGCGGCTGAATCCGCCGGGGCCGTTCCTGCCGCCGGGTTCGCCAGCGTGGCCGAATCAGGCAGTGCTACCAATTCGACCAGTTCCGGCTTGCCCTCCGTCAGCGTGCCGGTCTTGTCGAAAGCCACGACTTTGACTTGGTGCGCGATTTCCAGCGCCTCCGCGTCCTTGATCAAGATGCCGTGGCGCGCTGCCACGCCGGTGCCCGCCATGATGGCCGTCGGCGTGGCCAGCCCGAGCGCGCAGGGGCAGGCAATCACCAGCACGGCGACGGCGTTCAAAATGGCGGTTTCCCAATGGCCGTCGTCCGCGCCGAACCAGCCCCAGCCCAGCAGCGTGGCAAAAGCGATGCTAATCACCACCGGCACAAACACCGCGCTGACCTGATCGACCAGCCGCTGAATCGGCGCTTTTTTCGCCTGCGCGGACTCGACCATCCGCACAATGCGCGCCAGCGTCGATTCGGCGCCGACGGCGCTGGTTTGCACGACGATCAAGCCTTCGCCGTTGACGGCGCCGCCCGTGACACGGTCGCCGGGTTGCTTGTTGACTGGCAGGCTTTCGCCGGTAATCAGCGACTCGTCGGCCTCGGTCGCGCCTTCGAGGATCTCGCCATCGACGGCGATGCGCTCACCGGGGCGCACGACGACCCAATCACCGACTTTCACTTCGGCCACCGGCACGTCGGTGTCCACGCCGTTGCGGCGCAGCCGGGCGGTTTCGGGGCGCAGCGCGTTCAGGGCGCGGATGGCTTCGGTGGTCTGGCGCTTGGCGCGCGCTTCCAGCCATTTGCCCAGTAGCACCAGCGTGATGACGACCGCCGACGCCTCGAAATACAGGTGCGCCATCGCGTGGCCGCCATCGTTACCGCTGCCACCAGCGCCATTGCCGCCAGCGCCACCGCCGTGCCGGAGCAGCAGATAAACACTCAGCCCGTAAGCCGCCGAGGTGCCCAGCGCGACGAGCAAATCCATATTGCCCGCGCCCGCCCGCAGCGCCTTCCAGCCCGATTTGTAAAAGCGCGCCCCCAGCCAGAACTGCACCGGCGTGGCCAGCGCCCACTGCAGCCAGCCGCCCAGCATCCACGACT
>Ga0302216_1000527_pt1 | contig 12875 bp, 5 predicted proteins | sample II_Fen_N3_2_FD_194575 | JGI IMG/M metagenome (GOLD analysis project Ga0302216, IMG submission 194575) | Peat permafrost microbial communities from Stordalen Mire near Abisko, Sweden - II_Fen_N3_2 | ecosystem: Environmental > Terrestrial > Soil > Wetlands > Permafrost | place: Sweden: Abisko...
CGAGTTCCACTCCGTCAGCCAGATGTCGTACTTCTTGCCCGGAACCCCGTACTTCTTGACCTGGGAGCGAACATCTTCCATCAGCTTGTCGGCTTCACCCGAGACCGCCAAGAGAGCCAGATCGTTGTCGGTGCCAGCCTTCTGGGCGTAATGGTGAACGTTGACGCCATCGACAATGTCGGCGACATGCTTCATCACGTTCTTGTTCCAATCGCCGGTGAGCTGCCACACCACCGTGATCTTGATGGTCGGGTCGGCCTTCTTCATGGCCAAGATGACTTCACGAGCCTTCTTGCCGTAGGCTTCGCCGCCGTCCTTGCCCCACTGGTCGTAGTACTTGTGCCAGTTGCCGTAGACCTCGTTGCCGATTTCCCAGTACTTGACCTTCGGACCCGCGGTGCGCTTCTTGTTCACGTACTCGACCCAGCGGGCGTTCTCCTCAGGAGTGCCGCAGCCGACGTTGGCCGTGAACATGGGCTCTACACCAACCTTCAAGCACCAGTCAAGGAACTCGTCGGTATCAATGTTGAAGTCCTTGGCCTTGAGCACATCTTCCCAATGGTCTTCGTCAGAGCGAAGGCCACCCGGATAGCGAACCGTACCCAAGTGCAGCGGTTTTTCCAGTTCAATGGAAGCGTGGTCCATCAGTTCCGGAGCCCACAGGCCCACGTTGATGCCATAAATGTCACCAATGGGCTTTACCACCTTGGAAAGGTTGGCTTCAAACACCGCATTTTCCACGGCAGCGCCCTTAACTCTCTGGATTTCGCGCTGATTGGTCACGGCGATGTTCTTGACCATCATGGATCCGGGAATGTCACCCGAAGGCTTGAAGGAGATCTGGAAAACCCCATCCAAGTCAAGCTTGTTGTTCTGCTTGGCTTCAGGCGGCTGGTAATACGGATACTTGCTGAAGTCCTTGAAGGGGATGATTACCTGGTTCCAGCCCTTGTTGGAGCCGACCGTGGCAATAAACATCTCGTGATCGCGGTCTTCCAGAGTGATATCCACCTGCTGGTAAGGCTTCTCCGTGTACATCCATAGCGAAAGGCCCCAATGCTTGGTCCAATCGTTGTGAATGGTGGGGTCGTTGCCCATCTGATAGAGATCGTCATACCAGTCGCCCGGCTTGAAGTCGATCTTCATGGCCTTGCCCTTGAACTTACCGCTGGCCGGCACGAAGCTGCGAGAGATGTCAGCGGTGGTGCCATGCACGGCCTGCCACTTGTCGTTTCCCTTGCCGTCGAAGTCGAAAAGCGTAATGTCCTTGGCGTCGGACTGGAAGGAATTCCAATAGGCCTCGTCATCACGCATGCCGATAGCCGTCTTGGTCAGTTGGATCTGATCGAAGTAGAAGGTCACTGGCTTTCCGGGACCAGGCTTGTTCTCATCGCGCCCGATCGAGAAGCGGATTTCCTGAATCTTGCTCCAATCGACCTTGCGACTGACTTCGCGCCCCTTGTTGGCATCCCAGTAAGTGCCGTCGTCGATGAACTTCTTGAGCGGCACGCGGACCTGAATCCATTTGCCTTCCTCGACAAGACCGTCGACGTAGTCGTTGGCGATCACCTTGGTTTGCACCTTGATGTCCGGCCCTTGGCGATCCATGAGGCCAACCATGAACTTGGTCGAAGCTTTGCCGCCCTTGACCCAGAAGGTCAGTGTTCCCGTCTTGCGGAACGGCGTCAGATCGAAGTACTTGTCGTTGCCGATGGAAAGCGACACGCCCGAGTAGTCGTTCTCCATATAGGTAGCCAGCACTTGCTGATTTCCCGGAGTCGAGCTTTCCAGAGTCTTCACGGCGGTCTTGGTTCCACCGTAGACATAGGAGAAGGCTGGGACGTCTTCAACGAAGAAGTTCCCCAAAACTTCGTCATTGAGCTTCATCTGCTCCGGGGTCGGAGCATCGCTCGAGTGATCCATGTCCAGCCAGTCTTCCGAGACGGGCATAGTGCTAGGATCAAAGGCATCAGCCCAGATCTGGAAGTTGTCGATGTCGAACTTGCAGTCGGGATTGTCGTTCTTGTTGGTGATGATGCGGAATTCCTGCACCAAGTCCCACTGGAACGGCTGACCAACTTCAATGCCCTTGGCAGCGTCCCACGCCACGCCACGCTTGCCGAAGTCCCGCAGCGGAATCACGAAAGTGGTCCATTCGCCCTTTTTGATCACGCCGTACTTAGGCGAAAGATCGACGCGGACCACCGTCTTCCAGCCGTCGGACTTCTCGTCGTCCACCAGGCCGATCTTGATCTTTTCGCCACCCTCCAAGCCGCGAGCCTGGAAAACCACAGCACCCGACTTAAGATACGGAGTCATGTCAAAGGACTGGTTCCAAAGGCACACAGCGGCACCGGAATAGTCCTTCTGATCGATATCGAAATGAAGGAAATAATCGGAGCCGAAGGCGCCCTGGCCTTCGCTTTCCTGCTGGCGGACCTTGGTAGAGCCACCATAGACGTAGCTAAAGCCGCCTTGCTGGAAATCCTCGTCAAAGAAAGTGTACGCCGGATAGGCTCCTTCCTTCAGGCCTAAGGTCTTGGCATCGAGCATCTTTGAAGCAGAAGCTCGTGCCGCGGTGTCCGGCTGAGGAATGGGCTGGAGCCAGCATCCCGAAAGCCCTAGAAGGAGGGCCGCACTGGCGGCGGCCATATTTCGCATGATGCGCATGGAGTTCTCCTGAAGGTTCCCCGGTTAGAACGCCATCTGAAGCTTGACGTTCACGATATCTTGATCGAAGTCCTTGTCAGTCAGATTCGTGTACTTGGTCGTCAGCTTGTTCCACATGCCGATCAGGTAGGCGCCTTCCTGAACCTTGACTTCAACGCCAAGCCCCAGGTTGGTCTGCTTGTTGGAAACAGGTCCCCCTTCGTCCACGAGCAGGCTGTCGGCAATGCCGGTCTTCTGCTTACCGTCGATCGCCTGATAAGCAGCCAGAAGTGCCACGCGCTTGTGGACGGCGATGTAAGCTCCGGCATTCAATACAGTGCTCGCATAGTTGAACTCATCGCCAGCCTTACCAGTGTTCTGCTCATAGGAGCCAGCAAACTCGAGAGGAAGATTCCAAATTCCGTCCAAGAACTTGTCGACGCGCACCTTGGCACCCGCTTGGATCTTCTGGTATTTGGCCTTGCTGCCTTCAACTGTTGCTTTGGCTTCCTGTAGGCTGTAGAAGGCGCCCTTGAGATCAACAGCTCCGTCCAAGATAGATGCATCAAGGTCAACCTTGGGTCCGACGCGGTTGGCCGTAGCCTCTCCACCCGGGAGGACCATTTGCAAGTTCCAATCGAGCTGCTTCTGAGCATACTGGGTCGGATCAAGCACCTGATTGGTGTAATCGTTCTTTTCGACCGGATTCTTGACCGTGTAGTTGGAATTGGCTTCGGGAACAAAGTTGTACACATTATGATACATCGCATCAAAGGTGTTCCAAGTGTTCCAGCCCTGCTCGGTATTGAGAACTCTCTGCCCATAAAAGGTCGGAGATTGCGCCAAGTCGTTGCGGAAAGCGGAATCATTTTGGAGATATCCGCCCGTTACGCAGATGTTCAAAACTTTCGGAATCACATAGCCAACATTTAGCTTGGCATTCAGAGCATTTCCAGTAAGCTTTGGAACAGTATCCTTTCCTCCCCTATTGATGAATCCATCCCAGCTGGAATGAGCAAATTCTGCATTCAATCCAGCTTTTATGCCATTAAGTTCAAAAACTTTGTCTGCTTGAAAACCACCACGAGCCGCTTCCACAGTTCCATGTTGCGCAGAGTCGCGGCCAATAGCTTGATCACGAACACTCTTGGTGGTGCCACCCGAATTGAGGACGCTGAAGGTTGACTTCAGATCGCTTTCAATCAAGAAGCTCCCCCCCACAGACGCGCCTTTGAGGAAGGAAACATCTCCATGAGCAGCTCCAAAGTAGCGATCAAATGCTCCCCAATTGAAGGGGTATGACGACTTGAGCTGCTCGGCTTGAGTCCGATTTGCCGAAGCAAGCTTGGCACCCAACACACCGACATCGAAGGAATCGATGGCGATGTCAGGAACCGAAGCACGCAATCCAAACTGCAAGCCCTGAAGAATGCGCTTGTTGTCCCCTTGGAAGCGCTCATTCATCGCCTGCTCTTGCCCCTGCTTGAAGAGGCGCGGCGTGTAAAGGAATCCGACATCAGGAGCCCACATGGTGTAGGGCGACCAGCGCACGGCCTGATCACCAACGCCATAATAGAGCATTCCAGCCGCCGACTTGCCATCTAACGACAACCAACGCGTCTCAATGGGCGTCGCCGGCGATCCCCAGAAGTTTGGCCAATCGAGATGCATGCGGAAGACCGCACGTGCTGTCGTATTGGCATTAGGACGGGCTCGCAGATCAAAATCGACCTGGGTATAAGCAAGCGGCTCAGTATTTCGAGCGCTGTCAATGGAACCAGATCCGGTAAGCTTGGACGAGAGGTATTCCCCCGTCGCCACGCCTCCGACAGAAAGTCCCTGCTTCGAGAGAACATTCTCCAAAGCTTGTTCGATCTTAGACTGCTGGTCCTCAATCGATGTCTGCGCCATGGCGGCGAGCGGAATCGCCAGAGTGAGGGCGGCGGCCGTTGCCTTGCTGTTCATGCGTATTCCCTTCATATAGCGGTTATCCATTTTCAAAACCACATCTTCACTTCGGCCATGGTCAGCCAAGCCTTGTAATCGTTGACACCTGCCGCCTTGGCGACTTCCGTCGAGATGCCCTTGTCTTCATGCGTGAAATATTGGCAGCGGAAGTTGAACGCAACACGGGAAGCAAGATCCCAATTGAATCCCAAACCATAGATCCAATCGTTATAGTTGATCGGTGCCCGATGCAGATTCTGAGGATAGTTGCTGACCTTGCACGAATCGTCACTAGTGGGACTCTTGCCTGTCGCCGTATCAATATAAGCGACACCGTAGCGAGACTTCCAAATTTCGTTGCCGAGAAGACCTACGACATAGAACTTGGGAGAGACCTGGAATACCGGCTCAAAGCGCAGGGCACGTCCCATCAGGAGAACATTGTCATCTGAAGCGCTGAAGGCCGGAATTCCAACTCGGTTATCCTTGGTAATTGAGTTGAAGGCTGCGTAGCCCGCAACGAAAACCGAATGCTTTCCTTCCCAAAGGCGAGAAATCTCATAGGAAGCATCAAAGCTCAGATTCTGAGTGAATTTACGGCTTTCCGGCACCGTTCCATCCAGCAGATTCTGCTTGACTGCAGAAGCTTCAGTGTTCCACAAAGCCGTATCTGCAGCAGTCTTCAATTCGGTATAAGACTTGGTCAAACGATAGGGAACAAAGCCTTCATAAATCGACATGAATGCAGCTCGTTGGCCACCTGCGTCTCCTAAGGTCGGTGCGTTTGGGTTTCCTTGGCCGACATAAAATTCGTCACCTAAGCGCTTAGCTTGACGCAGATTAAACGAGGAACCGGAGCGGAGATAATCGCTCATCAGTCCTTGGTCGTACTGAGTAAAATCAGAAGCCAGCGTATAATTGTAGGCCTCTCCATTCATGCGCCAGGGGAAGTAGACTACGTCACGTCCTTTTTCCATCTGGCCGTGCAAGCCCCATGACATTCGCGCATGGCCTCGCGGGATCGGCATCTTGAGGATCAGGTTAGCACCCGCAAGGTTGCTCGCATAGGCTGTCCCGTTGTCTTCCCCAGCAAACTTGCCAGCACCAGTCATGTTCGACTCGTAGGGGAAAATTCCGTCCATGGGATTCGCCACCGAAGCGGGAGACTGGAACTTCTTGGGAAGAACTACTGAACGCAGCTCAGCTTCCAACCAAGGGAACGGATAGGAAACGTCAGCATAAACACCAGGAATCCAGCCGGTACTAGTACGTCCAATTTCAGTCCACTGATCAGCCGTCATGGCCTTTTCCTGCATATTGGAACGATACATGTAGATGCTGTCTAGTGCGGAAGCATTATTTGCATTAATGCCACTTGAAGACGATGCGGTTGCCTTCTTTGAAAGATTAAAGGCCGAAATAGAATCTAAAATTGCAGCCTCAGTCCATTTCTTTCCCGTCACCTTGTAAAAGACTGAATCCGCATGGCTCATAGCGATATCAATGTGGAAATTCAACCCGCCAGGAACATTGCGACGAATGTCAATCGACCCGACTTGTGGAATTACGTAGTAATTGCTTGAAAACTGGCCGCTAGAATAGTTTTTGCTGACTGTATCCATTTTGAATTTGTACAGCCTCCCACCAGTCCCAGAAGAAACAGAATCAGTTACAGCAACACCTTTCCGATAAGCCGATTTTGCAATCAAGGTCTGTGCCTGATCGACCGACGCTTCCCACCCCCACTGCTTGGGATAATTGTCATCGACATAGTAGCCAAATACGTTGGCGCCAACAGTCAAGCCTCCCGGAAGATCACTCTTGGCGAGACGTCCCAAATAAGACCAACGATACTCGTCGGCAATGCCAATGCCTTTTGTTGCAGAGGAACGAGCAGGCTCACCCGCTGTATACTGCAACTCGGTGTTCTTGTCGTTGGGTACCAACCAGGGCTGGTTCTTGGCATAGCCTTCATAGAATCCGAAAAGGCCGTTGGCGTAAAGTCCGGCAGGCAATTCGACAGACTCAATCTGAATGCCTTCAAAGGGTTTCTTGTTCCAAGCAGCACGACCGGACTTTTCGCCCTTGATCGTCCCGTAGTCGTAAAACTGGGCCGTCGACTGCTCCAGCTCGAAGGGTAGGTAGTCCCAAGCGAAGATGCGCGGCTGGATCTTCCAGACCGTCAACGGCGAGAGTTCGTTCCACAGCACGCCGCCCAACTTGGCACTCCATGTCGTCGGCCCGATTTTGGCGACGAGGCCAGCGGCCATGTCTTCGTAAACCAACGACCCGAGCTTGGAGCCAGCCTCGCCAGTCGTGACGGCGCGTTTGTAGCCCGCTGGCAACGAATCGCCGCGGCTTCCATACACGGAACTCGCATTGGTCGTCGAACCAAGCATGGCATTATTGAACGAGATCTTGCTCCAAAGCCGCAAATTCCGATTGGGAGCAGCCACCATACCTAGGCGCAAGGACACGAAGCTGTTCTTCATGGTCGTGGCGTCGGCTTGCATCCAGTCCGGATATTCCCGATAGGTTGAGCCGATGATGCGACCGATCGCTTCACCAGCAAACGAAACGGGCTTGGAGCCACCACTCAAGATGGAGCGGCGAGCCATGCTTTCATACTGGTCAAGGCCGGCATTGATGCTATCGAGCTCGGCTTTGGCCGCATCTCCCAGCGCGGGCGGCGTCGACTGCGACCACACGGCTGGTACCGACACAACCGCCAACGCCAGGGCCGACAGTTTTTTTGGAAGGATTCGCTTCACGTCTTCACTCCAGGATGGCGGCCAAAGCCGCGTGGATCACGTGCACAATGTCGCCAAAACTCATAGAAAGGTTCAGGATACATCAGCCTTTCACCGCTCCTGCGGTGAGGCCCGATACGATTTGCTTTTGCATCATGAAAAAAAGCACCATGACCGGAAGGGTGGCTATCGTCGCCGCTGCCATCATGAGATCGTAGCGGTTCTGGTAGTTTCCGGCGAATAGACGAATGCCCACTGGGATCGTGTAGGTGCTTTCGTTGGTCAACACCCACGCGAACATGAGCTCGTCCCATGCTGTCAGGAAAACATAAATACCCGTCGCTACGATCCCAGGCATGGCAGCCGGTAAAATCACCGACCAAAAAGCGCGCAGAGGGCCGCAGCCATCCACCAAGGCAGCTTCTTCCAACTCCTTGGGGATGACGGCAAAAAAGCCGCGCAAGATCCAGATCGTGAACGGTACGTAGAAGGCGGAGTATAGGGCCACCAACCCCCAGTAGGTCCCGACAATGCGGATCCCCGTCGCTTGGCTCACCTTGGTGAAAAGCACATAGAGGGGGACAAGGAACATGATGCCCGGAATCATTTGCGTCGCAAGGATGGAAATGCCGAAGACATCCTTGCCCCAGAAGCGGAAACGCGCCAAGGCGTAGCCGGCAAGCGAGGCCAAGACCATGGAGATGGCCATGACCAGAGTGCATACGACAAGACTGTTGAACAGGTAAGTTCCAAAGGGAAGATTCCGCCACAGATCGATGTAGTTGCGCCAATGGACATAGATTCGCCCCTGCGAAAGCCTCCCTGCAGCCAAAGAATCCAAGTTCCCGGCGGAAAATGCCACAAGTTCACCATCTGGCCCACCAGCAACGACCTGATCACCGACCTTGGCCAGTGCTACAGCATCGAAGCGTGCGCGACTTGAAGATAGAGCCGTTTCTCCGGAATCGCTTCCGGAATCGCGGACAGCATGCATTTTCCAGAGTCCACCGACGCCACCGAACCAAGCTGTCTGCCCGTCTACGGCCGCCGATTGGATCTCGCGCCCCTCTCCCTTGGCTAGCTCCTGGGTTCGAACGATCTTCCCTTGGGAGATCGAGAAGATGTCGGCAAATCCGGAGTGCCCAAACAGGATTTCATCCGCATCCAGAGAACGCACCACATTGGGACGATCCCACGGAAGCGCCACGCCCCATTCCCAATGGGCCACCTCAGCGTGCGCCTTAGCATCCCAGACGATAAGGCCGTTGGGGCCGACCATCAAGATGCGAGGAGTTCCTGGCACATCCTGCAGCTCGTCCACCGAAAAGGGAAGGCCACTGGCGATGTTCAGAAACTTTGGCGCCCCATTCGGCTTGGCCAGTTCCACCACACCAGGACCGCGATCCATGCGCAGCACCCCGAAGACGGCATCTGGTTTGGCAACCAAATAGGAGGCGTAGACGTCATTGACCCAGACCGTGTTCCAAGGATGGTTGGGAAACTGCCGGCGATAGGCGGCCTTCAGATCTCCCATGTCCCAGCGACGTGTCACCTTCCACTCCGGTGACAGCTCCATCAGCCCTTTGTCAGCAGAAAGAGCCCACAATTCCCGATCCCAAGTGGCAAAAGACGCCGAAAACCAGCCGTGATTGACGGCACGAAGGGTTTCCAACTTTCCGTCGCGCAGCTGAAAAAGCCCTAAGCCTCCGTCGCGGGAACCCGCCAGAATGCCTTCCGAGGTCTCGCGGATCATTTGGACTTGCGCCTTGCGATGACCAAGCCCCACTTGACCCAGCAGAATCTCGTTGTTGTCCTTGAAGCTGCAGTAAACCATCCACAGGATAGGAAGCAGGTTGAGCACCACCAGCGCAAAAGTCGCGATGGTGAGGAATCTGCCCAAAAGGCGTCTACGAGCTAGGTAGTTCAGGCTCATTCGTTGGTCAGATCATTGCGGAAGATGCGATACCACACCACCACCAGCGCGATCATACCGAGCATCAAGAGCACGGACATGGCCGCACCGTGGCCGAAATCCCACATTTGGAAGGAGTTGCGGAAGATCGCGGTCATCAGTAGGTCGCCGTAGCGTCCTGGGAAACCGGCTCCGTTGCCAAACATCATGATGACGATGTTGAAGGAATAGACGTTGAAGATGAGCCCGTTGAGCAGCAGCACCGACCACACTGGCGAAAGCAGCGGCATGGTGATGCGGCGGAATTTCTGCCACACCGTGGCACCATCGAGATCGGCGGCCTCATAGACTTCATGCGGAATGTTCTGTAGTCCCGCAAGCAAAAGGAGCATCGAATAAGGCCAGAAGCGCCAGATGGTCGGGATGATGATGGCCCACAAGGTATTGGGGCCCAACAGCCAAACCGGTCGGTAGGAAATGAGGTGCAACCAATCGTGCAGCACAATGTTGACGATGCCGGTATCCTGCTGCCACATGAAGCCCCAGAGAAGTCCCACCACGTAGGTGGGAACCACCCACGGAAAAAGCAGCAACGTGCGCGCCAGGGAGCGGCCTCGGAAAGCGCGATGCAGCAGCAGGGCGCCCATGAGCCCGAACACCGAAGTTCCCAACGTCACCAGAAGCGCATACCAGAAGGTGTTTCGCACGGCATCGGCCATGCCGGCATGCAAGGCGCTGGACGAATTGAACAGAACGTCTTTGTAGTTCCCGAACAGACCATTGTCGGGAAGCGGAGCGTCCAAATACAGCTGCAGATTGCTTTTGCGGGCCGCCAGGAAAGAAAGCCAGATTCCTTGCACGATGGGGAGCACATGGACAAAGGCCATGCCCAAAACCGTCGGGGCCAGGAACCAATAGGCCATGCGGTTCCGGCGCGAGGTAAAATGCGCCATAGATCCCCCCTAGCGCCCCCGGAAAGCGCGGATCTTGGCTGCGTACTGGGGCTTTTTCTCCAACTGATCGCGGATGAGTTCGCGGATCTGGTTCGCGGCGGCTTTCAGTTCAGCGCGCACCTTGGCTTCGTCGTACTTGCCGTTCACTTCAGAGGCGATGTCGATGATGTTGCCAAAGCGAGTGTTGAGGATGGAGGTCTCTACTTCCCCCCAATAAGGAACTGCGGGGTAGGGGACGCCATCATCGGCCAGTTGCTTGAAGAGCTGGCGATTTTCGTTGCTGGAGTAGTAGGGGCTATCGAAGACCTTGCGCAGCGCCGGCGCCATACCCGAAAGTCGGCAGTAGCGCATCACGGCGGTGGTGTCCGTCGTGAGGAAGCGCAGCAATTCCTTAGCTTCCTTGGGGTGGCTGGTGGACTTGAAAATGGCCAGTTGTGAACCACCCACGAAGAGCTTGCGCCCGGCAGGCCCTGCTGGCGGAAGCGCCGTTCCATAGTTCTTGGCAGCCACCGAATTGCCGGCACCGCCCTGCTCTTGCGGGCGCTCCAAGTAAACGAGCTTGGTAGAAGCTTCTTGCCAGGTAGCAATGCGCCCCTGATCGAACTCGGCCGAGACTTGCGCCGTGGTCTTCTCCAGATAGGCCTTGGGAGAAAGTCCCGAGCGGATGAGCTTCAAGTAGGCAAGAACGCCCTGGACCGACTTCTCGTCGTCCAAGAGCACCGAATCGCCGAGGGCATTCACGACACCGCCACCTGCGCTGATGATCCAGGGATAGAAGTTGTGGACCACGTTCCAGTCGTTCTTGCCGGCAATGCCGATGGCTTCGACCTTCTGCCCATCCGAAAGAACGCCTGCCGCCTTGATCTTGTCGAGAGCCGCGAAGTACCGGTCCCAGGAAGTCGTCGCCTCGTGAATGTCCACGCCCGCCTTCTGCCAGACGTCCTTGCGGTAGAAGAGCGGCCGCACATCCACCAGCCAAGGGAGCGAGGTGACGCTATCTGAATAGATGGGCTTCATGTAGACATAGGCGGCCCGCACAAAGGGGGAATCGGTCTTCAAGTCCTTCTTGGCGGAATCAAGGACATCGCTCACCGACATGAGGCTGCCGATATCGGTGATGGAACCAGCCCATGAGGAGCCGATCTGGACGACATCGGGCCCGGCACCGGAAGTCGCAGCCGTGGTGATCTTGGTCCAGGCAGCTCCCCAATCGAGGATCTCCACCTGCACCTTGATGCCGGGGTGCTTGGCCTCGAAAAGCTCCACGACCTTTTCTAGGTCTTCCTTGGGTTTGGAAGTGTTGGGAGTTGCCCACAGACGCAGCGTGATTTGCCCATCCGTGGCATCGCCATCCTTGGCGCTATTGCAGCCAACAAGAGTCACCGCCCAGGCACTGCAGGCCAACGCACATAGCAGTCGGAAGTTGCGAATCTTCATCACCGATACTCCCTCCCAGTGGGCCCTTCCATCCGGCCGAGTGCCTTGGGCGCAGTCAGCACCCCGGACATAAGCAAGACATTCAGGAATCTAGACACACTTGCGGCATTTGGAACGATGTTCTTGCACTTTGGATGCTGGTTTTTTACGGCTGCGATGCCCGTAATTCGGCACTTTTTAGTCTTCTGTCGAACGTATATTTGGGGCTCCCATGTCTAAACACAATGGATCCTGCCTTGTGGCGGGGTTTGCTAGATCGGAAAAGAGGGAAGAATGCGAGTAACCAAGTTGTCCGTTTCCGGACTCCCCGTGGCCCTTACCGTGGCCCTTTCCCTGCTCGCTGGATGCAAGGGAAATAGCGCCAAGGATGCCGGCGGATTCCCCCGCGACCAGACGCTGTATCTGGGCGGCTCGCAATGGGGCGACCCCAGCACCTTCAATCCGCTGGCCGAAAGCTGGCAGGCCGCCTGGCCTGTGGGCGACCGCTTCAATCTGATGTACGAGCCCCTGATCAACTACAACTCGCAGACCGGCCAAGTTGAGCCTCTGCTTGGCTCGCTCGTCTCCAAGAGCAACGACAGCATCGTTATCGAACTCAACCCGGCAGCCAAGTGGTCGGACGGCAAGCCCGTCACTTCCGAAGACGTCAAGTTTGTCTACGACCTCGGTCGCAAGTACAAGGACGCCGCCACCGCCTACGTCACCGAGTTCATCTCGCAGATCAACGTGGCCAAGGTCGGCAACACCGAGCGCCTTTCGTTCTTGGTCGACAAGAAGGGACGCAACAACCCGCTGGTGATCCTTGATCTCCTGCAAGCCGTGCGCATCGTTCCTGCTCACATCTTCCAGCCGCTTCTGGACAAGAACAACGGCGATCTTTCTGCCGTCAAGAAGCTCAAGGTCGACAGCGTGCCGGTGGTCTCGGGCCCTTACAATCTGAAGACCTATTCCAACCAGAAGATCGTGCTGGAACGCCGCGACGACTACTGGGGAAATGCCGCTCTCCATGCTGGCCAGAAACCCGGTCCCAAGTACATCATCCACCCGATCTTCAAGGACAACAACGCTTTTGCGATTGCCCTTCAGCAGGGTGATCTCGATGCTTCCCAGACCTACATCCCTCGCATCAGCGTGAAGGCCAAGGACGGCGTTGGAACCTGGTACAAGAAGGCTCCCTACTTCGTGCCCGGCTCCATCCCGATGCTCATCATCAACGTGACCAAGGAG
>Ga0302216_1000528_pt1 | contig 12864 bp, 9 predicted proteins | sample II_Fen_N3_2_FD_194575 | JGI IMG/M metagenome (GOLD analysis project Ga0302216, IMG submission 194575) | Peat permafrost microbial communities from Stordalen Mire near Abisko, Sweden - II_Fen_N3_2 | ecosystem: Environmental > Terrestrial > Soil > Wetlands > Permafrost | place: Sweden: Abisko...
TAAATGGGGCAATTAGCTATCTCAGAAGCTTTTTCTCCTCATTTGGAGGTTTATATCGGATAGCGAAAAATTCATCTGTATTTGCTATTCACACGAATACGTTGGCTGTTACCCAAGGATATCTTCTCAAAATTTTGACTGGTAAGTATCATCTTGTTCATATTCACGAAATTATTGTTAGTCCTAGGTTGTTGTATTGCTTTCTGCGGGCTTTGGTGTTTTTATTTTCTGATAAAGGTGTTGCTGTATCTGAAGCTGTACGTTTACACATGAACTTGAGAAAAGTGGTACGCATATATAATGGCATTCCATCAATTGGAATTCCCAGAGCTGCTTTTCACGCGCGGGAAGTAACTGTTGGTATGGTTGGAAGATTTAATGGATGGAAAGGCCAGATGGATTTTTTGCGAGCAATGGAAAAACTAGATAAATCATTGTTTTTAGAAAATGACATTTCAATGATACTTTGTGGGGGGGTGTTTGAAAATGATACTCAATTTTATGAGAAATTCATGCTGGCATTGTCGACTAGCCCGATTAAGGAATGTGTGACAGTTTTGCCATTTACAGAAAATATATATTCTGTATATAATAAACTTGACATTCTTGTTTTGCCGAGTACGTTGCCTGATCCATTTCCGACAGTTGTTCTTGAAGCGATGTCAATGGGGTTAGCTATAACAGGATACGCGCACGGCGGTATTCTCGAGATGGTTAAAACTTCAGAAATTCTTGCAGCACCTAATGATGTTGATAGTTTATCTAGAAAGATCGCACGACTTATAAATGATAAGACTCTTTTGCGTGAAGAAAAAAGTAATTCATTGATTCGATTCTGCGATTTTTCTGTAGAGGCGTTTTCTGTAGAAATTAGAAAGTGTTACAATAATGGTCTAGTCCGGAATTAGTGGAAAGTATCATTTCAGGCTAAGATTGTTTTGGATAACAGTGAGCGAGCTTGTAGAGAAAAGGATAATGCTATGGTGAAAAAGATAATCATATTCGGAGGGTGCCATGTTTCCGGGTATCCTATTGGTGAGAGTTTGTCTTTTGTCGAAAAATTACGCAATCATAATTACAACATTACCGCGCATTCACACGTACTTATGCGTGATACGGATACAATCCTACGGGAGATAACCTCTGGAAACTATAGCTGTGTAATATTTCAGTTGGGAAATTATGAATTTCCACGCCCGATCAGGAAAAAAATTGTAGAAGCAATATCGACGTACAGTGCAGAAATGTCGCATTTTGCTTCGGCAGGCAATTACAAGTTTTCTGCGCTTAAAATTATCGTTGATAAGATCTTTTCCTTCTGGGGGGCAGGACTAGCCGTTAGATTATTCGATATTCGAAACCTTGCCTGCTTATTAGAAAAAATGAAGGATAATTTCCATGGTGAAGTGATATTCTTTAGTCCCATTCCGTCAAAAGATCCATGGGTTAATTATTCTAGGCAAAAAGGAAGCTTAGTGATGAAGAATATTGCAACCTCGCAAGGGTACGCATTTCTTGATATTAAACAAGAATTTTTAAAATTTCCACTTAAGGATTTCTTTCATGATGCATATCACCTAAATACTGATGGACACACAGTATTGGCGGAAATGATTATCAATCATTTGGAGGGTTGTGGCTATGCCGTCTAACGTGCCTGTGTGCTCTGGGAGCACTTTTTAGTGGCAGTTTTTATTAGTGTTACAGCAAAGTGTTTTGTATTTTGAATTAATCATTGCCGTCGTAAACCTGCTAAAAAATTCGTGCATGGCATTTGTGTGCATTCGTTTTCTGTCATCCAGTGATGAAATAAGCAAACTGATGGCATTATTGCATGCACTTGTGCTTGAAAAATACTTTCCAGCATCTTTAGCAACCCATCGATTAAATCTGTTGTCATGCGCTAAAATCGGATTTTCACAGGCCAAAGCTTCAACAAGCGATGGATTTGTTCCGCCAACTTGATGCCCATGAATATAAAATGCCGCAAACCATCTCAGGGAGCCTACGATTCTTTTGTCATAAATGGCGCCAGCAAATATGACTTCATCTGACGCTGCATCTAGAATTTTTCGGTGATATGGATTGCTTTTGTCATAATTTCCAACAACAATCAGCTTAAAGTTACGCTTTTCCATTGACCATGCTGTCACGATTTCTAAAATCGAGTTTTCTGGTTCAGGTCTGGCAATGACCAGAGCGTACTCATGGGGCAATACTCCGTATTGCTTCAATACAGACTCTTGTGGCGACTCTGGAGCCTCTGCGCCATACGGAATCATTACGATCTTAGAAGCACGCGTATGTCTTTCCAGATGCTTGGCAATTTCTGGATGGTCAGCAACAAGCACATTTGAAACTCTAGCGCCAATCCATTCATTCAAATAAAGCCATACTCGCGCAGGCCAGGACCACTTGGCTCGGGACCATTCGATCCCATCCATATTCATGATGGTCTTAATTCCCTTAAGACGCAGCAATATGTTAAAAATGGCGGTGTTGTAGCCTAGAGTTAAGCAGAGTTCTGGAGATGATGCTGCGTGAATTACAGATTTTAAATCAAAAAAAATAGATCCTAATGAAGAATCTTTAGCTACTGGCACAATAATTCGTTTAATGCCGTTCCAATCTTCTTCGCGAATTTTTCCATGTCCTGTCTCTTGACAATACACCGAAACATTCCACCCATTTGCAACAAGATACTTTGAAAAACCTTCAGCAAAAGTTTCAAAACCACCATGGCATGCAGGAATTCCGCGTGTGCCAAGAATGCGAATAGATTTTTTATTTCTTTCTTCGTGCATATTTTTCAACGTTGCTCTTTCGCAAAATCAATATTCAACAACAATTCGTCCTCGCACTTCCGGTTCATTTTCCACCACCGGAATCCGATTCCAGACGGCACTTTCCCATTGGAACTGTCCACTCACCGATAGCGTCAGCCATCCGTGGGTCCAAGCCACTTCTGGACCGATGCATACTCCTGGAGTGAGCGCGTTTCGCAAGAAATGCTTGCGCACCATCTCGTTGTCGTGAAGGGTGTCGGTTGCTTGTGAACCGGTGTCCTTGCCTTTCCAGATCACATCTCCTCGCAAACCCAATGTCCACGCTCCTTTGGATCCATATAGTTGCAAAGTGACCGCCTGACTGTTCGGCCCAAGGCTGTTCCCAACGGGAATGCCTTGGTTTAGGGCCTGTGACGTATTTGCCACGTAGTGAGTGTAGACCCAGGGTTCCACTCGGCTCCACTCTAAGATAGTACCCGACGTAATGCCCTTCCACTTCGGAAAGGCCACTTGCGTACCCAGGGTCGTGGCCCACTTGCTCTTCCACTGGCTATTGAACAGGGTGGTGGGCGAGGTCATGTCATCCATGAAGAATTCGCCGTACAGGCGCCAGCCCTTGGTTACACGCCAGTCGGCATCGAAGGTGAGCTCTCCGTTGTTGAGATTCTCATACCATAGCCCTTTTTGCATAAAGAGGGGGACCACCGGCAAGAAGCAGGTCGGTGCACTGCGGTTGATGAGAATGAGTGCCTCCGAGATCCCCAGCGTCAAATTGTGGGTGGCGCGCCATTCGTAGCGGTGCGCAAAGAGGGTGCGCGAATCGTCGTCCGTCTTGGACTCGCCCGGCCCAGGAATGGCAAGATCTGCCACTAGGCTGCGCACCGTGAAAGGGCCAAGATCCACGGTCCAGTCGAGATGATTGTAAGGAAGTGATGTCTGGCTCAAAAGCAGCGCATGAAAAGCGGATGGCCCCCAATTCTGGCTCTCCCGTCCCGCAGAAAAGCGCCCCAAAGGTGTCTCTACAGAGAGGCGCGTGCGGTAACGGGAATAGGAGGCGTAATCAAAATGACTGCTGTTGCCCTCTTTCTGATGCTCTACGTATTCTCCGTCATAGCTTCCTAGAGAGCCGGACTGCGTCTCGCTGAAGACCCGGGCATCTAGGTAGAAGGATGCTGGCCCGATGCCTCCGGTGGCTTGCACGCCGCCATCACCTGCCAGGACTTGCTCGCCATGAAGGGCTCGTCCTTCGATGCCAAGCAGCGGATGGAGCCGCACATCGCCATGCCGTACCGAATCCGTCCAGAAAAATCCGCCGGAATCCTGGCAAATTTCTGATCCGTCCAAGGCCGAGCGGCATGGACGCGGGAAGACATGCGCCAATGCAGCGCTCGTGTCACGGGTCTGGCGATCAAATTCGCGCACCAATAAGAGCGGCTCAGAAAGTCGCATGGTCAGCTCGCGATCCAGAGGTGCGTCGGGATTTGACGCCGGAAAGAGCCAAAGAAGAATGGAAAGGGACACTTGCAAGAGTCGTCAATTGTAGGAATTGGCACTAGCCTCATCAGCTATTAGAGGGAATTTGCCACATTTCCGTGCTTTAGCTTGTCAACACCGCTCCTCAAACCACTGCGGCCGCGCAGGCGGGGCGTGAGCTGCCACGGCAGGGATGGTTCAACTGCACCATGAACGGCTTGGTCGGCACTCCACTTCTCTAATGCCATTACTGGGGCCCCATATTGCGGCCTTCGACGCCGCTCAGGCACCGCAAATGGGGGCAAGCAGACGCTACTTCACCGCAGTCCGTTGACCGGAGCACCCGACAACGGCACCACGAGTCGCAATCGGGGATCCTACGGGGTGGAACCCCTGGGAGCGGGAGTCCAGAGGGGGGCGGTCACCCCCTCTGGAAAATATGGCTTGAAGTCCAAAAAACGGCGCCACATGCTCTGGAAAGCCAAGCGCCATCGCAACACCTTACTCGAAAAGTTCGGCGTGAGTTCCCGTTCGCACGAATACGATCAAGCAAGGCTTGGCCACATCGTCGAGCCTGTACGTCAGCAGTGCCCCGTTCCCAATCCTTCAAGAAGGACTTCGAGTAGTCCGCCGCACGCGGCAGCGAGCTCCGGAAAACGATGGCGCTAACTTACGGAGTCTGATGGACACCTTGAATCCGCTTGATCTCGCGATCAAAGTCGGAGAGGTAATCCGCGTCTTGCTTCACTCGGAAGACCTCGTACTCATGCTCCGCCTTTAGCTTGGCTTCCAATGCAGAGACTTTGCCCTTGTCTTCAAGGATCGGGTAGCTGGAGAGTTCGAGGAAGCTGTTCAGGAACCGAGCCCAGTCTTCCATCTTCATCACAATGCCGCGCTGGGCACGATTTTCGGCCAAGTCTAGATAGGCCGAGACGATGCGATTCAGCTCCTGGATATGCGCTTGGTTCAGGTAATTCTTGGCAATCGAAACGTCCGATTTCAGGATCTTGCCGTCGGGAGCATGCTTCCAGTTGGTGAGGCCCATGTGCCGCAGGGCGGCATTGGCCGAGTCGTGGACAATTTCTGCCGCGGTCTTTCCGGTGATGGCCCAGTGGAGCTTGTTTTGGACGCTGGCGGAGAACTCCTTGGTCACTGGAGCATTCTTGTCGTAGTCGACAGCAAGCGCATAGACGTCGGTGATCTTCTGGTAGAAGCGCCGCTCGCTGGCTCGGATCTCCCGAATGCGCTCCAGCAGCTCTTCGAAGTAATCACGGCCAAAGAATCGGTTTCCTTGCTTGAGGCGCTCGTCGTCCATGACAAAGCCCTTGATGAGGAACTCCCGCAGGTTCTTGGTGGCCCAAATGCGAAACTGGGTCGCCTGGAAGCTATTGACCCGGTAGCCGACCGCGATGATAGCATCGAGGTTGTAGTACTCTACAGGGCGCTTGACGGTACGGGAACCTTCTTGTCGAACTATTTCCAAAATGGAAACAGTTGCCGCCTCAATCAGCTCACCGCTTTCAAAGATGTTTTTCAGGTGCTTGTTGATGGCGGGCGTTTTGACGCCAAAGAGTTCGGCAAGCGCCTTCTGGGTCAGCCAGACCGATTCGTCCTGGAAGAACACATCGATTTTCACCGCGCCGTCGGGAGCGGTGTACAGCAGGAATTTTCCCTGTTCGGGCATTTGTGCGCTCATGTCTTCTTCCCCGTCACTAGACCCATGATTCGGTGAACCTAGGTCGTGAAGGTACTTGCTGTGTGGCGGCAAAGCGCCAATGTACTTTCCCATCATGGACTCGGCCTTCGACAGCCTGCAGCCTCTTCCAATTGGCATCCAGGACTTCGCCCAACTGCGCGAGCGAGGCTTCCTCTATGTGGATAAGACCGAGCTTGTCCACCGTCTGCTGAAGACCTCCACCGCGGTCTTCCTTTCGCGGCCCCGCCGCTTCGGCAAATCTCTGCTCATCAGCGTCTTCCAGAACCTCTACGAAGGCCGCCGCGAACTTTTCCAGGGCCTCTGGATTGAGGATCACTGGGACTGGAGCAAGACGCACCCGGTGGTGCGCATCTCTTTTGGAACAGGGAAGTTCCAACGTCGCAAGGAATTGGCGCACCGACAGCGCCAGGAGGTGGACCAGCAGGCAGCGCGCCTGGGCATTTCTCTTAGCGAGGAGACTCCAGATGGCCGCTTTGCCGAGCTGCTGCGGGCTTTGGCGCTTCGCGGCCCTCGCCCGGTGGTCTTGATCGACGAGTACGATAAGCCCATCCTGCAGTGCCTGGAAGACATGGGGGATGTTCCCTTCGACGGGGCTCAGGGAACGGCCAGCAAAGCTTTCCTGGAGGCGCATGAAGAAGAACTGTCGGTGCTGGAAGCAAACCGCCAGGATCTGCGGGCCTTCTACAGCTGCCTCAAGGATGCGAGTCCGGAATTCCTCTTCATGACCGGCGTGAGCCGGCTTGCCAAGGCCAGCGTCTTCTCGGAGCTCAACCACCTCAAGGATATTACTTGGGCAGGGGAGTACGCGACCCTTTGTGGGATCACCCAAGATGAGTTGGAACGCGATTTTGAACCCTATCTTGCGGCAATGGCCAGCCGACAAGAAATGACCAAACCCGCTCTGTTGGAACGGCTGAAAGCGGAATACGACGGCTTTCGTTTCGCTGCGGGCGCACACGCTTTGTCGGTCTACAATCCCTTCTCAACCTGCCGATGCCTAGATAGCCAGGAGTTCGGCTCCTACTGGACAGAAACTGGCACGCCCGAGTTTCTCGTCCGCTTGATGCGCAGCACCGACACGGAGCTGGCGGACGTCGATGGTCGTTTTCTGCCGATCTCCGACCTTGCAAGCTTGGATCCCGAACGTCCTGATGTGCTGCCGCTTCTCCTGCAGACTGGATACCTCACCATCACTGGTTGGGAAGATGCCTCTTACCGCCTGGGATTTCCTAACCGCGAGGTGCGCACGGCCTTTGTGGAGCACTTGCTCAGGGCATCTTATGGAAAGCGCGCCCGTGACGTGGCCCCGCGTGCCCAAGCGCTGGCGAAGGCGCTTCTCGCCGGCAATCTGGAGCGCTTCTTCGCGGAGATGAAGCGTGTCTACACCGGCATCGCCTACCAATTGGACGATGCCACCGAACGTCGCTACCATGGGCTTTTCCAAGCTTTGTGCATCCTGGCACTCTGCCCCCCGGCCACCGTGCTCGCGGAGGTTCCCAACGCCATAGGCCGTTCGGATTTGGTGATCGACCTTCCCGAGACCTGTTGGATCTTTGAGTTCAAGCGCGACACCGACACCGCCGAGGCTTTGGCCCAGATCGCCGAGAAGGAATACGTCAACCAGTGGGAAGGTCGCAAGCTTCCCGACGGCTCGACAAAATCCGTCAAAATGGTCGCCGTGACCTTCGGCACGGAGGCGCGCAACATCGTGGCCTGGGAGACTGTGTAGCCCACCATCGCGCCAATGATCGAACTGGCACAACGCCACAAAGCCTGCCCAACTCTCCGCCGCCGGGCCGCCGCGCTATCTTTCCCGCCCTTTGCGGGAGGTGTGGGATGAGCGAGGCATTGTTTCTGAAGAACCGCGAGGAGCGTCGCGTCCTCTCCGGGCATTTGTGGGCCTTTTCTAACGAGATCGCTTGGGAGCGCACGCCCCGCCCCGAACCGGGCGAGACGCGGGAACTCCTCTCGCACCGGGGCCAGCCGCTGGGCTTGGCCGATGTCCACCCCGGTACCCTGATTGCCGCCCGCCTGCAGCCGCTGCTTCCCGGTGCCAAACCTCCCACCGACTGGTGGCGCGACTTCTTCGCCGCCCGTCGCGAGGAGCGTCGCCGCTTCTGCAGCCGCGAGAGCTCTTTCCGATTGGTGAATTCTGACGGCGACTACCTGCCGGGGCTCACCATCGATGACTACGGGACTCATGTCGTGGTCTCGGCCCAGACGGCCGCCATGGAAAAGCGCATGACAGAAATCGTCCCGGCGCTCCTGGAGCTCGGCTACCAGGGCGTGCTCCGGCTCAACGACACCCGCTCGCGCGAACTGGAAGGCCTCTCTCGGGAGGATGTCTGGGAAGGCGAGCCGCTGGAGATCGCTTGGGTCCCGGTGCATGAAAAGGCTTCCGCCGCTGCCTTGCTCGGACGCCAGAAAACCGGATTTTTCCTGGATCAGGACGCCAATCGCCGCGCTTTGGCCCCTTTGGGACGCGGACGCTCGGTGCTGGATGTCTGCAGCTACACCGGCGGCTGGGGCCTGGCCTTTGCCGCTGAGGGTGCCGCTCAGGTTTCCTTTGCTGATCGCGACCGCGCTGCCTTGGAGTGGTGCGCTAAGGGGTGGATGCAGGCCGGTCTTCCTGGCGAGCCGGAACTTTTGGAAGGCGATGCCTTCGAGATGCTGCAGGCCTTGGCCCAGGCTGGACGCCACTTCGATGTGGTGGTGCTCGATCCCCCGGCTTTTGCCAAGAGTCGCAAGAGCGTGGACGATGCACTGGCCGGGTACCAGCGACTCAATAAGCTGGGACTTACGCTTGTGGCCCCGGGAGGTGTGCTGGTGACCTGTTCTTGCACTGGGCTGGTGGATCGCTACGATTTCCGCCATGCTGTGCTGCGCGGTGCCCGCCAAGCGCGCCGTCGCCTGCGCCTTGTGCGCGAAAGTGCTGCCGGCCCCGATCACCCCTCCCATCCCGCCATGCCCGATACCGAATACCTCAAGTGTCTGGCCTTCGCGGTGGAATGACTTCTTTGCTCAAAAAAACACTTGCCCCTTTGAGCACCTGCTGTATATCTTGAGAAAAGATCCGCAAGGATGCCTCCCGCCGGACACGGCAGAGTCAAGACAACAGCAAACCACTCAAACACCAACTGCGTAATTCGCGATCAATGAGCGGAGGATAAGCATGGCATTCCCGACAAAGAAAAAGGCCGACAAGGAAGCTGTCATCATTCCAGGTCTGGCGGCCGACAAGGAGCGCGCTCTCAAGGCAGCGCTGGCCCAGATCGAGAAGAATTATGGCAAGGGCAGCATTATGACGCTGGGCTCTGGCACCCATCAGGAAGTGTCGGTAATCCCCTCGGGCTGCATTCAGCTCGACGCTGCGTTGGGAGTGGGCGGTTGGCCGCGTGGGCGCGTCATAGAAATCTATGGCCCCGAATCCTCCGGCAAGACGACGCTTTCGCTTCATGCCATCGCTCAGGCCCAGAAGGCCGGTGGTGTGGCCGCCTTCATTGATGCCGAGCATGCCTTCGATGCCCAGTACGCGAAGAAGCTTGGGGTGGATATCGACAATCTGCTGGTCTCGCAGCCCGATACCGGCGAGCAGGCCCTGGATATCGCCGAAGCGCTAGTGCGCTCGGGGGCAGTGGACCTGGTCGTGGTCGATTCGGTCGCGGCATTGGTGCCCCAGGCCGAAATCAACGGCGAAATGGGCGACAACCACGTGGGTCTTCAGGCTCGTCTCATGAGCCAGGCGCTGCGCAAGCTCACCGGCGTGCTCAACAAGAGCAACACCTGCATGATCTTCATCAACCAGTTGCGCATGAAGATTGGCGTGATGTTCGGTAATCCCGAGACCACCACCGGTGGCAACGCCCTCAAGTTCTACGCCTCGGTGCGCGTGGACATCCGCCGCATCACCTCCATCAAGTCGGGCGACGAGGTCATCGGCAACCGCACTCGCGTGAAGGTGGTCAAGAACAAGGTGGCGGCTCCGTTCCGCCAGTGCGAATTCGACATCTATTACGGCGAGGGAATCTCGCGCTATGCCTCCATTTTGGATCTCGGCGTGGAGATGGAGATCGTCCAGAAGAGCGGTTCCTGGTTCTCCTACGGGCCCGAGCGCATCGGTCAGGGCCGCGACTCGGCCATCGAGTTTCTCAAGCAGAACGCGACGATGTGCGAAGAGATCGAAAACCGCATCCGCGAGACGCTGCGTGGCGACGATTTTGTCAGTGTCCCGACGGAAGAAACTGCTGGTGAAGATGAGGTCGCCGTCGAGGAATAGGTGCTTTAGGGGCGATAGGGCTACGAAGCTCTGAAGTTTCGAGGACGTGGGAAGTAGTTTTGGCGCCATGAAATTCTTGGCCGAAGCCCATCCAACCACGCCCAAGGGATTTGCCGCTGCCCGCCACACCTGTGGCATCAAAGCCTCCGGCAAACCCGATCTCGCCCTGCTCGTCTCTGAAACGCCTTGCCGTTGGACGGCCGCCTTCACCACCAACAAGGTGGCGGCGGCGCCGGTGCTGTTCGGGCGCGAACGTTTGGCCGAGGGCAAGCCCTTGCGGGCGGTACTGGTCAATTCCGGCAATGCCAATGCCTGCACTGGAGCTGAGGGGCTGGAAAATGCCCGCAAGAGTGCCGCGGCACTGGAAGCGGCCCTGGGGATCGAGGCGGGGGAAACCATCGTCTCGAGCACCGGCATCATCGGCCATCAGATGCCCATGGACAAGATTCTGGCCGGCATTCCCCAGATCGCCAAGCTTACCGCTCCCGATGGCGGCGTCGAGTTTGCCGAAGCCATCATGACCACGGACACCCACGCCAAGCACTGCGGGGCCGAGGTCGCGGTCGCAGGCGGGACGGTCACCATTGGCGGCTGCGCCAAGGGGGCCGGCATGATTCACCCGCGTTTGGCCACCATGCTCTCCTACATCACCACCGACGCTCTGGTTCACCCCGAAGTGCTGGAAGGCGCTTTCCGTCGCGGCCTGGAGAAGAGTTTCAATCGTGTGAGTGTCGATGGCGATACGTCTACCAACGACACCTGCGTGCTGCTTTCTAATGGCGCCGCTGGGCTTTCCGAGATCCTTCCCGGAACGCCCGAGGCGACGGACTTCGAGACGGCTCTGCATGCCGTGATGACAAGCCTTGCTCGCGAGATTGCTCGCGACGGCGAAGGAGCCACGGTACTGGTCGAAGTCAAGGTGAGTGGCGCCAAGAGCCCTGAGCAGGCTGAGACGGTCGGTCGGGCCATCGTCAACTCGCCGCTAGTGAAGACTGCCGTCCACGGTGCCGACCCGAACTGGGGACGCGTCCTGTGCGCGGCTGGCTACTCGGGCGGGGACATCAAGCCGGAACAGTGCGCCCTGACCATCCAGGATGTCACGGTCTTGCGCCGCGGCACTCCCATCGATTTCGAGGCCGCACCGCTGTCCCGCTCCATGAAGGGGCAGGACGTGCGCTTTCACCTGACCCTTGGGGAAGGCTCCTTCGAGACGGTCTTTTGGACTTGCGACTTCTCGAAGGAGTACGTGGCGATCAACGCCGACTATTCGACCTGAATCCTCGCTTCCGCCAAAGGGGGGAATGCAGTTTTCCTGGCAACGGACGGGATGATGAGATCCCTCGGTTTCTGGAGGACTGCGGAATGGTCGAAGGTACGGTAGTGCTGCTGGGTTGCGGAAACATGGGTGCGGCCCTGATTCGCGGGGCCGTGGCCGGAGGTGTTCCCGCTGGAAGCATCCGCCTGGTTGACACCGATCCCGCCAAGATCGCCGCCCTGACCAAGGACGGCATCGGCAAGGCTTCGACTCTGGAGGAGGCGCTTCCCAAGGCTTCCACGGTGATTTTTGCGGTGAAGCCTCAGGTCTTCCCGCAGATTGCCATTCGCATTGGTCAGTTGCTGCCCGAATCGGCGCTGTGCATCACCATCATGGCTGGCGTGGCGGTGCGCCGCGTGCGCGAACTTTTGGGACGCCCCGAGCAGCGGGTGGCTCGCCTGATGCCCAACCTGCCGCTCACGGTGGGCGCCGGCGCCAGTGCCGTGGCTGTAGGTGGTCTTGTGCCTGAGGATCTCGAGCTGGTCCGCTCCATCTTCAAGCCCACTGGTGCTTTGGTGGAAGTTCCCGAGTCCCAGCTTGACGCCGTGACCGGCCTTTCGGGAAGTGCCCCGGCCTATGTGCTCAAGTTTCTGATGGCCCTGGAAGACGGTGGCGTGCAGGCCGGACTCCCGCGCGGAACCGCTCGCGAGCTCTCGCTTGCCACCATCGAAGGCACCTGCAAGCTGCTTCGGGCTTCGGGCGCCGAACCTGACGTGCTGCGCGGCCAGGTCACCAGTCCCGGCGGTACCACCATCTATGGCCTGCGTGCCCTGGAAAACGGTGGCTTTGCGGCCAGCGTGATGGAGGCCGTGATGGCCGCTACGCGCCGCTCGCAGGAGCTTGGCGGCTGAGATGCCACGCGAGGTGAAGCTCGAGGAGAGCTGGCGCTCCCGGCTGCAGCCGGAATTTGACAGTCCCTGGTTCGGGGAACTGGCAGCCTTTTTGCACGCCGAAAAGGAAGCCGGCAAGGAGGTTTACCCTCCCGGTCAGCTCATCTTCAACGCCCTGAACACCACGCCCTTTGACGCGGTGCGGGTCATGATCGTGGGGCAGGACCCCTACCACGGGCCGGGGCAGGCCCACGGGCTCTGCTTCTCGGTGAATCGCGGCGTCCCTAAGCCTCCGTCGCTTGTGAACATCTTCAAGGAACTCCACGACGATCTGGGCGCGCCCATACCCTCGCACGGGAATCTTGAGCACTGGGCCCGACAGGGCGTGCTGCTCCTGAACACCTGCCTCACGGTGCGGCGCGGCGAACCGCTCTCGCACCAGAATCGCGGCTGGGAGCGCCTTACCG
>Ga0302216_1000533_pt1 | contig 12751 bp, 10 predicted proteins | sample II_Fen_N3_2_FD_194575 | JGI IMG/M metagenome (GOLD analysis project Ga0302216, IMG submission 194575) | Peat permafrost microbial communities from Stordalen Mire near Abisko, Sweden - II_Fen_N3_2 | ecosystem: Environmental > Terrestrial > Soil > Wetlands > Permafrost | place: Sweden: Abisko...
TTTCACCGAGGGCTGTGATCAGGCTTAAAGGGAGAGTTTTTTTCATGGCGACGAGAATACCAGAGCCACGCGAAGCGTACCCCAACCGGCTGCACAGCGGTTATGCTCCAGGCTCACTGACACAACAGGACAGCGCGTGACTGCACTGAACCCCCTGCACAAACTCTGGCTGACGGAAACCGTGCGCCTGCGCGAAGAACACGCCGGCCCGCTGGAAGACCTGGAAGCCAATCGCCTGGCCCGCACGGCCGGCGGCGACTTGCCAACGCGCATTCAACAGCGCGCCCTGCACCTGGCCGAACGCGATGGCCTGACCGCCGCCCTCGGCCGCTGGCTGCAAGGCGCGCGTTTAGCGCTGGTGCTGCTGGCCGTCGTCGCGCTCATCAGCGGTGCCGGCCTGGCCTTCGCTGCGTTGGGCAATGGCCTGACCCCGGTGAATGTGTTCTGGGCCCTGGGCAGCCTGCTCGGTTTGAACCTGATCGTGTTGACCAGTTGGGCCCTGGGCCTGCTGTTTGCCGGCGAACACAGCGCCAGCCTCGGTCGCCTGTGGTTATGGCTCAGCGAAAAACTCGCGCGCGATGCCAAAGCCGCACAACTGGCGCCGGCGTTGCTGCTGTTATTGCAGCGCCAGAAACTCAACCGCTGGGCCGTCGGTGTGCTGGTCAACAGCCTGTGGTTGCTGGCGCTGCTCAGCGCGCTGGTGATCCTACTGACACTGCTCGCTACCCGGCGCTACGGCTTTGTGTGGGAAACCACCATCCTCGGTGCCGATACCTTCGTCGCCGTGACCCAAGCCCTCGGCGCCCTGCCCGCGCTGCTTGGTTTCAACGTGCCGACGGTGGAGATGATCCGCGCCAGCGGCGATTCCGCCCTGAACATCGAAAGCGCCCGCCAGGCCTGGGCCGCCTGGCTGGTGGGCGTGTTGCTGATCTACGGCCTGTTGCCCCGGTTGATCCTTGCCCTGCTGTGCCTGTGGCGCTGGAAACGCGGACGCGCCGCCCTGCGCCTGGACCTCAACCTGCCCGGCTACAGCCAACTGCGCGAGCGCCTGATGCCGAGCAGCGAGCGGCTTGGCGTCAACGATGCCGCACCGCAACAGTTGCACGCCGTCAGCGGCGGCGTCAGCGAACTGCACAGCGACGGCGCGCTGTTGGTCGCCATCGAACTCGACGACCAGCACCCGTGGCCGCCGAAACTGCCGGGCAACGTGAAGAACGCCGGCATCCTCGACAGCCGCGAATCGCGCCACAAACTGCTGGAACAACTGACCCGCTTCCCGCCCGCACGCCTGGCCATCGCCTGCGACCCGCGTCGCTCGCCCGACCGTGGCAGCCTGGCACTGATCGCCGAACTGGCGCGCAGCGCCAGCGCCACCCGCGTGTGGCTGCTGCAAGCGCCGCCCGGCCAGGCGCTGGACGCCGAGCGCCTGGGCGATTGGCACGCGGCGCTGCAACAACTGGAGCTGCCGTTTGCCGATTGCGCGCCGTTGAACTGGCTGGAGAGCGGTCATGACTAAACCCCTGAAACTCGCCGTGGTCGGCCACACCAACGTCGGCAAAACCTCGCTGCTGCGCACGTTGACCCGCGATGTCGGTTTCGGCGAAGTCTCCCATCGCCCCAGCACCACGCGGCATGTCGAAGGCGCACGCTTGTCGGTCGAGGGCGAAGCCTTGCTGGAGCTGTATGACACCCCCGGCCTGGAAGACGCCATCGCCCTGCTCGACTACCTGGAACGCCTGGATCGCCCCGGCGAACGCCTCGACGGCCCGGCCCGCCTCGCGCGTTTTCTGGAGGGCAGCGAAGCCCGCCAGCGTTTCGAACAGGAAGCCAAGGTGCTGCGCCAACTGCTGGCCTGCGACGCCGGCCTGTATGTGATCGACGCCCGCGAGCCGGTGCTGGCCAAGTACCGCGACGAGCTGCAAGTGCTGGCCAGTTGCGGCAAGCCGTTATTGCCCGTGCTCAACTTCGTCAGCAGCAGCGAGCATCGCGAACCAGACTGGCGCGAAGCCCTGGCCCGCCTTGGCCTGCATGCCCTGGTGCGGTTCGACAGCGTCGCGCCACCGGAAGACGGCGAACGCCGCTTATATGAAAGCCTCGCCCTGCTGCTGGAAAACGCCCGGCCCCAACTGGAACGGCTGATCCTCGACCAGCAAGCCCAACGCCAGGCCCGCCAGCAAAGCGCCGCGCGGTTGATCGCTGAACTGCTGATCGACTGCGCCGCCTGCCGGCGCAGCGTGGTCACTGAAGACGAGCCGCAAGCCATCAGCGATTTGCGCAAGGCCGTGCGCCAGCGCGAGCAGCGTTGCGTGGAAGCCTTGCTTAAGCTGTTCGGCTTCCGCCCGCAGGACGCCGCCGCCAGCGACTTGCCGTTGCTCGACGGGCGCTGGGGCGATGACCTGTTCAACCCGGAAACCCTCAAGCAACTCGGCGTGCGCGTCGGCGGCGGGATTGCCGCCGGCGCGGCCGCCGGAGCCGGGGTCGATCTGCTGGTGGGCGGGTTGACCCTAGGCGCCGCCGCGCTGGCGGGCGCCATCGCCGGTGGCGCGCTGCAAACCGCGCGCAGCTATGGCAGCCGCCTGCTGGGCAAGATCAAGGGCCAGCGCGAGCTGACCGTCGACGACAGCGTGCTGCGTCTGCTGGCCCTGCGCCAACGCCAATTGCTCAAAGCCCTGAACCTGCGCGGTCATGCGGCGATGCACAGCATCAAGGTCGACACGCCCCAGGACAAGACCTGGCGCGAAGGCAAGCTGCCCGACGCCCTGCACAAGGCCCGCGCCCATCCACAATGGTCGTCCCTCAACCCCCACGCCAAATTGAGCCAGGCCGAGCGCCAGGAACAGGTCGAAGCCTTGGCCGCCCGGCTCGACGAAGCGTGACCGCGCTTATTAGCGTGCGTACCACTCAAAGCCCAGAAAGGTCGTACACAACGTGCGGATCAGCTCTTTATCGGCCTTGTCCGCGATACCGTCGCGGTCGATGTCACTGTTGGTAAACGACTCCAGCACCCCGTCGCCATCGCCGTCATAGGCGGCCGCCTTGTAGATCAGCGCGCCCTTGCACTGCGCAGCCGTGCGCTCATGGAAGTCCAGCTTGACCGCGTTGGGTGTGCCTGTTTTGCCGTAATGATCGACGTACATCGTCAACGTGCGCTGCCAGTGGCTGCGCTGATTGAACCAGTTCAACTTCAAAAAGCTGTCGGCGAAGCTGTCCACCCGGTGTTTTTCCAGCCGGCAAGGGCGGGTGACGGGGTTCAGGTCGTCCGCCCATTGCAGGTCGACCTTGCCATCCGCGCTCATGTCCACCGCAAAGATCTCGTGGATCAGTTCATCGGGACAGCCAGCCCGCTGCTCATAGAAGTGCAGGATGACCGTGTCCGCATGACCATTGCCGCTCATGTCCTGGGCCGTCACTTTCAAGTAGCGCATCAGCGTTGCTCCTTAGATTGAAGAAGCAAGCACCTTAGTGATCCGAGCACCCGGGCTCTAGGCGGCGCATCTGCGTTTGGCGTAAGGCCCGTCTACGCGGCCAGTAGCCGGGCGGCCTTGGCCTTGAGTGTCTGCAGATCGAGCACCGGCACGTGCGGTTGCTTGGCCTGTTCGTCCCAGTGACGCAGACGCAGGCTGACCGCGTAGAGCGGGTCTTGCTCGAAAGCCCGCGCTTCATCAGGCGTCATCACCCCGCCTTGATAGGCCAGCGTGCGGCGGCTGGCTTCGCTCAACCGCGCGCAGTAGTCCGGCTGGCTGAAGGTCAGGTAGCGCTTGGCCTGGACGTGATATTCCACCAGCCGGGCCAGGCGCTCGCTGAAGCCGGCGCGGCGCAGGTAATCGGCGCCCAGCCGCTCATGGCTGACCACGCCATAGCCACCCATGTTCGCCCCGCCCTGGCCGCAGAGATGGCCGATATCGTGGAAAAACGCCGCCAGCACCACTTCATCGTCGAAGCCTTCGGCCATGGCCCACTGCGCGGCCTGGGACATGTGTTCGAGCTGCGATATCGCCTCGCCGATGTAATCCGCCGTGCCGTGTTGCTCGTACAGGCCGAAGACCTCGGCAATCACCTGTTCCGGGGTCTTCATGCCTCACCCCATAGCGCGCTGATATTGCGCTCGGCCAACGCCGGCCCCACGCTCATGCCCACGCCGGTATGCATCAAGGCGGCACTGACGCCGGGCGCCACCCGCAGGAACGAGAACGGCGCAGGCCCGCGTGCGCCATAGACGCCCTGCCAGCGCTCGACCACCTGGATCTTGCAACCCAGGGTCTGCTCGGCCAGTTCGATCATCCAGTCATCGACCTGCTCGGCATTGAACGGCGACGCATCGCGGCCGTAGTCGTGGGAATCGCCGATGATCAGTTCGCCATGCGGCGTCGGGCTGATCAGCAGGTGAATCCCGTGCTCATGCAGGTGCGGCGCCTCGCGCAGAATCTGCGCCTGCACCGCCGCCGCTTCCGGCAGGTCGGCAAAGGCGCCGTAATGCACGCAACTGAGGCCGGTGAGCAAAGCGTGTTGCAGGTTCAGGTTGAGCGCCGGCCGCGCGCGCAGCATTTGCAGGCGGCAGACATGCGGGTTGAGTTCTGCAATCGCCTCGGCCAGCAGGGTTTGGTAGTCGTGGCCCGAGCAGACGATGATCTGCGCGCCACGAAAACTGCCCGCCGTGCTGTGCAACTGGCCGGGCTCGACGTCGCGCACCAGGGTGGAAAAGTGAAACTCCACCTGCAATTGCTCGCGCAGGTAGTGGATCAGCGCCGGGATCGCCTCGCGCGAATACAGTTGCTGATCGTCCTTGCCGTGCAACGCCGCACGGTGATGACGGAACTGGCCGCCGTACAGATCCTTGATCGCTGCGCCTTGCAGCAACTCGACGTTGTAGCCGTGCTCCAACGCGCGGCTGGCGCAGAAGGCTTCCAGCAGATGTTCTTCCGCTTCGCTGCGGGCGAACAGGTACGAGCCGTTGCGCTTGAGCTGCAAGCCGGCCAGCCGCGCCCATTCGCCCCAGATATCGCGGCTTTGCCGCGCCAGGTCGAGCATCGGGCCTGGCGGTTGGCCGGTGACCAGGGCCTGGCCGAAGTTGCGTACCGAGGCGCCCAACGGGGTGGCGCTGCGCTCGAACACCTTGACCTTGAGCCCGCGCTTGGCCGCCGCGTAGGCGTGGGACAGGCCGAGGATGCCGGCGCCGATGATCAGCAGGTCGCTGTGGTGTGTCATTTAGTGATGTCCTGTTTTCAAGACCGCTATCGGGGGCAAGTCGAATCGTCGCACCGCCCCTCCCACACTTTTGGTTTGTGAACACATTCAAATGTGGGAGGGGGCTTGCCCCCGATGAGGCCATCAGCCCAAACCGAGTACTTACTGACCCGCCACCTTCTCCGACTTGCCGTCATAGCGCTTACGCCATTCAGTCAGAATGCTGTCGCGGTTTTTCGAGGCCCAGGTGAAGTCGTTCTTGATCAGCCGCTGCTCGTAGTCCGCCGGCAATTCGGTCTGCGGCTTGGCGATGCCCGGCTGGGCGAGCACGGCGAAGTTGTCCTTGTACAGGTCCATCGCGGCGGTGCTGGCGGAGAAGTCGGCGAGTTTCTTCGCCGCATCGGCGTGGGCGCTGCCCTTGATCACGGCGGTCGCTTCGATGTCCCAGCCCAGGCCTTCTTTCGGCAGGATGATGTCCAGCGGCGCGCCCTGGCGCTTCAACTGCACGGCCGGGTATTCGAAGGAAATGCCGATCGGGAACTCACCCGAAGCCGCCAGCTTGCATGGCTTGGAACCGGAGTGAACGTACTGGCCGATGTTCTGGTGCAGGTCGTCCATGTACTGCCAGCCCTGCTTCTCGCCGAAGGTCTGCAGCCAGGCGCTCACATCCAGGAAACCGGTGCCCGACGACGCCGGGTTAGGCATCACGATCTTGCCCTTGTACTCAGGCTTGGTCAGGTCTTGCCAGCTCACCGGCTTGGTCAGGCCCTGCTTCTCGGCTTCGACGGTGTTGAAGCAAATGGTCGCAGCCCAGACGTCCATGCCGACCCACGCGGGTGGGTTGGCGGCGTCGCGGTAGTGTGTGCCGATCTTGTCCAGGTCCCTGGGCGCGTAGCTCTCGAGCATGCCTTGCTGGTCGAGGATCGCCAGGCTTGAAGCCGCCAGGCCCCAGACCACGTCGGCTTGCGGGCGGTTTTTTTCCGCGAGCAGCTTGGCGGTGATGATGCCGGTGGAGTCACGTACCCATTTGATTTCGATGTCGGGGTTGGCTTGTTCGAAGGCTTTTTTGTAGGTCTGCAATTGCTCGGCTTCGAGGGCCGTGTACACGGTCAGTTCGGTCTTGGCGAAGGCATTCAGGCTGAATGCAGTGAGTACGGCAGCGACCAGCGCCAGGGGCTTGAACATGGAATACCTCCTTCAGGGTTATTGGCCCGGCGCGGTCTGGCGCCAGGCTTGGGAGCGGCGCAACACGCCACGTGAGGCCCACGCCAGCAGCAGCGAAACGCCGGCCGAGGTGAACAGGATCAAAGTGGACATGGCCGCCGCACCGCCCACATTGCCGGCGTCGTCCATGTTCAACACGGCGACGGCGGCGAGGATGGTGTCGGGGCTGTAGAGGAAGATCGCGGCCGAGACGGTGGTCATCGCCGACACAAACAGGTAGCGCACGATGTCCAGCAGCGCCGGCAGGCAGATCGGCACGGTCACGCGCAAGTAGTGGCGGTACAGCGGCGCCTTCAGCGACAGCGCGGCGGCTTCGAACTCGGCGTCCAGTTGGCGCAGCGCGGTGGTGGCGGTCATCTGCGCGGTGGTCAAATAGTGCGCAATGGTGCACACCACCAGCAGCGTCATGGTGCCGTAGAACACATGCAGCGGGTTGCCGCTGAGGTTGAAGAAGAAGACGTAGCCCAGGCCCAGCACTAGGCCAGGCACAGCCATCGGCACAAAGCTGAGCATACGCAGCGCCAGGTTGAGGCCCTTCTGGCCCTGGGTCTTTTCCATCAGGTAGGCGCCGGTGAAGATCAGTACGCTGCCGATCAAGGCTGTAAACAGTGCCAGGGTCAGGCTGTTGCGGTACGCCAGCCAGCCGCCGCCGGCCGTGTCTTCGAACTGGTAGTGGTTGAGCGACAGCGACAGGTTGTAGGGCCAGAACTTCACCAGCGACGAGTACACCGCCATGCCGAACACCAGCAACAACACCGCGCAGATCAACAGCACGATGGCCAGGTAACAGGCATCGCGCCGCCGCGACGGTGCCGGCTGGAACACCTGGGCACGGCCCCCCATCGCATCGCCCTGACGCCGACGCAGCCAGGCGTCGACGCCAAAGCTGAACAGCGCCGGCAGCAGTAACACCATGCCGATCAACGCCCCGCGCCCGAACTGTTGCTGGCCGACCACGGCCTTGTAGGCTTCCAGCGCCAGCACCTGATAATCGCCGCCGACCACCACGGGTACGCCGAAATCGGTGATGGTCAGGGTGAACACCAGGCAAAACGCGGCGAACACCGCCTGTCGCGTGGCCGGCCAGGTGATGCTGCGAAACGCCCGGGCCGGGCTGGCGCCCATGCTCGAGGCCGCATCGAACAAGCGCGCATCCGCCAGGGAAAGCGCCGACAACAGAATCATCAAGGCATGCGGAAAGGTGTAGATCACTTCGCCGAGGACAATGCCCCAAAAGCCGTAGATGTTGTCCGACAGCAAACCGCGCAACAGGCCCTGGTTGCCGAACAGGTACACCAGCGCGATCCCCGGCAGCATCGACGGCGCCATCAACGGCAACAGCGACAGCCCGCGCCAGATCGCCTTGGCCGGGATCAGCGTGCGTTGCAACGCATAGGCAAACAGATACGCCAGCGGTACGACGATGGCCGCCACGCTGAGGGAAACTTTCAGGCTGTTACCGAGCAGCCAGTGGAAGTTGGCGCTGCTGACCAGTTCCCGTGCCGCCACCAGCCCGCCGCCCTGCCCGGCTTCGCTGCTGAAGCCGCGCCAGAAGATCGCCAGCAGCGGCAGCAACACCGCGACGCCCAGCAGGCACAACCACAGCCATTTGCCGCCCAGCACAAAAAGGCGGTCGCCCAGCTCGGCACGAGACACCCGCCGCGCAACGGGCAGCGTCATCAGCGCACCCATGTCAGGCAAACACCTGCAGGCTGCGCGGCGGCAATGCGACCCAGATGTCCTGGGCCCCCAGGCGCGGCATGGCTTCCGGGGCCAGTTCAGCCAGCAGCGGATGACCGGGCAGTTGCGCCAGTTCAAAGCTCATGCGGCAACGGTTGCCGAGAAAGGTGATCTCGCGGACCTTGGCCGCAAACAGGTTCTCTTCATGCACCAGCGGGTTGACGCTGATCGCTTCCGGGCGGCAGAACAAGCGCCCGGAGGTGGCCGCGCCGGCATCCTCGGCCAGGCGCATGTGCATCCCGCCGACCTGGGCGTGGCTCGCGCTGCTGCGGCTGAACGGCAGCCAGTTGCCCTGGCCGACGAACTCCGCCACGAACGGCGTGGCCGGGCGGTCGTAAATCTCTTGGGGCGTGGCGTATTGCTCGACCTTGCCGTTGTTCATCACGGCAATGCGGTCGGCCATCAACATGGCTTCGTCCTGATTGTGGGTGACCATCAGCGTGGTGATGCCCAGCCGCCGCTGCAGTTGGCGCAGCTCGGTACACAGGTGCTCACGGACGCGGGCATCAAGGGCCGACATCGGCTCATCGAGCAGCAACAGCGAGGGTGCCGGCGCCAAGGCACGGGCCAGCGCGACCCGTTGTTGCTGGCCGCCGGAGAGTTGGCCGGGGTATTTCTTTTCGCTGCCGAGCAGGCCGACCAGTTCAAGCATCTGGCCGACGCGCTTGCGCACTTCATCGCGACCGCTGCCGGTGAGGCCGTAGCCGATATTCGCTTCGACGGTGAGATTGGGAAACAGCGCGTAGGACTGGAACAAAATGCCGTAGTCCCGCGCCTGGGGCGGCAGCAGGGAAACATCCCGTTCACCCAGGTAAAGCTCACCGCTGTCCTGGTGCTCCAAGCCGGCGATGCAACGCAGCAGCGTGGTCTTGCCGCAACCGGACGGGCCCAGCAGGCACACCAGCTCGCCGGCGGCGACGTCCAGGGACACGTTGTCCAGCGCGGTAAAGGCGCCGAAACGTTTCTGGATACCACGCACCTTCATTGGCGCGCCGGGTTGGGTCAGGGCTGTGTTCATGAAGGCACCTCATCAAACGGATGAGGGCCATGCTAGGCAGGCAATGCGTCCCTGGTGTGGCAGAAAGGCAAAACGTGGCGATAGTGGTATTGGTGGATTTGGGTAGGGGGGTGCCAGGTCTGGCGCTATCGGGGGCAAGCCCCCTCCCACATGTTGACCGCATTCTCATGTTGGAACTCGGTCAAGTGTGGGAGGGGGCTTGCCCCCGATTGGCCCTCAAGACCACCAGCACTTTTCAGATCGGCGACATTTCCTGCGCCAACCCAAGAAAAGCAGCAGGCAGGCGAGCGCCTTTTCTTTCCTTGAGGCAGTAGAGGTACTCAAGAATCTGCGGCGCATTCTCGATAGTCAGCACCCGCAACTGCGGATCATGTGGCACTTCCTGGCGGGCGATGATGCTGATGCCGATATTGCGCAGCACCGCTTCACGAATCGACTCGCGGCTGCCGATTTCCAGCAGCGGCCCGTAACTCACGCCGGCGCCCTGCAGCATCTGTTCCGTCAGGCGCCGCGTGGTAGAGCCGGCTTCACGCATCAACAGCGTATGCCCGGCAAGTGCGGTCAACGGCACATGATCGAGCGTCGCCAACGGGTGGTTGCGATGCACCGCCAGCACCAGCGGGTCGGTGCCCAGCACACGGCGAATCAGGCGTGGGTCTTCCAGCAACTGCGAAGACGCAGCGACGTCGACGCGATAATCATCCAGGGCTTCGAGCACCTGTTGGGAGTTGCCGATTTCCACCGACACCTCCACCTGGGGCAGGCGCTCGCGGAAGGCTTTGACCAGGTCGAGGATGTAATACGGCGCCGTCGCGGCAATCCGCAATGCGCCCTGGACCTGACCACTGTTACGCAGGAAAAACTCAATGTCCGCTTCCTGCTGCAACAGTGTCTTGACCATCGGCAGCAGGCGCGCGCCTTCGTCACTGACCGTCAAGCGGCGGCCACCGCGATAGAACAACTCGACGCCGTACTGGCTTTCCAGGTTGCGAATCTGCGTGGTGACGGTGGGCTGGCTCAGGCCGAGTTTTTTCGCCGCCTGGGTGATGCTGCCCAGGCGGGCGACCATAAAAAACGCCTTCAACTCGGCACTCAGCACGCCACCCTCACATCATCTATTTGCGCAGCAGGCGCAGGCCATTGAACACCACCAGCAGGCTCACGCCCATGTCGGCGAACACCGCCATCCACATGGTGGCCATGCCCAGGAAGGTGACCGCGAGGAAGATCGCCTTGATCACCAGCGCCAGGGCGATGTTCTGCTTGAGGATACTCGAGGTTTGCCGCGACAACCGAATGAAAGCCGGGATCTTGCGCAAATCATCGTCCATCAAGGCCACGTCGGCGGTTTCGATGGCCGTGTCGGTGCCTGCGGCGGCCATGGCAAAACCAATCTCGGCGCGGGCCAACGCCGGGGCGTCGTTGATGCCGTCGCCGACCATGCCCACGCGCCGGCCTTGGCCGTAGAGCGCTTCAATGGCTTGCAGTTTGTCAGTGGGCAACAGGTCGCCCTGGGCCTGGTCGATACCGACCTGAGCCGCAATCGCCTGGGCGGTGTGGGTGTTGTCGCCGGTGAGCATCAGGGTTTTGATGCCCAGTTCGTGCAACTGCTGGATGGCTTCGCGGCTGCTGTCCTTGACCGTGTCGGCCACGGCGAACAGCGCCAGCGGGCCGGACTTGTCGAGCAGCAGCACCACGGATTTGCCTTGTTTCTCCAGGGCGAAGAGTTTGTCTTCCAGCGCGGGCGAGCACAGGCCGAGTTCTTCCACCAGGCGGTGGTTGCCCAGGTGGTAGGTTTCGCCGTTGATATCACCGCGCACACCGCGACCGGTCAGGGCAGTGAAATTATCCACAGCGTGGCGCGGCAGGTTTTTATCCTCAGCCGCGTTGGCGATGGCCAGCGATACCGGGTGGTCGGAACGCCCGGCGAGGCTGGCGGCCAAGGCCGGCGCACTGTCTTCGACATTCGGGAACAGCGCCAGGTAATCGGTTTGCACCGGCTTGCCGTGGGTGATGGTGCCGGTCTTGTCGAGGGCCAGGTAGTCGAGTTTGTAACCGCCCTCCAGGTACACGCCGCCCTTGATCAGGATGCCTTTGCGCGCCGCCGCCGCCAGGCCGCTGACGATGGTCACCGGGGTGGAAATCACCAAGGCGCAGGGGCACGCCACTACCAGCAGCACCAGGGCGCGGTAGATCCAGTCGAACCACACACCGGCCATGAACAGCGGCGGGATCAGCGCCACGCCCAAGGCAAACAGGAACACCGCCGGGGTGTAGATTTTCGCGAAGCGGTCGACAAAGCGCTGGGTCGGCGCGCGTGCGCCCTGGGCCTGCTCCACGGCGTGAATGATCCGCGCCAGGGTGGAATTGTTGGCGGCCGCCGTGACTGTGTATTCCAGGGAGCCGGCCTGGTTGATGGTGCCGGCGAAGACTTTATCGCCCACGGTTTTTTCAATCGGCAGGCTTTCACCGGTGATCGGCGCTTGGTCGATGGTGGACTGGCCGGCCGTGACCTCGCCGTCCAGGCCGATGCGCTCGCCGGGACGAACCCGCACGATGGCGCCCAATTCGACACTTTTCACTTCCCGTTCGACCCAACTACCGTCGGCCTGCTGCACCGTGGCCTGTTCCGGGGTCATCTGCATCAAGCCGCTGATGGCATTGCGCGCACGGTCGAGGGACTTGGCTTCGATCAATTCGGCCACGGTGAACAGGAACATCACCATCGCCGCTTCCGGCCATTGGCCAATCAGGATCGCGCCGGTCACGGCGATGCTCATCAGCGCATTGATGTTCAGGTTGAGGTTTTTCAGGGCGATCCAGCCCTTTTTATAAGTGGTAAGGCCGCCGCTGAGGATCGAAACCAGCGCCACCAGGGCAATCACCCAGGTCGGGGCCGCGTTGGTGAAGTGGATCACTTCAGCCGCCAGGGCGCCGACGCCAGACAGCGCCAGCGGCCACCAGTGTTTCTTGGCCGGCGGCGCGGCGGCCGGGGTGCCCTCTTCGATCGGATCGGCCTGCATGCCCAGAGACTTGATGGCGTCGATGATCGGCGCAGTGCTCGGCAGGTCATGGGTGACGCCGAGGATGCGGTTGATCAGGTTGAATTCCAGTTGCTGCACACCGGCGAGCTTGCCCAGTTTGTTCTGGATCAGTGTCTGCTCGGTGGGGCAGTCCATGGCTTCGATGCGGAAGGTGCTCAGGCGCGAGCCGGCGGTCGGCGCTTCGCTCAGTTGCACCAACGCTGGGGCTGGCGTGCCGGAGCAGCAGGAACCGCCGTGGCCGTGGTCATGCACCGGCGTCAGTTTTTTCGGCGCATGATCGTGGTCATGCGCATGGTCATGCTTGTGTGGGGTGTGCTGGGAGTCGCTCATCGGGTCGCGTCCGTAAAGGTGCCTGTTGCCAAGTAAAGACCCTGTAGCCACTATAGGGTCAAGCACCCTTTTGGAGATTGCTGCAATGAAGATCGGCGAATTGGCCAAACTGACCGACTGCCCGGTGGAAACTATCCGTTATTACGAGAAGGAAGGCCTGCTGCCACCACCGGCACGCACCGAGGCCAACTACCGCGTGTACACCCAGGCG
>Ga0302216_1000543_pt1 | contig 12623 bp, 3 predicted proteins | sample II_Fen_N3_2_FD_194575 | JGI IMG/M metagenome (GOLD analysis project Ga0302216, IMG submission 194575) | Peat permafrost microbial communities from Stordalen Mire near Abisko, Sweden - II_Fen_N3_2 | ecosystem: Environmental > Terrestrial > Soil > Wetlands > Permafrost | place: Sweden: Abisko...
CGGAAGCGCGAACGGTCGTGGTTCCCGATCGGATCTCGAACGCCCCATCGCTTGCGGAGACCGCCTTGAGGCCCATCCCCGTCAATGTCAAGGACGCCGCCGCGAAGGGTTTGTCGCTGTTGTCGATGACCTTACCCTTGAGCAGGATGGTTTGTCCAAAACCTTGGGTCGCCAAGGCTAGGGCCAGAGGAAGAAGACTCCCAAGTCGGAAGCGGACTGAATGCATGAGATGGGCCTTTGGTGAAGGGAAAGAAGGCCTTGGATCAGAAGTGTGTGAACGGCTGGGCCACGGTGGTCTGGCCGTCGTGCACAAGTCGCACGAACCCGATTTCGATTCCGTTCATCGCAGGAACCGCGACAACCAGGTGTCCGTTGGAAGCGAATGCGGTAGAGCTGGCACGCAGGGCGCCTCGCGCATCCAGGACCTGCACTTGGTACAGGCCATCGTGGCTCAAGTCGGCCACGATGCGGTTTCCGACGATACGGATCTCGGAGCCTGTCCGGCCGGTGCCGATGGACGTCGTGCCCAATGCCGCCGTGTAGTCGGCTTCCAGCTTCAGTAGGGCGCTGCCGTAGTCGCCGGCCCACTGGTATCCGGTGCGGCGATCGGTCGATAGCTTGGTGATGTCCTGGGTCTTGCTCGGTTCTCCGTCGCGGTCGCAGAAGAAGTAGTCATCCGTGGCGATCTCGTAGAAGCGGTACCACATCGAGGCGCCTGCGGAGGCCAGGAAATCGCCGCTGGAGAACTTGAGGTCGGCGACCCGATTCTTCTTGTACCAAGCGATCGATCCCTTCACGGCCTTCTGCACCTCCACCGTCTGGTTCGGCCAGTTCATCAGGAAGTAGGTCACGCCGATCGATTCGGAGCCCGACTTGGATGGCAACTCGTAGGCGCGCGCTCCCGCCGGCGCGTAGGTGGACGGGTCGTGCTGAGCACACCACACCGTGGGCTTGCCGCCGTTCACGATCTGCGCCTTGAGCGCGAAGGTAACCGACTTGTCCAGGGCCGTACTCAGGTTGGTCAGGTCGCCGCTGGAAAGGAGGTCGGAATCAAAGGGAGCCTTCTTGTCCACCATGTCCTTGACCATCACCATCACGCGCACCATGGCGTTGTCGTTGTAGGTGGCCATGTTGGAATAGGTGGTGCCGGTGCGCAAGGGATAGACTTGGGGCCAGCCGCCGTTGGGAAGCGCGGATGTCAATACAAAGCCCACCGCCTTGGTGAAAGAACTCTTGAAGAGCGCTTTCTTGGTCGCGTCCTTGGTGGCCTTGTATTGGGTCGCAAGCAATCGCATCTCCTGGACAGTCGCGTTGTTGTCGAACATGCCTAGGGCCACGCCGTCGGAGGACCACGAGGACAGCTCGGCCTTGCCGTCCCAAACAGTCTTGTACAGGTCTGCGTGTGCCTTGCTGAAGCCACCGTGTGGCATCTGCCATGTCACCAGGTTGCTCACGTAGGTGTCCAAGTCCATTGATCCGGCCGCGGTAGTCAGTTCGCTGTAGCTGCGGTACTTGTCCAAGACAGAAGCGACCGACTTAGGAGGAGCATAGGAATTGGCTGTGCCGAGAAGTGCTGCCAGCGTCATGACGGTGGCGATGCGGATCCTGTCGAAGGCGTTCATGGGTTCTCCTACATGCGATGTGCGTTGGTCATTGTCGATCGGATCGAATCTTTGACACAAGCTCGCTCAGGAGAGAATATGTGGCTGAAGCAATTTGCGTCGCAGATCGCCTTGTGTTGTCTGGTTCAATTGATTGCTGGTACGATTTGATCAATCGCCTTCTCAGCTCCGTAAGGCCAAGCGGCTGACCATCTAGTTAAGTCCTCTGTTTCGGAACAGCTCTGGAGGATGTGGCAGATCATTTGGCGCACCATGCCTTCGGGTGGGTGCGCAGGCTTGGCCTGCCTGTGTTACGCCTCTACACGGAGCCCTACTCGAGCCGTCCATGGTCGGTGATTCACGGACGGACTCGGGCACGTTTTCAAAAATTCTTGGTACCGATTTTGGTACCAAAATTCATGGGATACCCTGGCACAAGGTGGCACAACATGGGACAGTGACCATCGCCCGAAAGCCCTCATCAACACTGGGTTTTCAGGCTCCAAGAGCCAATAGATGAGCGCTCGACAGTAATCTCTTGGGCACGTTTGGCCAGAAACCGCAAAACCTGCCTGAAAAAGCCGTTGGAGGCTTAAAACAGAAGAGGCCTCCGCATTGCGAAGGCCTCTCTGAATTGGGGTACAAGGATTCGATCCCCCCTGTAAACATCGGCATTCCGGGGCGATGTCGGAATTTTGGTACCAATTTTGGTACCACTCTGGGATCGCAACCTTTTGGCTCCAACTGAAGCGTCTACGAGACCGGGAGTGTCAAAGATGTTCGCTGATGGCCTAGCCCCAAAGATACCCTCACTCGGCGTAGAACCCTCCTCAAGAGCGAATCTTTTCAGCACGACCAAAACGATGACCAAAGGAACCCTTCTCATTCCGACTTTCTGATCAGCGCGTCTGTGAAGTGCTCGCGACGCAGCGGCTTCGCGAAGTGATCCGCATTGAACGCCTCGCTACGACCTTTGGGGATCGATAGCGATGCCCAATCAGGCCCTGCAAACATGCGCCCCAACAGGACGATCTGACCCACATGGTACGGGTAATGAGCGAGCTGGCGCTGGATGGCTTCCAGGACGCTATGGCCTTGGTTACGAATGGGGACAATCCGTTCGAGATCCTCAGGCTTCAGCGATCGCAGCGTACTCAGCAGACAGTTCCACCCGGTTTCCCAGGACTGCAGCATCTCGGCGCGATCACGATAGAGATGCTCGAATTCCTGGTCACGTTGGCGCCAAGGCTTTTCTCCGTCGGACTCGAGGAAATCGGTCCAACGCGAGAGCATGTTGCCTACCAGATGTCCCACCAGGATGGCGATGCTGTTGGCCTCTTCGTCGAAGCGCCGGAACAGCAGCTCGTCGCCCAGCTGAGCGAACGCCCTATCGCCCAACTGTTTGTAGTACTCGAACTGCTTGATGGCACTTTGAAGGAATTCGCTTCCGTCCACGTGGTGACCTCCTGAATCTGTTGGGATCAAGCAAGGAATATCCAAAGATTACAGGCGTGGGGCCAGGAGTCTTGTGAAGACACTACCATCAGACTTCGACTTCTTTGTAATAACTAGACCATACGATTTCCGTTCTACCAGATTAACCGGTGCAGACCCATCGCATGTTCCATCGGGGGGCGGGGCACATACTGCCGACGCTAACTGGCGATGGTCACCGGATGTAGATCGGTGGCCGCGTGAATCCACCGAATTGTCCAGCCAGCGGCCAGAAGCGATCGGAGATGCTAGTTCTTGTCCGTATGAAGTAGTTCCCCATGAGGGAGTGAACTGACTGCACCCTGTCTGTTTCTGAGGATCACTTTGGGTGTCCATCGACACTAAATATGGAGAATATTCATAATGATGGACTAAAAATTCAAAATATTTGCATACATAATGTTGTGTAAATGTTATGCGTGGTTGCGCTATAGTGTGTATTTTGGCGCTTATCAATGTTTTGTGAGCTTGAAAATGCTCGCATCGGTGTCTAACTTGCGAGGATGCCCCAGAAGAAGATTTTCAAGCGACGCATGCTTTGGATTGTGGTTGCGTTGAGCGTATTGAGCCTTGCTTTCGTAGGAATCGGGCATCTCGACCAGCTTGTTCCTGGGCGGCAACTCGAATTCTTGTCTCCGGACGGTAAGATCGTTGCGCTGAACCGCACTGGCGGTAAGTCTGCCGTCACTGAAGTCACAGGGCCGGTTCAGCTGACCCAGACCAACCAGATCCCATTGGCTGCATTTGCGCACTGGGGAAGCTGGGTTGTTGCTCCCGTGCGGCAAAGCGGAAGCGGAATATATGGATTACAAGTCAAGAGCGAGGCTTCGCTCAAAAGCAATAATGGGGACAACGGGAGCTTTCAGAAGTTCAACACAGTAAATGCTCACGATTTTCAGTGGGTAGGAGCTGACCTGTACTTCGTTGGGGATAACGGCATACATAAGGTTTCATATGTGGCTGGTTCGGATAACAGCTCAATTCCAACCTTCAATGAGGTGATCCCAATTTCTGGAAATTGGGATGGTATATATGCTTCACAGATTTCTAAGGCTTGGAAATTGGCGATTTGGCAGGGCCAAAACTTGCGAATTGGCGATGCGACGAATAATCAAGTATATGCCGTGCCGGGGAATGATGGCATTGCCGCCGCTGGATTTGATCACAGTGGTGCTTGGGTAACCATCAGTAAAAATGGGAATATTGTGTGGCAATCTGGTGAGCATGATCAGATTGCAAGTAGAAATGCAAGGTTTTTACCCGACGCAACAGGGAAGGGTATCCTTTTATGGGATCGCGTCTCGGGTGATTTGTATCGGATCACAAAAGGATCGCACACAAAAGTAGCGACAGCAATAACTGGTGCGACAGTGAGCGCTGCTGGAGACGATCCACAAACGATCTTATTAGGCGGGAATTTGGCTGAAGGTGTCCGTGCATCTGGAGACGGGTTTGAACACCTAGGAACATTTCATCACATCGGTAAAGGTGGAATCGCAAGCTTTACTATGGAGCCTCAATTGGTCTCCTCTGTGTCGGTAAATGCAAATTTCACATTTTCATTTATCGCTCCCGCAGGAACTCCTTGGAGCCTAAAACTAGTTGATTCCAATGGAGCTGCGTTCAAAAATGACACAGGTACAACAAATACAACAGGGATCATACCAAAAATTTATCCGCTGACAGCATCGATCCAAGGTCGTTGTAGCGCGATTTTGTCTTTGTATGCGAATGATACTATCACGAAAGATACATTGAATTTTCTTTCGGATTGGACTGCGCCATCAGGTAACATCGTTTGGAGTGGAAGTCAAGTATCTCCCACGCATGGTTTAGTTGTTGACTTAAATGGTGTTGTAGATGACGGGGATATCAAGAAGCCAGTTTATTTGTTGGCAATTTGGGGAAATGGTTCATCAAGCTTCAAAATTGTAAAGCCATCCAATGGCTTGATTACCATCAATGGAAAAGATCCGATTACAGGCGCATGGCTTCCTGAAGGCGAATGGGATGTCAAATGGCTTGTTGTTGATTCCGTTGGCAATCAAGTTGCGGTCTCAAATGCTCCAAAATTGACCGTCCGTACCACAACTATACAAGCACGGGCATCTTTTGATCCCACCATAGTAAATCCCGGACCTGTAAGCGGTACGTTGAGCTTGGAGCTTTCAGAAGTAGCTTCTAAAGCACAGATCAATGCAAAAGTATATTCGGGAGGAGTGCAGATTGGTTCTCCCATCTTAGGAACTGTAACTGAACTTGGTACGTTTGAGACTTCACAAAAACTCAATTTAGGTATTCAGAAGAATGGAATATGTACTCTTTCGGTTCGTGGGATCGTCGGTGCTGATTCGTTCATAACACAATCGCAGATAATTGTTGGCTCCGTGCAGGCGAAAATCACTTGGCCACAAGCGGGAAGTAAAGTTGCGATTCATGAGTCGTTTCCCATATGGGGGATTGCCCCAGATCTATGGCCTGGGATCTCAGGGAATGCGATGTATCGCATTTCAGTCCACCATGGAAATTGGGTGGCACCAGCATCTCCAAAATGGAATGATTTGTCGAATGCTTCGGGAGCATTGTTGCAGGTAAATGCTGCGACAATAAATGCAAATCCAACTTTGCTTGCCCGTGACTTGACTGGATATCCGGGTAGTGTCGGTTCAATCAGCAAGCTTAGTCAAGAGGTGAATCTGGCGACTCTCCGTGGGAAAGATATAGCTCCAGGTGATGCGACCTTAGCTCTGTGGATTGGAAAAGGTGATTCACTCCGGGTTGTAACATTGGGCTTTCAAGTGGTTTCGTCATCTTCAGCGCAGGATAGTACGTTTGCGTTGAGTCGAATTTCTCAGAATTCAATTATTAATCTGGCTGATGCTGACAAGTCTAATGATAGCATCGTTTGGAAAATCCATAAAGGCAGCTTTGAGTCGGTTGATCTGTCTGTGCGTTGTGGAATATCCAATGCGATCGTATACACAATCGCTGCGATGAAAGATAGCACGTTCCAGTTTTCTGGGCTCGATGGATTGAAGCGTCCCCTTGCAGATAATTCATGTGTTTTGAGGATCGAAGGCGATCAATCAGGTCAGCAAATCGTCCGAGAGGACGCATTTAGTGTTGTCGCGTTTAAGCCAAAGTTGAGCTTAAACGTTGCGGGAACGTATGATGCCTCTCTTGCCTTGCTGGCAGGGAAGGCTGCCTTGTTGCCAATCACAGTGAGCAATCCTCGAGGTGACTATTTCCGAATCCATCTTTATTCAAATACAGGTATAGGGCTCGGATCCATCGATAGTTCGAGTCAAGCGAGCTTCAAAGATAATTGGAATGGGCAAGACTCTCTAAAGCACAATTGGTTCCAGAGCGGACAGAACGATACTCTTCAGATAGCCATTGAGCATAAGGATAACGCATCATGGATTCGTGACACTACCGCCAAGGTCGTGATCACAGCGGTCGCTAGTGAGCAAGCAAATCTTGGTTTGCATGTCGATGGATATGATTATGACACGCTAAGAGTTGCAGCATTGCACAGTGATTGGAAGATTCGTGCACGGCTCGAAGGGGCGCTTGCCTACTTTCCAAAGCGAGATGTGGACTTTCGTATTTATCCAGAAGGGCAACAGACTGCGCGTCGGTATTTGCCGACTGACTATGCGATGGAATGGGCAAAATACTACACATCCATTGCTGGATACACCAACTGGAGTGCTACATGGAGGGCGATGGGTTACCGTTTAGGGATCGAGTGGACTGATAGCTGGATCCCTTTCCCGTACTTTGTATGGAGAACTCCGACCGAATATAAGAATAGACACGCAGAGGGTGTTCCTTTTTGGTATTTTTCTCATCCAGGAAGTCCATCGATAAGTTCGAGAAAAGCATGGTCTGTTGTCAATTTTGACTCGAATGATTCAATTGATCGAAGTACCATGGTAGGTACCTCGCCATACTTTGATCAAAGACGAGGCTTGCCTCCGCTGGAAATTGAAAAGAACAATACGCGTTATACATTTGATCCATCGACATTTTTTGGTGATGGATATAATCGTACTCTGGCTAATGTAGATAATACAAACACTAATTTTGATACAGGGTATTCTGGGTATTTGGGCGGGAGTCCATTTGATGGGTTTATCAATGCTCAATGGAATGAAATCAAGTCTGAGATTGATTCGGTTCGGGGTGGATTGATTGGGCGTTATGCGGATGCTGTTCCGAAAGGCGATACTAATTCTCTTGGTGTTGTGAAGTATGAACATACGATTCCGGATGTTCGTAAGAATGTAGCTAAAGATAAAAATTTGGTCTTGCAGCTAGCTGCCAATGTTCCAGCGGCAATGCTGTGTAAAAATGCGGATATGACGGAGTGGATCTTTGATGATTCTTCCGCAAGTGGCTCTATGACAGGGAACTTGAGTTATTTGTCACTAAATGCTTTGCGTGATTCCCTGGCTCATATATACGATTCAACAAAGATGGCCAAATTTGTTGGTAATTCAAGGATTTGTGCAGACACATCCTTGTTGGCTTTGTCTGAGGCCGTGAAAAGGGATTCGACAGTCAAATTAGATACCACGATTGATTTTCAAAGCTATTTGAATTCAATGGCACGTTCTGTTGAAAGCAATGGCTGGAAAGATGCAAGGAATGTTGGCGCTATTATGGATTTGACGCGCTCTTATGTGGGATTTACTGATGATGCTCACTTTGATCCATTGCCGGAAAGCTGGCAGCAGTATCACTATGTGTTGCCTCCAGGAAAGTTGGCGGTAGACAAAGATAATGCCGAAATGTTGCTTGAGAAAAATTCGCTAACTAGTTCAACTGGTTGGGAATTAGGATTGGATAATTTTTCCGGTAGCTATAAGTATTCTATAACAGGGAAGGAGAAGATAGTTCCATTTAATACGCATTATAAGTGGGATGGCTTGTATGATGATGAAACGTGTACTGGCAATGAATATGCTGGCCATCCAAATTGGTATTTTTCCTATCGAAGCATATTTGGTGCCATGATTGACGAAGATTATGGAGAACGGTACAGCTGTGGCATATCTAGAACACAAATGCCTGGTGTTGATTTTCAAGATTCTGTAGGTACATATAATGGCAGTAATGGCTGGGATCTTGGCTTGCGCGAGCAGCGTGCATTTACGCCTCCTCCCGGAATCAACTGGAATCACCCTTGGTTTACGCTTCACGACAATAAGGTCACGGTTGTTCATCACACGTTGTATGCTGATGACTCCGTTGTATCAATTCCAGATGGAATCCGTTGGCAAGATATGATCAGTGGAAAAACGACTGATTCCTTGGCAAGTTTTGGTGGTTATAAGAATGGTCAGATTGGGTATTGGTTCAAGCCTGCTGATAGCATTCAATCCAATGGAAATTTTCAGGCACGAAATTTTCCTGTGAATGCCCATGGTCAATCACTCTCAGAAGTTGATTGGGTGGATAATTACCGCACTCATGTTCATCCCGATAGCTCAAAGCCAAGTCAGTGGAGTACACATGACTTGGTTTTTGCTCCCAATCTTCGGGTCAACGACAAGACCCGTGGAGTCGTTTGGGACACGACCTCCATCAATTGGCCGGACATCCATCGTGAAACGGTGCTTGATCGCCACATCCAACGCACGCTGCTGGCAGATACCATGCCGCATTTCGATTCGACTGACTTGGGAAGGACTTGGGGGGAGTGGCATGTACAGCTTGCGCCAGACTCCCTCTGGGTACCATCAGCAAAGAATCTTTCGTCAGTGCCTGAGGGGACGCCTCAAGTTGCCCTTGCGCGTAGCCTATTGCCAAAACTTCCTGACCAGCAATGGACCGGAATCAATGGGCGTACTGATTCGCTTGTGTCATTTGTGCACGGCGAGAGTTTGAAGTTTGGGATCATCCCCCAGTATCGCGGCATGCTTCTTGATGGGATGAGCCGTGTGATCTGGTCCGACACAGCGATGAGCACATCGTTGAGTTGGCAGGATATCTACGCGCGCTCGCAGAAAACGCAGAGTTTCTCGGATGCAAAGATCTCTGCTGCATACGGATATACTCCTGATACCCTTGGCTTTTGGTCGTCGGCTCAAGACTCATTGCTCTCTTCAACCCAAGGATGGATTGGATTGGCTGGGGCGCTTAGCCAGTCCGTTTATCAGCCGATTTCTTCCGGACTGAAACTTCTTCCTGTTTCCTCTGATACGACAAAGGTACCGTGCTATCGTCCTTGGGTTACAAATGCCTTTGTCCGCAGTCATGACTCGGGTAAGATAAAGTGCACAGACTCTGTGACAGTCAATCCGAACCTATTCCGCTCCAACGCGAAGTGGAACATCGAAGTGTTTGCGCCAGACGGTCAAACACCCAATACCGACCTCGGCCCACGCGGTGTTCCCACCCTTCAAAATGTGTCTCTGGCCTTGGATGCTGGCCGCTCGAGTCGCCGTTGGATTCGCGTGCTGGGTGCTTTGCCCACCACGCGCTTGGTCGCACCAGATGCGGTGCCTTGGACTCTGAACCAATGGCAAGCCTATGCAATCGGGGACACAGGAGTTGTACCGCTGGACTTGCAGTTGGCTTGGACGGATAGCAGTGACCGCACCAAGGGAATTCGTAGTCCAGGTAGCGCCACGCTTTGGGCGCACGGTGGCGACAGCGATGCCGTGTGGATCGATGTTACAGGGCTTTGTGGAACACAAAAAGTTGCCGTTACTGCCGAATATGTGGGTGGCACGCAACGTCGTCGCTTTGTGCAGATTCTTCCTTATGTGGTTGGTGAGCCTCGCCGAACGGATTCTGCGAAGACGATTGCCGATGCCTACCATCGTGCCACATTGGTGGTGCCTGCCTCTGGAACGGATACACGACCTGTTGTTCTGAACACCATTGCTGGAAATGATCTTGCCGCATTGCCTTTGGGCGGTGTTGTTCCTGCAGGCCCTGTCATTTCGATGCAGCCATCGGGAATGCGTTTTGACAGTGCCCCCGCAACCTTGCGATACAGCCTGACTTTGCGCGAAGTCTTGGCTCTTTCGGGGAGGACTGTCACTGACACCCAGACTGTTTTTGATAAGGCCAATCTCGATCTGATCAATAAGTGGGCAAAATCCAATCTTTCAGTGTGGCTGTTGTCTCAAGATGGGAAGCTGGAAAAGGCTCCGACGGATCTCACAACAGATGGTGACACCTCGGCAAGTGCGGTCTTGCTTGATGGCTATCGCTTTGATCTGATCGGGTCTGTGACCCATTTTTCCTGGGCTATGGTGCTTTCTGGTGATGCCAGCAAGAACATTGCTCCCAATTGGCGCTTGGCCGTTGGTGATGCTCAAAATATGCAGTTGTCGCTTGGCTTGACTGCGTGGAAGAGCCAGAACTTGGCCTATCCAGCCACCATCCATGTGTATTCTGCGGATCGACAAATTGATTGGCTTGTGTCTTCGAGTCAGGGACGTGCCGACACGACCGTGGCATGGTCGAACTTGCCTTCGTCCATTGCGGACCTCTGGCGTGCTGGTGGACTCACACTATTTGCTCGGGTTGACAGTGGCGCGATTTCGTCCAGGATGGTGGATGGTTCCAAGTGGACTCCAAATCTTCAGGACACCTGCACTCGACTGTTGAATCTCACGGTCACTCCTTCTAATGTGGTCCTTCCAAGTGGTGCCGTTTCCTGGAAGGCCTCGTCCACGCTATCGTCGGGACAGCCGGTTGTGCTGATGGGACGCTTGGCTGGAACTCAGGCGTGGACTCATCTGGATTCCGTTACCTCGACAACGGACTCATTCTTGTCGGGTCAATTTGCTTCCACTAAGCTGTCAAAGGGGACCTGGGTTCTGCGTGCGGCATGCAGTGGCGATAGCAGTTGTTATCGTGACACCTCACTGAATGTGACAAGAGATAGCTTGGGCCTTGGGCTTCATCTGAGTGATTCGGATGTCGTGATCGGCTCCCAAGTCTTGGTGCACGCGACCTCTGTACCTGGCGTAAATGTGACCATCTGGGCTGACTCGATGGGCATTAAGCGGGTGCTTCGTGCTCCCTCTGCGCTGATCAATGGCTCATGGCAAACTGTGGTCACACCCACTGCCGCTGACAGCCAAGTCATTTGGCTCAAGGGTGTTGGAATTCTGGGCGGAGTGGATTCGATTCGGCAAGTACTGCATGCACATGCCCAAAAGTCGCAATGGCTGACTTTGAAGCGAAATGCCGATTCCATCTATCCGGATTGGGCACAGGGTGTCTTGTACCGCCACAAGTGGGATGACTCGGCCAAGATTCAAGTTGTAGCCAATCATGCCAAGCAAGTGCATCTGATTGGGCGGATTGATGGCTGGAAAGTGATCGATACCATCGACACACTTCAGAATTCGCTGTTATGGAGCTACAAGCCCTCAGTGAAGCATGCCTCCAGGTTTGATTTGGAGCTATCGATACGAAATGGCTTAACCGACACATTCTCCGCCGATACGCTGATGAGTTGGAATGTGCTTCCTCCTCCCGCTGCTGTGGCGTGGAATGGATCGAATAGCGTCGGTTCGAGCGTTCTTTCCGTCCTTGCTAACCACGGAATTGAAGCCTCGATCTTGAGTAGTGAGGATCAGCTTTCTGACTGGTTCGTATCTCGGCCTAAGGGATGCGTCATTTTCCTCGACAGCGTACTTCCCAGCTTTGTTTGGGGAGGAGCGGAGCGAGGTGAACTGATCCCTTGGGTTCGGGATGGTGGGAATGTCGTGTTCAGTGGTGCACCAGCATTCTCTGCCCGCGATTCAAGTCATGTGACGATACCAGCTGGACCAATGGATGGGCGTAGGGTTAGCATTTACGGATTCGACCCCGTCTCGGGTTCCTATGACCTTTACCAACGGTTCATCAGCGGCATCCGCATGGACGGGTTGAAAACTCCGACAGAAGACGATTTCGCGAAGCGTTCTTGGCCGACGCCCCCTGCAGTCTTGACTCCGGCATCCCGGCTTCGGTGGTTTGATTCTGCGGGCATTTCTGTAGATGCAGGATTCACAGGAATTCGGATCGACAGTTTGATGAAAATCTCCGATTCAGGGAAGGTGAAGGATACGACTTGGCGCCTAGATACGATCATGGGTGGAGGTCTTCTGTACTTCCCGCCGATCTTGGAGCCTCATAAAGGTGGTGTGGGCAGAAAAGGCGCCATTCTTGAATTGCCACAGGTGGATGCACAGAATGCCAGCTCGGCAGGCGCATTCATCTATAACTCCCTGTTTGTACCAGATCTAGGCGTAGGTGCCAATGACGTGTTGCTTTCTTACCGAGTCAAGGGAAGCCGCAGTGCAGGGCAATGGAAGCCAGTGCGCGGTGACACCGTGGACATGCGGGTTCGTTTCCATCTGCGTGATGGTGGTGTGATCGATAGCATTGATTCGGTGCATGTTCATGTGCGCGCCGAAGGGCTGCTCAAGGATACTGTACTGGTTGTGCACCATGTCTTATCAGGATCAGATACGACATCTGTCGTAAGTTTTGTGATCCCTGATAGAGCAAAAT
>Ga0302216_1000565_pt1 | contig 12326 bp, 8 predicted proteins | sample II_Fen_N3_2_FD_194575 | JGI IMG/M metagenome (GOLD analysis project Ga0302216, IMG submission 194575) | Peat permafrost microbial communities from Stordalen Mire near Abisko, Sweden - II_Fen_N3_2 | ecosystem: Environmental > Terrestrial > Soil > Wetlands > Permafrost | place: Sweden: Abisko...
CCCAGACATTCTGGTTCGCGTGGCCAAGCTGCCGGAATCGACCCTTGAGGGCACCGGATCGACATTGCGCGAAGTCATTGAAAACCTCTGCAGTAGCCACCCGCAGTTGCGTGCACACCTGTTTCACGAAAAGAACAACCAGCTCAAGGAACACTTCCTGTTTACCGCCGAAGAAGAGTTGATCAACGCGGACGACCGGCTACCGGAAAAGGCCAGGATCGAAGTGCTGCTCGCCACCTCCGGCGGCATCGACGTCGACAGCCTGAGCAATGAAGAAGTGCAGCGTTACGTGCGCCATATCACCCTGCCCGGCGTCGGTCGCGAAGGCCAGTTGAAGCTGAAAAAAGCCAAGGTGCTGATCATCGGTACCGGTGGCCTGGGCTCGCCCATCAGCCTGTACCTGGCGGCGGCCGGCATCGGCACCCTGGGGCTGGTGGATTTCGATGTAGTCGAGAGCAGCAACCTGCAACGCCAGATCGTCCACGGCAACAGCACCTTGGGCATGCCCAAGGTCGCGTCCGCCAAGCAACGCTTGCAAGACCTCAACAGCCACATCCAGATCAACGCCCACGACACCGCGCTGACCGCCGACAACGCTCTGGAACTGGTCGGCGCCTACGACCTGGTAATCGACGGCACCGACAATTTCGATACGCGCTACTTGGTCAACGACGCCTGCGTGCAGTTGGGTAAACCCCTGGTGTATGGCGCCATCTACCGTTTCGACGGGCAGATCAGCGTGCTCAACTACAAGGGCGGGCCGTGCTACCGCTGCCTGTTCCCCCAGGCGCCCCCAGCGGAACTGGCGCCTAATTGCAGCGCAGGCGGTGTGATCGGCGTGCTACCGGGGGTGGTCGGGATGATCCAGGCCACCGAGGCGATCAAATTGCTGATCGGCATCGGCGACCCCTTGTCCGGTCGCCTGATGCGCTTCGACGCGCTGGCGATGAAATTCAGCGAGATCCGTTTCAAGCGGCGCGCCGACTGCCCTTGCTGCTCGGAACTGCGCCATAGCGAAACCCTGGCGCCCGCCGTCTGCGCTGATGCCATACCGAGCCAACCCAGCCTGGCCGAAGAGCGCTACATCAAGCCGCAGGTACTCAAACAACTGCTCGAACGCCACAGCAGCGCCGACGTGCTGCTGGATGTGCGCGACGCCAGCGAGCTGGAGGTCTGCAAATTGCCGGGCGTGGTGCATATCCCCCTCGCCGAACTGGACGGCCAGCTCGACAACCTCAGTCGAGACAACACCCACTACCTGATCTGTTACGCCGGAACCCGCGCCGAGCAAGCGGCCAGCACCCTGCTGGCGGCCGGCTTCGCCAACACCAAAGTTCTGCAAGGCGGCATGAAACACTGGGTTCGCGACGTCGAACCCGACATGCCTTTGTACTGATCACGGCCCTGGGTAACGACCTGATGTTGCATAACTCAATTCTCGACGCCATCGGCCACACACCGATCGTGCGCCTGGCGCAGTTTTCCGAAGACCTTGGCATCGAGGTCTACGCCAAACTGGAATCCCTCAACCCCGGCGGCAGCCACAAGGCACGCATCGCCTTGGGCATGATCCTCGACGCCGAGCGCCGCGGCGTGCTGATGCGCGACGCCGGGCAAACCATTATCGAACCCAGCGGCGGCAACACCGGCATTGGCCTGGTGATGGCCGGCAACGTGCTCGGCTACAAAGTGGTGCTGGTGATCCCCGATAACTACAGCCCCGAAAAGCAGAAACTGCTGCGCCTGTACGGCGCTAAGGTGGTGCTGTCGGACAGCCGCCTCGGCAACAATTCCCATGGCGAAAAGTGCATGGAGTTGCAGCTGGAAAACCCTAGCTACGTGATGCTCAACCAGCAACGCAACGGTGCCAACCCACAGACCCACCGCGACACCACCGCGCCGGAAATCCTGCGCGCCTTCGGTGAGCAGCGTGTGGACTACTTCGTCAGCGGCATCGGCACCGGCGGCCATATCACCGGCATCGGCGAGACCCTCAAAGCCGCCTGGCCGGCCCTGCGCGTGATGGGTGTGGAACCGGAAGAATGCGACCTGCTGAAAAACCAGCACGCACCGCACCATATCCAGGGCCTGTCGATCGGCTTGATCCCGAGCATCCTCAACCTGGACGTGCTGGACGGCATGCTCAAGGTGTCGCGTGAGGAATGCCTCGACATGATGAAACGGATCATGCGTACCGACGCCATCAGCCTGGGCCTGTCCTCGGCCGCCAATATGGTGGCCATCGCCAAGCTCGCCCCCGAGTTACCGCCCGAAACGGTGGTGTTGACCATGGTCTACGACAATGCCGACAGCTACCTGCCCAGTTTCGAATAACCGGTTATCTAACCATCCAGAATGCGGGGGTGCCTCCATGGGCGGCTTTATCGACATGCAACATCTGCACGATGAATTGCTTACCCACCTCATCAAAACCCTCACGCCCACGCAGATGAAGCAACTGGAGCCGCACTTGGCGCCGTTGGTCCAGAACGCCGCCCAGGCAGTAGCCGAGGACCTGATTGCCTACGCCTACCGCGACCCGGCGTCGCGCGGGCGTGGCGAGTTGATCCTGGAGTCCTATGCCTCGTTCAAGGCGGTGCTGTTCTATCGCCTCGCGCACCAGGTGTGGCATTTCCCCGACCAGACCAACGGGATGTTTTCGCGCATCGCCCTCAAGCTCAGTAACCAGGGCAAGATCCTCTCCGGCGCCGAAATTCACCCGGCAGCGCGCATTGGTCGGCGCTTTGTGCTCGACCACGGCTACGGCACAGTGATCGGCGAAACCTGCGAAATCGGCAACGACTGCTACATCCTCTGCGGCGTGACCCTCGGTGCCCGTGGCATCGCCAACAACCCCGACGGCAAGCGCCACCCGCGCCTGGGCAACAACGTCGAAATCGGCTCCGGTGCCCGCGTGCTGGGCTACGTGCAGATCGGCGACAACGTGTTTATCAGCCCAGCGTGCGTGATCACCCAGGACGTGCCGGCGGGAACCAAGGTCAAGGTGGTCAACCAGATCCAATTGCAAAAGAACGACGAATCGGAGCACAGCAACTACCTCGGCGCCTTCGCCCTCGATGAGCGCCTGCACGTGGTCGGCGAGATCAGCGCCAGCCACAAGGTCACGGTGCTGGACGCCGACTTTCACCCGTTGCAGGGGCTGATGCTGGAACCCACGGTGAAAGAACGCCATCACCTGCAATTTCGCCTGCGCCGCATCGAAATGGCCGACCGCCTGCCACGCCTGCCGCTGAACCTGAAAGTTTGCGGGCCGGAATTTGAAATCACCCTGCTTTCCCCCCCTGGCTTGAGCGCAATGGTGCGTCACCTGCTGCAAGCCAGCCCATTGATTATCGGAGGTTGAACATGTCTGTGCACACCATGGAAACCCTGGCGCTGTTTGACAGCGCGCCCTACCAGAATGCCTTCAGCGCCCGGGTGATTGCCGTCAGCGAATACGGCATCGCCCTGGAGCACACGCTGTTCTATCCCACCGGCGGCGGGCAACCCGGTGACACCGGCCACTTCACCCTGGCCGACGGCACGCGCGTCGACATCGTCGGCACGGTGCGCGACACGGTGCAGCGTTCGATCATCTGGCACCAGGTGGAACACTGTCCCGAGCAGTTGACCGCAGGGGTGAAAGTGGACGCCAGCCTCGATTGGGACCGGCGTTACCAGCACATGAAGATGCACACCTGCCTGCACTTGCTGTGCTCAATCATCGACGCCCCGGTCACCGGCTGCAGTATCAGCGCCGACAAGGGCCGACTGGATTTCGACCTGCCGGAAATGACCCTGGACAAGGACAGCATCACCCGCGATCTCAACGCGCTGATCGAACAGGCCCATCAGGTGCAAACCCTGTCGATGCCCGCGTCGGAGTACGCAACCCTACTGCAGATCACCCGCACCCAGGCGGTGGCTCCGCCAGTGATCCAGAGTTCAGTGCGAGTGATTGAAATTGCCGGGGTCGATATCCAGCCGTGCGGCGGCACCCATGTGATCAACACCGAAGAAATCGGCCGGGTGTTTTGCGAGAAGATCGAGAAGAAGAGCAAGCATAACCGTCGGGTTATTTTGCGCTTTGAATGAATGTTCAGCAGAACAGGGTCGATGCAGGTACAGGTGCAGATTCACCCACCCACATTGACCCGTTTTTCATCGCTGACCTTAACCCTTCAGCGAATTGATCTGGTTACTCAGTTGCGCAATTTGCTGTTGCAGTTGGGAAATCATCTTGGTGAATTCAGCCATCATATGATCGAGGCGCGCACGAAGTTGTTCATTGTCGCGTGCAAGATCGTCGATGGTACGAGGCGTCTGGCTTGATTCATCAGACCGGGCCGACGGCTTACTTTCGCTGGACTGCGCCGCCGGTTTGGCTTGGTTGGACTGGCCTGACGCTGCCCCTTGGTTGGCTTGACCCGACGCAGCACCTGAGCCGGCCTTACCCGACGCCGCGCCCTGGTTGGCTTGACCCGATGCAGCACCTGGGCTCGCCTTACCCGACGCCGCACCTTGGTTGGCTTGACCCGACGCTGCGCCAGGGCTGGCCTTACCCGATGCGGCGCCTTGGTTGGCATTAGGCGCATCTTTGGCCGGCATGTTATTCGCCGCCGCCTGCTTGCCGTTGCCTGCGCCTGGTGTCGCGGGAGGCGTCCGGGTTTCAGCGGTATCTGTCCCGCCCAACTTCTTACTCAAATCACCAATCTGGCCTTGAAGCCCTTTAACTATCGAATTAAAACGGGATTCCAACTGATCGAGCTTATCGCCCAGTTGCTTATTTTCGGCACTCAACCGCTCAAAGCTGGGAGGTGCATCGCGCCCGGACGCTTGTGGATTTTCTGCCGGGGCGCGCGCGTCAGGCGACTTGCTGTTCTGCTGCGCCGCCGGGCCACCACGAGTACTTGGGTTCGACGGAGCAGCCTCCTTTCCAGGGTTTGTCTTCGCGTTTTGGTGTTGAGTGAGCTGGTTCACTTGCTCCTGGAGCTTCATCATTTGCGGCGCGAGCTTAGCGACCATCTGATCATATTTTTCGTTTAATTGTTTATACTGGCCAGCGAGCTGTTGTAGATGATCGGGTACGGCGTTTTTTGCGGCAGACGACGCGTTGGCCAGCCCCCGATGAGCTAGCTGCGGCGCATTCATAGGCTGACGGGAAGGCCCCGAAGACGGCTGGGGGCTGGAATTGCCAGACGCCTTGGCACTGTCTTCACCGCGAATGGGCGTGGGCTTCGGGGACATTTCATAGCCGACGGTGTAGGGCGTTGGCTGTCGATTGTTTATGCTGGTCATAAAAGCGCCTTCTCAGATTCAGGTGTTTATTCGCAAGCGTTGCTTGCCAGATGACCCGCGCCTGCAGGGCATCTGACACCTGATTGGTTTCTATCTGAAAACGGTTCCTGAGATGTAGGACGCATGAATCGCAAGGTGTGTCGGCGTCAAAACCTAGCGTTCAGGAACGTGCGCAACAGCGACACCTTCATATCACCCATAAATCCACAAAGCGATTCACCGGCGTCGCTTCAAGCCGCGCCTGATCCTTGCACAACGCAAAAATCCCGGCACTGCGCTGGGCAGTAAAACGCGTGGCCAGGTTGACCTTGAACTTGTCTTCCAGCAACGGAATGCCGTCCACCCGGCGACGGCGGTGCCCGATCGGGTATTCCACCGCCACCTGCTCGGTGTGGCTGCCATCGTTGAAGAACACCTGCACCGCGTTGGCGATGGAGCGTTTATCCGCCTCCAGGTACTCGCGGCTGTAGCGCGGTTCTTCGACGATCACCATCTTTTCGCGCAGCTCGTCGATGATCGGGTGCGCGGCGTGGAATTCATCTTCGTACTGCTCGGCCACCAGGTTACCGAAGGCCAGGGGCACGGCGGTCATGTATTGCAGGCAGTGGTCGCGGTCGGCAGCGTTGGCCAACTGCCCGACCTTGGAAATGATACGAATCGCCGACTCATGGGTGGTGATCACGATGCGTTGGATGTCATGCAGGCGATCGACAACCTGCGGGTGCAAGGTCACTGCGGCTTCGCAGGCGGTTTGCGCGTGGAACTCGGCGGGAAAACTGATCTTGAACAGCACGTTTTCCATCACATAGGTACCGTAGGGTTGGGACAGGCTGAAGGTGCGTTTGTCTTCGGGCTTGAGCGCCAGGTCCTTGTTGGTATGGCTGAACAACACGTCGTAGAAGCCCCATTGCGGCGCGCTCAACACGCCGGGAATGCCCATCTCGCCACGTAGCGCGATGTCCGCCAGGCGCACGCCGCGACTGGAGGCATCGCCCGCCGCCCAGGATTTGCGCGAACCAGCGTTCGGCGCGTGCCGATAGGTGCGCAATGCCTGACCATCGACAAAAGCGTGAGACAGCGCCGAAAGCAGCTGTTCACGGTTGGCGCCCATCAGCTTGGCGGTTACCGCCGTGGAGGCGACTTTCACCAGCAGCACATGGTCGAGGCCGACGCGGTTGAAGGAGTTTTCCAGGGCAATCACACCCTGGATCTCGTGGGCCATGATCATCGCTTCCAGCACTGCGCGCATGGTCAGCGGCGCGTCGCCGTTGGCCACGCGTTGTTGCGAGAGGTGGTCGGCCACGGCGAGGATGCCGCCAAGGTTATCCGAAGGGTGGCCCCATTCCGCGGCGAGCCAGGTATCGTTGTAGTCGAGCCAGCGCACGATGCAACCGATGTCCCAGGCGGCCTTGACCGGGTCCAGCCGGAACGACGTGCCCGGCACCCGCGCGCCGAACGGCACCACCGTGCCCTCGACCAGCGGCCCCAGGTGCTTGGTGCATTCCGGAAACCGCAGCGCCAGCAGGCCGCAACCGAGGGTATCCATTAGGCAGTTGCGGGCGGTGTCCAGCGCGTCCGGCGAGTCGATCCGGTAGTTGAGGACGTAGTCAGCGATGTCCTGCAGGACCTGGTCGTAGTCGGGACGGTAGTTCTGGTCGACGTTGGCGCTCATGGCTGTTCTCCAAAGTGGGTGGGGGTCAGTCCTCGGGCTCACGGTTACTGGAAGCAGATCTTGGATGCCTGCCTTGGAATAGAGATTCCTTGTGGGAGGGGGCTTGCCCCCTCCCACAAGGGATTGGTGTTGGGTTTTAGAAGGCGTCGCCGGGCACGCGCACGAAGCCTTCCATCAACACCCGCGCACTGCGGCTCATGATGGCCTTCTTCACCACCCATTCGCCGTTCACCTGGGTGGCTTCGGCGCCGACACGCAAAGTGCCGGACGGATGCCCGAAGCGCACCGCATTACGCTCCACGCCGCCCGCCGCGAGGTTGACCAAGGTCCCGGAAATCGCGGCGGCCGTGCCAATCGCCACCGCCGCAGTGCCCATCATCGCGTGGTGCAACTTGCCCATGGACAAGGCACGCACCAGCAGGTCGATATCGCCGGCCTTGATCGCCTTGCCGCTGGAGGCCACATAGTCCGCAGGCTTAGCCACGAAGGCCACCTTCGGCGTGTGTTGACGCTGGGCGGCTTCGTCCAGGTGCTTGATCAGACCCATGCGCAACGCGCCATGGGCCCGGACGGTCTCGAACATCACCAGGGCCTTGGGGTCACTGTTGATCGCGCCTTGCAGCTCGGTACCGGTGTAACCCAGGTCTTCGGCGTTGATGAAGATCGTCGGGATGCCGGCGTTGATCAGCGTGGCCTTGAAGGTGCCGATACCCGGCACCTCCAGGTCGTCGATCAGGTTGCCGGTAGGGAACATCGAACCACCGCCACCCTCTTCTTCCGCTGCCGGGTCCATGAACTCCAACTGCACTTCGGCGGCCGGGAAGGTCACGCCGTCCAGTTCGAAGTCGCCGGTTTCCTGCACCGCACCGTCGGTGATCGGTACGTGGGCGATGATGGTCTTGCCGATATTGGCCTGCCAGATCCGCACCACGGCCACGCCGTTATGCGGCACACGGGCTGGATCGACCAGGCCCGCGCTGATGGCGAAGGAGCCCACCGCCGCCGACAGGTTGCCGCAGTTGCCGCTCCAGTCGACAAACGGTTTGTCGATGGCGACCTGGCCGAACAGGTAATCCACGTCATGCCCGGCGCGGCTGCTCTTGGCGAGGATCACGGTTTTGCTGGTGCTCGACGTGGCGCCGCCCATGCCGTCGATCTGCTTGTCGTAGGGGTCGGGGCTGCCGATCACCCGCAACAGCAGGGCATCGCGCGCAGCACCCGGCACCTGCGCCGACTCGGGCAGGTCCTGGACGCGGAAAAACACGCCCTTGCTGGTGCCGCCACGCATGTAGGTGGCGGGGATCTTGATTTGCGGTACGTGTGCCATGGTTATCCTCTTCAGACGGTCGCCGCCGATTCCAGGAAGTCCTGGGCAAAACGTTGCAACACGCCGCCCGCCTCGTAGATCGATACTTCTTCAGCGGTGTCCAGGCGGCAGGTCACCGGCACTTCGACACGTTCGCCATTCTTGCGGTTGATCACCAGGGTCAATTGCGCACGCGGGGTGCGTTTGCCGACCACGTCATAGGTTTCGCTGCCGTCGATCTTCAGCGTGTGGCGGTCGGTGCCCGGCAGGAACTCCAGCGGCAACACGCCCATGCCCACCAGGTTGGTGCGGTGAATGCGCTCGAAACCTTCGGCGGCAATCGCTTCCACACCCGCCAGGCGCACGCCCTTGGCTGCCCAGTCGCGGGACGAGCCCTGACCGTAGTCGGCGCCAGCGATGATGATCAGCGGCTGCTTGCGCTCCATGTAGGTTTCGATGGCTTCCCACATGCGTGTGACCTTGCCTTCCGGCTCGATGCGCGCCAGGGAGCCCTGCTTGACCTTACCGTTTTCCACCACCATTTCGTTGAACAGTTTCGGGTTGGCGAAGGTGGCGCGTTGCGCGGTCAGGTGGTCGCCGCGGTGGGTTGCGTAGGAGTTGAAGTCAACTTCCGGCAGGCCCATTTTCGCCAGGTATTCGCCGGCGGCGCTGTCGAGCATGATCGCGTTGGATGGCGACAGGTGGTCAGTGGTGATGTTGTCCGGCAGCACCGCCAGCGGGCGCATGCCCTTGAGCGGACGCGCACCGGCCAACGCGCCTTCCCAGTACGGCGGACGGCGGATATAGGTGCTTTGCGGGCGCCACTCATACAGCGGCGCGACTTTCGGGCCGGTGTCTTCGTGGATCGCGAACATCGGGATATACACTTTGCGGAACTGTTCCGGCTTGACCGACGCTTTGACCACTGCGTCGATTTCTTCGTCGCTCGGCCAGATGTCTTTCAGGCGGATTTCCTTGCCGTCGGCGTCGAGGCCCAGCACGTCCTTCTCGATGTCGAAACGGATGGTGCCAGCAATCGCGTAGGCCACCACCAGCGGCGGCGAAGCCAGGAACGCTTGCTTGGCATACGGGTGGATACGCCCGTCGAAGTTGCGGTTCCCCGACAACACGGCAGTGGCGTACAGGTCGCGGTCAATGATCTCTTGCTGGATCACCGGGTCGAGCGCACCGGACATGCCGTTGCAGGTGGTGCAGGCGAAGGCCACTACGCCGAAACCGAGTTTTTCCAGTTCGTGCCCGAGGCCGGCTTCTTCCAGGTACATGGCCACGGTTTTCGAACCGGGCGCCAGGGACGACTTGACCCACGGCTTGCGGGTCAGCCCCAACTTGTTGGCGTTGCGCGCCAGGAGGCCGGCAGCGATCACGTTGCGCGGGTTGCTGGTGTTGGTGCAACTGGTGATCGCGGCAATGATGACCGCACCGTCCGGCATTTGCCCCGGTACGTCATCCCACTGGCCGGAGATCCCTTTGGCGGCGAGGTCGCTGGTGGCGACACGGGCGTGCGGGTTGCTCGGGCCAGCCATATTGCGCACGACGCTGGACAGGTCGAAGGTCAGGCCGCGCTCGTATTGGGCGCCTTTGAGGTCGTCGGCCCACAGGCCGGTCAGGCGGGCGTATTGCTCGACCAGGGCGACTTGCGCGTCTTCACGGCCCGTGAGTTTCAGGTAGGCGATGGTCTGCTGGTCGATGTAGAACATCGCCGCTGTTGCGCCGTATTCCGGGGCCATGTTGGAGATGGTCGCACGGTCGCCCAGGGTCAGTGCCGATGCACCTTCGCCGAAGAACTCCAGCCATGCGCCCACCACTTTCTGCTGACGCAGGAACTCGGTCAGCGCCAGCACCATGTCGGTGGCGGTGATGCCCGGTTGCAGCTTGCCCGTCAGCTCCACGCCGACGCTTTCCGGCAGGCGCATCCATGACGCGCGGCCGAGCATCACGCTCTCGGCTTCAAGGCCGCCGACGCCGATGGCGATCACGCCGAGGGCATCCACGTGCGGGGTGTGGCTGTCGGTGCCGACGCAGGTGTCGGGGAACGCCACGCCGTCACGCACCTGGATCACCGGAGACATTTTCTCCAGGTTGATCTGGTGCATGATGCCGTTGCCCGGCGGGATCACGTCGACGTTCTTGAAGGCCTTTTTGGTCCACTCGATAAAGTGGAAGCGGTCTTCGTTGCGGCGGTCTTCGATGGCGCGGTTTTTCTCGAACGCGTCCGGGTCGAAACCACCGGCTTCAACGGCCAGGGAGTGGTCGACGATCAGTTGGGTCGGCACCACCGGGTTGACCTGGGCCGGGTCGCCGCCTTGCAGGGCGATGGCATCGCGCAGGCCGGCGAGGTCGACCAGGGCGGTTTGGCCAAGGATGTCATGGCACACCACCCGCGCCGGGAACCAAGGGAAGTCGAGGTCGCGTTTGCGTTCGATCAGTTGGCTCAGGGAAGCGTTGAGGGTGGCCGGGGCGCAACGGCGCACCAGGTTTTCCGCGAGTACGCGGGAGGTGTAAGGCAAGGTGGCGTAGGCACCGGGGGTGATTGCCTCGACAGCCGCGCGGGCGTCGAAGTAATCGAGGCGGCTGCCGGGGAGCGATTTGCGAAATTCAGTGTTCATCGTCGGGACTCGGTCACGGTGATTACAAAAGGGACCCACTGATCCAGATTTGAAATGCGATTCAAATGTGGGAGAGGGCTTACCCCCGATGGCGGTGTATCAGTTGCTATAGGTGTTGAATGACACTCCGCTATCGGGGGCAAGCCCCCTCCCACCTTTATGACCTCATTTCAGTCCTGGAATCGTCGGCCTTCAGCGACGTTCGATTGGCACGAACTTGCGCTGTTCGACGCCGATGTAGTCGGCGCTTGGACGGATGATGCGGTTGTTGGCGCGCTGTTCGAACACGTGGGCGGCCCAGCCAGTGAGGCGCGAGCACACGAAGATCGGCGTGAACAGCTTGGTCGGAATGCCCATGAAGTGGTACGCCGAGGCATGGTAGAAGTCGGCGTTGGGGAACAACTTCTTCTGCTCCCACATGACCTTGTCGATGGCCTCGGAGACCGGGAACAACACCTTGTCGTCGACTTCTTCGGCGAGCAGTTTCGACCAGCCCTTGATGACCTCATTACGCGGGTCGCAGTCTTTGTAGATCGCGTGGCCGAAGCCCATGATCTTGTCCTTGCGCGCCAGCATGGCGAGGGTGCCGTCGACGGCGTCCTCGGCCGACAGGAAGCGCTCGATCATTTCCATCGCCGCTTCGTTGGCACCGCCGTGCAGCGGGCCGCGCAGCGAGCCGATGGCGGCGGTGACGCAGGAATACAAGTCCGACAGGGTCGACGCGCAGACACGCGCGGTAAAGGTCGAAGCGTTGAATTCGTGCTCGGCGTAGAGGATCAGCGACACGTTCATCACTTTGACGTGCAACTCGCTCGGCGTCTTGCCGTGCAGCAGGTGCAGGAAGTGACCGCCGAGGGAAGGTTCGTCGGTCACGCAGTCGATGCGTTTGCCGTCATGGCTGAAGCGGTACCAGTAGCACATGATCGCCGGGAAGGCGGCGAGCAGGCGGTCGGTGACATCGTGCTGTACGCTGAAGTCCTGCTCCGGCTCGAGGTTGCCGAGGAACGAGCAACCGGTGCGCATCACGTCCATCGGGTGGGCGTCGGCCGGGATGCGCTCGAGCACTTCTTTGAGCGCCTGGGGCAGGTCACGCAGCGTGCTCAGCTTGGCGCTGTAGGCAGCCAGTTCGGCCTTGGTCGGCAATTCGCCGTACAGCAGCAGGTAGGCGACTTCTTCGAACTGCGCATCAGCGGCCAGTTCGCGCACGTCGTAGCCGCGATAGGTCAGGCCGGCACCGGCCTGGCCCACGGTGGACAGTGCGGTCTGCCCGGCCACCTGGCCACGCAGGCCAGCGCCGCTCAGTACTTTTGCTTCAGCCATGGTTACTCTCCAATTTTGTAGTTATCCGGGAGGCGCGTTCGTTACTTCTTGGCGGCGAACAGCGCGTCGAGCTTCTGCTCGAAGGTGTGGTAGTCGATGCGAT
>Ga0302216_1000570_pt1 | contig 12283 bp, 8 predicted proteins | sample II_Fen_N3_2_FD_194575 | JGI IMG/M metagenome (GOLD analysis project Ga0302216, IMG submission 194575) | Peat permafrost microbial communities from Stordalen Mire near Abisko, Sweden - II_Fen_N3_2 | ecosystem: Environmental > Terrestrial > Soil > Wetlands > Permafrost | place: Sweden: Abisko...
TTACTTGATTAATATTAATGAACTATTGAAACTTTAGTTGCGGTATATTTCTGACCACCGATAATTAATCCAGAAGATTGCAATTGGGGTAGAATATCAAGAGTAACATCAAGTGTAAAATCGCCAGTAATTGTAAAATAATCAGTTCCTGAAGCTATAGCTCCCCAAGAGCTTCCATTCTTGAAAGATCCTTGAGAACTTGACGAAATACTACTTGGGTCGACAGTTACAAGAATTTGGTCTCCAAGCACTACAGAGGAGAAAAGTGATGCATCACTCAATTGTATATAACCCGACCAATTTCCCATATCTTTACTTCCTGTCCAGATATCCGTAATGGTAGGACCAGTACCTATAACCTTCAAAGTATAGGAAGTAATTCCTCCAGCCGTCGTAATAACTAGTGGCTGATTTCCAGGAGTACAGTTTTTAGGGATTACAATAAACAACATTGAACTACCGGAATTTACCCAGGTCAGAGATTTCCCTGCAAGTGTTACATTGGTTATTTTGTCGAAATTTCCACCCAGTAAAGTCAATGTTGCACCCTGATCGCCACTAGAACTCATAGTAGTAACATACGCCAGACTAGTAGGAGCTACAGTAACATTAGTAGCTTTCTCAGAAATTCCGTTTTTACAAGTAAAATTAATATGTGCATCACCAACTATTGTGTTTGGAATTGTTATAGTTATAGCTGTAGCAGTCTGAGATGTGATACTAACAGTTTCAGATGAACCCTCAAATGATACTAAAGATACCAAATCAAGATTTGTTCCATTCAACGTCAGAGACTGACCTCCAATAATTGGGGTAGAAGTAGATGTAACTATTGGTTGAACCAATGTATATGCAATGCTGCTTGTCTTTCCTGATGCTGCTGTAAGTACTAATTGTCCTGCTTGTGCTGTAATTGGAACTGCTAGTTTAATCTCAGTTGCCGATTGAGAATTAAACGTTGTCACAGCTGCCGAAGCATTAGGGAAACTAATACTCTTAACCAATTCAAGATTTGTTCCGGTGATAGTCAATTCTTCACCGTTCTTCACTGACGAAGGAGCAACTGAAACTGCTGATGGACCTGCCACCACAAGGCTAGTTGTAGGTGATATTACAATACCTGAATAAGTTGTCAATGACATCGTTCCGTCTTTTACATTGTCAGGCAAAACGGCAGTAATCGTAGTTTTTCCTGAATTGAGTGTAAAAGCTGTTTCGCCGTTATCCCCCGGTATTGTGAGTTTTTTTACTAAATCAAGATTAGTACCGGTAATAGTAATGGAATTTCCTGGTTTGACATTTGTATAAGGTACTACTGACGTGACAATTGGATTAGTTATTGTTGCAACATCAGCTGTATAAACCAATATCGGTATTTTTGCTCCATTCGACACGGCAACTTTTCCTGTTTTTGCAGTAATTGGGACATACACTTCTATCTTTTTGCGGGTTTTACTTATAAAATGGGTACTATCAACTACTGCACCATCAGTAAATATTACTTGAGCAATAAGATTCAGATAATCTCCTTCGATTGTAAATACATCACCTGCTTTAACGCTAGAAGTTGTATACTTATCAATGGATATTGGTTCCGAAAATGTCAAAGGAGTTTTTGTTATAATATCTCCCGTTAGAGTTCTCAACGTAACTAATCCTGGTTGAGCATTCTGTGGAATTGTTATAGAGATTTCTGTTGAACTAGTTTTTGTTATATCAGTAATTTCTAAATTATTTGATAAAACTATAGAAGTTACTTTATCTAAATTTGTTCCTATGAACTTTATTGCTCCGCCTCTCAATGCAGGTGAAGGACCAAAGACACTCAAAGTAGATGTATTAGAAATTTCCTCAGAGTTGCATGCTGTAAAAACGGTCACAACGCTTAGAATCGTAATAGTCAAGCATGTTATCGTTATATAAAATCTTGTTTTCATCTTGTTTTAAATTAAAAATTAGTTAATACTCACTACTCGAAGATTATCTATACAAACTTTGATTGGATAGGTCGCATCAGCTGCACCAAATAACATCAAATTGATATTGGTATATTTCGAAATATCATCAATCTTTCTACTAGTTAGTGTTTCGCCTTTGTCTGTATTAAAACTGCTTAATGGTATAGTATATGTTTCCCAACCGTCAGATTTATACGTTGATTTTACAGTACCAGTCAAATAAGGTTTCCAATGATATTGTGCATAACTAGCATCCACGTTTATTCCAGAGAATGAAGATTCGTACGGGCTAAACCAAATACACATTGGCTCGTCTGACCATGAATCGATATTGGCTTCGAAACGTAATGCTAATTTACTAATATCACCAGTTGCAATAGGATTATTTCCATTTCCATCAACAGCAGAATAAACAAACATCATATTGTTTAGCCATGACCATGCTGCAAAAGAGCTGTTTTGGAAAAGTAGATATTGACCAGAACAAGGATTTTCTGACGAAAATGCACCTAATCCCCAAGGATTACCAAAAGTAGAGCTTTTAAAATCACAAATCAGATTTGTATTGTCTCTAAACCTAAAGTCTGAGCGTGTTGTTCCGTAACGACTTTTCACCGAAATTGGACCAACATCTGCTCCTGCAGGAACTTTTACTTGAATTTCTGTCAGCGAGTAAGAAACAATTTCAGTTGCCTGAATATTTGGAGTGAAATATACTTCTGGCTTCGTAGAACCTTCAACAGGTAAAAAATAGTTACCTTTGATTACTACTGTTCCGCCTTCAGGTACATATTCACATTTCAAGCTAGTTAACAATGGATTTGGCACATCTACTTTAAAATTAAACTTCACAGTATCTCCTTTGGAGTTTATCAAATACATTGTATTGGTAATGTTTTGAGGAATTGTATTTGGTACTGATACGATTAACGCTGTTGATTTAATTAAGCTGGTATTCAGTACTGCTTGTTGATCGTTAAACCAAAGTTGCTTAATGCTCGTCAGATTATTACCTATAAGAGCAATCGTTGTCCCCATATAAGCATGTGTAACCAAAGAATCACTACTAAGAGCATCAGGGATACGAACATATGACACTTCGGGTGTCCCAGCTGTAGTGACATAAGCATCAGGATTATCATTACACGCAGGTATCGCTATCAATAATGTAGCTAATACAATAAGCATTGTAACAATTTTATTTGTTAATTTATATATGTTTTTCATATTCATTCTTATTTTTTTTAGAAACTAATCGTACTAAAGTCAAATGAAACAGGATCTTTAGCTAAATTTGGATTTGCTGACTGGTCTGTATCCGGGAAGGGAATTGCAAAAAAGATATTACTTTCTGGAATATTCACAACTGTCTTCGTAACTGTTGATTTAGCCGTTTTTCCTTTATAATAATCTTCTAACCCATTCCAATAACCTCGGTTTTGAGCTGCTAGTCTGGCTTTTGCTTCGGTTGGCTTATAATAACTTAACCGCACAAAATCATACCAAAAATCGCCTTCACCAGCAAACTCCAATCTGCGTTCGCTAAAAATATCATCAAATGTAATAGAGCTTTTTGCGGTGTAATTACTAACACTCCGACCACGCACAGCATTAAATGCTTTCAATGCACCTGCATCTGAGGTTGAAGACCCATTTCCCAGAATAGCTTCTGCATAAATCAAATACACATCAGATAAGCGTAAAAGATGCATACTCAAAGCAGTTGCCATACGAGCTAATGCTATACCGGATCCCGCGACATGATCAGCATTATCTCCTACAATATCCTTAACACAGTTTGAGCCGGTGGCACTTCCATATGTTACAGTCAATGCCTTGTCACTCGATGTGGTTTTATTCCAATCGTAATCGAAGCCTCCCTTATCAGTCCAAAAATAATCATAATGATCACCTTGCATCATTATCGTTGCTTTTCTACGAGCATCTGTATTATTACGAACCAAACTTGAAGCATCTTCACCAAAAGCATCTTGCAAATCAATAGTTAACCCTACCCAAGTTCCCCACGTATCACCAAACTCATCAAATCCATTTAGTCCTAAATCGGATTGCTCGGTATTCTGGCAAGTCCATTGGGAACCAATTGTCCAATGCCAGGCAATCAAACTTTCTTCATTGAAGTTATTTGCCAATCGAAAATTGTCTGAATAAACAGGCAATAAAGATCTACCACTCTCATCAATAACCTTTTTAGAATATAAAGCAGCATTTGCTAAATCCTCTGCATTACGAGTCCCATTAGTTGAGCCATAACCTGATTTTGTCAGGTAAACTTTTGCTAATAAACCATAGGCTCCGTATCTGTCAATTCTACCATCTGCATTTCTTTGTAGGAAGCAACTCTATAGCTTTCTCCAAATCTTTTACAATATAAGTATATACATCTTCAATTTTATTTCTATAAACAATATTAGAAGTCCCACTGGCAATAATTGCACTATTGCTATGAATGATAGGTACTGCTCCAAAACAACGAACCAAGTAAAAGTATGCCATGGCTTTCCATACTAATGCTTCCCCTTTTACAGTATTTTTTGTAGTTTGAGTTACTGCCGATCCGGATTTTAAATCAATATTTTCAATAATAGTATTACAATAAGCGTTTACTGACCATAACGATGCTGAAGCATTTTTTAAATCGGAATCACTTGATTTTAAAACAAAAGATTGATAAGCATTATCAGTACCGTAATAGATGTTCCCTGAAAGCACATCTCCAATTTTTACAAATCCACGTTGAAAATCATACCATGGTGAGTTATATAATGCATTTACCCCTTGAAAACATTGGGCATCTGTTTGGTAAAACCCATCAGTAGTATATGTATCTTCTGCTGGGCGATTTAAGAAGTCAGAACACGAACTCATCCCGACTAATAACACAGAGGCAATCGCCAAACTCTTTATATTTAGTTTTTTCATATTATTTTTAAAATTTAAAATGATAGATTTAAGCCAAAAGAGTACACTTGAGGTGAAGGATAACGTCCATTATCTAAACCATAAACATTTCCACTTGCTGTGCTTGCACCAACTTCAGGATCGAAACCAGTATATTTTGTCAAAGTGTAAAGATTTTGGATATTTGCATATATACGTAATGACTCAAAATGTAATGGCTTCAATAATTTCTTGTCGAAATTATATCCTATCGCAATATTTTTTATTCTCAAATAAGAACCGTCCTCAATGTATCGACTTGATATTCGAGTATTATTATTGGGGTCATTCTGAATTGCACGTGGTACCGAAGTACCCGGATTAGCGACTTTTACATTATCAATATCATCATACCAATTAGACACCGTCTTACCTGTAGAATTGACATATGGATAGGTCTGAGCAGTATTAATTTCAACTAAGCGTGCACGGTCTGCAACTATGGCTAGTTGATTGTTCCACATAGATGTCATACTTGATAGATTAATGGCAGAATAATTCAATACTTTGTTGCCATATGAGCCATTGATAAATACAGTCAAATCAAAGTTTTTATAATGAACTGTATTATTAAATCCAAATGTAAAAATTGGCATCGGAGAGCCTAAATTAGTACGGTCATTTTCATCAATTTTCCCATCTTTATTGACATCTTCGTATTTCAAGTCTCCTACATAAGTTGTATTAGTACGACTCCACGATTTCCCATCAGCTGGAGCATGATCTGGAGTAGCACTATTCAAAATATCAGCTTTATCCTTATAAACACCTATAACTTTGTAGCCATAGAAATTGTAAAGTGACTGACCAACTTCTGTATGAGACACAACATCAGTCCATTGTCCATACCCTTCAATAGAAGTAGCAGAGGTTCCTGTCAAAGCTAATAATTTATTCTTATTAAACGAGATTTGAGCTTCTGTATCCCATTGAAGATCATTCGATTTTATATTGTGCGTTGTCAATGCAAATTCTAACCCTCTATTTTGAAGCGATCCAATGTTTCCATATGGAGCAGACAAAGCACTTGATACGTTTCCATCCGTTCCCATGTACGAAGGCAAATCGACTTGCATCAACATATTCTTAGATGTCTTAGTATATGCATCTACAGTTAATTCAATACGATTATCTAAAAAACCAAGATCTATGCCTAAATTAGTTTGTTCTTGAGTTTCCCATTTAAGATACGGATTCGCAATATTTGTTGGACGATAAGCAACACCCAAACCAGTCGACATTTTCGATATTTTTGCACCCCAGAGATAATCACTAATAAATTGGTTTCCTGTTTGTCCCCAACCTAAACGCAATTTTCCATTACTGATTATCGATTTCATATTATCCATAAATGCTTCATTTGTGAAGCGCCATGAACCTGCAACTGAATGGAAAGGAGCCCAACGATTTTTTGGCCCAAATTTAGATGACCCATCATAACGATATGTGTAAGTAGCATAGTATTTATCTGCATAGTTATAAGTGGCACGAGTAAAGAACGAAGACATAGCACTACTTCCAAATCCAGCATTAATTTGAGGTGTTCCGGTTCCTAAATATGGGTTGTGTACTGTATTATCCGGTAAACCAGTATTCGAAATACTTTGATACTTGTAAGATGATTCAGACATTTCCTGACCCAGCATAACAGTAATCTTATGTAATCCAAGATCCTTTGCATAAGTCAAATAATTTTTAACCTGCCAAAATAGACTTTGGTTTGTTTGCCAAGAATCACTATTAATCGAGCGAGACCATGTTCCATAAGTTGCAGTAGGTAAAAACCGCTCTGCAGTGGAGCCACTTTTATCCATTGCAAATTCCGTATGAAAAGTTAAGCCTTTCATTAAAGTTGCATCAAAATAAATATTACCATTCAACGATGTCCGATCAAGTAAATTATCTTCTTGCAATGCTTTAGCAATAGGATTAATTCTTGATGCAACGCCTTCACGACTTACGCTTGTATAATTTCCATCAACATCGTAAATAGGCACATCTGGAGTTGACAATAAGGCTATATTGATGATACCCTCATCACTATCTGCCAGTCCTAAACGTTCATTTGTACTTGCATAAGTCATATTCACTCCTAATTTCAACCATTTTTTTAGTTGCGCATCCAAATTTGAACGGAAAGAGTAACGATCGAATTTTGTACCTTTTATAGTACCATCCTGCCCCATATACGAGCCTGATACAAAATATTTCACCAATTCTGTACCTCCTTGAGCACTTATAGTGTGGCTTTGTATCGGTGCAGTCTGAAATACAGCATCTTGCCAATTAGTTCCATTGCCAAGCAAAGAAGGGTCGCGGAATTCAACACGTTGATCGCGTCCTTGAGTTTCAGAAGCCATATCGTTGCTATATTCGGCAAATTGCTTTAAATTCATGACGTCTAAACGCTTAGCCTGACGTTGAAAACCATACATACCTTCGTACGTAAATTTTGCTTGACCTGCTTTTCCTCGTTTTGTAGTCACGAGTACAACACCATTAGATCCTTGTGAACCATAAATAGCTGTTGCAGAAGCATCTTTCAGAATTTCCATAGAAACAATATCCGAAGGATTGATTGTTGACAAAGGAGAGATAGTAGAAACAGTTCCATTACCAAGAGCATCGCCTAAACCGTAATCGGCTCCTGATTTTCCATGAATTTGAACAGGAACACCATCGATTACATAAAGAGGTTCAGCTCCAGAATTAATAGTACTTTGCCCGCGAACCCGAATAGAGACTGAAGATCCTGGGGCACCTGAAGTCTGAACAGAAGTAACACCTGCAACTCGACCTTGTAACGCCTGATCCATATTAGTGATAATTGAACCTTTAAGTTTATCTTCTCCAACTGTAACAGATGCACCAGAGAGATCACTTTTTTTCATGGTTCCATAACCAACTGCTACAACCTCATTCAACACCTTAGAGTCTGATTCGAGGTTTACATTAATAATAGCGCCTTTAACAAAGACTTCTTGTTTTTTCATACCAATGTATGAAAAAATAAGCTTAGATCCTTGAAGAGCATTAAGGGTATACTTACCGTTAACGTCAGTAATTGTCCCTTTCGTCGTTCCTTTTACAAGAACTGACACCCCAATCATTGGGCTACCATCACTTGCATCAGTTACAACTCCTGAAACAGCAGGTTGCTGCTGGGCAGAAACTAAACATACTCCAAACAGGAGTAATACCAATAGAAAATTGATTTTTCTTTTCATGGAATTAAATTTAATATTAAAAGGTTAATTATTGTTGGAATTGACATATTCCGACATTGCAAAAGTATACTATCAGAAACGATAAAAACTATATTATTTTAGCCTTATATGATACTTTTTCTACGAATATTGGTGTTGGCTGGCTTGATTGCCAAAAATGTCGGCTAAACTTATACTTTTTTGACAAATACGAGACTGAAATAACGTTCGTAAAACATATTACAGAACATATTTTATTGCAAAAGCAGAATAACACTTCTTTGCTAAATAATCACATTAACGTCAAATATTCTTGATAATAAACCTGATTCAGCATCAGAAATTATTGAGTCGAAAATGTATTTGTAAGTAATAGCATTTTTTAATCATTGAACAAACGAATTGTGGAGTTATCCTCATGGAGTCATTAGCTCATTCTTTGCAAAACAACTAATAATTAATCCGGGTTGAAAATATCTTTATACGTATTAAACGTATCGGAGATTATGCCGTTTTTGTGTCATTCCTTTATCTATTCATTGTTTTTTTAAAAATATTCATACCTTTGCCTGTCACAAACTTTAAATCTGTAATAAAACAGGTATATTTATTCAAAATGCACGCTGATTAATCGAAGCACGCTGATTTTTTTGAAAGAAACAGTCATAAATAAATCATACAATTTAAAAATCATTCTCTAACGCCATGCAAGAAATCAAATTTTACAGTGGAGAAAACATTCCATTGGAGTTGCACAAAGTACGCATTGTACAAAAATTACACTTAGTACCCATCGAACGCCGTCTGGAAGCACTTTACGAGGGTGGGTTCAACACTTTCCGACTTAGTACCAAAGACGTTTTCCTCGACATGCTCACCGACTCCGGCACAAACGCCATGAGTGACAATCAACTTGCCGCTATGATGCAGGGCGACGATGCGTATGCAGGTTCACAAAGTTTCTATCGTCTGGAAAAAGCAGTACAGGATGTATTGGGCAAAAAATACCTGTTGCCTGTTCATCAAGGTAGGGCCGCCGAAAACATCATTGCTTTAGCTTATGTAAAAAAAGGAAGTCTCGTTCCGATGAACTACCACTTCACTACCGCCATGGCTCATATTACCGACAAGGGCGGACAAATTGTGGAATTGCTTTACGATGAAGCTTATGTGGTAAATTCCGATCATCCGTTTAAAGGAAACATGAATATTGAAAAACTGGAAGAAGTTATCAAGCGCCATAGTGCTGCCAACATACCGTTTATTCGTATGGAAGCATCCACTAACCTGATTGGCGGACAACCTTTCTCGGTTCAAAACTTACGCGATGTACGCGCAATAGCCGACAAATATGGCATTCGTATTGTTCTTGACTGTAGTTTATTGGGAGAAAATGCTTATCTGGTATTGAAACGTGAAGAAGAGTTCAAGAACTCCGACATGGGTACTGTTCTTAAAACCATGACAGCGTTAGCAGACTTATGCTATTTTTCTGCCCGGAAAATAAGTTCTTCACGTGGTGGTGGAATGTGTACCGACAGACCTGAAATAATGAAGGAACTTGAAGCATTGGTGCCTCTTTATGAAGGATTCCTGACTTACGGTGGTATTTCTATTCGCGAAATTGAAGCAATGGCAGTTGGTCTTTATGAAACATTGGACGAAACTATGATTTGCCAAAGCCCCAATTTTATTAAATACCTGGTTGATTCGTTAGATGCAAAGGGCGTTCCAATGATCAAACCAGCAGGTGTGCTCGGTGCTCACGTAGATGCCATGCAGGTTTGTGCGCACATTCCGCAAACAGAATATCCTGCCGGTGCTCTGGCTGCTGCCCTATTCCTTATTTCGGGTGTACGCGGCATGGAACGTGGTTCAATCTCTAACCAACGCGACGAAGAAGGCAACGAAACGTATGCTGATATGGAATTGCTTCGGTTGGCAGTACCTCGACGCGTATTCACCTTATCGCAAATAAAATATGTGGAAGACCGCCTTACCTGGTTGTATGACAATCGCCAACTTATAGGGGGATTGAAATTCGTTTATGAACCACCGGTGCTCCGGTTTTTCATGGGTGGACTGGAACCAACCAGCGACTGGCCACTAAAATTGATGGCAAAATTCAAAACTGATTTTGGCGAGAGCCTTTAATCAATTGACAGTTGATAATTGACAGTTTACAGTTATAAGAAAGCCACCGGATGATTAAGTTCATTCGGTGGCTTCTGTTTTATGTGCAATTTTATCGCTGTCAATTAATATCCTCCCGCAATGAAAATGGCTTATGCCGGCAAATGAAAATTAGATATTGGAAACTACGTATATAATTTTATTCAATGTCCATAAAATACCGGCATAATAAATGGGCGTGTCACCCATTTTCGGGAAAAAACATCAAATTCTTGTTCAGCACCGGTTATAATGCCCCATTTGTCGGTGACTTTAAACTCAAAAGATCCGCCATAAAATGAGTTGGGGTACATTGTGGATAGGTAGGGAGGTATTCCGTTTTTAGCTCCACCGGTGGAATATTGCCCAAAAGTATTTATGCTAATACGGTCAGTCAACCTTATTTTGAGATTCCCATTCAGTCCTGCACTGCTGCCAAAATTATTGTATATATTATATTTCGAAGCAAAAACACCACCGGTCAGAATGCCGAAATTTCCAAGTTTCATATTGTAATTGGCACCAACCATATACACACCACCCAAGCCATAATAGTTATTCGCGGTGCGTGAAGTATTTATCCAGCTCCAGTCATTAACAGCATATTGATTGTACAAATTATCGGTCAGATTAATCTGAGGAGTGTATCTGAACGAAAGCGCAGGAATATTGAAAGTTGGTGTTTGGAGCGATATATCGGATAATTTCATCCGATAGAACTTATCCATTTTCAACAAGGGAGGCGTTTGAAACTGATTGATGTAAAGTTGATTATCGCCCAAAAATCCGCGTCTGCTGAAAGTGAGGTTACCGCCAACGGTATCTGAGGTAGAAGTTTGTGCAAAGCTCATTGTCACATAAAAAGCAAGCAATACAGGTAGAAGTTTTTTCATTGCGAATCAAATATTACAGGTTTGATCAATCAATTGAATTTCAACAAAAATCCTGCCAATAAATTAAGCAAAAACTATTTTTTCTCCAGCTCCAACTCCACCCTACCCAGATATAATCCGCTTTTGCCTACCTGAGCTATTACGATTGGTTTTCCTGCAGCATTTTTTTCGGTCGTATTGTTTATCATGCTGTGCGAGTGTCCACCTATAATCACATCGATATAGCGGGTTTTATGCGCAATTTCAAAATCATTTACCACACCATCTGTAATGTTGGCGCCAAGGTGCGACAAGCAAATAATTACATCACATTTTTCTTTCTTTTTCAGCAAGGTGGAAATCTCATTGGCTTTCAGAATCGGATCTTCGTATACCATGCCTTTATAGTTTTTCTCGAATATAAGGCTTTCCGGATTCACATCAAGTGCCATAATGCCAATGCGTAATCCGGCTCGTTGCAAAACAATGTATGGTTTTATTATACCGGACAAAGCCGTTTTGCCAAAATTATAATTGGAACTGATCATGGGGAATCGAGCCGTTTTCAGAACCACCGCCAGGGTGTCAATACCGTTGTCAAATTCATGATTTCCAAGTGTTCCTGCATCGTATTTCATACGGTTCATAGCGTCAATTTCCACACGTCCGTTGAAGAAATTAAAGTATGGGCTTCCCTGAGAATAGTCACCGGCATCTACCAACAATACATTCTTTTCCTGCTCTCTGATTTGACTTATCTCACCCATTCGGCGGGCATAACCACCCATGTCGGAAGTTTTCAGGCTCGATTTTTCGGTGGATTCTACCTGACTATGCGTATCGTTGGTGTGGAGTATAACCAGCTTGATTTTTTGTTGCGCCAACGTTGAAAACGTAGAAATAATAAGTACGAAGGCGATTAATCTATATTTAGTTTTCATTTCTTGAGTTATATTTTTTTATTCTGATTGAATCTGTTAGCAAATTGATCTCCATTGTCAACTATCAATTGTCAACTGGTTTGATTCTTCCATCCAGTTTCGATTGAATTTTATTTCCCTTCTTTGTTTCACCTTTAATATAGTCGAGTAGCATGTTGCGGACTTTAATTCCG
>Ga0302216_1000575_pt1 | contig 12238 bp, 6 predicted proteins | sample II_Fen_N3_2_FD_194575 | JGI IMG/M metagenome (GOLD analysis project Ga0302216, IMG submission 194575) | Peat permafrost microbial communities from Stordalen Mire near Abisko, Sweden - II_Fen_N3_2 | ecosystem: Environmental > Terrestrial > Soil > Wetlands > Permafrost | place: Sweden: Abisko...
AGGCAGGCGCTGCTGCAGGCCGAACGCCCGGTGCGCGGCCACCGCCGTGCGGGCTGCCGTGTGCAGCAGGCCGTTGTTGGGCTCGTGCATCAGCAGCGAGGGCATCAGGTACTCAAACATCGAGCCAGACCACGATTTGAGCCCCGGCGCCCCGTCAATCGACAGAAAAGGGCGGCCCAGCGCGCTCCAGTGGCGGCGCGGCACGTCGCCTTTGGCGATGGCCAGAAAGCTGGTCAGGCGCGACTCGGAAGCCAGCAGGTCGTAATAACTCGCGTCCAGCACTAGGTCTTCGACCCGCAGGCCGATGTGAAACAGCCGCCGCTTGGCGTCGTACAGGCAGCGGAAATTCATCGCGGCGTGCAGCGCCTGACAGCGTCCGGCCAGACGCTGCAGCGCGGCTTGGGCGATGGGGCCATCGGCGCCGTTTTGCGCCAGCGCGATGCAGGCTTGGGCCACGGCCAGCAGCAGGCCAGCCAGGTTGCCGCTGTCCACCGCCGAGACATAGGCCGGTTGCAGCACTTCCAGTGTGCGGGTGTCGTACCAGTTGAGCAGATGGCCGTGGTGCTTGGGCAGTTTTTCGATGCTGTCGAGCGAGGCTTCGAGCCGCCGCACCAGCTCGCCGGTGCTGATCCAGCCGAACTCGCGGGCGCAGCACACGGCCAGCAGGTACAGGCCGATGTTGGTCGGCGAGGTGCGGTGCGCCACGGTGGGCTCGGGCACGAGCTGTAGGTTGTCCGGCGGCAGGTGGTTATCTTCGGGGCCGACGCAGCGTTCAAAAAAGCGCCAGGTGTCGCGCGCCAGCGCCTCTAGGTAGCGTTTGTCTTTGCTGCGCAGTTCCCAGTCGGTGCGGCGCAGGCAGGGCAGGCTGGCCCACCAAGCGGGCAGCGGTGAAGCGGCCCAGAGGACGAACAGCAGCAGCCCCGCCCACGGGTGAACGGCCCAGGGCACGGCCATCAGCAGCGCCGCGCACAGCAGCGAGGCGCTGGCATGCTGACGCACGAACACGGCCAGCGTGTTGCGCGAAGCGGCCTGCGCCTGCGCGGCGGTGGTCCACTCCAGCAACTGGCGCCGACTGATCGCCAGGCGCCAGACCGTGCGCACGGCTGCATCCAGCAGCAGCAGGGTTTGTGCCGGGATTTGGCTGAACTGCCAAGCCGCACCGGCCAGGGTGCGCAGCAACTCGTGCCGCCCGACCCGAAAAAAGTGACGCCAGGCGATGCCTTGGCGCGTCGGCACCAGACCGGCAACGGCGCCCAGCAGCGGCCCAGCCAGCAGCGCAGACGCAGCGGCCAGCAGCGCCAGCCCCAGCGGCAACGCGCCGGTGAAAATCACCCAGACCAGCAGCGCAAAGGTGGCGGGCAGCACCAGCGAGCGGCGCAGGTTGTCGGCCATTTTCAACAGGCTCAGCGCGTCCAGGCCGTAGTGCCGGGCGCGTGCCATCAGCGGCAGCAACTGCCAGTCGCCCCGACTCCAGCGGTGCAGGCGCGAGGCGGCGGTGCCGGCGTGGTGCGGCGCCTCTTCGATCAGCACGACATCGCTGACAAAGCCGCAGCGCGCCATGCTGCCTTCGAGCAGGTCGTGGCTGAGCACGGCTTCGGACGGCAGCCGGGCATTGAGCACCGCATGCACCGCCTGCACGTTGAGCAGCCCCTTGCCGCTGAAGCTGCCGCTGCCAAACAGATCTTGATAGACATCGGAGACGCCGCTGCTGTACGGATCAATGCCGCATTGACCGGCAAACAGCCGGTGGTAGGGCGTGTCCTGCGCCGGGCCGGGCAGCGGCGTGACGACGCGCGGCTGCAAGATGCCGTAGCCGCTGACGACGCGGCGCTGCACCGGATCAATCTGGGGCGCATTCATCGGATGGGCGGCGATGGCCACCAGTTCGCGCAGCGCGCCGGGCGGCAGGCCGGTGTCGCTGTCAAGCGTGACGACATAGCGCACGCCAGGGGCCAGTTGCAGGCCGGGCGCCAGCGGGATGAAGCCTTTCAAGTCGCCGCTGATCAGGGCGCGCAGCAGTTGTTCGAGCTTGCCGCGCTTGCGCTCCCAGCCCAGCCAGCGTTGCTGGGTTTGGCACCAGCTTCTGGGCCGGTGCAGCAGCAAAAAGCGCGGCGGCGACTCAGGCGCGGACGGATAACGGGCGTTGAGCACCGCCAACTGGGCCAGCGCCTCGCGCAGCAACGGGGTGTCGCCGGGCTGGCTGGCGTGCGGCGCATCGACCCAGTCGGTGAGCAGGGCGAACTGCGCTTGGTCTTCGCGGTTGGCCAGCCAGTGGTATTCGAGCTTTTGCAGCAGTTCGCGGGTCGAGTCCGCCGAGGTCAGCAAGGTCGGCATGACGACCAGCACCCGGTGCTCTGCAGGAATACCGCCGGGAAAATCGAGCCGCGACAGCGGATGGATTTTCAGCGACTCGGCCAGCAGCCGATGCACGAAGGCGGCGACGGCCTCGAACACCGGCCCGGCCAGCAGCAGCAAGGCGGCCACGCTTTGCCAGCGTTGCAAGTCCGCATGGCGCGCTGCCAGCACCAGCATCAGCAGGGTGCCCAGCACCACGGCGCCGGTGTACAGCGGCAGGCGCCAGCGCCGATGGCGGTAGCGTTGCAGGGTTTTTTGCGCGGCAATGCCCAGCGCCTCTTCGAGCTGGGGACGGCCGGGGCCGATCAGGTAAAAGCCCGCCGTGCGCTGGGGCGCCGTGGCGGGCAGGCTGGCGGGGACGGCTTGCGCGGCGGTCACGACCGCCTCGGCCACCTGGCGCTCTGCCTTGCGGTTTTGCCGGGCCAGCCGCTCCATCGCTTGGGTGATGTGCTGGCGCGTCAGCTCGCTTTCCTGGCGAAAGCTGGGCAACTGGCGCAGCACTTGCAGGCAGTGGCTGACCGGCTCGATCAGCTCAACCCAGTCCACCTGGCCAATCAGGCGCAGCGTGGTGATGATGTTGCCGATGGTCAGGTTGGCAGCCACTTGGGCATTCTGGCTTTCGAGCATCAGCGCATGGCCGTCCGGGCAGTGCTGCTCGGTCCACAGCGCCAGTGCCGACGCAGGCGCGCTGGCGCCCAGTTCGGTCGGCATGCGCTGCCACAACTGGGTCAGGTAGTTGCGCTGCAGGCCGTGCCGGGTCATCAGCGCATAGACGGCGTCCAAGTCAGCCGGGCTGAACGCCTGCACACTGTCCCAGATCGCATGGGCAACTTCGCGGGCCACTTTGCCCAAAGCAATCTCGTCGGCCATGCGGCGCAGGTTTTCCAGCAGCACGACGCGCAGCGTGGTCGGCAAGGCCCACAGCTCGCTCAGGCGCAACTCGCTGCAGCTCTGGTAAGCGTTGAGAAAAGCGGTGAATATCTCCGGGTTCAGCGCGCTGTCGGTGTGCGCCACGTAGGCCCAAGCAATGCCATAGACGCGCGGCAAGCCCTGCAGCGGCGCCCGCGCCAGTTTGGGCAGGCTGGCGTAATAGCGGCGCGGCACGCCCTCGCGGATTTGCTGCAACTGGGCTTCGACCAGCGGAAAGTTGTCCAGCAGCCACTCGGCGGCAGGCGTGACGTAATGACCGCACAGCGAGATTAGCGCGATGTAATCGTAGGCTTGGCGCAGCGCGGCCAGATTTTCTTGGACGCGGGGAAAAAACGGCGCGTGGTGGCGTGATTCGGTATCGGTTTCGATCTCCTGGGCTTCGGCCAGACTGCAGCCGTGCTCTTCAAAGCGTTGCAGGCCAAACAGCTCGGCACGCACCGGCGGCGCCGCCTCGCAGGGATTGGCAAGAAGAATTTTTCGGGCGTGAGGGCTGAGCGTGACCAGCTGAGCAACAAGGGCTGCATTCAGTGTTTGCATCAGGCGATGCGCAGCAGGCCCAGCGCCAAGATGACCAGGCTGCTGCACAGGACGCACAAGGCGCCGGTCGTGACCAAGCGCGGCGCCGTCAGGGATTGAAGAGTTTCAAGGCCAGCCTGTAGCGTGAAAAACCGGCCCCGCGAACGCTGGCAGGCCGTCATGTGAGAAGCCAGGGCCACAAAGTCGCTGGAAACGAAAGCGTCGTTCCGCGTGAGCAGGCGCGCAGCCCGGGCAGTGGATGGATTCATGATTTTTCTCCTGGAAGCACATGAATCGATCCTAAAAGCCAGCCCGCCTCGGCGCTATGGGAGGGCGCCTAGCGGCCTGTAGTCACCTGCCGATAAGGTCTGTCAGCCGGTGTTGCGCAGCCCGGCGGCAATGCCGTTGATGGAGATGTGAATGCCGGTCTGCACGCGCTCGTTGGTCTGGCCGGCGCGGTAGCGGCGCACCAGCTCGACTTGCAGATGGTGCAGCGGGTCGATGTACGGAAAGCGGTGGCGAATCGAGCGTTGCAGCGCCGTGTTGCCGGTCAGGCGCTGCTTTTCGCGGGTGATCAGCGTCAGCGCCTGGGCGGTGCGGTGCCATTCGTTTTCAATGGCGCTGAAGATGCTTTTGCGCAGCTTGGCGTCGTCCACCAGCCCGGCGTAGCGCGAGGCCAGCGCCAGATCGCTCTTGGCCATCACCATGTCCATGTTGCTCAGCAGGGTGCTGAAAAACGGCCATTGGCGGTACATTTTTTGCAGCAGCGCCAGATTGGTTTTGCGGCTCTCGGGCGTGCCGCCCTGATCGAGAAACTGCTCGATGGCCGAGCCAAAGCCGTACCAGCCCGGCAGCGTCAGGCGGCACTGGCCCCAGCTGAAACCCCAGGGAATGGCGCGTAAATCTTCAATGCGTTGCGACGGCTTGCGCGAGGCTGGGCGCGAGCCGATGTTGAGTTCGGCAATCTCGCGCAGCGGCGTGGCGCTGAAAAAATACTCGGTAAAGCCGGGCGTTTCATACACCAGCGCCCGGTAAGCGCCCATGCTGGCCTGCGAGAGCTGGGCCGCCGTCTGCAAAAAGGCGGCGGTGGCGGGCTTGGTCGGCTGCAAGAGCGTGGCTTCCAGCGTGGCCGCCACCAGCGTTTCTAGGTTGCGCCGACCGATTTCCGGGTTCGCGTATTTGGAGCCGATGACTTCGCCTTGCTCGGTCAAGCGGATCTGGCCGCGTACCGTGCCCGGTGGCTGCGCCAAAATGGCCTGGTAGCTCGGGCCGCCGCCGCGCCCGACGGTGCCGCCCCGGCCATGAAACATGCGCAGCGTGATGCCGTGCGAGTGCGCCAGCGGGTCAAACAGCTCGACGAGGGCCAGCTCGGCGCAATACAGCTCCCAGTTGCTGGTGAAAATGCCGCCGTCCTTGTTGCTGTCGGAGTAGCCGAGCATGATGTCCTGCTCGGCGCCGCTGCGCTGCACCAGCGCGGTCACGCCCGGCAGCGCGTAGAACTCGCGCATGATGGGCGCGGCGTTGCGCAGGTCTTCAATCGTTTCAAACAGCGGCACGACGATCAGGTCGCAGGTCGCTGCGCTGGCTTGCAGCGGGTCTTCGAGCAGGCCGTGCAGCAGGCCGGTTTCCTTTTGCAGCAGCAGCACTTCGAGCAGGTCGCTGACGGTTTCGGTGTGGCTGATGATGTAGTGGCGAATCGCTTCCTTGCCAAAGCGGGCGCGGGCTTCGCGGGCGGCTTCAAAAATCGCCAGCTCGCTTTGCGCCAGCGGCGAGTAGCTCGCGCCGAGCACGCGCAAGGGCCGGGCGTCGTTGAGCATTTTCAGCAGCAGCGCGCGCTTGGCCATTTCATCAAGCGCGCTGTAGTCGGCCTCGATGCGCGCCGTGGCCAGCAGCTCGGCGACAACGGCTTCGTGCTGATCGGAACTCTGGCGCAAATCGACCGTGGCTAAATGAAAGCCAAACACCTCGACGGCGCGAATCAGCGGGTGCAGCCGCTCGGCGGTCAGCGCCTGGCCGTGGTGCGCCTGCAGCGAGGTTTCCAGCGTGCGCAGGTCGGCCAGAAATTCCTCGGATTTTGCATAGGGGTTTTGCGGCGCGACGGCGTGGCGCGCTGCTTCGCCGCCGGTCAGCTCGGTCAGCGTGGCGGCGAGTCGGGCATAGACGCCGGTCAGCGCGCGGCGGTACGGCTCGTCCTTGCGGTGCTCGCTGGTGTCGGGCGAGCTGGCGGCCAGCGCCTGCATCTCGGCGCTGCAATCGACCAAAATCGCCGACATCGACAGCTCGCTGCCGAGCAAATGCACTTCGGTCAAATAGTGGCGCAGCGCCACGTCGGCCTGGCGGCTCAGCGCGTAATTCAGCGTGGCGGCGCTGACGTTCGGGTTGCCGTCGCGGTCGCCGCCAATCCACTGGCCCATGCGCAAAAAGCTGTGAACTGGCAGGTCGCCAAGCTCGCGCTCTAGGTTGGCGTAGAGCTTGGGAATCTCGCGCAGAAATGTCGCTTCGTAGTAACTGAGCGAGTTTTCGATCTCGTCGGCCACCGTCAGCTTGCTGTAGCGCAGCAGCCGGGTTTGCCACAGTTGCATGACTCGGGCCTGCAACTGCACTTCATTGGCGGCCAGCTCGCGTGGCGTCAGCGCGTCTTTGGCGCTGCTGACGGCCAGCGCCATCGCCTTGATGTCGTCGCGGGCGGTGAGCAATTGGGCAATGCCGCGTTCGGCGTCCAGAATGCTTTTGCGCTGCACTTCGGTCGGGTGCGCGGTCAGCACCGGCGAGACAAAGCTGCGCGCCAGCGTGTCGGCAATCGTCTGCGGCGCAATGCCGGCCCAGCGCAGCCGCGACAGGGCGACTTCGATGCTGCCCTCCTGCGTGTCGCCAGCGCGTTCATGGATGATGCGGCGGCGGATGTGATGCCGGTCTTCGGCCAGATTGGCCAGATGCGAAAAATAGGTGAAGGCGCGAATCACGCTGACGGTTTGGTCGCCGCTCAGGCTCTTGAGCAGGGTTTTCAGCGCCTTGTCGGCTTCTTCATCGGCATCGCGGCGGAACGCGACGGAGAGCTGGCGCACCTGCTCGATCAGCTCGTAAGCGGCCACGCCTTCCTGGTCGCGGATCACGTCGCCCAGAATGCGCCCGAGCAGGCGGATGTCTTCGACCAGCGGGCGCTCGTTGCTGCGCTCGCGCCCGGTGGCGGCGGTTTTGTCCGGGGTTTTGCTGGTAGTTCGGGGCGCTGGCGGGCTGGTGGCCGGGCTGTCGTCGCTCGGGTTTTCTTTGACGGTTTTCGTGCGCGGGGAAGTAAGCATCTGGGCCCTTTGGTGCTGAGGCGCCCATGCTAGCATTCACTCCCTCTTTAGATTACCAACAGGTTACCCGTGGCTGCAGCGATTGAAATTTTTTCTTCCCCCCTGAAGGTGGTGATTGCCACGCGTGAAAGCCGTCTGGCGATGTGGCAGGCCGAGCATGTCAAGGCGCTGCTCGAAGCGCGCTTGGGCTGGCAGGTCGAGCTGCTCGGCATGACGACGCAGGGCGACCAGATTCTGGACCGCTCACTGAGCAAAGTCGGCGGCAAAGGGCTGTTCGTCAAGGAACTCGAAGTTGCGTTGACAGAAGGACGCGCCGACATCGCCGTGCATTCGCTCAAAGACGTGCCGATGGACTTGCCCGACGGCTTTGCGCTGGCCTGCGTGCTGGAGCGCGAAGACCCGCGCGACGCGCTGGTGTCGAATCAGTTTGCCTCGCTGGCGGATTTGCCGCAGGGCGCTGTCGTCGGCACGTCGAGCTTGCGCCGTCTGGTGCTGCTGAAGGCGCTGCGGCCTGATTTGCAGATTGAACCGCTGCGCGGCAATCTGGACACGCGCCTGCGCAAGCTCGACGAAGGTCAGTACGCGGCCATCGTGCTGGCGGCGGCGGGCCTGAAACGGCTGGGGCTGGCCGCACGCATCCGCCAGACGTTTGAGCCCGCCGAGATGCTGCCCGCTGCCGGGCAGGGCGCCTTGGGCATTGAAGTGCGCGCTGACCGCGCCGACCTGCTGGCCGCGCTGGGCACGCTGGCGCATACGCCAACCTGGTTGGCCGTGACCGCCGAGCGCACTGTGTCGCGCTCTATGGGCGGCAGTTGCTCGATGCCGCTGGCGGCGTTTGTCACGGCGGGGGCTGACGGCGGCGCGTCCTTGCAGCTCAACGCGGCTTGGGGCGACCCGGCCACGGCGGAGGCTTCGGCGGGCGTTTTGGCCGCCGCGCCCGCGCCGCTGGTGCAGGTGCAAAAAATTGCGCTTGTGAATAATTATCAACAAGCCGAGGCGCTGGGCGAAGCCGTGGCTGCCGAATTGCGCGCTGGCGGCGCTGTTTGGGCCGCCAATGCCCCGGCGGCCTGAGTGCCGGGCCAAGAGGCTGGCGCTCCCCCGTTGGATAACCCGATGACGGAACGGCAATTGGCTCAAAATGCGCCCGGCGTCGCGCCCGCCCTGTGCGGCGCTGACGGGCCAAGGCTTCGCGTCATCGTTACCCGGCCCGAGCGCGATGCACGGCACTGGGTCGCGCAATTGCAGCAAAGCGGCTTTGCCGCCGAGGCGCTGCCGCTGATCGAGATTGCGCCCGCATCTGGCGCGGCGAATCAGCAGGCGCTGCGCCAGGCCTGGGGCGCGCTGCCCGATTACGCCGCCTGCCTGTTCGTCAGCGGCCACGCGGTGGAAAATTTTTTCAGCGGAAACCCGGCGCAGGCGCAAGACGGCGGGCCGAGGCTGATTTCGGCGCTGGACCTGCCGCCCGGCCTGCGCTGCATGGCGCCGGGGCCGGGCACGGTGGCGGCGCTTGTGGCTGCCGGTGTTCCTGCTGCGCAGATTGACGCGCCCGCGCCCGACGCCGGGCAGTTCGACTCCGAAGCGCTGTGGCAAGTTATCGGCCAGCGCGACTGGCAGGCTAAGCGCGTGCTGGTGGTGCGCGGGCAAAGCCCCGGCGCGCAAGGCGCGTCTTCGGGCCGCGACTGGATCACGCGCCAGTGGCAGGACGCCGGGGCGCAGGTCGATTTTGTCGGCGTCTATCAGCGCCAGCCGCCGCTTTTCGATCAAGCCCGGCTGCAGCGCGCCAAACAGGCCAGCGCCGACGGCTCGGTCTGGCTGTTCAGCAGCTCCGAGGCGCTGGCCAATTTGCTGAGCCTGCCCGGCATGGCGGGCGTGGATTGGCGCGGCGCCAGCGCCATCGCCACCCATCCCCGGATTGAGGACGCGGTGCGCGCCGCTGGCTGGGGTGTTGTTATCGCGTCACGCCCGGCCCTTGCGGACATCCGGGTAAGCCTGGCGTCGCTAAAATCAAGCCCTCCATGAGCGACAGCCCTTCCGCCTTGCCCCCCTTGCCGCCGCCCGTTGCTGCTGACGCGTCTGTGCCCGAGCCCGCCCCGGTTTCCGTCGAAACCGGGCCTGAGCGCGTCCCGCCTGCGCCTGAGCCAGCCGTGGCGCCTGCCACCGAGCCAGCCGTCCAGCCTGCCCCTGAGCCAGCCGTCGCGGCTGCGCCCGAGCCGACGTTGGCACCTGTTCCCGAGCCGCTGCCCGCGCCTGCCGACGCCTGGCTGGTGCCGCGCTCCTGGGTGCTGGGGGTGGCGGCGCTGGCCGTTGCCGGTTTGTTAACCAGCGGCCTGCTGTGGCAAAAGCTCGAAATCATCCAGCAGGAGCTGGCCCGCCGCACCACCGATTCCAGCGCCCAGTCCATCGAAGCGCGCATGCTGGCCCGTGAGGCCCAGGAGGGCGCACGCCTGCTGTCGGCCCGGCTGGCGCTGCAGGAAACGCGCCTGAGCGAAGTCAGCCTGCAGCGCGGCCAGCTCGAAGAGCTGATGCAAAGCCTGTCGCGCTCACGCGATGAAAATCTGGTCGTCGATGTCGAATCGGCGCTGCGGCTGGCCCAGCAGCAGGCCCAGCTCACCGGCAGCGCCGAGCCTTTGCTGGCCGCGCTGAAGTCTGCCGACCAGCGCCTGACGCGCGCCGCCCAGCCGCGCCTCAATCCGCTGCAGCGTGCCATTGCCCACGACATTGACCGCATCAAGGGTGCCAGCGTCATCGATGTGCCGACGCTGATGCTCAAGCTCGATGAACTGGCTGCTTTGGTCGATGACCTGCCGGTTGCCAATGCGATGCTGACCGGCAATGCGCCTGTCGCCCGTCCGGCTGCCTTGCCGCCGCAAGGCGCCGCGTCAGCCGCTGAAAGTTCTTTGTGGCAGGTGCTGGACACGCAGGCGCTGCAAGCCTGGTCGCAGCGCGCGCTGGGCAGCGTCTGGGCCGAGGCGCGCCAGTTGCTGCGCGTCAGCCGCATCGACCAGCCCGAAGCCGCGTTGCTGGCGCCTGAGCAATCCTTTTTTCTGCGCGAGAACCTCAAGCTGCGTCTGCTCAACGCTCATTTGGCGCTGCTGTCGCGCCAGACCGATCAGGCGCGCTCCGATTTGACCCATGCCCACGACTGGCTGCTGAAGTATTTTGAGCCGACTTCGCGCCAGAACCGGGTCGCCATCGAGCTGCTTGAGCAGGTGCGCGGCCAGCTCAAAACCAGTGAGCTGCCCCGCCTCGATGAAACCATGACCGCACTGGCGACCGCCGCTGCGGGCCGCTAAGTTCGTCGGGCAGGAGAAATATATGCGCGCTGCTCTTTGGTTTCTGGCCCTGTTTGGCATCGCGGTGGCGGTCGCCTTGTTTGCGGGCAACAACCATGCGGTGGTGACGGTTTTCTGGCCGCCGCACCGGATCGATGTTTCGTTCAATTTGTTGGTGCTGCTGCTGGCCGGGCTGTTTTTGCTGTTGCATCTGGCCTCGCGGGCGGCGTCGGCGGTGTTTTCGCTGCCGGTGGAAGCGCGGCGCTGGCGCGCCCAGCAAAAGGAGCGCGCCATGTACGGCGCGCTGATGGATGCGCTGTCTCACCTGATGGCCGGGCGCTATATCCGCGCCAGCAAATCGGCGCAGAACGCGCTGGTGCAGGAAAAAAGCCTAGGCGTCGCCACGGACACCGCTGGCCATCCGAGCGGCCACAGCCAGACCCAAGCCAGCCAGTTGCGCTCGCTGGCCCATCTGCTGGTCGCCGAAAGCGCGCAGGCGCTGCAGCAAAAAAACTTGCGCGACCAGCATCTGCAATCGGCGCTGCAAAGCTCGTCCCAGCGCCACGCCCAGGAACTGCGCGAAGGTGTGCAGTTTCGCGCCGCCCACTGGGCGCTGCAAGACCATGACGCTGCCGCCACGCTTGACTGGCTGAGCCAGCTGCCGCACGGCGCGGCCCGGCGCACGCTGGCGTTGCGCATGAAGCTGCGCGCCGCCCAGGAAGGCGGGCAAACCCGCCAGGCGCTGGAGACGGCGCGGCTGCTGGCCAAGCACCGGGCGTTTTCTTCGGTGGCGGCGCAAAGCATCTTGCGCGGCCTGGCGCTGGCGCTGCTCGACGAGGCGCATGACGCGGCGCAACTGCAGCGCGCTTGGGCGTCGCTGGACGCCAGCGAGCGCGCCATGCCCGAGCTGATGCTGCAGGCCGCTGCCCGGCTGATGACGCTGCAGGGCGACGCCGCGCTGGCCCGCCTCTGGCTGCTGCCGGTGTGGGAGCAGATGCAGGCGCCCGGCGCCGAGCTGGCCGAGCGGCTCTGTATCAAGCTGATGACGACGTTGGAAACCGGTCTGGACTCGCTGGACGCGCCCTGGCTGGCGCGCATCGAAGCGGCCCAGAGCAGCCGCCCGCAGGATGCCCGGCTTGCGTATCTGGCGGGCATGGCCTGCCTGAGCCGCCAGCTCTGGGGCAAAGCGCGCCAACTGCTGGAGCAGGCCGCGCCCGCGCTGCAGGATGCCGCGCTGCAGCGCAAGGCCTGGTACACGCTGGCCGTTCTGGCCGAGCAGCGCGGCGATGAAGCCGCCGCTGGCGAGGCTTACAAGCGGGCGGCGCAGTCGTAGGCCTGTCCTGGCGCCTGCTGCCAGCGCTTCAGGCTCAATCCTCGCTGCGTTTGGTCAGACCCGAAACCACGGCCACCAGCAGCAAGCTGGCCACCCAGCCGAAGAGAATTTCAAACCAAATCACCAGACGCACAAAGTGCTTGAACGACCAGTGGCCAAAATACTCCTGATACCAGCTGCCTTTCGGGGTAGGAATTAGCGCCGCCCAGTCTTGTTCCTGCTGCAGGTTGACCAGCGGCAGCAGCACATCGAGTGAGTAGGCCAAGGGGCTAAAGCCGGTGTATTCCTCGGGCAGCGCTTCGCACAGATACCAGTTGGGCTTGCATGACTCGTATGGATCTTTTTTCAGTACCTTTTGAAACACCAGCGGGTTGCTGGGCGCCATCACGCCCTGCAGGGCCGCCGACCAGTAAACAAACGCACAGACCAGCCAAACGCCCACCATCCATGCGCCAAACTGCAGGGGGCGGTAGCCATAACCGATCAGCCACTTGAATGAAAAATGGAAGGCTTTGGCGACATGGCTGTAAGCC
>Ga0302216_1000577_pt1 | contig 12232 bp, 14 predicted proteins | sample II_Fen_N3_2_FD_194575 | JGI IMG/M metagenome (GOLD analysis project Ga0302216, IMG submission 194575) | Peat permafrost microbial communities from Stordalen Mire near Abisko, Sweden - II_Fen_N3_2 | ecosystem: Environmental > Terrestrial > Soil > Wetlands > Permafrost | place: Sweden: Abisko...
GTTTCAGGTCGAGCTGCTGGGGCTGACGACTGTGGGCGGTAAACCGGCGGTGTTGCCCAGGGTCACCGGGCGGGCCTGGATCTATGGGCTGCACCAGATCGGCCTCGATCCCGACGACCCGTTGGCAGCCGGTTTTATGCTGAGTGATACCTGGGGTGAGGGTTTCTAACTATCCCCGGGCGAATGTTAAAGTTGCGGGCTGGCCGGATGACTGGCCTGCATTGTCGAGAGCATGACCCTATGAGCAAAGAAACGACTGAAGCGACCAGTGGTGCCAAACGCCATGGCGGTCGCTACATCTACGAAGAATTGCGCAAGCAGATCCTGACGCTGAAGCTCAAGCCGGGCGTGCCGCTGGACGAGGTTTCCCTGGCCGCCCAGTTCGGGCTGTCCCGCTCGCCGGTGCGTGATGCGCTTGCCCGTCTGATCAGCGAGGGCCTGGTCACCATCCTGCCGAACCGCACGCTGTTGGTGACCCCCTTCGAAATCGAAGAATTCCCCAACTACATTTCCGCCCTGGACCTGATCCAGCGTGCAGTGACCCGCCTGGCGGCCCTGCACCGTACCGATGAAGACCTGGTGCGTATCCGCGCCGCCGACGCGGCCTATCTGGATGCCGTCAGTGCCGGGGACTTCCAGGCGATGTCCGAAACCAACAAGGCATTGCACATGGCGATTGCCGAGGCCGGGAAGAACCCGTACTTCATCAGTTACTACGAGAAGCTGTTGGGCGAAGGACAGCGTCTGCTGCACCTGCACTTCGACTACATCGTCAGTACGGCTAGCGCCCCCATCGGCCGCGACCACGATGAAATCGTCGATGCCATACAGGCGCGTAATGCTGACGACGCAGAAAAGGCCGCGCACGAGCATACGATGCTGTTCCAGCGACGCTTCCTGGCGTACCTGCAACAGAACCTGACCGCGAAGATGTCGGTGGGTTGAGATCTACTGGAAGGGCGCGTTATTTGATCTGCACAATGACCGGACCTTCCGTCACGATCGGCGGGTTCGCGCGGATATTCGAGGCGTTTTTCTGAATCCAGTCACGCGCGACTTTCAAACTTGCATCGGTGCTGGCCTTGTCCGTGCAGACGGTCACCGCGGTACCGCCATCGCCGGTATTGAGCAGGGTGTAGCTGACGAGGCCAGGCACTGTCCGAAGGGTCGCTTCGACGTCGGCGCTACGCTCTTCCAAAAGCTCGAAAAGCTGCTTTGCTCCAGTCCCCAAGTAGGTTCTTATCACCGCGTACATAGTGGTCTCCCGGGGCTACTGCCTTGACGCCAATCCAGATCCGCTCGTAGCCGCTATCACTCAAGATTGAGTTCGTCCTGATGTATTCAGCTTAGCCAAACGCCGGCGACGAGCGAAATGCGACGACCATCGGCCAGTCTTGAGCCCTTGCGGACGGTCAGGGTGCCTTCGCACTAGCGCCGATAGTAACGGTGATCGTCCTCGTAACGGTGCTGCATGGCCCGATCCTCGTTACGCTCCCAATCACGACGGCGTTCAGCTTCCCGGCGGGCTTGCTCTCTGCGCCAATTTTCTCTGCGCCACTCGTCTCGGCGCCAATCGTCTCTACGATCGTGCCAACGGTCGTCATGCCAGTCTCGGTCGTCATGGGCAAGCAACGGCCCTGGCTGCTTGCCGGCCATACTGGCCAAGGTCGGCCAAGGGCTGTCGGCGGCCTGGACAGGCGCCTTAACGGCTGCGACTTCAGGTGCGAAAACAGGGGTAGAGGTCTTCATCTGTGTGGCGGATGCCGAGCCCATTGCCGCGAACGCGAACAGACCGAAGAGCACCTTCCGTGGGACAAGGAATTTCATGAACGAAGACAACCTCTGATTGGCCATTGGACGTGTGGCCATCCGGCTGCGGTAAGCCAGCAGGGGGCGTGCTTACCGAGTGGATGTGCCTATCCACATAGACCGATAAATAGAGAAAAGTTCTAGGGAGCCGCTTCGTAAATAGCCAAAGGTCTCAGGCGTGGGGTGGTAAAAAATAGTACCGGTGGCGATGGCCGTTGCAGCAGGAACTTCCGGGTATTGGCCAGGCCAACCGCAACCAGAGATTGATGCCACATCTACCGTTTGTCGTAGAAACGAAAAATAATCTTTGACATACCTGGGGTGTTGGTTGAGTATTAATCCATCGCATCCGATCTAATCGATAGCGATACGAAACCCACGACTTGCCGTTTGGAGATTCAGCCATGAACACCGGAAGCAGCTACACAATGTCCTTCTCTACCGATCACGCTTCCCATGGCCACAACGGCAACAACTGGATCACAGCAGCGGGCAACTGATACACGTCGCCTATTTTTAGCTTCATAAATGACGCATGCGATATTATCGCGCGCAATTATTAAATACTGAGGAAACACCCATGAGCAAGATTGAAAAAGTACTGGCGACTGGCAAAACACACACCACCTTCAGCGGTGCCGACACGACCTTGCGCGGCCATAACGGCAACCTCGATATCGAACTGTCATCACCCGGTTCGGCCCAGCCAGCCCATGTATTCGCCGCCATCCAGCCGCACCCGAAAGCCGAGCAATTGTTCGCCGGAGCCTGGTCGGCCTGTTACACCGCAGCGGTCGGCCTGGTGGCCCAGGAACGCAACATCGTGTTGCCAGCGGATATGGCTGTCGACATCGAAGTGGACCTGGGCCAGACGGGTCCGGCCTACTTCCTCCAAGCTCGACTGACCCTGCGCGTGCCGGGTCTGGCACACGATGTCGCCACCGAACTGGCACACATCGCCGACTCTATCTGCCCGTACTCCAAAGCCACACGCGGCAATATCGACGTAACCCTGAACGTAATGACGGCGTGACGTCTGGATGTATGACTAAAATCGCATGCGATAAAAGCGTGTGCGACTACTGAAGCTAGTAAATCTGAGGGAATCATCATGAGCAAGATTGAAAAAGTACTGGTCACCGGCAAAACCCATACTACCCATAACAGCGCGGGCTACACATCGCGCGGTCATAACGGTAGCCTCGACATCACGTTATCTTCGCCCGGCAGTGCCAAGCCGGAACACCAATTCACTGCTGTCCAGCCGCACCCGAAAGCCGAGCAATTGTTCGCCGGGGCCTGGTCGGCCTGCTACATCGCAGCGGTGGGGTTGGCTGCCCAGCAGATGAAGGTGACACTGCCGACCGACACGGCCGTCGACATCGAGGTTGATCTGGGCCAGACCGGGCCAGCCTACTTCCTCCAGGCCCGACTGACCCTGCGGGTGCCAGGTCTGGATCACGGTGTCGCGACTGAACTGGCCCATAACGCCGATCAAATCTGCCCGTACTCCAAGGCGACACGCGGCAATATTGATGTCGCTATCAACGTTCTCACCGCATAACGCAACGCACCTCCAGCTCGCCAGGGGCATCCCTGGCGAGTCGGTGTCGACGTTCCCGGATTCGAAGGACAGGTGTGACGATTGCCAAAGGTGTGAGCACTTCCGATACCATCGCATGCGATGTATAGTTTGTCGATGCGATCCATCCGTCTTTGGCCACAGAGAATGCTCATGAAATCCACTGAAAAGACATCTGCACTGGACCTGAAGCTTTCCGACTTCCTGTGCTTTGCGGTCTATTCTGCAAACCTGGCCTTCGGCAAGGCTTACAAACCTATGCTCGAACGGCTCGGCCTGACCTATACGCAGTACATCACCCTCGTTGCGCTGTGGGAGGAAGACAACCAGACTGTTGGCAGCCTTGGCGAAAAGCTATTCCTTGAATCCAATACCCTCACTCCGATCCTGAAGAAGTTGGAAGCGATGGGCTATTTGTTGCGTCAGCGTGACCCGGAAGACGAGCGGCAAGTGAGGATCAGCCTGACAAAAGAGGGGCGAAAACTACGCGAAGGTCTGTCGGAAGAAAGTTTTCCGCAAACCGGTCTTGATCCAGACGACTTTGTGCAAATGCAGAAGGCAATCGTGAAATTGCGGGGCAATCTTATCCGTACGACGAAAGACAGGGACTAAGTCGTTTCGAGTAAAAAATCGAGAGTTGCCTCAGATTTTCGAGGCGCATCCCACAGGCTGCTTCTGACTGTGTGTTGACACTTATCTTAATCAACCAAGTGCACCCGCCCGGTTAGTCAAGGCCGAAACAATCATTCCTGCCAATCCCACCAGACAGCCGACGCCGACAGCGTAGGCAATCGTACGCCACGGTTGCCAACGGGCCAGGTAGGTCAGGGTGTGCGTCACGCGCGCGGCGGTGAAAAGGCAAAACAGCCAGGCAGTGAGCTCGGCGGGTGTATCGAGCATCACCGAGAGTGCACCCAACGCGAAAAACAGGGGAATATTCTCGAGATCATTCAGCCATGCCTGTTGGCCTCTGATGACTTGGGGGAGTTCCTCTGCACTGGAGGTTCGGCCGACGAGCCTCGCATCTTCAGGGTTTTTGAACGTCAAACGACTGATTCGATAGAACCCTTGATAGCAGGAAATGGCGAGCATCTTGAAAAACAGGACAACCACACACAGCGCATAGGTCGATAAAACCGTGCTCATTTTCACTCCTTAAAAACGATCAAGTCCTTCCATGGTTCCAGTCTTTGCGGGTTGTTGTGAAAACCTTGAAGAATCTGGATCGCGCACAAGCCGACTAAAAGTACAGGGACTTTGTTTCGCGCGATACTGAATTGAATGGCTCACATCGTTGGCTTCGAGAAGTCGCCATGGGCCAATCGCTTTACCCTGCGTCGGGGGGAGGGGCTCTAGCTGCACAGATGGCCTCCCCAGAGGGGAGGCCGTTTCTACACGGTGCCTGCGTCGTCAGAAGTCGAAGAACACGGTTTCCGCTTCACCTTGAACGTGAATATCGAACCGGTAGGCCAGCTTCCCGTCAACCGTGCAGCGCTTGGCAATCAGCGATTCGCGCCGCTGGGGTTGTTCGATCAGATTCAGCACCGGGTCCACGGCATTCGCCTGGGGTTCGTCGTCGAAGTACAGCCGGGTCTGCAAGTGGATGTTGATACCCCGGGCAAACAGCGACACGTTGATGTGCGAGGCCATGGCAACGCCCGCGGCGTTTTTCACCACGCCGGGTTTCACGGTGTTGATCGTCCATTCACCGACATCGGTCGTGGCGGTACGGCCAAAACAGTTGAACGGTTTTTCCAGGTCGTAAGCGCTGTCATAGACGCCATCGTGATTGGCCTGCCAGAACTCCAGGAACGCGTCACGAATCAGGTGGCCGTTACCGTCATAGACATGGCCCAGCAGTAAAATGTGCTCACCTGGCGCGCCAGGCTTGGCCATGTCGTTCCAGATTTCCTGTTCGCGCGGCGCATTGCCGGCAGCCTCCAGGGCCAGGCCGATGTGCACATAGGGGCCGGCCGTTTGCGACGGGGTTTCAGGCAGAAGTTGAACGGGCATACGCGGGCCTCCTCAGCGGTTTTCGAAGTGGGTCTTGCGCTGGCCGCGCAGGACGATATCAAAACGATAAGCCAGGCAATCCATTGGATTGGCCATGCTCATGTCCAGTCTGGCGATCAAGCTCTGCACCGCTTCATGATTCGAGATCGATTTGACGATCGGGCACATGGGGATCAGCGGATCACCTTCGAAATACAGCTGGGTAATCAACCGCGTCGCAATGGACGGGCCGCTGATGGAGACATGGATATGGGCTGGCCGCCAGTCGTTGGGGCCGTTGCGCCAAGGGTAGGGACCGGGTTTGACGGTACGGAAGCTGTAGTTGCCATCGCGGTCGGTCAGCGCACGGCCGACACCGCCGAAATTCGGGTCGAGCGGGGCCAGGTAGCTGTCCTTCTTGTGCCGGTAACGGCCACCGGCATTGGCTTGCCACATTTCCACCAGGGTATGGGGAATCGGCTTGCCATGCTGATCACACACGCGACCGGCGACAATGATGCGTTCGCCAATGGGCAGGCCACCGTGATTGAAGTTCAACAGCAGATCGTTATCGTGCTGACCCATCTTCAAATGGGAAAAGTCCGGACCGCTGGTTTCCGACAGGGATTGGGGAATGCTCACCAATGCCTGGCGCGGGGAGCGCAGGATCGACGTCTTGTAGTCGGGGGTCAGGGCCTTTGGATGCCAGTTACGGTCACGAATGACGAAGCGGCTGTCGTGCGCATCAGACATGTCGTTTTTCCTGTTGTTATGGTTGGACGGAGGCGGGCACTGCGTGGGCAGTGACTCGTGACCGCAGTTTCCTCCTGCGCGACCTGATGCAAAATTGAAAAAAACGACTCTATCCATATCCAAATGGTTATGGATATTGTCCTTCGCGATATTCCTGGCCGATCTCGCGCAGGGCTTCCACGCACCACTGCGCCGCTGGTGTCACGGGTAACGCAGGATTGGTGCACAGCCCCACCGAACCGCCCGGTTCGCGCATCCCCAGATCCAGCTCCACCAACTCACCTTGCCTCAAGTCCTGCCTGACCGCGTCATGGGGCGCCACCCAGATCGCCTGACTGCATTGCACGTAGCGCCGACTCAGGGCGACCGACAGGGTTTCCAGGCGTTGGCGCGACGGCGTTATCCCGTGCTGCACAAACAGGCTGTCGGCGAATTTGCGGATCGTCGTCCCCGCCGACGGCAAGACCAGCGGGTAGTCTTCGAGATTTTTATGCCCCTGTGGAGCGGTGAGCGCCGGGTGACCGGCACGCACCACCAGGGTCATTGACTCGCTGTAGAGATGCTCGAACGTCAGTCCGGAAATCAACGGGCTATCGGTCATTCGACCCACCACCAGATCGAGTTCGCCGACCCGCAATTGCGAGAGCAAATAGGCGCTAGGCCCGGTCATGACGCTGACCACCAAGGCAGGGTGCCGGTCATGCAGACGGCAGACCACCTCAGGAACCAGCAAGCTTTCGACGGTGGACAGCACGCCGAGCTGCACGGTAATCGGCTCATGCACACCGGAACGCAGGCTGTTGACCCCCTCGCGCAGCGATTGCACGCTCGGCCCGGCGTAGCGCAGAAAGGCCGCACCGGCCTCGGTCAGCGTCGAGCCCTTTTTGCCCCGCTCGAACAGGGTGGCCTCCAGCAGGGTTTCCAGTTCCTTGAGGGTTTTGGAAAGCGCCGGCTGACTGATCGCCAGCTTGTCGGCAGCACGTGCCAGGCTGCCCTGGCGCGCCACTTCGAGAAAACACACCAGATGACGGAATTTGATTCGGGTATCGATGTTCAATCAGGTGTTCTGCCTTGGTGGTGTGGCAAGCATTCTTGCGGGTGCCTGCTGCTGATAATGGGGCGGTTAGCGGGCGGCGTGGCCGACCTGGAAAGCGGCTCGAACCGCGATCAGACGAAGCTTATTGCAAAATGAATCGCTTGAACCAACGGTACGACAATCAAGCGTGTGTTACGGACGACCGCGTCACACCTCTTCTCCCGGCGAAAACATCGGCAAGCGTTGCAGCATCCAGTTGAGCAACTCTTGGGCGGGGGCGGCGAGGGGGCGGCCGGATTTGACCAACAGTTTCGCCTCGACGCCGAGAAAAATCGGGTGGTCGATGGGGACGGCCGCCAGGCTGCCCTTGGCGATTTCCCGATAGGCCGCGAATTCTCCCAGCAACGAAGCGAAATCCCCGGCGGCGATCAGGCGTTTGAGGGCTGCCAGGGAGTTGCTGACCAGCGCCGGGCGTATTTCGATTTTCTCCGCGTACTCGAGCATTTTTATCGCATGACCGATGCCGAACGTGGTGGGCGTCAAGACCAGCTGGCAGGCGAGCAGGTCTTCGACGGTGGCCGCACGACCGTTCAAGGCCAGTGGATGATCCGGGCGCACCAGCAACATGACGGGCTGCGATGAGGTTGCACGAAAATCGATCTGCGCGTGCAGCGGCGGATTATAGGCAAGGCCGATGTGCGCGCGGTTTTCTGCCACTTCGTTCATCACGTCATCGACGGGAAGTATGTCCAGCGTGACATCCAGCTTCGGGTACTGCTTGCAGAAGGGCGCGAGCACGTTGTCGACCAGGGCATCGACATAACCCTCACTGATCACCACCCGCACATGGCCTTGTTGCAGGCCCTTGAGTGCTTGTAACTGGTCTTCAAGCTTTTCCTGGTGAGACCGGTATCCGCGCCAGAACTCCAGCAGATGCGCGGCGGCCTCGGTCGGCTGAACACCGCGCGCCTGCCGTTCGAAAAGCCTCGCCCCTAACTCCTCCTCCAGCAATTTGATCTGGCGGGTGATCACGGAGGGGGACGTATTGATGCTGTCTGCCGCACCTCGAATCGAACCGTGGACCAGCACCTCATGAAAATAGCGAAGCCGTTGTTGATTGATCTCGCGCATGTCGGGCATCCCTGAAAGCTGCGTTGCCTATAGAGCAACGGTACGCGAACTTAGTTGCTCTTGCTGGGTTTTTGTCGTAGGGGCACCATCCTTTGGCACCACCACCGGCCAACAAGAATAAATCGGAGACCCCTAATGTCAGCCTTTGCACCGGCAAGAAGGGGCGCCCTGAATGCCCTTTACCGCAAGCTCAATGGGCGGCTGCTGCCGCTGTTGTTCATTTGCTATGTGTTCGCCTATCTGGACCGCATCAATGTCGGCTTCGCCAAGCTGCAGATGCAAAGCGATCTCGGACTTTCCGACGCGGCTTATGGCGCAGGGGCAGGGATATTTTTCCTGGGGTATGTGTTGTTTGAACTGCCAAGCAACCTGATGCTTCCCCGGGTGGGTGCGCGCAAGACGTTCAGTCGAATTCTGGTGTTATGGGGCATCACCTCGGCCTGCATGCTCTTCGTCCGCGACGTGCCGACGTTCTACCTGATGCGTTTTCTGCTGGGTGTATTCGAGGCCGGTTTCGCGCCAGGGATGATCTATTACCTGTCTTGCTGGTACGGTCCGACACGCATGGCCCGGGCCATTGCCATCGTGTTCATTGCCGGGCCCATCGGCGGCATTGTCGGTGGTCCGCTTTCCGCCTGGCTGATGACCACGCTTTCCGGCATCGGCGGTATGGCCGGGTGGCAGTGGATGTTTCTGATAGAAGGCCTTCCGTGCGTGTTGCTCGGTATCCTGACCTTCTTTGTCCTGTCCAATCGGCCCTCGGACGCCCATTGGCTGAGTGCTGAAGAAAAGACACTGCTGGAGGCAGAGGTGGGTACATCAGCGGGACAAACCCATTCGTTCAGGGCCGTATTGCGCGACCCGAAAACTTACGTCCTGGCATCGGCTTACTTCTGCATCATCTTCTCGATCTACGCCATGAGCTTCTGGCTGCCGGCCATCCTCAGGGCCCAGGGTGTCGAGGACACCCTGCGGTTGGGTTGGTATTGCGCTATTCCTTATGTCGGGGCTGCAATCGGCATGTATCTGATAGGGCGCCGCTCGGATCGCATCGGCGAAAGGCGTTACCACTGTGCAGTGCCGGCGGGCATCGGGGCGGTTCTGCTCCTGGCGTTTCCGTTGGCAGAAGGGCACCTGATGGTATCGCTGGGGCTGCTGACCGGGGCCACCACCACGATTTTCATGGCCTACACCGTGTTCTGGGCCATGCCCTCCGAACACATCAAGGGCGAAGCCGCGGCGGGCGGCATCGCCTTCATCAACACCATCGGCCTGTGCGGTGGCTTCTGGGGGCCCGCGGTCATTGGTTGGGCCAAAACGGCCACCGGCAGTATGAACCTGGGCATCGTTGCCGTTGGCTGCGCGTCACTTTGCGCGGCAATGGTCATCACGCGCAGCCGATCGCTATCGGGTGAACGCTCTGCACCTCAATACAGCGCTGTGTGATCAGATACCGGCAACTTCAACTGAATCGTCATGTTCCGCAAGGAACCTTGCAATGGAGACAACCTGAATGCTTTTACACCTGTCGACCTGGGCCGAAATCGGCGAATTCCTGCAACGCAGTCGTACCATCATTGTTCCGATCGGTTCGAATGAACAACACGGCCCCACCGGCCTTTTGGGTACCGACTGGATGTGTCCGGAAATCATTGCTCACGAAGCCCAGAAATCAGCGGACATACTGATTGCTCCTACCTTCAACATTGGCATGGCCCAACACCACCTGGGTTTCCCGGGCACCATTTCACTGCGTCCATCAACCTTCATCGCCGCCATTGGCGATTGGGTGCGGTCGCTGTCCGCGCACGGGTTCGAAAAAATCCTCTTCCTCAATGGCCACGGCGGCAATGTCGCCTCGATTGAAGCGGCATTTTCCGAGCTCTACGCCGAGGCGAGCTTCGCACGACGTCCGGCGGGGTTTGCGCTGAAGCTGTGCAACTGGTGGGACCTCGAAGGCGTTGGCGAGCTGGCGCGGGAGCAGTTTCCAACGGGCCATGGCGTGCATGCCACCCCGTCGGAAATTGCCGTGACTCAATGGGCGTACCCGGACTCGATCAAATCGGCCGAGTATTCGCCGCAGATCGCCGCGTGGGGCCCAATCCGCGAAGCGCAAGACTTCCGCGCGCGCCATCCGGATGGTCGCATGGGCTCGGACCCGGCCCAGGCAACACCGGAAAAAGGTCGTGCGCTGGTGATGAGGGCAGCCGAGGGCCTGGTGCAGGAACTGGACGCCTTCAGCCGGGAGTCGACCCCCGGCGGCAATCGCTGAGGCCCGTCATCGAGGCCAGCTGATGGGGAGTCATTGGCTGGTCAAACGAGTTTGTGGTTTCACTTGCTCAACGTCAGCAAATCGACCAGCAACCCAGCAAGCATTTTCTGAGTGATTGAAAGTTGTTGCGGACCGAGGGTTCGATAGCACTCGCCCATCGGCACTTAAATTAATGTATGCAACCGGGAGATTGTTATTGGCCGGTTGTTGTCCGTCTCGAAGGGCAGTAATCGATCCAAAGTAGTCAACTAAATCGCGCCAGATCTTTGGCATTCTTTTGTCCTGGTTTGGGATAGATGCAATGCTCAGGAATAGAGGCAAAGTGTGTGACGGAGTTGGGCTGTCATGGGCCAGGATTGCGAATATGTAACATGTCTTTTTTTTCATGTTCAGCAGCCGCGTTGAGGCGCCGTCTACACTCAGACCTTATCGGACACATCTACCAAAAATGGAAAAATTACCAGGATGGTTATCGGGCCCTGCCATCGCGCACACATTCCGAGAGCCTTTCAATGAAACTGAATTACGCTCTGCTCAGGGACAATAACAATGCGGATTTGCTGCGCCTCGTCGCTGCATGTGCGGTCATCTGGGGGCATGCTTACGCCCTTGTTCCAGGGGCCGTGACGACAGAGCCTATCGGGCGTTTGCTTGGATTTGACTATTCCGGATCGCTGGCCGTTGAATTCTTCTTTTTCTTAAGCGGTATTCTTGTAACGAATAGCTGGATAAACAATAGTTCACCGCTTGATTTTTTACTGGCACGGTTTTTTCGGGTGTTCCCAGCCATCCTGGTTAGTGCGGCCGCTTGCGTCTTACTGCTTGGACCGATGCTCACCACACTGCCGTTGAATAGTTATTTTGCTGACAGTGCCATTTTTTCAGAAATATTTCGGCACCCCTATATCCAATACTCATTGCCTGGTGTGTTTGAACATAGCAACTTCCCGCTGACCAACGGATCTATTTGGACGATCCGATATGAGCTTATTATGTACGCCATGTTGCTGGCAGCAGGGCTCTGTGGGGTATTCCGTCATAGGCTCTTTGCGACGGTGGTTCTCATCGCAATTCTTGTCACTTCAATGTTTTTCCCGGAAGACATTCAACTGATTGGTCTGATGAACATAGACATTGGTGGGCGCCTCCCGGCCTTTTTTGCTTTTGGTGCTCTCCTTGCGCTTTATAAGGACCAGGCAAGTATCAATATCCGTGTGGTTTCCGGCTTAATCCTCTTTGCTTGGATATTTCGGCATGGCTCGGCGTTCCAGTTTGTGTTTTATCCGGCATTTTTGATGACTGCGCTTTGGCTGATGACCACCGGCCCAATCAAGGCATTGCGGCTTCCAGGCGACTTTTCGTATGGTGTGTATGTCTTCGGATGGCCAATACAAAAGGTTATAGCCGCCGAATTCCCGAATTTCAGCATTCATGCAAATCAGGCTGTTACGATCGCCGTTTCTCTAGCGTTGGCCAGTATTTCCTGGTTCGTAATTGAAAAACCCTGTATCCGATTTGGACGCCAGTTAGGTCGGTATTTTGCAGCGTATAACAGCAGTCGCGAAGCCAATTCAGAGGCGACGCTAGCGACTGAACGCAGGCCCAGCGAATAACGACTGGCATGTGAGTTGTCACTGTGCCAAGGGAGGGATAATGT
>Ga0302216_1000579_pt1 | contig 12176 bp, 5 predicted proteins | sample II_Fen_N3_2_FD_194575 | JGI IMG/M metagenome (GOLD analysis project Ga0302216, IMG submission 194575) | Peat permafrost microbial communities from Stordalen Mire near Abisko, Sweden - II_Fen_N3_2 | ecosystem: Environmental > Terrestrial > Soil > Wetlands > Permafrost | place: Sweden: Abisko...
ATGGTGTTTCTGCTACAGGTGTTCCAGTGCTAATTTCAGCTAACAATGGGTTGACAACAGCCGATGGTAATGTTACGTTGGGTGGTGCTTTGACTATACCTACTATTATTACTGCTGATGAGATCAATATATTTAAGATAACTAATGCTTCGACCAGCACTCTGCCTGCCACAGGCTTAGTTCAGTTTAGTTTTGCTGGTGCTCATGCGGGTACTGGTGTCGGAATTGATGACGTTACAGCTACTGGAACTGGTGTGAGTATTGCAGCCAATAGTCTGACTACCGGATTGGCATTAAGTATAAGCTCTGCTAGTACCGGATTAACCAGTGGCAGTCTATTAGCACTTTCAGGGAATGTAACTGCTTCTACCGATAGAGGTCTTCTTTCTGTGGTAAATAACGCGGGTTCTTCTGTCGGAACAGTAGCCACTATAAAAGCTAATACTACTGCCGGTGCCGGTCTTACTGTATTGGCTAACGGAAATGTGGGTGTGGGAATAGCTACTCCTGTGGCTAATTTGCACAATGCGGGTTCTACTGTTTTGGGCATGACTGCAGCATCGAATACGGTAGCTACTTATACACCAGATGCTACAGCCACAGTAGATATTTATTCAGGGATTGTATTGACACAAAGCACGACATCTTCCACCTTTGAATTGCCGGTGCCTACTGATAAGACGTCGGGTAGAATATTCAATGTAGTTAATGCCACGGCTTCTGGCGTTTATACCATAAAGGTAGACGGTAATGTTATTTTGGCAGGGAAGGCGGTAAGTTTTATATGGAATGGGTTGGCTTGGTCGTCGGCAGCTGCCGGAGCCATTTCGGGTATTGTAACTAAAGGTGAAGATTACTCAGCTACTGCAACCGACGAAACGATTTTGGTGAATGCCGTTGCCACAATAACCTTACCTGATGCTACTACATGTTCCGGTAAGAAGTTTACTGTAAAAAATATAACTACTAATGGAGCAGTTGTGAAAGTTATATCATCCGGTACTACTACTATCGACGGCAACGCTTCTAGTACAGGTGTTTCGGGTTCGTTGCCTTACCAGGGTTGGACCTTCCAGTCGGATGGTGCCAACTGGTATATCATTAGCCGTATCTAAAAAGATATAGGTATTGCCTTAGGGCTAAATATTTTTTCGTTTGTTTATTTTTCTTCGAGCTGCCCGGGTCTGTGTATAACAGTCCGGGCAGTTTTTTGTCTTCGGCTTCGCTCAGCCACCGTCTTCGACTTTACTCAGTGGGTGAGAGGTGTAATCAGGGGTTTTGCGGGTTCTGACTTGAGTGCTTTTAGACTTGACCGCGAGTTGGAACTCGCGAGACCCGCTTACGAATAGTCAGTACAATGATGCGGTTTGATGATTTATAAAGCAGAGATAAATAATACCGTATCCACAGCATCAATTGCTGCCCCATATATGGGACGGCTAAGGTTACAAAAAAAACACGACATTATATTATTCACATAACTTATATCTTTTCGGCTACTAACTTTTCTGTTTTGTACCTCTTATGTACCTTAAACTAATATTGTCGATTCGCTAGATGTCCTTAAGTTTGTAAATTGTAACTTAAAACGCCTGATATGTCGTTAATCAGTAGCCTGGTTCGACTACGCTTAGTAGGTGAGGGGTATTTTCGGGGGTATGGCGAGCTATAACTCGCGTGATTTCTGATTTTGAAGGAGAGTTGGAACTCGCGATACCCGCTAAAGGAAAGCTAGTATAAGAATAAGCATAATTTGTACGCCAACAGTAATATATAGAAATAACAACCTTATAATATATAACTCATAACTATAGTATATGAAAAGAAATTTATTCAGAATTTTGCTGCTCCTGCTATTATTGGCTGTAGGAAACATCTCTTTGTACGCCCAGTATGGCTTTGGTACCAATAACCCCGACGCTTCGTCAGTGATGGATATGAAGTCGGAAAATAAAGGCGTCTTGTTTCCACGTGTGAGTCTTACGTCTACTACTGTTGCAGACCCGGTAACTTCGCCGGCCGTTAATATGGTGGTGTTTAATATAAACTCAACGGTTGATCCTGGAAAAGAATATTCAGCAACCAGTGTTACTCCCGGGCTGTACTCCTGGAATGGTACTGAATGGGTACGGCTGCTTACTACGGATGGTCCGGTAGGTGTTGGTGTTGCTACACCCCGCAAATCTGCTGTGCTGGATGTGACCTCTAGCACGCAAGGCTTATTGCCACCTCGTATGAATAATGACCAGATAGCAAAGATAAAAGACCCTGTGGAGGGCTTGTTGGTATTTAATACCGAGCAGAATTGCCTGATGTATTATGCCAATGCTACTTTTAGATGTTCCTATGCGGATGCTGCATCAAATCAGGGGGCTGTGATGTCGAGCAATGCGGCACCTAAATATCAGACTGTAATTGATGGTGTTGTTTCTGATATTGGTGTAGTCAATGCGTTCGCGTCTACTTCTTCACCATATGCGGGATTTACTGCCACTGCCACCCCTGCCACCTATTACGATGATGATGGCGACGACGAAGTTACTCCACCACTCTATCAATGGTACCGTTACGATAATGCTACAGGCACCGAGGGTAAAACCCCGATAGGTACTACTTCAACGTATACAATTACAGAGGATGATGGCGGAAAATACATACAGGCCTCTATACAGGCGGTTGCTGCTACCGGTACGAGCCCGGGTGCCGAACAGAATGCTTCTACTGTATTAGGACCCGTGTGGACCTGCGGATCTTCGGTATCAGCCAGCTATTCGAATGGCGATGGTATATCACCATTGACTGAGGATAAGACGATTGATTATGGCATAACGCGTATAGGTACTAAATGTTGGATTACCCGGAATTTGGGTGCCGAAACTGACCCTGCTCTTATAACAGATGTTAATGCTGCTACCACTGGATGGTATTGGCAGTTTGGTACCAAACAGGGCCTTAGTTCCGCTGATGGTGCTACTCTCTCAGGTTGGGCTTCATATACTGCCCCGACAGCCTGGAGTCCCGATAGCGATCCTTGCCGCCAATCGCTGGGTGTTGCCTGGCATATTCCAACCTTGACTGAATGGAAAAATCTGGCAGTTAATGATGGGAATTATAATACTTTGACCAAAGGTTTTAATAGCGCACTCAAAATTATACCCTCCGGTTATTTTGATAGTCAGACAGTTCGTTTTTATCGTGATGTTAGTGCAGATTATTGGACTAATGAAATGTATACTGCTAGTAACGCTGCTTTCGCGCAATTCTACTCTAGTAATAAGGTGGATAACGTTATTTATACTAAAGCACTGTCCATACGCTGCGTGCATGATATTGCTGCTCCTGCGGTAGTGGACGGTAATGCTGCACCGTCTTTTGCTAAAGTAGAAAATACAGCAGCTAATTTATATCCGGGAGGGATTGCTACTGTCGTTAGCGTGGGATATACCGATACCGATACTGATCCCGCAGCTGCACCACTTTACCGGTGGTACCGTTATAATGATGCTGCAGGCACCGACGGAAAAACGCTTATAACTACTACTACTCCAAACTATACCTTTACAGCTGCCGACGAAGGAAAATATATACGGGCAGCGGCAATGGCGGTTGCCACTAAAGGTACGCTTCAGGGTGAAGAACAGGATGCTACTACTGTCTTAGGACCTGTGTGGACCTGTGGAACGGATATTTCTGTTGCACATCCTGCATGGCAAAATATAAACGATGTGACGCCGTCAAATGTCACTGCGGATTTAACTATTAACTACGGTATACACCGTGAGGGTACTAAATGTTGGATTACCCGTAATCTGGGTGCTACGGCAGACCCGATTTCAGCGACTGATGCTACCGCAGCCGCGACTGGATGGCACTTTCAGTTTAATCGAATAAGGGGTTATGACAATGTTAATGGTAGCCTTTCTGGTACATGGGATCCTACTTCATATACAAATCCGGCAATTGCTTGGTCAGCAGGTACCGATCCTTGCCGTCAATCGCTTGGTGTTGCTTGGCATGTTCCAACAACTGCCGAATGGCAGGCTATTTGTGATAAATACGCTGACTTAGACGCTGTTTATAGTAGCGGTTTGAAAATTGCCGCAGGCGGTTATTTTGATAATCAAAGCCAGAGGAGTTTAAATGAACAACGTGCAGTTTATTGGACTCAAGGAGTTTCTGGCAATAACGGTATGTACGCGAGATTCTCCTCCACTGATCACGTGCTGGTTGGAGTCACCCGTGTATACGCGCTGCCTGTACGTTGTGTGCGTGAGATTGCTGATGCTAGTGTAGTGGCAGGTAATGCGGGTCCTAGATTTAGCAGTGTAATCAATACGGGAGATCCTCTATATTCGGGAGCGGTTGTTACTGCCGTTGCTTCGGGTTATCAGGATGATAATAACGACCTCCAAAATACTACATCAACAGTTTACCACTGGTACCGTTATGACGATGCTGCATGCACCGTAGGAAAAGTTCAGATAGGTAGTGCTTCAACGTATACGCTTACAGTGGCCGACGAAGGAAAATATGTACTGGCCTCGGCGCAGCCGGTTGCCCTTACAGGTACTATTCTGGGTGAAGAAAAGTATGCTACTACTTCCTTAGGCCCTGTATGGACCTGCGGATCTTTGGTTTCAGCTAGCTATTTGAATGGCGATGGTATATCACCTCTTGCTGAGGCTAAGACGATTGATTATGGCATAACGCGTATAGGTACTAAATGTTGGATTACCAAGAATCTTGGTGCTGAAAGTCAACCTACAAGTAAATCAGATGCTAATATCGCTGCAATTGGATGGTACTGGCAGTTTGGTACTAAACAGGGTCTTAGTTCTAATGGCAGTGCTCTCTCAAGTTGGGCTTCATATGCTGCTCCGACAGCCTGGAGTCCCGACAGCGATCCTTGCCGTCAATCGCTGAGTGTTGAATGGCATGTTCCAACTAGGCAAGAATTGTATGATGTATTTACTACAGCAAATTACAATAGCTTGACAGACGCCTACAATAGCGCACTCAAGATTGGAGCCGCCGGATTTTTTTCAGAGCAAAAAACTAAAGAGAAAGCTGGTACTGGATATTGTTGGAGTAGTGAAATGTATAGTGCTAGCAACGCCCATTACGTGGGACTCGGCGATAGTTATAATATGGATAATCGTCCTTACTGGTACGCGAAACCCGTACGCTGCGTGCATGATATTGCTGCGCCTGGTATAGTGCCGAATAATGATGCGCCTTTTTATAATGTTAGCAATGTAATCAATACGGCAAATAAACCATATGCGGGTGAGGTTGCTACTGTTGCTGTTACAAGCTTTCAAGATAAGGAAAATGATCCCGCAACTGCACCACTCTACAAGTGGTATCGTTACAACGATGCAGCATGTACCCAAGGAAAAACTTTTACAGGTGCTACTACTTCAACGTATACGATTACTACGGCCGACGAAGGAAAATATATACGGGCCTCGGTATGGGCGGTTGCCACTAAAGGTACGCTCCTGGGTAACGAAGTATTTGCCTCTACTGCCCTGGGACCTATATGGAGCTGCGAGAATAGTGTTAATATGAAATGGATTGAAGGCGATGGCGTGTACCCTCCGGCTCAACCTGTTTCGATCGACTACGGCATAGTGAAGATAGGCAATAAATGTTGGATTACTCGTAATCTGGGTGCTACGGCAACCCCCGGTTCTGCTACCGATTATAGTAGCGTTGCTGTTACCGGTTGGTACTGGCAGTATAACCGTCCACAGGCCTATGCTTACAATACGACTACTAAAGCGCTTTCGGGCTGGGATGTGAATGCATTTGCTACAACGACCACTAGTTGGCTTCCTGCTAATGATCCTTGTACCAAAAAACTTGGTAGCAACTGGCATATTCCAACTAAGGCTGAATGGGGCGACCTACAAGATCTTTCGAATTTCAATAACTTAACCAATGTCTATAATGGTGTTCTGAAAATTGCAACCTCCGGTTATTTTACAAGTCAAACAGCTAGAGCATATCCAGATACACGTGCAGATTATTGGACTAATCAAAATTATAACACTACCACCGGCTATTTTGCAGAATTTAATAATGTTAGTGGGTCGTATACAAAGCTGACTAATTGTGTTTTCTATTACGCGCTGTCGGTACGTTGCGTGTATGATATTGCTGCTCCTAAATAATTGGCTTGGCTTGGCTTCGGCTACGCTCAGCCACCGGCTTGATGGTAAAAGCAAAGATGTGTGCCAGTTGATAATTGATAATTTGCAATCAGTTATCAGTAACCAGTTATCAGTAACCAGTTATCAGTAAAACAGTAAAGAGTAAAAGGGGTAGACAGGTATGGTGCAGCGCACCAAAATCTTTGTAGCACTGAATGATGCCTGATACGCCAAAGGTGCAGCGCACCGGGATATACTCAGTACAGTTATCAGTAAACAGTTATCAGTAAACAGTAACACGGTTGACAGTAATAATTGACAATTAAGTAAATGGAAATAAATAGTACTATATGCACAGCATGAATTGCCGTCCCATTTATGGGGGCGGCAATGAATGTGAAACGAATATCGGCTTAGCCCAATCATTGTACTCATTAACCGTTGACAGGGTCTTTGACCGCTGTCAGGGGTTTAAAGTCAGTTATTTTTATTGGGGCTTTTGCAAGCTTTTGAGGGACTCACTAAGGGTTAATCTTTATTGCCGGGTAATAGCAAGTCGGGTCTCGCGAGTTTTGACTCGTGCGGTCTTAAGCCTCCCTATTGGGGGTTATAAAGAGGAATAAATTAAGAAATATGTCAATAATATATAGAACGTACATAATATAGACTAAGATATGAAAAAGAATAGGTTGAAAACAATGTTTATTTTGCTGCTCTTAGTTGCAGCCAGCGTTTCTGTGCGCGCTCAGCAGGGCTTTGGTACTAATAGTCCTGAATCTTCGACGGTGGTGGATATGAAGTCTGACAACAAAGGTGTCTTGTTGCCACGAGTGGCTCTTCAATCTACTACCGATGTTATTACAGTTCCTAATCCGGCCGACCATCTGGTGGTATTTAATACAGCTACAGTTGCTACTACTACCACACCTCTGGTAAGTGGTGTTAGCCCGGGGCTGTACTACTGGAATAGCGGAGCTTCAGTTTGGGTAAAGATGATTAACTCATCGGGTGCTATAGGTGTTAATATCACTAACCCTCAATTATGCGCCGCACTGGATGTGAGCTCTACCTCGCAAGGTGTGTTGCCGCCCCGTATGACTTCGGAACAGATAGCTGCCATCTCCAACCCAACACCAGGTCTTCTGGTGTACAACACCACGAAGGGTTGTCTGGCTTATTATGCAAAGAATTTTTTTAATTGTACCGATACACCTCCCTGCGGAACTGATATAACGGTAGCACATCTTGCTTCCAACGGGGTGGCGCCAGTAAATAAAACAGTAACCTACAAAACACTTGAGTACAAAGGTAAATGCTGGATTACTAAAAATTTGGGCGCAAGCCAACAGGCATCTTCTTTTAGTGATAATACTTCCATTGATACTAAGGTTGGCTGGTACTGGCAGTTTAACCGTAAGCAAGGATTTTCTAAATCAAGTGCTTCCCGCACCCCAAACCTGGCGTGGTCAACTTATAACAACTATCCTTCTGGCGCGATATCCTGGGATCTGACCAATGACCCTTGCAGACTGCTTTTGGGCTCTACCTGGCGCATTCCAACCAGTGCTGAGTGGCTGAGTACTATTGCCGGCTGGGGGACAGCGACAGATATTTACGGGGCTTTGAAATTACATGCTGCCGGGTTGTTGACTGCCGGGGGTGGAAAATTTGGAGAACAAGCTTCGCGCGGTTTGTATTGGAGTTCTACAAATGCTGATGCTACAAGTGGATCATACCTGAATCTTGTAAGCACAGGAACAGTTGCGACTATAAATAGCGCTCTGTATGCTTTCGGATTTCCGTTGCGTTGCCTGCGAGACTAATGCTTCGACTTTGCTCAGCAACCTGCTTCGACTTCGCTCAGCGATCTGCTTCGACTTTGCTCAGTACAGTTATCAGTAATCAGTTATCAGTAAACAGTAAAGAGTAAAAAGTAAACGGGTAGACAGGTATGCTGCAGCGCACCAAAATCTTTATAGCGCCGAATAATGCCTGATACGCCAAAGGTGCAGCGCACCGGAATATACTCAGTGCAGTTATCAGTTGATAAAATTAAGTAGATGGAAATAAATAATGCTATGTGCACAGCATGAATTGCCGTGCCATTTATAGGGCGGTAATTTATGTGAAACGAATATCGGCTTTAGCCCAATCATTGTACTCATAAACCGCTGTCAGGTTCTTTGACAGCTGTAAGGGCTTTAGAGTTAGTTATTTTTATTTGAACTCTTTGCCTGCTTTTGATAAACTGTTAAGGTTTATTTATCTCACTATTTTCACCTTAGTGATAGAGCATACGAACGTAAGGTTTTGAAATCTTATTGCGTGGTTAATAGAAGCCGGGTCCGGCGAGTTCCGACTCATACGCTCTTAAACCTGTATTGGAGCTTGTAAAGAGGGATAAATTAAGAAATATGTCAATACTATAATAGAAAATACATAATACAGACTAAAATATGAAAAAGAATAGGTTGAAAACAATGTTTATTCTGCTGCTTCTGACTGCCGGAAGTCTATCTATACAGGCCCAATATGGCTTTGGGACCAATAGTCCTCACCCTTCGGCGGTGGTGGATATGAAGTCTGACAATAAAGGCGTCTTGTTGCCACGCGTGAACCTTAAATCTACTACAGATGTTATTACGGTTCTTGATCCGGCCGACCATCTGGTGGTGTTTAATGCGGCTGTAGTTGCTACCACTGCTACAGTAGGTGGTGTTACCCCCGGGCTGTACTATTGGGACAAATTGGCTAAGGCTTGGGTACGGGAGGAAAGCTCGTCAGGTGCTGTGGGCATTAATACTACTACCCCCGACGCGTCTGCCATGCTGGACATAAGCTCTACTACACAGGGCTTATTACCACCCCGCATGACTATGGCTCAGATAATTGCTATTGAAAATCCTGACGCAGGGCTGATGGTGTACAACACCGACATGCATTGCCTGATGTACTATAACAATGCTGCTTTTAAATGTACTTATGCCAATTTATCATCAAATAATGGGACTGTTGTGCCCGGCAATAAGGCGCCTACCGCTAGTATCATAAATACGGTAGCTTACCCGTATGATGGAGTGACTGCCAATGCTAGTGCTAGCGTTACTGATTTCGAAAAGGACGAGCTAGGTGTATCTACTTACCAGTGGTATCGTTATGACGATGCAGATGGTAAAGTTAATAGAACTCGCATAGAAGGTGCAACTGCTTCTAGTTATAAACTTACAGTGGGTGATGGGGGAAAATACGTAGGAGTGTCGGTAGTGCCGGTTGCCTCTAAAGGTACCAGCCCGGGTGCTGAGATCTATGCTACACCACTTGGCCCGGTGTGGACCTGCGGGCTGCCCCTTACTCGTACACATAAAGCTAAAGATGGTGTGTCGCCTCTAGATTACGATGTGACGGTGACCTACAAAACGAAGATGGCGACCATGGAGCTCGGAGGCGACCAATGCTGGATACTACAGAACCTGGGCGCGACGTCCTCACCCGATAGTCTCGAGACCGTTGCTACGTCTGAAACCACCGGTTGGTTCTGGCAGTTCGCTAGAGCACAAGGGTACACTGTTATTAACGGCACGGCCGGACCCAACTGGCACACTGGTGGTGCTTCCTATGCTAACATTACCTGGCCCGCTGCTGTCGATCCGTGCAACCGCCTCCTGGGCGATGGCTGGGGCATGCCTGGTACTAGCTTCGGTAAGTCTCCGAGGCTCAATATACATAATGCTTGGCATCTAATCAATTTGGGTCCAGGTCCGTACATAAATTCAGATGGTGTACCGACGCAAATGTCTAATGTGCCTGGTATCGCATTGTGGACCAACTATTTTGCGGCAAACACGAGCCAGCGTCCTATGGATGCTGAATTTGGTCCGACAGGTTCTTCTAATAACGACTTAAACTCTTCAAAGTCCCTTCAGGTGCGCTGTAGGCGGAGTAAGTAGCTGCTGCATCTTGCCTTGCCCGTAAGACCTCACTTAATACCCTTTGTGGCTTTTTTTGAGGTTTGGTGGTAGGCTAGTGGCTTGTAAAGAGGGATAAATTAAGAAATATGTCAATACTATATAGAACATACATAATACAGACTAAAATATGAAAAAGAATAGGTTGAAAACAATGTTTATTTTGCTGCTCTTGGCCGCAGGAAGCATCTCTGTTCATGCCCAGCAGGGCTTTGGTACCAATAGTCCTCACCCTTCGGCGGTGGTGGATATGAAGTCTGACAACAAAGGCGTCTTGTTGCCACGCGTGAACCTTAAATCTACTACAGATGTTATTACGGTTCTTGATCCGGCCGACCATCTGGTGGTGTTTAATGCGGCTGTAGTTGCTACCACTGCTACAGTAGGTGGTGTTACCCCCGGGCTGTACTATTGGGACAAATTGGCTAAGGCTTGGGTACGGGAGCAAAGCTCGTCAGGTGCTGTGGGCATTAATACTGCTACCCCCGACGCCTCTGCTATGCTCGACATAAGCTCTACTACGCAGGGCTTATTGCCTCCTCGTATGACTACGGAACAGATAGTTGCTATTGCCAACCCTGACGCAGGGCTGATGGTGTACAACACCGACACGCATTGCCTGATGTTTTATAACAATACTGCTTTTAAGTGTACTTATGCCAATTCAACATTAAGCCAGGTGAATATTGTACCCGGCGATGCGGCACCTACCTTTGATGGTGTAACCAATGCAATAGAGAATATGTCTAACACGGTACCCAAACCGCCAAGCTATCCGTATGTTGGTGAGACAGTCGCTGCTACCCCCACAGGTTATAAAGGTAACACACAAGGCCCCACTATTTATCAATGGTTTCGTTACGATGATGCTGCCGGTACTGTTAATCGAACTGCCATAATCGGTGCCACTGCATCTACTTATAAACTGACAGCGGCCGATGCAGGTAAATACATTGGAGTCTCGGCACAACCGACGGCCTCTTCCGGTACCAGCCCCGGCTTTGCTGTATACGCCACCCCCTTGACGATGCCTGTATGGAAATGCGGAATGGAATTTACCATGTGGCATAACTCTGCTGGTGGTGTAGCGCCTATAACTGGAGATGTGAAATATAAAACTGTCATACACGAAGGGTACTGCTGGCTTGCACAAAACTTGGGTGCCAGCGATCAAGCTCCTACTGTCGATAATGCTGAAGAAAAGTACGCCGGTTGGTACTGGCAGCATAACCGCTCCAAGGGATACACTTACAAATCTCAAAGTTCGTGGTCGAGCGGATCAGACAAAAGCTGGGCATCTAGTGCTGACCCCTGCTACTTACTCTTGGGAGGCTCCTGGAAGGTTCCGTCGGATAATCGTTTAAAAGACCTTATCTCCCCGAGTGGCCACGGCCTCGATTATTATTGGGGTCGTACTACTCTGAAACTCCATTATGGTGGATATATCAGTACATCTGGAAGTAAAACTGGGTTGGGCTCCAAGTATGGATTTGGTTGCTATACAGCCCAGGGCGGACTTGGCACCAAAGCCTATGCTCTCGTACACTCCGGCACCTTCAATCCAGGTGCCTATGTTGATTTGGACGATGTGGATTATGCTTATAACCTACGTTGTATATGCAGTATACCTTAAATACCTGCTTCGGCTGCGCTCAGTACAGTTATCAGTAAACAAGTAGATAGGTATGGTGCAGCGCACTAAAATATTTGTAGCACTGAATAATGCCTGATATGCCAAAGGTGCAGCGCACCGGAATATACTCAGTAAACAGTAAACAGTGATCAGTTGATAATTTATCATTTACAATTATATAACCAATGAAAAGAAAACGATTAAAAAGAATTCAGCTCGCCGTGATGCTTGTTTTATTTCAATGCCAGCTGGTGGGTGTGCTGTGTTATGCTACACCTGTTAAACTTAACATTAAGTTGCGGGGTGTATACGACTCCAAAATAACCCTTACGCCTTACGACGGTATACGGTTTGCATCGCCGCTAACGGTGGTGGAGGGAGTGAAGAGTGGGGGAGAAGCACAATTTGTAGTGCCGGACTCTT
>Ga0302216_1000584_pt1 | contig 12106 bp, 9 predicted proteins | sample II_Fen_N3_2_FD_194575 | JGI IMG/M metagenome (GOLD analysis project Ga0302216, IMG submission 194575) | Peat permafrost microbial communities from Stordalen Mire near Abisko, Sweden - II_Fen_N3_2 | ecosystem: Environmental > Terrestrial > Soil > Wetlands > Permafrost | place: Sweden: Abisko...
GGTGGTCTTCAAACGCTTGAAACTGCTCCCGATCCTCGTGTAACTACGGCAGTAATTTGCAACAGCGGTATTTTAGGCGAAGCTGGAGGCGGAATGAGCGGAATGCCTAACCTCAAGAAAGATCACCTGTTGAAACTGCACACTCCAACGCTTTATATCCTGGGTGGCGAAACGGATATTGCTTACAACAACGGTATGGACGATTTCAGCCGTATCAATCATGTTCCGGTTTTCGTGGCCAACCTGAATGTAGGTCATGGCGGAACATACAGCAAACCTCATGGTGGTGAGTTTGCCAAGGTAGCTACAGCTTGGTTTCAGTGGCAACTGAAAGGTGACAAGGAAGCTGCAAAGATGTTTACCGGCAATCCGGCCGGATTATCGAAATTACCCGAATGGAAATACGATAAAAAGAAAATGCCTTAATTACAAAGTAATTTCATTACGAAACTAATTGATTGAACCGTCTAACTTAACTGTTGGGCGGTTCTTTTTTTCCTTTCATGAAGAAATAATATCAGTTAGAAAATGCCGAAGTTTGGAGTTAAACGAAGTTAAACTATAAATACTAGTTTAAAAACTACAATAAATAGTTGTATAACTAGAAATATTAGTTTATGTTTGCAGCGTAATAATCAATAAAAAGGAAAAAATGAAAGAACTAACCGCCAAAGAAGAAGAAATCATGCAGTTTTTTTGGGCTGAAGGACCCCTGTTTGTAAAACAATTAGTGGACAAATATCCCGATCCGAAACCGCATTTCAACACGCTTTCTACTTACGTGCGCGCTTTGGAAGAAAAAGAGTTCCTGGATCACGAGAGCTTTGGAACTACCTATCGTTACTTCCCCATTATTCAGGCTGAGGATTACCAAAGCCGGACATTGAAAAATGTAGTGAAGAAATATTTCAACAATTCGTATCTGAATGTTGTCAATTCATTTATCAAATCGGATGATATATCGATTGACGAAATCAGGAAATTGCTGGATGAAGTTGAAAAGTCAGCTAAAAAATAAAAAACAACCTCTAATGCGCTAAGATATGGAAACCACACTTTTTTATCTACTACGTGTAAGCATTGCTGCCACCATTCTGTACCTCTTCTTTAAGTTTATCCTGAGTAAACGAACGTTTCATGCCATTAACCGAATCGTAGTGCTTTTCATGGTGGTCATGACCCTGGTGCTGCCCTTGTTTACGGTAACGCTGCCGATAATAAGTTTCTTCCAACCCAAGGTGGAAACAGCAACCTCACAACTCACAGTCGAACAGGTACTAGCACTATTGAAAGCAGGGGGATATTTTAATAATTCCACAATGGAATCTACTCCAGTCACAGAAATTCCGTGGATAAAAATTCTCGGAGTAATATATCTGATAGGTTTTACCCTTGCTTTGTTGCGATTTGCCATCAGCTTTATCCGCATGAGTCGCATTATCCGGCTGACTCAAAAAGTTCGATTGGATGATAATAGCTTGCTTTGCATTTCCGACAAGAAGGTTTCACCCTTCAGCTGGATGAAGTACATTGTGCTGTCAAAGGACGATTTTACGGATGAAAGTAAGGATATTATTCGTCACGAGCAAGCCCACGTAGCTTTTGGGCATTCGTACGATTTGCTCTTTCTCGATCTGTATTCCCTCGTTTTCTGGTTCAATCCGTTTGCCTGGTTGCTACGGCTGGAACTACAAACCATTCACGAATATCAGGCCGACGAGAAAGTGCTGGCGGAAGGTGCAAATGCGAAAAACTATCACTTGTCGCTTATCCGCCAATGCGTAGGCGAATACAAGTTTGCCTTAGCGAATAACTTTGAATACAACAATTTACACAAAAGAATCAGAATGACCATGAAAACAAAATCCTCCTCCCGACAAAAATGGCTTTACGGAACAATTGGCTTATCTGTAATGCTTTGTATCGTAGTTCTCTCCTTTAATGGACTAAAAGCAACAGCGTCTAATCATAAAGAAATGATTGAATCTAACATTTCGAATACAACAGATTCGACGAAACTAATAAAAGAAACTGTGAAATTTACGCCACCAGTAATCAAAACAAATAAAACAACAGTAAAGGGTAATGTGAAATCCACCCATAAAACAGATTCGACGAAAATAAAACAAGAAACTGTAAAATTTACGCCACCAGTAATCAAAACAAATAAAACAACAGCAAAGAGTAATGTGAAATCCACCTATAAAACAGATTCGACGAAAATAAAACAAGAAACTGTGAAATTTACGCCACCAGTAATCAAAACAAATTAAACGATTGTGAAGAGTTCCGTGAAATACACGCCTCCTGTAGTTAAGAACTCGGGTAATCAAAAATCTGAATCAAACTCCACTCAAGGATGAAAAATACGAATGGACATGTTTAATAGTAGTTCTTTATCTTGATGGGAAATCGGATCCTTAAAAATTGGCAGAGATTAATTCGGATGACATTCAATCGATAACTGTTTTAAATGCAAAGGAAGCAACTGATAAATATGGAAAAAATGTATAAATGGGACTATTGAAGTTACCATGAAGAAAAAAGATAATTGATTCATTTATAATCTTAATTTAATACTTGCTGGATGAAGTTGAAATGAAAAGTCAGCTAAAAAATAAAACAACCTCTAATACATCGAGAATATGGAAATATTCCTTTTTTACCTGTTGCGCGTAACTATTGCCGCCACCATTTTATACCTCTTTTTTAAGTTTATCCTGAGTAAACGGACGTTTCATGCCATTAACCGAATCGTAGTGCTTTGCATGGTGGTGATGACGTTGGTACTGCCCTTGTTCACGATAAAACTGCCGGAGATTACTTTCTCCCAACCCAAGGTGGAAACGGCGACGACTCAGCTTACCATCGAAGAAGCTCTTGCTTATCTCAATGCAACGAGTTATTCGAACACTCCTGCGGTGACACCAACACCGGTCGCAGAAATTCCGTGGATAAAGATTTTCGGAGTGATATATCTGATAGGGTTTACAGTTGCTTTGCTGCGGTTTATTATCAGCTTTATCCGCATGAGCCGAATTATCCGACAGACAAAAAAAATACGTTTGGATGATAAGAGCCTGCTGTGCATTTCCGATAAAAAGGTTTCGCCGTTTAGCTGGATGAAGTTTATAGTTCTTTCCAAAGATGATTTTACGGATGACAGTCGGGATATTATTCGTCACGAACAAGCGCATGTGGGTTTCGGGCACTCGTACGATTTGCTTTTTCTCGACGTGTATTCACTCGTTTTTTGGTTCAATCCGTTTGCCTGGTTGCTTCGGTTGGAATTGCAGAATATCCACGAGTATCAGGCCGACGAGAAAGTATTAGCCGAAGGAGCCAATGCCCAAAACTACCATTTGTCACTGATCCGCCAATGCGTGGGCGAGTATAAATTTGCTTTAGCTAATAATTTTGAATATAATAATTTACACAAACGAATTAAAATGACCCTGAAAACAAAATCCTCCTCCCGACAAAAATGGCTTTACGGAACCATCGGTTTATCGGTAATGCTTTGTATCGTTGTTCTCTCCTTTAATGGTCTGAAAGCAAAAGCCGCTGATTTGAAAGAAATGATTCAGTCGGAACTTCTACCAGCAGGAGATTCTACCAAACAATCAACTCCATCTGTTGTAAGAATCAGGAAAGTGGCTGTGAATGATAACGAAACAGTCACTCCCCAAATTATTGTCAGAGATACGGCAGCTCCCGACACTAAAATTAAAGTTAGACTCAGTCCAAATGAAGATATTCGGGTTGTGGGGTATGGAACACTTAACGGAGCAAAACCTTTAGTTATTGTTGATGGAAAAGAATCTCTTCATGGTATGAATTCTGTTAATGTTAGTGATATTCACACGATACAAGTATTGAAAGACGCTTCAGCAACTGCAATTTATGGCGATAAGGGTAAAGAAGGAGTAATTTTGATTACTACCAAGGAATATGCTGCCAGCCACAAAAACGAAATGTCAGTAAGAAAAGATGAAATAAAAAGTACTGACTCGGATGAAAAAAAACTGACCAACAAAAACTTAGAAGTTCGCATTGCTGGGTATGGAACACTTAACGGAGCAAAACCTTTGATTATTGTCGATGGAAAAGAATCTCCTCATGGTATGAGTTCTGTTGATATACAGGATGTTTCCAATATTTCTGTCCTGAAAGACGCTTCTTCAACTGCTGTTTATGGTAGCAAAGGAAAGAATGGTGTGATTTTGATTACGACCAAGAAAAATGCTACGGGTTCAACATCTGGAGGATTAAAATTCAGGAATGAGCTAGCATTGAAATCTAACTTTACTACATCCCGTATTGTATGGCCGCCTAAGTACCTTGAATTAGTTGATGGTAAGGAAGTACCGACGAACTTTATGCAAACTGTTTCAGAGGATGATATAGAGAGTATAACGCTACTTAAAGACACTACTGCCACCAGATTGTATGGCGAAAAAGGCAAAAACGGAGCGATATTGATAAAAATGAAGAAAAAATAAAATATATTTATCCCTAACACCATGAAAACAAAACAAACCCTGTTAGCACTTACAGCTTTTCTACTGACAATAAGTATATCTCCCGTCGCAGCACAATCGTCTTTCAAAATAGATCCTCAGGTTGCTACTTCGATTGATAATGCGTTGATTGAGTGCATTTACAGTTATAAGATGAATGCACCCCTGCTTGAAAGTTCGACCAACGAGAAAGAAATTGATACTTACACAACCATTTTACAAGCCAATGGTTCCACTTCCAAGTTTTGGGATTGGAACTCTTTCAAGAAAGATAGTATCATCTACACTTCGGCTAATTTACCGGCAGATAGTTTAAAAAAACTGAACGATAGGTATTATACCAAGGTAAAATATCTGTTTGCCCCCGTGGTTTTCAAAAACTACCCGAAAGAAAAAATTACCGTTACCGATGACATAATCCCTGAAGATTATATCTACTCGGAAAATAAAGTTGACCGCAAGTGGGCATTACAAGATGGGACACTAAAGGTTTGTGGGTATGAATGCAATAAAGCTGTTGCCAGTTTTGGCGGTAGGGAATGGACGGTATGGTATGCTCCCGAAATTACGATTAGTGACGGTCCTTGGAAACTTTACGGATTACCGGGACTGATACTGAAAGCAAGCGATGCTACCGGAACTCATACCTTCGAGGCCATTTCGATTCGAAAATCGGACCGTCCAATTTATTTAGATAAAAACATCACACAATTAAAAATCAGTAGGGATCAGTTTATCAAAAATAAAAATAAATTTGAGGAAGATCCGATGAATAATATACCCATGGCGCAGATAAAATCCGTTGGTGTTTATAAAGATACTAATTTAATAATGATCAATAACAAACGGACTTCGGCCCGGGTGAGTAATAAAATTAAGTATTTTCCGCTGGAACTTGAATAGTCGTTAATAAACATTGATTAAAAGTAGCTAAAGATCAAAATATTTTGTATTTTTGATTTATAAATTGATAAAAGGATCTTTATCTAACTTTAATTGGAAACTCATAATCAAATAAATCCTAGCATCATGAGAACAAAACACATTCAGGTCACTCTTTCTATCTTGCTGTTTTTAGCACCTATGTCTCCAATAACTGCTCAAGCATCCTTCAAGTTAGACTCTCAGGCTTCTATTTTGATTGATAAAGCGTTGATGGAATGCATTTACCGTTACACTATCAATGTGCCTTTACTTAATAGTCCTACAAATGAAAAGTCCGTTGAAACTTATACAACTATTTTGCAAGCCAATGGCTCTACCTCTAAGTTTTGGGATTGGAACTCATTCAAGAAAGATAGTATCATCTACACTTCGGTCAACTTACCGGCAGATAGCTTGAATAAATTGAAGGAAAAGTACTATTCGATTGTAAGGTATTTTTTTGCACCCGAGATTTTCAAAAACTATCCGAAGGAAAAAATCACAGTAACAGATGACATAACCCCCGAAGATTATATATACGAAGAAAATAAAGTTGACCGTAAATGGGTATTACAAGAGGGTATGCTAAAGGTTTGCGGGTATGAATGTAACAAAGCTGTTGCCAGCTTTGGCGGCAGGGAATGGACGGTATGGTATACCCCTGAAATTACGATAAGTGACGGTCCGTGGAAGTTTTATGGGTTACCGGGACTGATTTTAAAAGCCAGTGATGCTACTGCAACTCATACTTTCGAGGCGATTACTATTCGGAAATCTGACCGTCCCATTTACCTGAATAAAAATATCTCGCAATTAAAAATCAGTAAAGATCTGTTTATCAAAAATAAGAATAGATTTGAAGAAGACCCTGATCATAATCTGCCTATTACAAATTCACTATTAGTAATGAGTATTCGTACGGATATGGATTTGGTTTTGATTAAAGGAAAACGTACTTCTCCTCGATTGAAAAATAAGAATCTCGTATATTCTCCACTTGAACTTAAGTAGAAACATCATTTTGAAGAATATGCGTGATAAGCTATCATTCCTGTTTCTTTTAATATTTTTCAGTCATTCTCTGTTTGCGCAGAAAACCGAAATTAGCGGAACTGTTAGCGACAGCATTACACATTCGCCAGTGGAAGGGGTGGTGGTCAAAGCCTTGTTGAATCAAAAAATAATAGCTTTCGGCACCACCAACAAATTGGGCAAATACAACCTGGGATTTGAAAATCAATCGGGTGCGCTAACCCTCAATTTTCAACATATCTCTTACAACAGCAAAGTAAAAATTGCATCGAACCGTACGCAGCAATTAAACGTGTCGTTGAGTTCAAAAACCCTGATGTTGAGGGAAGTCAGTGTTGCCGCTCCTACGGTGATTCATAAAACCGATACGGTTTCGTTTAATGTCGGCTCGTTCAAAACAGCGGGTGATCGCTCGATAGAGGATGTTATAAAAAAAATGCCGGGTGTAAATGTGAATAGCGATGGAAAAATTGCCTACCAGGGCAAGGACATCAGCAAATTCAACATCGAAGGACTGGATATGTTGGGAGGTAAATACACCCTTGCGTCGCGCAATATTCAGGCAAAGGATGTGAACCGGGTGGAGATGATTGAGAACTTTCAGGACGTAAAACAACTGCAAGGCAAAGAATATAGCGATAAAGTAGCCCTAAATCTGAAACTAACCAAGGAAGCCAAAATGCGGCTACTTGGAACTGCCGAGCTTGGAGGTGGATTCAGGGGAGATGATGTGCTTTATCACGGTGTACTGACCGGAATGACATTTGCCAAAAAAGTTCAGTTTATTGGTACATTAAAAGCTAATAATTATGGGAGTTCCCTCTCGGGCGAGGTTATGGGCTTTTATCAAAACGATAATATTACCAACGTGATGAACGGACTGATGAATTCCGATCTGTCGTCATCGCCTCCCCTATCGCCAAACCGCTTCCAACAAAAGAACGACTTCATGACTTCGCTCAATTCGGTGATTAAGGTAAACCAAAATGTTATTTGGAGAATTAATGCAGATTATACCCGTGATCAAAAGCAATTTCAGTCTGAAACAACATCCAGTTACTTTGTAAACAATAACAACGTTGAAATAAAGGAAACGCAATCGCCACAATATTTGAAAAACTCGCTGAAAGCAACCGCATATTTACAAGTCAACAGTACGAAAGTTTACCTAGACGATGCTATCTCCTTTGTGGCCAGTAATGAGGATAATCATTTCGGTGTAATTACGGGAGGAAATTCCATTCAACAAAATGTTACGAACAATATGAAGGGAATTCAAAATCGTTTTACTTTGATAAAAAAAAACAAGAAAAAGCAGTACAACTTTGCTTCACAGGTTAATTACAGTGACATGCCGGATAATCTGCTAACCATCTCAGGCGCACCGGGTGTGACTGGAAAATTTTATCAGGCGGGTGGAGGAAAATCATTCTCAACTACAAACAGCACTTCTTTTGGTTACGATTTAAGCCGGGTATCACAACTCAGTCTCTCACTTTCCCTAAATGCAAACTACGATCGGATTTATACCCAACTTCAGCAGGGCGATAGCTCCATGCTTAATCGGAATCAAGGGCTAAAAATTACAACGTCAATTTCGCCGGAATACCTTTTGCAGTCGCTAAATCAAAGGTATGGATTTAGCATCGGGCTACCGGTGAATTTTTACAATTTAGCCTTTCTGAATCGATTAAACCCAAATGCCGATTTTTATTACAATATGCCTTTTTTTAGTCCGAAAATTGAAGGACACTATATCTTCTCGGCATTCACCAAGCTGGAGTTTAACTCCGGAATCAACAATAGCATTGGAGATATAACAGATTTTGTGGTGAACCCCATACAAACGTCTTATAACCAGCAGATCGCCAAATCCGGCATCTTAGCTAAAAGCAGTAATTTGTCTTCCCGATTGAATTTTGAGTTTAAAAAACCTGTGGAGCTATTTTTCTCCAACTACTCGGTTTCATACGGTGCTGTTAAACGTAATATTCTGAGTAGTCAGACAGTGAACACCGGAACAACCAATGTTGGGGTGAATACATCCGGTGTGGCAGATGAAAATACAACAAAAAATATCTCCGTCTTGGGCAATGCCAGCAAAGTATTTAGTTCCATCGGGACCACACTTTCTCTACAATCCACATACGGCATATCAACCGGTGTTCAAATACGCCAAGGAATCAAAACCGATATCAATTCAACCAATTTCTCTGTATCCCCCGATGTGAAGACACAAATTTCCAAGCAACTGGAGATAAGTTATTCTATGAATTATAGTCTTTCTTCACAACAAGCAATCAATTTCACTACCACTTATCACCAGCAATCACATAATATATCCGTATCCTACATCCCTGTTGATCAACTGATAATATATGGGAAAATGGATTTCAACCGTCGCGAAATAAGCACGGATAATTATAAAAACATGCAGCTTTTCGATGCCGGTGTGCGTTACAAACGCAAAAAGTTTGAGGCTGAACTGAAGCTCAATAATTTAGTGAACACGAAAGAATACAGCTACACTGTAGTTAATCAACTGGATATTTTTTCGTATAAGTATTACCTCAATCCACGAGAAATTCTACTGATTTTCAAATTCAATTTGTAATTTCAATATTCCCACCATCTCTGATTATGTCGAATTGTCAACGATTATCGTTCTACAGTATTTACATCTAAAATTTAAATTATATAGTACTTTCGGACAGCTAAATCGAACTAACCAAAGTTTTTCAAATTTTATTTAAAGTTTATATACAAATCTTTGGTTACAATAAAAATAGTTAGTAGATTTGGGGTGTGAAAGAATCAAATCAGCCAGTACATTTTTGTGACTGTATTCAGGACAATTTGGTAAATAGCGGGTTACGTCGTGTTTTATAAATAAAGGATATTATCGGATTTTTCATAACGTTATATTTTCCTTACAATTTAAAACTACAAAATCATGAAAAAGGTAACATTCGCATTGTTTTTTTGTTTCGGATTGCTTACGAGCACTTATTCGCAAACAAAACAAGAGTCTATCCGTGAGTTATTCCAACTTATGAGACAAGATTCGGCAGTACTGAAAAGCTTCGATTCATTAGCGCCTATGTTTATTCATAAACGCAATCAGCCGATGGATGCAGAGGCTAAAGCAAAATCGCAGGAAACCATCAATATGCTGAGGCAAATGACCAAGGTGATTATTGATATGGTTACTGAAGACAAGGTGAAATTGTACGACAAAAACTACTCACAGGAAGAAATCAACAAACTGATTGAATTTTACAAGTCGCCTGTTGGGCAGAAATATGTAAATACTACCCCGGGAATCACCAACGAAATAATGACAAAGGTGCTAAAAGAATATCTGCCTGAGTTGCAAAAAAAAGCAACTAGCAACGAGGAATAAAACAGCGCTTCGTGAAGCTCCAATAATAAGATTTGTATGAAAGTACAGATACCGAAATTCAACCCATTTCGCCATATATTTCCGGTTTTCATAACGCTGTTGCTTTTCGGCTGTAGTTCAACGAAACATCTGGAAAACAAACGTAACAAGGAAGGATATGATGCGTTGGGACTGACTAAAGACCGGAGCGATAATATTGCACTTTACAAAGAAGCAGCTTCATGGTTGCATACACCCCATGTTGACGGAGGAACATCCCGCAAAGGTACTGACTGCTCGTTTTTAGTATTCAGCATTTATAAAACCGTTTATAACAAAGTACTTGAACGAAACTCTTCTGCCATGTTGAAGAAAAACTGCGAAAAAATCAACCGAAACAAAATCAGGGAAGGCGATTTGGTCTTTTTCAATACGAGTGACAAGAGCAAATCAACCGTCAACCATGTGGGAATTTATTTGAAAGATAATAAGTTTATTCATTCTTCTACTTCCAAAGGTGTTATTGTTAGCAGTTTGGACGAAAACTATTTTCTTAAAACCTGGGTTTGTGGAGGAAGAGTCCGATAGACTCTGATTCAGTCATGCTTAGAACCGACAAAGCTTCAACAAATATTAAATACCCCGATTTGACTGATGAAAATACAGTCAATTGGGGTATTTTTTTTTCGACTGTAACTCTGTGTAACCTTTAGACAAAACCTGCGTCTAATAAGCAATCGTGACGCAAAAGGCGACTAACAAATATATCGCTTTTTCTATTTGTAATAATATCAGCAGATTGAGCGTTTAGATACAATACCAACTCTCTAATAAAAAACAATAAAAATCAGAAATAATATGGGAATATTTGATGTATTTAAAAGAAAAAATTCCGATGAACAGTTTAAAGAATCAGAACAACGGTCGGACGAACCGAATTCTGTGGATACAAGTGAGCAAAATTTATTAAACAATGGAGATTCCAGTTCCACCAACAAAAGTTTATCTGCCGAGCTACCTATTGATGAAATCTACAAATACCTTCAGTTCGACTTTGAAAGCAGAGGATACGAAGATGCATTGAGTAATCCGGATATATCGTACCGCGATATGAATAAAAAATTGATTGTCAGCAACCTGAAAGTGATTTTCAAGCAGACAAAACAAACCTATACCGATAATCTGAACCGAACCGATTTTCATATCAGCTCGCGTTCGCAAGCCGGGTTGGTTGACATTGTGGAACTACTCAAAAATCAGAAAAGTATGCTGACGGAGCATTTGAAAGAAGTAATAAAAATGGAAGAAGATCTTGAAAAAGAAGAAGATTATATGATAGGTATGCTACTATCCTACGAACGGGGATTTTTACGAGGACTGGCTGCATTATCGCTCGAAACATTAAACATAAAAAGATAAGCTATGAACGGTTGGACAAGATTTAAATGTTTCATAGTCGGTTGGAATCCCGATATACTAAAAAACTGTAGCGAAGCAAGCTATAAAGCTTTAAAAAAGTATGCTTCATCCATTCTTATTCTGTTGTTTATCTGGGGTGCTACCGGATACACATTTGCCCAAAGATACCTGTCGGTGCATACGTGGTGGGGATGTGCCCTGACAGCATTGATATTTATGATTATCGTTATCCAGATAGAACGGCAGGTGATACTGACGGTGGGTAAAAACAAATGGATTGTGCGATTCAGAACACTGCTTGCCATACTGATGGCACTGATAGGCTCTACAATACTGGATCAGATTATTTTCAAAAATGATGTAGAAAAAGTGCTGGTGGACTTACGGGCCGATAAGATAAACGAAATTTCGGGCAAACGGCAGAAAACCATGCAAATTGAAATCAACAAATTGAATCTGATAATTGATTCGTTGGATGTGATTAATTCCAAGCTCAATGATGAAGTGGCCAAAAGACCAACCATTGCTGTTACCAACGTCACGACCGAAAAAAATCCGGTGCTAAATCAGGATGGCACCAGAACCACCAACACCAAGACCATAGTATCGACACAGCATGTAGCCAATACGAGAATAGAACAAATAAAATCGAACACTGCTACGATAGATAAATGCAGAAGCAGACTAGATGAATTATACAATCAGAAAATCAATGTAGAAGTAACCGTCAGAAAAGAGCTGGAAGCAAATGCAGGTTTTCTGGAAGAGCTCAAAGCCATGATAGTATTGATAAGTTCAGAAACGCTGGCCGGAATTTTTTACTTCCTGT
>Ga0302216_1000588_pt1 | contig 12050 bp, 9 predicted proteins | sample II_Fen_N3_2_FD_194575 | JGI IMG/M metagenome (GOLD analysis project Ga0302216, IMG submission 194575) | Peat permafrost microbial communities from Stordalen Mire near Abisko, Sweden - II_Fen_N3_2 | ecosystem: Environmental > Terrestrial > Soil > Wetlands > Permafrost | place: Sweden: Abisko...
CAACACCACCAACTACCCCTGCCGCTTCCAGAAGTTCGAGATCGCACTCGACACCACCGGCATCGCCCGCGTCAATGGCACCTTTCCAAGGCTTACCGTCACCGCCACCCACAAGGGAACGGTGCTCTTCAAGAACGCCAAAGGCAACAATTACACCGGCCTGAGCACCGGTTTTGCCACCGCCACCAACGAGAATCGACGGCTCGACCCAGAAGGCCTGCGGGTGGCATCCGACGGCAGCTTCTGGGTTTCGGACGAATACGGCCCGTGGATCATCCACTTCGACGCCCAAGGCAACCAGATCGACACCCTGGCCACGCCTGTGGGCTTTCGCCTGGCCAAGGAAGACTCGACCCTCGTCAAGGAGATGGCCGAAAATACCCTGGGGCGCTACACCAACAAGGGCGCCGAGGGTTTGGCCCTCACCCCTGATGGCAAGACGCTCCTTGTGATGCTGCAGGCCGCCACCGTTCAGGATAGCGGCGCTTACGGAGGACTTTACAACCGAACGCTGGTCTACGACCTGACCAATCCCACCGCAGCCCCCAAGCAGTATGTCTATCCGGTGGACAACAACAACCAGACGGTGAGCGAAGTCGTGGCCGTGAACAGCCATCAGTTCTTGGTGGACGAGCGCAACGGCAAAGGCGGCAAGAAGGGCATAAAGCTCCTCTATCTCATCGACATCGCTCAGGATGTTCTGCCAACAGACCTTGCCACCACCGCCTACGACGGCACCACGGAGACGCGCGGGCTTCCCGGCACCCATCTTCCCGACGGCATCGTCGCTCTGAAGAAAACCCTGTTTGCCGACATCGGAAAGCTGCTGCTGGCCGCCACCCCGTGGCCCTTCACCGCCATCAACGGCACCGACAGCCTTCCCGACAAGATCGAAGGCTACGCCTTCGGCCCCGATCTTCCCGATGGCCGCCGCCTGCTTTTGGCCACCAACGACAACGACTACGTGATTCAGGGTGGCGCCGCCGGAGCCGGCTACCCCGACTACTTCTTCGCCTTTGCCGTGGACAGCGCCGATTTGCCCGGTTTCGTGCTCCCCACCTTTGGAAGTTCCACCCCCACAGGCATCACGACGTCAGCGGCGAAGACTGGAACATTCCAAGCTTCCCTCCATGCCAGCGATCTTGTGCTCCGCTCCAACATTTCGGGGCGCGTCCAGATGGAAATCGTGGACGCCCACGGACGCCTGGAGAAAGACTTGGGAAACCTTGATCTGGTAGCAGATCATACCCACAGCCTCACCACCGGAACCCTTCCCAGCGGCCTCCATATCCTGCGCTGCCGCGGGGCCGTCACGACGAGCCAAGCACTGCTGCGCTTTTAGCGCTTCGCCTTCATCGTCCGCTGTCCTGACGCCCGGCCTTGGCTGGGCGTTTTCCTTTTCCATTGCTTATACTTGTAATCACAATTCTCCGCAGATTTGCTTGGAGCTTGTTTCCACAAACCACATTAGAAGGTCCAATGAAGCGATCACATCTAGTCTTTGCCGTCCTAGCCACGTTGGCGACCTACGCAAGCGCAGCCCAGACCACCCCATGGTCGTTCGTGCCCTACTCCAACGAAGTCACCGACTTGAAGGTGAAGACCTCTTCCAGTGCCTCACCGCTCATCTGGATCGGCAGCAACCACGGCGTGACGCGCATCCAAGGGACCGATACCTTGCGGCTGAATTCTGTCAATTCCACGCTTCCGAACGTGACCGTCTCTAGCCAGGACATCCGCTCGGCCGTATACCACTTCGGGACGGCCACAGCTCTCGATTCCGTGGGCAATTACTGGATCGCCTATAACTTTTTGAATAAGGTCGTCCGGATTTCCCCTTCGGGAATCATCACGACCTTTGATTCCAGCGCCACCACCCCCTGGCATGACATCCAAGACATCGTTGCCGGGAAGAACAGCGTCTACGTGGGACTTTCTAATGGCGTCGTCTATGCCGGCAACAACTTCGCGCTCGACCTCTCCTGGAAGCCCATCACCTCTGGGGTGAGCGACGCCAATAGCCAGGCTCTCTATTCTCTCGGCTACGGAGCCTTGAACAACACCTTGTGGATGGGATTCATTGGCGATGCCAACGGAAACTTGAAGTACATCCACTTCGACAAGGATTCGAGCAGCCACTACTTCTCGACAACAAGTTTTGCCACCGTCACTCCCACTATCCTGCGCATCTGGGTGCCAGCCAATGATACGGTTCCCTTCCTCGAAGCAGGAGGGACGGGTATGTACGGCACGATCACCGTCGATTCCCTGTTGGCACCCTATGCCAAACACATCTACACGGTAGATAATGCGATCTCTTCCAGGAAATACTACGCCTACCTCGGCAATGCCGGATCAAGCGAGGGTGACTTGTTCATCCGCAACGACACGCTTGTTTCCGTAGGCTACTCCGGAAACGCATCCGTTGGAATGACAGGAATTAGTCTCTCTTCGGCATCCGTGAGTATTTCGGGCATGAATGTTGGTGCCGTTCTCGACACAGTCGTTAGCGGTTCATTTCAACTGCTGCTTGGAAAGTCTTCCAGCATCTCGGCCACAAGCCTTCCCGCTGCCGGATTTTTCCAGGCCAAAGTTCCAAAAAACGACGTGACGTGGAAGCTTGATTCCCTGAACTACGAAGCCAAGCTCGCAGGGACCACGATCGTCGCCTCGGTCGCCACGGGAAGCTCCTTGTGGCTTGCCACCAACGCCGGCCTCTACTACTTGGCCACCGACACCAGCACTCCGGCTCTGAAGTACATCCCCGCTACCGGCTCGATCAACACCATCTCGCTCGATTCGGCGGGAAGTCTCTGGATTGGTCAGTCCAATGGCGCCTATCTCTACAACGGCGACGGCACGGCGACGCAGAAGGGCCCGAAGGACAGCGTCTACGCCATTACCCACACCAAGAGCTACGGCGGTTGGTTCTATTCCCGCACTGGCACCAGCGCACACCTCTACAACTACACGACCGGAGCCTCCACTTGGCCAACGGTGAGCTTGACGGGCATTGGGGCCGATTCGCTTGCCATCAACAAGCTGCGCGTCTACAAGGACGGCACTCCGTTCGCACTGTCTTCCAACTCTTACCTCTATGTGTTTGGAGGCGTTTCCTGGTCCAAGTACAAGACGACCAACGTCAAGGACTTCGAACTCGATTCCAAGATCGTGGCCACATCCAAGACCAGCGACGGCACATACGCTTGGACGCTTGGAAACATCGTCGGAACCTCGCTCGACACCCTCATCGGAACCTACACCGCTTACGCCCCCATCAAGGCCATGGACAGCACATCCCTGTGGACACTCGACACAGCCATCCATGCGCTGCGGACTTCCGGGGACAGTCTGAAGCTTGATTCGCTATGGCCCTTGCCTCTCAAGGTCTTCACCTATTCCTACTGCCGCGTGCTTGAAAACGACCCCACAGGCGGTGTTTGGCTGGTCGGAACCCGCGGTATCTTGCACATGAATGCCACGACTTCGACAACGCTTCCCCCGTCCGGCATTTCCAGTCTTGCCGCTCAGTCCTTTGCCCGTATTGCCGCTGGCAAGCTGCAGTTCAGCTTGGCCGAGGCAACTGACGTTCACCTGCAGATCCTCAGCTTGGATGGGCGTGTCCTGGAGCAGCGTTCCTTGGGCAATCTCTCCGCCGGTTCCCACACGGTGACTCTGTCAAAGCAGTCGGGCATGAACCTGCTGCGCATCAAGGCCGGCAAGGAAACCCAGACTCTTCGTCTGATGCCTTTCTGATCTTTCTGATCAACGCTTCCTTTGAGGCCTTCTCCGACTTCGGGGGAGGCCTTTTTCTTTGTCTGCGCAGAATTGTTGACAATTCTTAACAAAATCGACATCAACGACACGTAAAGCGCTTCTATCGGTACCCGCTCCATTGGCACGCACTGTGCATGCTTGAGGAGGTGAGAGGACGCAGCGCTACGCTGCGACAGAAACCAAGATGCGACGATCGATCCTGAGCGTGGGTATCGACATCGGGACGACCACCACCCAGTTGGTGCTCAGCCGTCTCGAGATGGCGGACATCTCTTCGGCCTTTTCGGTGACGAAGATCGAGATCGTGGGGACCTCCATTGTCCACCGCGGCGCGGTGCGCTTCACGCCACTCTTGCCCAACGGAAGCATTGATGCCGAAGCGCTCGAAAAAATGGTTGAGGAGGAGTACGCGGCAGTCGGAGTGCGCCCCGGCGAGGTCGAGGCGGGTGCCGTGATCGTGACCGGAGAAAGCGCCGGGCGCGACAACGCTCGCGAGATCGCCCGCAAGCTTTCGCGCTGGGCCGGCGACTTCGTGGCCACCACGGCCGGAGCCGATCTGGAAGCCGTGCTTGCTGGCCAAGGCGCCGGCGCGGCCGAGCACTCCCGAACAGAGGGCATCGCCTGCCTCAACCTCGACATCGGCGGTGGGACGACCAATGCGGGCCTCTTCCGCCATGGCCGCTGCGCTGACGCCTGGGCCATGGACATCGGGGGAAGGCTTGTGAAAATCGCCTCCGACGGCACGCTTGCGGAAATTTCAGACAGAATCCGTCCATTGGCCCTGACCTGCGGTCTCGATACCCAGACGGGATCCCCGATAGCCCTTGCCGCCTTGCAACGCCTCTGCCGCGAAATGGCCGAGGCGCTTGTCGATGCAACCTTAGGACGCCCAGGCACACCGCTGCGGCGGGCGCTTTTTATCGATCATCCTTCTCAGGACTTTGCAGCCAGCTCGGTGAGCATTTCTGGCGGCGTGGGCGCCTGCCTCTTCGAAATGGCTCCGGCCTCAAGCCTGAAAGACATCTCGCGCTTTGGCGACATCGGGCCGCTGCTAGCCCAAGAAGTCCGCGCCGCCTTTGCCGCCGCGGGAGTTAAGCTTACCCGACCCGACGAGACGCTGCGCGCCACCGTGATCGGGGCCGGAAGCCACGCCGTGCGCTTGAGCGGCAGCACTGTGACCTGCGGAAGCGATGCCCTGCCGCTTCATGACGTGCCCATCGCTCGCCTCTTTGCGCCGGGAGAGCCTGAGGACTTTGCGCAAGTGGCCACGCGCATGGATCGCCGCCAGCGCCTGCACGGGACGCCGGCCGCCTTCTATCTGGAAGGCAAAGCCTCCATGAGCTGGAAGGACATCTCGGTCCTGGCGGACGAAGTGGCAGGCTATTACCGCGATCGCCCCGGGCCGGTGCTCTTCCTGGTGCGGCACGACTTTGCGCGAGCCCTGGGGCAGGGGATCGCGGCACGCGGTGCTCCGGCGTGCGGCGTGGTGTGCTTGGACGGCATTTGCGTGGACGACGGCGACTACATCGACATCGGCTCCCCTCTCGGGGACGTGGTGCCAGTGGTGGTCAAGACCTTGGTGTTCCGGTCGGGGACCGGGAAAGGAACGACATGATCCTGAAAACGACGCTGTTAGGAAAGACCTACGCCTTTCGAGACGTGAAGGAGGTGTTGGCCAAGGCCAACGAGGAAAAGGCCGGCGACCGACTGGCCGGCATCGCCGCCGAGACCGCCGCCGAGCGGGTAGCAGCCAAGGTGGTACTTTCGGAATTGACACTTTCTGACTTGAGGGGAAATCCCGTCGTCCCGCCCGAGACGGACGAGATCTCGCGGATCCAGGAGGAGGATCTCGACAAGGCGGCCTTTGAGCGCGTAAAAAGCCTTACGGTGGGGGAGTTCCGCGAGTTCCTGCTCAAGATGCCCGGCAAGGAGATTCAGTCCCTTTCCAAGGGCTTTACGGCCGAGATGGTGGCGGCCTCGGCCAAGCTCATGGGGAACATGGACCTCGTGAACGTGGCCCGCAAGCTCGTGGTGACGGCCACCTGCAACACCACCGTGGGCGGCCCCGGGATCTTCGCCGGCCGCGTCCAGCCCAACAACGCCAAGGACGACATGGACGGCATCATGGCCTCCACCCTGGAGGGCCTTTCCTACGCCTCGGGGGATGCCGTGGTGGGACTGAATCCCGTCACCGACAGCGTCGACATGGTGATCACGGCGCTCGGAAAGTTCCGCGACCTGCTCGACGATTTCCAGATTCCGTCGCAGAACTGCGTGCTGGCCCACGTCACCACCCAGATGGAGGCGCTGCGCCGCGGCGCCCGCATGGACCTCATGTTCCAGAGCCTCGCCGGCACCGAAGCGGCCAACCGGGGCTTTGGCATCGACGTCGCCATGATGGACGAGGCCTACGCCTTGATGGGGGAGAAGAAGGCAAGCCAAGGATCCAACTACATGTACTTCGAGACCGGACAAGGCTCGGAGCTCTCGCTGGAAAGCCACCACGGAGCCGATCAAGTCACCTTGGAAGCGCGCTGCTACGCCTTTGCGCGGCGCTACCGGCCGTTCCTGGTAAACACGGTGGTGGGCTTCATTGGGCCGGAGTACCTCTACGACGGCAAGCAGACCATCCGCGCAGGGCTGGAAGACCACTACATGGGAAAGCTGATGGGACTCCCGATGGGGGTGGACTGCTGCCACACCAACCACATGGCCTCCGACCAGAACGACTCCGACAACCTGGCGCTCCTCGTCGCGGCGGCCGGCTGCGTCTACATCATGGGCATCCCGGTGGCCGACGACGTCATGCTCATGAACCAGACCACGAGCTTCCACGACATCGCCACCATCCGCGAGGTGCTGGGAAAGCGCCCCGTCCCCGAATTCGAGATGGCCATGGAACGACTGGGCATCATGGAGGACGGCCACCTGACCGACCGCGCCGGAGACCTCTCGATCTTCCACCCTTCCCGGAAGGCCGCATGATGACAGAATTTGTCAGAGACATCTCGGAAATCGACTACACCTCGCGGGTCACCGTGGAGGATCCGCTGGACCTGCCCTTCTTGGAGGAGGCCAAGCGCACCACCAACGCCCGCATCTGCGTGGGGAAAGCGGGCACGGGCTTGCGCACCGAAACCATGCTGCGGTACCTCGCCGATCACGCCGCCGCCAATGACGCGGTATGGGCCCACGTGGACGAGTCCTTCTTCGAAGCCCATGGATTCTTGCGCCTCTCCACCCTGGCCCCCGACAAGGAGGCCTATCTCAAGCGCCCCGACCTCGGACGCGACTTCTCGCCCAAGACCATCGAGACGCTCAAGGCTTCCTGCCCGCACGGGGTGCAAGTGCAGGTGGTGGTGGGCGACGGCCTGAGCGCCTGCGCCGTGGAGCGCAACATCCCCGACCTTTTTCCGGTGCTGATGGAAGGCATCGGCCTCAAAAGCTGGACCGTGGGGCGGCCCATCTTCGTGCGCCATGCGCGCGTCGCGGTGATGGACAAGATCAGCGTGGCCTTGGATGCCGAGGTGACGGTGCTTTTGATCGGCGAGCGGCCAGGGCTTGCGACAAACGAGAGCCTTAGCTGCTACATGGCCTGGCGCTCAAGCCCGGAGAAGCCTGAATCCCAGCGCACCGTGATCTCCAATATCCATCCACGCGGTACGCCTCCAGTAGAGGCCGGCGCCCAGATCGTCCACCTGATCGAGATCTTGCTGCGTGAAAAGAAGAGCGGTTCCGACCTGCGGCTTTGAGACCTCACCTGCATAGAATTCTGCATTTTCCATGCAGTCTATCCGTCACGCGCATAGAAAATGGCGATATCTATACAAGTCATAGCAAACATGTATAGGAAAGTCGTATTTTTATACACGTCATGGATTCTGTTCCTTCTCTTTTCCAGCTTAACCCCGAGCGTTTCGAGACCACCTCGATCCTGAAACCGCTCGCTTCCGCAAGCCGCGCCTTGGCGGAACTCAAGGGGATCGCCGCCTCTATCCCCAATCAGGATATCTTGATCCGCGCCCTTGGCCTCCAGGAAGCCAAGGACAGCTCCGAGATCGAGAACATCGTCACCACCCACGACGAGCTCTACAAGAACGACCTCTTTGGGGATGAAACCCCATCCAATCTCGCCGCCAAGGAGGTCCAGCGCTACCGACAAGCGCTGCTAGCAGGCTGGGACGCCGTCCACGCCCGGGGAATTTTGAGCCTGAACCAAATCCTGGAGATCCAGGCCGTGCTGGAACCGAACAAGCCGGGCCTGCGCCGCCTTCCCGGGACCACGCTTCAAGATGGCGAAGGACAGGTCGTCTACACGCCTCCCCAGCATCCCGACCGCATTGTGGAACTGATGGGAGAACTGGAGCGCTTCCTGAACGATTCGGACATCTTCACAGCCGATCCGCTCGTCAAGATGGCCTTGGCCCACCACCAGTTCGAGAGCATCCACCCCTTCTACAACGGCAACGGCCGCACGGGCCGTATCGTGAACGTCCTCTACCTGGTGCAGCAAGGGCTTTTGGATGCGCCGGTCCTCTACCTCAGCCGGAGCATCGTGCGCACCAAAGGGGAATACTATCGGCACCTGCAGGCGGTGCGGGATCGGGACGCTTGGGAAGACTGGGTGATCTACCTGCTGGAATGCGTAGAGGCGACCTCACAGGATGCCATCGCCACCGTCCGCGACCTCCGCGAGGCGCTATTTGTGGCCAAGCACAAGATTCGAGAAGCTCACCGCTTCTACAGCCAGGATCTCGTGAACCACCTCTTCGCCTACCCCTACACCAAGATCGAGTTCTTCCAGAAGGCCCTGGGCATCTCCCGCCTCACGGCCGCCAAGTACCTCGACGCCCTGGTCCAGGACGGCATTCTTGAAAAGCGCCGCGCCGGCCGTTCCAACTACTACGCCAACCTCGCGCTCCAGAAGATCTTGACAGGAAGCGACAAGGCATAGCCTCTGCAGCGGTGCTATCGTTGGCGCATGGATCTCCGCGCCGCTCGTGCCCGCTTCCCGAACCTACGCCCGCGCGAGGACGGCTTATTGGACAAATTCCGTCTTTGGTGCCGCGCCGGATGCCGCGAACGGCTGTGGTGGCCGCGGCTTCCCATCCTCCTCTGGTGCGCCTGGATGTGGAAAGGTCATCTCTCCGATCCCTTGGCAAGCGATCTCATTAAGGGCCTCAACCTCGGCATCCACGAACTTGGCCATATTCTCTGGTCCCCCTTCGGGGAGTTCCTGATGATCGCCGGCGGCAGCCTTACCCAGTGTCTGGTCCCTTTCATCGGGGCCTTCTTCTTCGTGCGCCAACGTGATCCCTTCGCGCTCTTCTTCTCGGCCTCGTGGCTTGCAACAAACCTCTTCGACGTGGCAACCTACTGCGCCGATGCCCGCGCCCTGGAGCTCCCCCTAGTCACCCCCTTCGGCGGTGATGAGACCGAAGTGACCCACGACTGGAACTGGCTACTCGACCACTTGGGTCTGCTTGCTCAGGACCAGCACATTGCGGGCCTCTTGCGCCTTGGTGGGTCGCTTGCATTTCTCATCTCCCTGGTCGGGATGACCTGGTGCATTTGGATGATGCGGAAGGGAGAGGAGGAGACTTCTTCGCTTCTCTGAATTCCCCGCCCTCGCAATTACCTTAAGAAGCATCCTCATCGCCCGCACAGCAAAGGAATCCCATATGAACTGGTATCTGAAAGCGCTCAAGAGCTACGCCGTCTTTTATGGGCGTGCTCGCCGCAAGGAATATTGGAACTTCACGCTCTTCAATTTTCTCCTCATCTTCCTGCTCGCCCTTCTCTCGATGGTCCTCTTCTCGAGCACCCTGCCGGCAGAGCTTCTCGCCTTGGGCACCGTGCTCCCAAGCCTTGCGGTCTCGGTACGCCGTCTTCACGACATCGGCAAAAGTGGTTGGTGGCTTCTCTTCGGCATCATTCCACTCGTCGGCCCCATCACGCTTTTCGTCTTCCACATCAAGGAAGGTGACGCGGAAGAAAACGCCTATGGCCCAGACCCAAAGATGGAAGACATGGAAAACTGACCGGGCCTCGTGCGCTCCAAGCGCCGCGAGGAGATGCCGATTTCCTAAAGATTGGCACATTCACGCCTTATGGCAGCCATTGCCCTTTGCGATTGGCCTTTGGGGAATTTTCCGGCCATCTTCTAAAGAGCCCCCCACTTCCCGGGAAGGCCGCAAAGGAGATCATCATGGATACCGTCGATTGGAACCCCAAGGCCTATGCCACCAATTCCTCCGCCCAAGAAGCATGGGGGAGCGCCCTGCACGAGAAGCTCAAGCTCTGCGACGGGGAGATGATCGTCGACCTCGGCTGCGGCGACGGACGCCTCACGGCCGCCTTGGCACGACAGAATCCGTCAGGGCACACCATCGGGCTGGACGCCTCGCCGGCCATGGTCGAATACGCCCGCACCGCCTACGCCGGTCTTCCCGGGCTCGAATTCCGCGAGGCCGATGCCCGCAGCTTCCACATCGACATGCTCGCCGATGCCTTGGTTTCTAGCGCCGCCCTCCATTGGATCGCCGAGCTCGACCAAGCCTTTCAGGCCTCCTGGCACGCCCTGCGCCCCGGTGGCCGCCTGCTCTTTCAGATGGGCGGAACAAGCAATATCGCCGAGGTCGAAGAAGCCGCTTGGGAAGTCGTCGCGCAGCCCCAGTGGCATGACTTTTTCAAAGGCTTCGAGCTGCCTTGGCATCTCCATTCCCGCGGAGAAGCGCAGGAGGCTTTGTCAAAAAGCGGCTTCGAGACGCTGCGCGTGGAGTTCCTGGAGCGCGACATGGTCCATGAAGACCCCGAGGCATTCCTCGGCTGGATGCGCGCCACCTGGTTCGGCATGACCGCCCGCGTCCCTGAAGCGCGCCGCGAAGCGCTCCTTGCCGCCATCGGCGAACGCTTCCTGGAGCGCCATCCAACCGATGCGGCGGGAAGAACCCACGTGCGCATGGTTCGGCTAGAGGTCGAGGCGGTGCGGCCAGCCTAGGCTAGCCACGCTCCGTTCGCCTGAACATGCTCCGATCAGAGCGCGATTGGCCACCCTAGACGCAGGCGTATTTCCTTGCCGCCGCCGTCGGTTCCTGGGACATATTCCAGATCGCCGGCACGGACCGCCTTTGATTTGTACAAGCCAGGCTCATTCAGATCAAACTCCAGGCCGACCTCCAGCCGATCAAGGATCCGGTAGGCATACGAAAGTGCGACGGTCGTCCGCACGGCGAGGAAATTCCCCGATCCATTTTTCGTCCCTTCGTCCGACGTCTCCCAGCGCACGTCCTGATCGCCCAGAGGAATCCCCGAAAGGCGGCCGCGCAGCGCGAAGACGTGCCGCGAGAAAGGGCGCCACTGAATGCCCGGCTCGATATCCAGGGAAAAGCCCGTGAGCGTGACCTCGTCGGAATAGTTAATGTCCCCTATGTAGCCCATCTCATCGGCATTAACCTTCGTATGCAGGTAATTGTAGGTGAGATGCGCCCCCAATGATGCGGACAAATGATGCCACTCGGGCGTCGCTCCGGTAGCACCCAGGCTGAAAGCGGGAGCCGATTGCTTTGTCGACGACGGGTAGACATGATCGGAAGACGTCACCTCCACCCGTTGCATCAGCGCTTTCTGCAAGGCAATGTCACCGGTGGGATCGACGATGGCGAAGACAACTTCGGGACGCACCGACCAGGACGTGACAGAAATATCCGCTGCTGACAGAAAATGGCAAAACAGGAGAGATAGAAGTACACAGGACATCGGCAAATTTCAGAGAAGGGTGAAAACTACTGCGCTCCGAGGGCCACCGGAAAACGGCGATCACCGCAAACGCCATGAGTCGTATGTTCAAAATGCTATTTTGACGAAATTCATGGGGGAGGTTCCAAGTAATGGTCCTGGGCAAGAGCGCGCTGCGCAAAGAACTGGAGGGCGGACGGCTCAAGGTTTCTCCTTGGGACGATGAACTCCTGCAGCCGGCATCCATTGATCTGCGCCTGGGAAACCAGTTCCTGATCCCGCGCCCTTCGGCCGGAGCCATCTCCCGCTTCGGCGAACCGATCCCCTACGAGGAAATCGAAAGCGACAATTTCGTGCTGCCCGGCAACAGCTTCGTGCTGGCCCGCACCCGCGAAGTGGTGGGCTTTCCCGACGACCTGACGGCTTTCGTGGAGGGCCGCTCCTCCATCGGGCGGCTAGGACTTTTCATCCAAAATGCCGGCTGGGTCGACCCGGGCTTTGAAGGCTCGATCACGCTGGAACTCTACAACGGCCTT
>Ga0302216_1000596_pt1 | contig 11974 bp, 5 predicted proteins | sample II_Fen_N3_2_FD_194575 | JGI IMG/M metagenome (GOLD analysis project Ga0302216, IMG submission 194575) | Peat permafrost microbial communities from Stordalen Mire near Abisko, Sweden - II_Fen_N3_2 | ecosystem: Environmental > Terrestrial > Soil > Wetlands > Permafrost | place: Sweden: Abisko...
TAGTAATGGTTCTTTTGTCTCGGAGTTTAACATAATATTATCTTCGTTAGCCTCTTTAAAAGGAATAACAAATTTAAAAGTAGAACCGATGTTTTCCTGACTAATATAACTAATATCACCGTCATGCAATTCCACATAATTTTTGACTAAAAGTAAGCCAATACCGGAGCCTACGATTTTAGAATTAATGGCATTTTCACCTCTGTAAAATTCTTTGAAAAGTTGACGTTTGGCCTTATTACTAATTCCTATGCCATTATCTTTAACTTCCAGTGACCAACTTTCCGGGTCGCATTTCAGACTGATATGAACCAGAGTCTGCGGGTGCGAGTACTTAATTGCATTCGTGATCAGATTACCAATAATCTTCTCCATCATTGTTTCATCGATAGCTGTTTGATAAAAATCCTGATCTGAGACAAAAAGTAAATCTATCTGTTTGCTTTTTGCAAAGGATTCATACATCAACAAATGATTTTGGACAAAACTAACAATATCTACCGTTCTAATGGTTAACTGTTCTTTTCTAATATCTACCTTCTGAAAATCCATCAATTGAGTTACAACTGCTGAAAGACGTTTTGCCTGTTCTGTTACCAGCGAAAGATAATACCGCCCAATTTCAGACAGGTTTATTTCTTTTGTCAATTCCTCAATTGGAGCGTTAATTAATGTTAGAGAAGTCCTGATGTCATGAGTGGTATTCGTAAAGAAACGGATTTTTTCTTCTGTATGTTGTTGTTTGAGCCGTTCAATATAATAATTAAATGACAAATAGAGAATGCCCAAAATAAATGCCAGTACTAAAAATTCGAACCACCATGCGCTCCAAAAAGGAGGAACGATATTTACAGACAACGTGCGTTCAGATATTAAATGAGAAAGAGAACTGTCATATAACCTGATTTTTAATTTGTATTTCCCATTTGGAATATTCGAATATTGTACAAAACGGTTTCCGGAAGGCTGACTCCAATAATTATCCAGACCATTTAATTTCCATGAGAATTTAGCACCTGAGACATTTCCAATACTTAAAAGTTCTAGTTGCAGGGTGTTCTGATTGTATTTCAACGATAGATCTTGCAGACTATCCAAAGGTGCTTTCAGACTTCCACGGAAAGAACGGCCAGCCAAAGTTAAATTTTGAAAAAAGATTACTCCCTTTAATTGAACTTCTTTTAATGATTTTGGTGAAAAAAGAACAGCACCATTGCTTGTTCCAAAAATTAATTGCCCATCGTTAAGCTTGCATTTTGAGCCCCGATTAAACGATACACGGGATAATGGATATATCGTATTATAGGTAAAAATACCCATGCTTTTGGGTTCCAATCTACACAAACCACTTTCTGTTCCCAGCCATAAAAAACCGTCTTCATACATTATACTATTTATGTAATTAGATGGTAATCCGGATGCTGTAGTGAATTTTTTTATTTCATGAGTTTTATGATTATACCTGATCAAACCTTCGCCGCTGGTACAAATCCAGATCTCATCTTTTACAGTGAGTACATCCTGAACCAGATAGCCATCCTGTATTGATTTGACTACTCCGCTTCGTTTATCCAAAAGACGTAATCCATAAGTACAAGCCAAAAGAATTTTGTTGGGTGACAATTCATTAAAAGCGTAAATTGATTGTGAAGAGTAACTCCTGAATTTTTTTTCTTTTGAAAGATAGCAAATCATATTCCCCTGGACACTTCCTATCCAGAGATCCCCCTGACTGTCTTTAAAAATGTCGGATACAAAATTATTTTCTAGAGAAAATCCGGTTGTTTCCTTTGAATAATGTGCTATTTCACGAACGGTTCGCTCATCAAAGATATAAATGCCGGACGAATAAGTGCCAGCCCATATTCGTCCCTGGTCGTCCTCGCATAATGTGATAAATACTGCTGCCTGACCCTGTTGGTTTTGATAAAATGTTTTCCATTTTCCGGTCCCGGACTCTTTATAGCTGAGGCCATTATCGGTAGCAAACCAGATATTTCCTCTTTTGTCCTGTATAATTTTATTGACATTATTATTCGCTAAAGAGTTCTGATTATTTATCGTATGTGTTAATTGCCCTATCATTGGGGAGGTTAGATCAAAAAACGAAATACCACCACTATAAGTACAGACCCATATACGTTTGTTTTGGTCGTTAAAGATGTCATAAACTCCATTGCCCCTTAACGAGGATGGATCATTTATATCTTCTTTGTACACTTCCAAAACTTTGGATGCATTTCTGTTCAATTTCCAAATCCCCTGTCCATCAATTCCTACCAAAACAGTGGAATCGGAATTTGCGTCTATAGCCAAAATTGGTTGTTTAGGAATGATATTTGTTGGCACCCTTGACATACTATTCCTGTTTATATCATAATAAAACAATCCGCTCGAAACTGTTCCTATCCAAAGTTTTTTTAATTTTGCATCATAATGAAACCTGGATACATTTAAGTTGAATTTTTGACTGTATCTGAAAATACATTTCCTCTTCAAGCTTTGTTTGTCTAATAACCAGATACCATCCTGTCTGTCCATAAACATTTGGTTGGAATTATACCAGGCCAGGTAACCGGTAGTCCCGGAATATTGAATAAGTGTAAGATGGCCTTTCTTAAACCGATATAATCCAAATGAACTGGCAATCCAATAATATCCTGAATTATCCAAGAGTATACTGTTTACTGACAGATATGTATTATTTAACACTTTGGACATGCTAATCAATAGATCAAATTGATCGTTAATTGAGTTATAAAGAAATAGCTGACCATTATTCGTATAAGCTAATAAACCTGATTTAGTATAAACAAGTCTAACCGAAATTATATCTGTATTCTCATATGGTAATTTGTAAATGTGGTAGTCATCACCTGCAAGCCTTAAAATACCGGTTTTAGAAGAAGTCCAGATAAATCCGTTTTTATCTTTACAAACAGAATTTGTCTCTCGCATTGAAATCCCGTACAAAGAGTTGATGCTGTAGAATTTAACATTGGTAGAGTGTAATGAAAAAGTTGTTAGCAGAAGTATTGCAACAAGTAATTTATTTCTCATTTTTTGTGTGTTTTTCTCATGGCTAGTTGAACTTTCTCAGAACAATAAGCCTGTATATGAATATGTATTCAAGGTAATTTTTTAATCTGTACTTTACACAAAGATAGCAATCTTTCATATATAATAAAAAAAAGAAACAAAATTTTCAGACTTATTCATTTTGCCACTAATGAAAGTAGGCCAATGATACAAAAGCATAAACTATTAAAGATTAATTTGATAACATTAGATTTTAAAAGATAGACAAAGACTGTTAATAATGTTGATAGTGCTTATCCCAAATCATAATTATCAACTAATCAGTAAAATAGGTGAAATTGAAAATATTCGTAAAAACTAAATAGCTTAAAAAAGGGACTATGAATTAATATTAAAAGAAACTATCCCCGTGTTTCAATTACATGTATCGATTTAACCTTGACTGAATATGAACACATAAGTGAGTTTTAAGCTTAGCTTCAAAACGAAAATTAGTTTTTTTTTATATTTATTTTTGAAAGTGACATCATTGCCTGCGAAACAGAAACATAAAAGATAGGCTTCTAAGATGCCTGATTCATCAAGGGATGGTGCAATGAATCTTTAGGTGTATACACTTTTTATGTAAAATGTAAGAGAGGGCCTAAAAACGAAAAAAGCAACTCATTTCTGAATTGCTTTTTTGCGGTACGGACGGGACTCGAACCCGCGACCTCCGCCGTGACAGGGCGGCATTCTAACCAACTGAACTACCGAACCAGGGTTGTATTTGTCATGCATTGTTTTCTAATGCGGTGCAAAGATAAGGCAAATTTTCATTTCTACAATAGCTTTGAAAAATAATTTGTAATCTTTCAGGAGTTTTTTTTGAATATCTGCGTTAATAGTTTGAAAGCGTGAACACTTATTGTCGTTGATTTTTTTTAAATATTTTGAAATTGTTGTTTTATTTTTTTTATAATACGGATGAATAGGTACAATTTGGATAGTCTCGTTCGGAATTTTAAATACTTATTGTATTTTTTTTTAGTCTAAGTGAATGATGTGAGTCAAAAATATACTTTATTCTGATATCGGGGAGGAGCAGATTGTTATGTAGAATGATTATATTTGTACAATAAATGATGAATTATTACCATTGAATTTTATATACCTGTAATTTACACTTTACCCAACTATGCCAAGGAATATTGTTTATTCTTTTATTCTACTCTTTTTATTCATCAATTGCATTTTTATGGATGCAAATGCTCAAAGTAAAATAAATGGGATAGTAACCGATTCAATAAGCGGCGTGCCCTTGCCATTTATTTCCATTTCTTTGAAGGGAACCACTATTGGGACCATGACTGACAATTCCGGAAAATTCTCGTTAAGTGTACCTAATTCGACAAAAAAGATTTATGCAAGTTCTATCGGATATATCGAAAAATCAATACTTCTCAAAGCCGGTAAAAATACGAATTTAAAGTTGCAACTGGCACCTGCTTCCTATAAAATGTCGGAGGTGATAGTCAGATCTAAAAAGAGAAAATACAATAAGAAAGGAAATCCGGCTTATGATTTTATTACGAAAGTCATCGAGTCTAAAGGCAAAAACAATCCATTCAACAAAGATTATTATTCCTATCAGCATAATGAGAAAATTGATATTGCTTTAAATAATTTCAGAGCAGAGAAAAATAAAAAATTACTTCACAGGTACGGTTTTCTGAAAAATTATATCGATACTTCCCGATTATCCGGTAAACCAATTCTTCCTGTATCCAGCAAGGAAATTGTAGAAAACTATGCTTACCAAAAATCCCCACGCATAGAGAAGCGAGTAGTGATAGCAAAAAGAAATTCGGGTGTGGAGGATATGCTTCCCGAAGAAAGCGTTGATCAGGTCCTGAAAGAGGTGTTTAAAGATGTTGATATTTTTGACGATAATATAACTATATTTCTCAGGCCTTTCGTGAGCCCCCTGTCAAAAGGAGCTACAAATTTTTATAAATACTATTTGATGGATACCCTGTATATTGGTGTTGATAAATGTGTCGACCTGGGATTCGTACCTTTTTCATCACAATCACCCGGATTTACCGGACATTTATTCATTACCCTCGATTCGACCTGTTTCGTTAAGAAAATAAAGCTCGACTTTCCAAAAGATATCAACCTGAATTTTATTCAGGAAATGAATATTACGCAGGAATTCAATCGTTTGCCAGATGGAACCCGGCTGCTAATGCAAGATGATGTTGATGTGGAATTCTCTATTCTATCATTTGCGAACGGTATATATGCGCGTCGTACGAATGCCTATTCACAACATACTTTTAATATTCCTGCCGATAAAGCGATTTTAAAAGCGAATTCAAACAGGATAATTGCTCCAAATGCAAACTCACAACCGGATAGCTTTTGGACTTCGATACACCCTGATTCAACCGGCAGAGATGGAAAATCGGTTGCGGGCATGCTTGACCGCCTTCGTAAAGATCCGATCTATTCTTTCTACGAAAAAGTATTTTCTACGTTGGTAACAGGGTATTTTGAAACAAATCCTGCGAACAATAAAGTCACCCTCGGACCTATTTATTCTACCCTGAGTTCAAACACCGCTGAAGGGGTTAGGCTCCGTATCGGAGGTTACACCACCGCCCGATTGAATGACCACCTGTTTGGTAAAGGATATTTGGGCTATGGCTTTAAGGATGGAAAACTAAAATATCTTGCCGGACTGGAATATTCATTTGATAAGAAGAAAAAGCAGGCTAACGAGTTTCCGGTTCATTCTCTAAGCCTATCCTATAGTTACGATATAAACAGGTTGGGGCAACATTATTACACATCGGCAGATAATGTGTTGCTCTCCTTTAAAAGGCTGCCGGATGATAAAATTACATATCAACGTAAAACAGAGCTGAGTTATAATAAAGAATATTACTCTCAATTGTCTGTAGGAATTGATCTCAGGTATCGTACGGAATTTGCTACACCTTTCCTGCCATTCATCGACAATACCTCCCTCACTGAATTGAGTTCGCTTTCATCCGGGGAAGCTGAATTGAGGCTGCGGTATGCACCCGGTGAGAAAATTTATCAAACCATTAGTAAAAGACATTCAATTACACGTAGTGCCCCGGTTTTTAATTTTTCGCATACAATGGCACTGAAAAACGTACTGGGTTCAACATATAATTTTAGTCATACCGAACTCAGTTTTCAGAAAAGATTCTGGTTCTCTGAATTTGGGAATGCTAATGTCATCGTTCGTGCAGGAAAAGTATGGACAAAATCACCATTCCCACTATTAATCATTCCAAATGCAAATCTTTCGTATATTGTCCAGTATGATACCTATTCTACTCTGAATGCACTGGAATTTATTAATGATCAATACGTTTCATGGGATTTGAATTATAATTTAAGTGGCTTCATCATGAACAGAATCCCGTTGATTCAATATCTGAAACTGAGAGAGATCGTCTCATTCCGTGGAATGTACGGAAGTTTAAGTGACAAAAATGATCCGACTCTCAGTAATGGACTGTTTCAATTCCCGACAGGTTCTTACCGTATGGGGAAAGACCCGTATATGGAAGTCGGTATCGGGCTGGAGAATATCTTTAAAATACTCCGGATTGATTATGTGTGGAGACTCACTTATCTCAATCATCCCGGTATAGACAAAACAGGAATACGCTTTGTGCTCGATTTCGGGTTCTGAATTCAAGAGCTTATTCCATATGCTGTTCAGTAACTTTCATGCCGGGATCTCATCTTTACATACGTGTTTTTAAACCATTTAAACCTCTTGCGTACGTGTAAAACAAGAAATATAATCAATACAATCCCGGTTTTATCATGTATTTCAAGTATAAGTCTCCGTGTTATAGCAGTGGCATGACTAAATTGAAGAAGCCACGGTATAAATCCGGTCAGAAATGCAATGATGAAAATAATAGAAAGTAATAGCACTTGTCTGTTTTTTGACAATAATTTTTTATGCAGGACGTTTTTGTACCATTTCCAGTGTAACAGGATGTGGTACGCCAGCAGCAAAATTACCACCAGGGCAGATGCTTTATGTAGCCACGACCAGTCGGAATAACAGAACCCCCAGAATATATCTGTTGAACTTATAGTGTCCGGATGGCCCATGTGGTAGTGAAGCATGATGGTCAATCCAGAGAAGGCAGTCACAATTCCACACAATAATAACATGCTGTTAATAGTAAATATGATGGTTGGTTTTGGATTTTCCATGTTGTGCTTTCTTTAAATTTTTGTTATAGCACCATACGAACATGACTTCACACATTTCAAACAACCGGTACAGTTTTCCGGATTACTTACTTTTATATGCCTGTGGCCAAGGAAATCAATCTTGCCAAAAACCATATTCTGACAAATTTCCATGCATTTCCAACAGGCTTTGCAGTTGCCGGTGTTTACGTTGATGAACCGGGGGAGGGTATTGTTTCTGAAAATCATATTCTTCTCTTTTTTTATGCAAAAGTAGCCTGAATAGTATCATCGAACGATAACAATTGATAAGAAATGAGCTTTATTTTCTGTTTCTTATCCTGCTTAATGAGATAGGTGTAATACCCAGGTATGAGGCTATATAATGCTGGGCGACACGTTGCAGTATCTCCGGATTATCCTGCAATAATTCCTCATACCGTTTCTGTGGATTGTTTTTTATCCGCGAAAGAAATAGATTTGCATAGTCAGCCATGCGTCGGATCAGCATTTTTTGGAATATGTCTTTTAACTCCGGATACTGACTTAATAACAGGTCAAAACTATACCTGCTTATTAAAACCACTGTTGCTGGTTCAATGCTCTCCAGGGTAAACAGGCTTGGTTTTCTTTCCAGGAAACTCTCGAAGGAAGATACGGCATGATGTTCGAAGAAAAACTGAAAAGTAATGTCCTTGCCTTCGTTATTGAACCATAACCGGAGACATCCTTTTTTGACAAAGTACATGTAATTGGACACATCTCCTTCATTCACCAGGGTGGTTCTTGAAGCAATCTCTTTCTCCTGAAATAAATCCGGAAATTTATCCTTGTTGGATGCATCTTGTTGGATGATTTCTGTGAGTATCTTTAATAACATAATTAAAAAACGTATTTTTTTTTTGTTAAAGAATTTCTTCTTTCCAAATAATCGTATTCAGAAATATAAAAAAGCCATCCTCGTTTGGATCATTTTATCACATTTCTAATAATAGAATAGGGGAGTGTCCAGGAAATTACTTCTGATACACCCTCACATAATCGATCTGATATACAATCGGAAAAGCTGTTTGCGATGGATCTCCTCCGTTGTCTCCTCCTAAAGCCAGATTTAGTAAAATATAGTGAGCCTGATGAAAGGGGTTGAACCCATCCGGATTGATTGTCTTTGAAAGATCGATTTCATTCAACAGTTCATCATCCAGGTACAATCGGATAAAATCCTTATCCCAGTCCATTCGCCAGATATGAAACTTATCCGCCCAGTGTTTATCTTTGTCGGTGAAATGGGTCAGTGCCAGATTGGATCCATCCCATTTTGCAACATACTGTCTACCGGTGCCCCAGGCTGCATTTGCCAGTATTGAGGGTGTGCCGTTAATCTGATAAAATTCCATCATATCGATTTCTCCCTTCGAAGGCCATGGTTGATCCACTCCTAACGTCCAGATAGCAGGCCATGAACCTTTTACTGCAGGAATCCGGGCCCTGATTTCAAACCTTCCATACAGCCAGGAATGAGTCCCTTCTGTATTGATGCTGGAGGACGTATAATTGATAATATCACGGTTTTTCTTCCAATCGTTGCTTCCTTTTTCAAATCGTGGATTGGCGAACATTTCCCGACGACCTTCAATGCAAAGTGTACCACCCTTGCAGCTGGCATTTTCTTTTTTATACCATTGAAGTTCATGATTTCTCTGCAATCCGTTTTCATAGTTCCATACCTTACTGTCCGGTTTTCCGTTGATGTTAAATTCGTCGTTCCAGACTAACTTATAATCCCCCATCCTGTGAGGCACTGCAAAGTCGGGTTTATATGGATTTGATTTTCCGGCAAACAGGCAACCCGTTATCAGGCAGCCGATGAATAGAGTAAATCCTTTTTTCATGCTATAATATATTAGTTGGATCCAAAAATACAAATATAATAATTATAAACAAAACTAATGAAACGATGTTTGTTAACTATCTGCGATCTTTGTGCTTATTTTAAAAAATCGTACCTCTCGAGATGTGTTAAATCAAAATCTGTTGCTTTTGTTCTTTCCCTGATGTCAAACGGGTCTGAATAATATATGCCCCTGCAGGTAAATTGGTTTTTAAAACTGTAATGTCTTCGACAGAAAAGTTCGATGTCTGCCTGCATCGCCCGGTCATGTCATACACTTTTACTCTACCTTTCAGATTCGTGGAATTTTGAATGTAGATGGTTTGCTCTGAAGAAAACAGGTTTAATTGTAATTCTGTGATTTCCGAAACAGTGATTAATGGGTTTGTTATAATTTTAAAACGTTTTACGGGATCCGATTGATAAGCTTGAAACGTATAGTTCGTACCGCTTTTGGTAATTTCAACTACTTTATTCTCTACCATATCTTCCAGATAGATTCTGGAATTTAGTAATTCCATATTTGAATGTGTAAAAGTAAGTTTATACCCTGTATCTTCACCTGTGATAAACCCCAAATAGGAATTGTTGATGTCGTCTACCGCATCAATCTGATAGTTGTCGTCTTCCTCCATGACAAAGAGTTGAGGGGTGAGTGTTGATCCCCTGTATTTCCGTCCATCCCATCCGTTGTCGAAATTATGACTACATGTTGGTACTGTGAATATCCACATACGATCGGCAAAACGGGAGCCTTTGACATCAATCCGGGTATAGATGTCTTTCCTCAGAGAAGTTGCTTCCTTAATTCCCGGAGCAGTTTGCTTAACCTCGTTTTTCTGGATGATCGATTGATAAGGTATATCCAGGGTTGCTTCAGGTGAATTGGTAGTCGCTTTTATCAGGAATGCCTGCATGGATGGTATTTGTGACGGAAGCCCCAACGCTTCCCCTGCCAGATTGACTGTTGAAACCATATATTGTCCTGGATTTGTTCCTGACGAGTCAATTTGTAATGCACTACTGTTTTTCCAGTCATTCAGGGATCCTGTATTATAGAAATATACAGATGCTTCCATAGAAGAACCAAATTTGAGTTCGCTGATATTAATAGCAGCCGTATAGGGATTCACAATCAGATGCTGACCTTTATAAGTAGCTCCGTCGGTATAAGAAAATTTCTTTGTAAAATCTTGATTTTCCAATATACCGGTAAAGGTGTAAATGGTGGGTTTTTCCTGAACTATTTCATACCCTGTAAATGAAGTAAGCATGGAATCGTTTTGCAACTGAACCCAGCGGGTAGCAGAGGTATTGCCCGATTCATACGATTTGCGGACATAGGAGCCTGCGAATGTGGGATTAGCTATTACCGAACGAACCGGTATCCCGAAATACTGCCATTTATAGACGCTCCCCGAACCCTGCGTTTTATCCCACGAAGCTTTCGAATACATTTCTACAGTAGCCGGTACGGAATCCTTCTGTGAATTATTAAATATAAGAGTACCGTTCGAAATTCCATCAATCGGACTGGCTTTGATAACCAATCCGGAGGTCCCCGCATTGTTGGTAATTGATCCTATCACCGTTAATTCATTTCCCGGGTATATCGTAAAAACAACACCTTGTTCGATAGTCAGATTATTGCAAATAGCAGTCAACCCCTTCATGAGATTGATTTCCGGATTTATCTGCACATTCGGAATAATGATGTCCTGATCAGCCGTCGGTACAGAAGCCGGACTCCAGTTGTATGGATTATTCCACACATTGCTTACCGAACCTGTCCAGGTCGGTTGCCCTATTATCACGGTAGCTCCCGGACAACTGCTGCATTCCATGTTTCGCGCTGTAACAATATAGGTGCCCTGAGTTAGATTGGTAAACTTACCATCAGTATTCGTTACGAAAACGTGTCCGGTATTTTCAATGCTGTATGTAAGGTCCGTACCTACAGGTGCAGTAACTGTAATTGTTCCGGTATTGATTTTATTTGTTGGTTGAATAACGGTGACGGATGGGCTGGGTAAAATATTTATTTTTACATTGTTAAATAATGTAATTGCTCCTGCAATTGAAAGTGCCCTTCCATGCAATGATGAATTATCTTCTAATATAATAGCACCGGTACAAACAATATTTCCCCTGAAATCAGAGTTCTCTTCTATGGTAATTGCTCCCACCACCTGCCAGTAAATGTTACACATTGATGCTCCATTCTTCAGAATAATTTTCGAATTTGGAGCTGTTTTATAGGCACCTCCGATTTTAAAAATAAAAAGGGCATTGGGATCACCCTGAGCATCCAGGGTTAACTCACCTGTCAATACTAATGCAGCCCCCAACGAGTATACACGGGGATATAACACTTGACCGTATCCAAAGGTAGTGCTCAGGGTTGAATCGGAAGCATTGTTTGTTAAATTGTTGTTTAAATCAATTAAATCCAACGATGCGCTTCCGGATATCGTGTTTCCTGAATGAATTTGGCCACAAACTTTGCCTTTCCCAATATTGATTGCACCGGTCATATTCCCGACATTCCCGGTTACCTGGGTTAACTCACCCGTATTTAATATATCACCTGTTGTGGTAAATATCGCAAATTCAGAATTGATTCCTAAATTAATATATGGGATGATCTTTATCGATGATCCTGCAGAGATACATCCAAGTGAGTCTTTGGCAGTGACCATATAATTACCCGGTGCCATCAACGTAAATAGACCTGTCGTATTTGAATAATTTTTACCATCAATGCTGTAGGTCATTTTATTCGCTTTAGGATTTATAATGCTTAGGCTTCCT
>Ga0302216_1000613_pt1 | contig 11764 bp, 8 predicted proteins | sample II_Fen_N3_2_FD_194575 | JGI IMG/M metagenome (GOLD analysis project Ga0302216, IMG submission 194575) | Peat permafrost microbial communities from Stordalen Mire near Abisko, Sweden - II_Fen_N3_2 | ecosystem: Environmental > Terrestrial > Soil > Wetlands > Permafrost | place: Sweden: Abisko...
CGAGCCCGGACGCGCGGCCTTGTACAGGCGCGGCACGGTTTCCAGGTTGTGGTTGAACACGTCCGGCGGTTCCTGTTCGGTGATGACCAGGGCCACGTCCATGCGGCCCCGATAGTCCGGCACCAGGGTTTCGAGCTGGATGCCCGGCGACAACTTGCGGATCTCGCGCAGGCAATCGACAAAATGCTGTGCGCCCCCATCGCGCAAATCATCGCGATCCACCGAAGTGATGACCACGTACTTCAGACGCAGGTCCGCAATGGCGATGGCCAGGTTCTTCGGCTCATCGATGTCCAGCGGTTTCGGCCGACCATGGCCGACGTCGCAGAACGGGCAGCGACGGGTGCAGATGTCGCCCATGATCATGAAAGTCGCCGTGCCACCGGAGAAACACTCGCCCAGGTTCGGGCACGACGCTTCCTCACAGACGCTATGCAACTTGTGCTTGCGCAGCAGCGCCTTGACCCGTGCCACCTCGGGAGAAGTGGGTATTTCCACGCGGATCCAGTCGGGCTTGCGCGGTACCTCTTCGGTGGGCAGGATCTTCACCGGGATACGCGCCACCTTCTCGGCGCCGCGCAGTTTCACCCCGGCCTGCAATGGCAGCGGACGGGTGGGTTGAGGCAGGATTTCGTTCATGACCTTGCTCCAGTAATCGTGCCTTCAGCCACGGTAGTAACGCTGTGCCACGAACGGTGTCTTGACCACCTGCATCGGCACCAGCTTGCCGCGTACCTGGGCGAAGACTTCGGTCTCCAGCGCGGTGAAGGCGCTCTCCACATACCCCATCGCCAGCGGCCCGCCCAGGCTCGGACCAAAGCCGCCACTGGTGACCCGGCCGATCACTCGCTCCTGGGCATTGACGATCAGTGCCCCTTCACGCACCGGCACGCGCTCCGTGGGCAACAGCCCGACGCGCTTGCTCAGCACGCCATCGCGCTGCTGCGCGAGGATGCGCTCGGCGCCGGGGAAACCACCGGCGCGCACGCCTTCGGCGCGCCGCGCCTTGGAGATCGCCCAAGCCAGGCTGGCCTCGATCGGCGTGGTGCGCTGTTCCATGTCATGCCCGTATAGGCAGAGGCCGGCTTCCAGGCGCAACGAGTCGCGGGCCCCCAGACCGATGGCCTTGACCTCGGGCTCGGCCAACAGAGAACGGGCAAGCATCTGCGCGTCTGCCACCGGTACGGAAATTTCGTAGCCATCCTCACCGGTGTAACCCGAGCGGCTAACGTAACACTCGACACCGAGCAGCTTCACACTGGCAAACTGCATGAAGGTCATGGCCTTGACCTCGGGCGCCAGACGGCTCAACACCTGGGCAGCAAGCGGTCCTTGCAGCGCAAGCAAAGCGCGGCTCTCGAACAGCGACTCGACCTCGCACAGCCCTTCCAAGTGCTGCTTGAGATGCGCCAGGTCCTGATCCTTGCAGGCGGCGTTGACCACCAGGAACAGATGGTCACCGACGTTGGCCACCATCAGATCATCGAGGATGCCACCGTCGTCATTGGTGAACAGCGCGTAGCGCTGCATGCCCACCGGCAGGTCGATGATATCGACCGGCACCAGGGCTTCCAGAGCCTTGGCCGCACCGGTACCGTGCAGACGGATCTGCCCCATGTGCGAGACGTCGAACAGGCCGGCCTGCTCACGAGTATGCAGGTGTTCCTTGAGCACGCCCTGCGGGTATTGCACCGGCATGTCGTAGCCGGCGAAGGGCACCATGCGTGCACCGAGTTCCAGGTGTAGGGAATGCAGTGCAGTTTTTTGTAATTGTTCGGTAGACATGGGTGATTCCTAGCATTCGATGATGTTGACGGCCAGGCCGCCGCGGGCGGTCTCTTTGTATTTGCTTTTCATATCGGCGCCGGTCTGGCGCATAGTGCGAATCACCTTGTCGAGTGAGACGTGATGCTGGCCGTCGCCGCGCAAGGCTATACGCGCAGCATTGATAGCCTTCACCGAACCCATGGCGTTGCGCTCGATGCACGGCACCTGGACCAACCCGCCAATCGGGTCGCAAGTCAGCCCGAGGTTGTGCTCCATGCCGATTTCGGCAGCGTTCTCGACCTGCTGCACCGTGCCACCGAGCACCTCGCACAACGCCCCGGCGGCCATTGAACAGGCCACCCCGACCTCGCCCTGGCAGCCGACTTCGGCCCCGGAGATCGACGCGTTTTCCTTATAGAGAATGCCGATGGCGGCAGCAGTGAGCAGGAAGCGCACCACGTCGTCCTCGTTGGCGCCTGGGATAAAGCGCATGTAGTAATGCAGCACCGCCGGGATGATGCCGGCTGCGCCATTGGTCGGTGCCGTGACCACGCGCCCGCCGCTGGCGTTTTCCTCGTTCACCGCCAGGGCGTAGAGGTTGACCCAGTCGAGCACCGAGAGGCTGTCGCGCAGGTTAGCTTCAGGACTTGAGTTGAGCTGGCGGTGCAAGGCCGCGGCACGGCGCTTGACCTTGAGCCCTCCAGGCATGATCCCTTCGTTGCGACACCCGGCCAGAACGCAGTCCTGCATCACCTGCCAGATCTGCAACAGCCCCTGTCGGGTTTGCTCCGGGCTGCGCCAGGCCTTCTCGTTCTCGGCCATCAACTGACTGACCGAAAGCCCGTGCTGGGTACATTGCGCCAACAGCTCGCGACCGCTCAGGAAGGGATAACGCAGCGGCGTGCGGTCTTCGACGATGCGGTTCACGCCAATGGCCTCCTCATCCACGACGAAACCGCCGCCCACCGAGTAATACTCGCGGCTGCACAGCTGCAGGCCGGCCGCATCGAACGCGCGCAAAATCATGCCGTTGGGATGGTACGGCAACGGTTTGCGGATCATCGCCAGGTGTTCTTTTTCGACGAAACGGATGGTTTTCTCCCCCAGCAGCGAAAGCGTCCCGGAGCCCCGGATCGTCGCCAGCCGCGCTTCCACCGTCGAGGTATCGACGGTGTCCGGGTACTCGCCCTCAAGTCCCAACAGCACCGCCTTGTCGCTACCGTGGCCCTTGCCGGTGGCGCCGAGCGAGCCGTACAGCTCAGCCCGCAGGCTTTCCACCTGGGCCAACAGCCCCTGGGCCCTGAGCCCTTCGGCGAAGCGCACGGCCGCGCGCATCGGCCCGACCGTGTGCGAACTGGAAGGGCCGATGCCCACCTTGAACAGATCAAAAACACTTAGCGACATACTCGACTCCGCCTCAAACCCTGCTTCGTGGTAATCCCTGCTTGTGGTCAGGCTTGGTAAACAGGGAACCGCGCACAGAGCGCCGAGACCTGTTTAGCCACCTGAGCCTCGACATCGGCATCGCCGAGGTGATCGAGGATGTCGCAGATCCAGGTCGCCAGGGCGCGGCATTCAGGGACCTGGAAGCCGCGGGTGGTCACCGCCGGGGTGCCGATACGCAAGCCGGAGGTCACGAACGGCGACTGCGGATCGTTGGGCACGGCGTTCTTGTTCACGGTGATATGGGCGCGACCCAGAGCGGCATCGGCGTCCTTGCCGGTGATGCCCTGGCGAATCAGGCTGACCAGGAACAGGTGGTTGTCAGTGCCACCGGAAACCACGTCATAGCCGCGCTGCTTGAAGACTTCCGCCATGGCCTGAGCATTCTTGATAACCTGGAACTGATAGTCCTTGAAGCCTGGCTCCAACGCCTCCTTAAAACACACCGCTTTGGCCGCGATGACGTGCATCAGCGGGCCGCCCTGCCCGCCCGGGAACACTGCCGAGTTGAGCTTTTTCTCCAGTTCCGGGTCGGCCTTGGCCAGGATCAGCCCGCCGCGCGGGCCGCGCAGGGTCTTGTGTGTGGTGGTGGTGACCACGTCGGCATACGGCAGCGGGTTCGGGTACAAGCCCGCAGCGACCAGCCCGGCAACGTGGGCCATGTCGACGAACAGATACGCCCCGACCTTGTCGGCGATGGCGCGAAAACGCGGGAAGTCCAAGGTCTTGGAGTAGGCGGAGAAGCCGGCAACGATCATCTTCGGCTGGTGCTCTAGGGCCAGGCGCTCGACCTCGTCGTAATCAATCAGGCCGTTAGCGTCGATGCCGTATTGCACTGCGTTGTACAGCTTGCCGGACGAGCTGACCTTGGCGCCGTGGGTCAGGTGGCCGCCATGGGCCAGGCTCATGCCCAGGAGAGTGTCGCCGGCTTGCAACAGCGCCAGGTAGACCGCGGCATTGGCCTGGGAACCGGAGTGTGGCTGGACGTTGGCATAACCGGCGCCGAACAGTTGCTTGGCGCGATCGATGGCCAGTTGCTCGACCACATCGACGTGTTCGCAGCCACCGTAGTAGCGCTTGCCCGGGTAGCCCTCGGCGTACTTGTTGGTCAGCTCGGTGCCCTGGGCCTGCATTACCTGCGGGCTGGTGTAGTTTTCCGAGGCGATCAGCTCGATGTGATCTTCCTGGCGTTGCGCCTCGCGGCGGATGGCAGCAAACAGCGCAGGGTCGAAATCGGAGAGGGTCAGGCTTTTATGGAACATGTGGGCATTTCCTTATTATTAGAGAGACACAACGCAATTCACGCAAGGCCCGGACCGCGTCCGGGCCTGTGCAGTCAGGCTTCCTGATAGATCGACATCGGTGGGCAGGCGCAAGCCAGGTTGCGGTCGCCGTAGACGTTGTCCACGCGTCCCACCGGCGGCCAGTACTTGCTCTCGCGCAACGAGCTCAACGGATACACCGCCAGCTCGCGGCTGTAGCTGTGGGTCCATTCGCCCACCAACTCCGTTGCGGTGTGCGGAGCGTTTTTCAGTGGGTTGTCGTGCTTGTCCAGGGTGCCGTTTTCGACGGCGCGAATTTCCTCGCGGATGCTGATCATCGCGTCGCAGAAGCGGTCCAGCTCCTCTTTAGACTCGCTCTCGGTCGGCTCGACCATCAAGGTACCGGCCACCGGGAAGGACATGGTCGGCGCGTGGAAGCCAAAGTCGATCAGGCGCTTGGCCACGTCTTCGACACTGATACCGCTGCTGTCCTTGAGCGGACGCAGGTCGAGAATACATTCGTGGGCGACCAGGCCGTTCTCGCCGGTGTAGAGCACCGGGTAGTGCTCTTCCAGACGCCGGGCGATGTAGTTGGCACTGAGGATCGCCAGCTGCGAAGCACGCTTGAGGCCTTCGCCGCCCATCATGCGGATGTACATCCAGGTGATCGGCAGGATGCTCGCGCTACCGTAAGGCGCTGCACACACCGCGCCTTCCTTGCGCGCCATGTGGCTATGCCCCGGCAGGAACGGAGCCAGGTGCGCCTTGACGCCGATCGGACCGACGCCCGGGCCGCCACCGCCGTGAGGAATGCAGAAAGTCTTGTGCAGATTCAGGTGCGAGACATCGCCGCCGAACTTGCCCGGTGCGCAGAGGCCGACCATGGCGTTCATGTTGGCACCGTCCAGGTACACCTGGCCGCCGTGGTCATGGATGATGTCGCAGATCCGAGTGATACCGTCCTCGAACACGCCGTGGGTCGACGGGTAAGTGATCATCAGCGCGGCCAGGCGGTCATTGTGCCGCTCGGCCTTGCTTTGCAGGTCCGCTACATCGACGTTGCCGCGCGCATCGCAATCGACCACGACCACGCGCATGCCGGCCATCTGAGCGGTGGCCGGGTTGGTACCGTGGGCCGACGACGGAATCAGGCAGACATCACGCCCCGCCTCGCCACGGCTGGCGTGATAAGCGCGGATGGCCAACAGGCCAGCGTACTCGCCCTGGGAACCGGCATTGGGCTGCAGGGACATGGCGTCGTAACCGGTGGCCGCGCAAAGCATGGCTTCCAGCTCGTCGGTCAACTCACGGTAACCAAGCGACTGCTCGGCCGGGGCAAAGGGATGCAAGGCACCGAACTCGGGCCAGGTGATCGGGATCATCTCGCTGGCGGCGTTGAGCTTCATGGTGCACGAGCCCAGGGCGATCATGGTGCGGTCCAGGGCCAGATCCTTGTCGGCCAGGCGACGCAGGTAACGCATCAGCTCGGTTTCGGAGTGATAGCGGTTGAACACTTCGTGCTGGAGGAACGGCGTCTCGCGCAGCAGCGGCAACGGCAGGCAGTCGCCGGTGCTGGCGGCCAGCGCGACGAAATCCGGCAGGCGCTGGCCCGGCGCGGCGAACACCGCCCACAAGGCTTCGACACTGGCCTGCTCGCAGGTTTCATCCAGCGACAGCCCGACGCGCACGTCGTCGATCAGGCGCAGGTTGAGGCGTGCCGCGTTGGCAGCGGCCAGTACATCGGCCAGCGGGCGGGCGGTAACGACGCTGACGGTGTCGAAGAAATGCTCCTGCTCGACTTGATGGCCGAGTTTCAGCAAACCCTGGACCAGGATCGAGGTCAAGCGATGCACGCGCCGAGCGATCTGTTCCAGGCCCCGGGGACCGTGGTAGACCGCGTACATGCTGGCGATGTTGGCAAGCAGCACCTGCGCGGTGCAGATGTTGCTGGTGGCCTTCTCGCGGCGAATGTGCTGCTCGCGGGTCTGCATGGCGAGGCGCAGGGCCGGCTTGCCGAAGCGGTCGATGGACACACCGACCAGGCGACCGGGCATATCGCGTTTGAACGCATCGCGGGTGGCAAAGAACGCCGCGTGCGGGCCGCCAAAACCCAGCGGAACGCCGAAGCGCTGGGCGCTGCCCAACACCACGTCGGCGCCGAACTCGCCGGGCGGTGCCAACAAGGTCAGGGCCAACAGGTCGGCGGCCACGGCCACCAGAGCACCTGCTTCATGGGCACGCTGCACCAGGGCGCGATGGTCCGGGATATCACCGGTGCTGGCAGGGTATTGCAGCAGCAGGCCGAAATAACCATCGAGGCCTTCCTGCACCAGCTCCGACTCCTCACCGATGACCACTTCAATGCCCAGCGGCTCGGCACGAGTGCGCAGCACGTCAAGGGTTTGCGGGTGGCAGTGGCGCGAGACGAAAAACGCTGGGGCCTTGTTTTTGGCCAGGCGCTTGCAGAAGGTCATGGCCTCGGCGGCAGCGGTGGCTTCATCGAGTAAGGAGGCATTGGCGATCTCCATGCCGGTGAGGTCGCCGATCAGCGTCTGGAAGTTCAGCAGCGCTTCCAGGCGGCCCTGGGAAATCTCCGGCTGGTATGGCGTGTACGCGGTGTACCAGGCCGGGTTTTCCAGCAGGTTGCGCAGGATCGGCGTCGGCGTATGGCAAGGGAAATAGCCTTGACCAATGTGGTTGCGAAACAGCTCGTTCTTCGCAGCGATGGCCTTGATCGCGGCCAGGGCTTCGACCTCGCCTTGCCCCTTGGACAGCTCGAGCACGCTGGTGCCCTTGATGCTGTCAGGGATGACGCTGTCGATCAGCGCATCCAGCGAGTCGTGGCCGGTCAGCGCCAGCATGGCGTCGATATCGCCCTCGCGCGGGCCGATGTGGCGGGCAATGAACTCGTTGTCCGTGCCCAGCGGGATATGTGCTCTGGTCATGTCGGCACCTTGGCTCAAGCGTTGTCGGCCAGGAAGCGGTCGTAACCGTCCTGATCCATCAAGCTGTCGAGGGCTTCGAGACTCGCCACGCGGATGCGGAAGAACCAGCCTGCGTCCATCGGCGAGGCATTGACCAACTCGGGGTCCTCGGCCAGGTCCTGATTGACCTCTACCACTTCACCGGTTAGCGGCATGCTGATGTTGCTGGCGGCCTTCACCGACTCCAGCACCGCGACTTCATTCCCTTCACCGTATTGACCCAGCTCTGGCAGTTGCACGAACACCACATCACCCAGAGCTTCCTGGGCAAAGGTGGTGATGCCGACGGTCAGCTCGCCGTTCTCTTCCAGGCGCAGCCATTCATGTTCAGGGGTAAAACGCAGAGTGGTCATGGATCTTCCTCTTGTTATTCGGTGAGTCCCGGTGCAGGACCGATTGAACAAAAGCAAAGACAATGCCAATTTATTAAAACACTTATAAATCAACTACTTAAGTTAGTTTTGTTTATTTAAAAGGGTGCACATGGAGCGAATTCGCTCCAGCCTGCAGAGTCTTTCAGCACCGTATACGGGTGAACCCAACGAACGGCGCGGCCTGCGTGCATTTGGCGCGAAATCGCTCCAGTGGAGCGACTTCGTACCGGATCACTACGAGGATCGATTGGCGATGCCGTATTTGCGCAAGCGCTGGCCGATGGCAGTGTGCGAAGTTTGCAGGCGCATCGCCAGTTGCCGGGTCGAGGGATAGGCTGCGTAGAACTTCTCCAGCAAGGATTTTTCGAACCCCTGCACCGCCGCCTCCAGGCTGGTCACTTCCAGCGAATCGGCTTGCTGGCTGCTCAAGGCCGTGCCGGCCAGCTCCAGGTCATCGCAGTCGATTACCTCCCCCTCGCAAATGGCTGCGGCGCGGAAAATCACGTTCTGCAACTGGCGCACATTACCTGCCCAGGCATTGCCCAGCAGCAACGGATAGGTCGCCGGGGCCAGCCGGCAAGGTGAGCGCTGGATCTGTGTGCAAGCCTGGCGCAGGAAGTGTTCGGCCAGCAGCACAATGTCCTGCCCGCGCTCGCGCAGCGCTGGCACCATCAGGTTGAGCACGTTCAAGCGGTAATAGAGGTCTTCGCGGAAGCTGCCTTCCTCCACCATGCGCTCAAGATTGCGGTGAGTGGCACAGAGCACCCGCACATTCACCCGCACCTCAGAGTCGCCACCGACGCGGCGAAAGCTCCTGTCACTGAGAAAGCGCAGCAGTTTGGCCTGCAGGTACGGCGACATCTCGGCAACTTCGTCGAGGAATACCGTACCGCTGTCGGCCAGCTCCAGCAGGCCTGGTTTTCCGCCGCGTTGGGCGCCGGTGAAGGCGCCGGCCGAGTAACCGAACAGCTCGCTCTCGGCCAGGCTCTCTGGCAGCGCCGCACAGTTCAGTGCCAGGAAGGACGCGTCGCGCCGGGCGCTCAGCGCGTGGCAGGCGCGCGCCACCAGCTCCTTGCCGGTACCGGTTTCGCCTTGGATCAACAGCGGCGCATCCAGGCTGGCGACTTTGTGCAGGCGCGCCTTGAGATCCTTGAGCACCGGGGACTTGCCCAGCAGCGCATCGAGGCCTTCGGCGTGATCGTGATGTAGCGAGGCCAGGCGCTCGCCGATGCGGCTCGGCGGATAGAGGGTGAGCAGGCCACCCACCAGCGCATCTACCCCGCCGCTGATGGGTGTGGCGTCCAGCAGCAGGGCCTGGCCCTGGAAGCTAACCTCGCACATTGGCAGGCGGAAGCCCTTGCCGATCAGGGTCTGCGCCAGGTCCGGCTCGGCGAACAGGCTGGACAACGGCTCACCGGCAGGCTCACGCCCATACAAGCTGACCAGAGTCGGATTGGCCAGCAGTACGTAGCCGCCGGGATCCACCGCCAGGACCGGATCGCTCATCGCAGCGAGCAAGGCCTCCAGTTGCAAGCGTCGGCGCTGGCCGGGGAGTATGTCCACCAGCTCCACGGCCTTGACGCCCTCGACCCGCAACAGCGCGTAGTTCAGTTCGTCGAGCACTGCCTGGCTCAGATCAGGTGCATCGATGTAGACATTCGGCGGGATCATTTCCACCGCGTCCAGGTTGAGGTTGCGAGCACCGAGCAACGCCAGGACTTCCTGGGTAATGCCGACGCGGTCGATAAAGGTGACGTGGATTCGCATGGCGGGTCCTGCGTGTCGTTATGCCGTGGACGCGGCGGTTAGGGCGCCTTGCATCAGTATCATGGTCGTCATTGCCGAACCGGGAGCCTCCAGTCAAGAAACGAAAGGAGGACGGCACGCCCTGTGCCGTCCCCTTAGGCACAAGTAATGCCGTGAATGTGGCTACGCACAGGCGTACTTCTCCAGGTGTAATGAAGTCGCTCCAGAAAAAGTGGCTCCCGCGGGGGGCAACAGAACGCAGACTTCGTAAACCCTGCCTTCGGATCCATTGGAACGAAATAGCTCCAATGGAACGCTATCGAACCGTCAGTCTGGTCTAGCCAGGGCTCATTGGTTGATGCAGATGCTGGCCATGGCTTCGGCTGCAGCCGAAGCCGAGTAAAAGGGCTGGATCCAGACAAAAAATAAAGTGGCTCGGAGGGGTTACCGATGACCGCCTAGGCATCAGCCACCCACTTGAAACCAGCATCAAGAAAGCTGAGCGAAAGGGGTTGGGCCGCGGATTAACTGCTAGCCCAGCTCCCCATCAAACAGGTGACTCAGCCCTCTTGCAAGGCTCTTGGACGATTGCTGCGCTGTTCGGCTTCAGGGCTCAATGCACGTTGCAACTGGAAGTCGAATTCAAGCTCAGCGTGATGCCCCACGATGCCAAGCTGTTCGGCCTGTGCGTTATCCACAATCCAAAGTGTGAAGAGTCGGCGGGCCGGGCAATATCCTATTCGTGCAGACCTGTATCCGTTGCATGCAGCTCACCGGCGCTTCCGGTATAGGTGCCTGGAACAACATGTTCACACCAGAGCTGGTGTGCAACCTGCACTCGCGGCTCTTTCGCGAATCCTCGGAGGAGGAACGGACCCTATCAGACGGTTCAATAATTCAGCCTGGCTTACTGCGCTCAGTCACCGGGCAGAACGTCATTGTCGGCAACCACTATGCGCCGGACGCTACAGTGGTCGAAGTCATGCTGCAGCACCTGCAGAAAGACACGCGCTGCCAACTCATCGCGGCCATGGCATATCACCACCGGCTGACATGGGTTCACCCGTTCCCCCGTTCGCCGATGGCAATGGGCGGGGTACCCGCCTGATCACGCACCTGCAGCTCGAAACCCTTGGTCAGGGCTCTGGTCACTTTCTCTCGGGGGCTGGCGTTCCGGCATTCAGTCCTTCGCGTCCAGTGCATCCGCATTGAGAATGACGGCATGGTCGTATTCAAGGGATTTACGAAACTATCGCACGGCAGGATGCTGATTCCGCGCGAGCCGCGATGAGGTTGCATCTGACCAATAGCCGCGAACGGTTGCGTAAGGCGCATGATCAGGCAGAGCAATTTCCAGTTAAACCGTAGCGACAGGTCTCACATCGTATTGAGAAAATCACTCAGTACTCATTGCCGGCCCAGATCCGTCTCTTACCTTGGATCGCAAACTCGCTTTATACGCAAGACGAGCCGACTGCGTATAAAACTGGCGCTTGTTCAAATGAATAACTCACCCTGCTGAGGGGCAGCAATCAAATACAAAACAGCCGCGATAGATATAAAAGCAAGCGCGATTCAACCTCCAAAAAGCCAAGAATAAAATGTGCCTAATTGCTCGCCCCAGTCTTTAAGACTACGGGTTGAACACACGAAATCCCCAAGCGCAAGGCCGAAGAAATCGCCATGCATTATTTGGAGCGCGTACGCATTAGGGAACAGGAGGCATAACTTCCCGGGGCAACTGCCTGGCGGCCAACAAGAGCGTGTGGCCATCACACGAGCATTTTGCATCGGCACCGAGGGTCAGCCCATGTGGAACGCTGAGGATTCCACCGAAAGCCAGTGGTTTTGTGGGAGTAAAAATGACCAAAAATAAAAAGGGGTCGCGAGATAAAATCTCGCAACCCCTTGAAAAATATGGTCGGGACGGAGTGATTCGAACACTCGACCCCTAGCACCCCATCTTCTTTTTCATACTTCTTGAAAGCTTCCAAAATTTTACTGTGGATTTTTCTAAGCTAGTATTTACTTGAGCTCTAGCGGTGTTCTGCTCTACGACAGTCCAGTAACGTCCATCAAGAGCCGACGTTTTTGTGGGGGTAAAAGTAGGGGGAGTCCGTTTCATGGCCAAAATTACCATCAAAGAACTCGAGTCGCTGACCGCCAATGATGCCGGCCGCATCCTCAG
>Ga0302216_1000636_pt1 | contig 11541 bp, 11 predicted proteins | sample II_Fen_N3_2_FD_194575 | JGI IMG/M metagenome (GOLD analysis project Ga0302216, IMG submission 194575) | Peat permafrost microbial communities from Stordalen Mire near Abisko, Sweden - II_Fen_N3_2 | ecosystem: Environmental > Terrestrial > Soil > Wetlands > Permafrost | place: Sweden: Abisko...
TACTCAATTTGGAACACCGTATGACTGCCGTATCTGTAGTCCATCCAGCACCTGCCCTTCATCCAGCAATTCTCGCAGCTAAAGCTGACCGGCTAAAGCCGGTGGTTTAAACCTTGTGATTGATAATCAATGAAGGTCTATGTTGAAGTCCCGAATTCATGTGATAGAAATTGTTGTGTTTTTACGACGAATTTTTAACAATGCAAAAATTTTTAATTTTTTACGCGAAACGTATAGCATTACCCATATTGAATTGATGTAACATCAATCACACATAAAAGAGAAGGGGAGGTTGTTATGCAGGACCAGAAGGATATAACACTGTATGTAGGTACAGATTATGTTAGTGCTTTTGCGATGTCAGCTTTTGTTGCACTGACAGAAAAAGAAATTCCATTTGAGATCAAAAAAATTAGTCTCAAAACAAAAGAAAATTACCTACCAGAATATCGTAACGTATCGTTGACCTGCAAAGTGCCAGCACTGGTACACAATGGCTTTGCGCTGTCCGAATCGTCTGCGATTTCTGAGTATCTGGATGAAATTTTTCCAGCGCCAAATCACAAGCTAGTTTTACCAAAAGGTATCCAGCAAAGAGCACGGGCACGCCAGCTTCAGGCATGGTTGCGCAGCGATTTGCTAGTTGTGCGACGTGAACGGCCGGCTGATCTTATTTATTTCGGAAAGAAAGACAACGCGCTATCGGAAGAAGCAAGCGTCGCAGTTGAACGACTATTGCACATCGCCAATACACTACTCGATGGTGGCTCTGGAAACTTGTTCGGTGATTGGAGTATTGCTGATACCGATCTGGCGATCATGCTCAATCGCTTGGTTGCTAATGGTGACGATGTTCCAGCTAATCTGAAGGTCTATGTACAACAACAATGGTCTCGCAATAGCGTGCAATTGTGGGTAAAAAAAGATCGCTCCGCTGCCTAAGATGCACATGATTTACATATCTACTGCACTGAAATCTAGATTCGGTTATTGACCGTTTTTTTCGACGACCGCTAAATTTGAACGATTGCTTTGCTGGTCAGCTAGATCAACAAAGCCAATAAGACAAGCGCGGGTAAATCCCAACTTTAAAACTAGTACTTGCCTTTCTGGGCAGGTGCAAGGGCGGTTGACTGCCGTCATTTTTGAACTTCGAGGTTATCTATGTCGGTATTGAATGGAACGGTATATCCCTATAGCAGCTATCGCGAGCATTTTTGCCAGCACGGGGGGCCGGAGGCAGCCACTTGGAAATGGGCTGATCTGGTCGCCATGTTGAGCGCTTCACGCCATACCGAACGCGGTACGCTGACCCTTTCCACCATCGGAAATGCCGAGGGCTGCGAATTATTGCCCGGTGCGGCAATTTCGCTGCAAGTAGTCAAGCCTGCCAGTAGCACTCGCCCACATACCCACTCGTGGTGGCATCTGTTCATAGTGCAGGCAGGCAGCGGCACGATGTATCTGGGTAGGGCGCAAGAGCCAACTTCGCTCAACCGTGGTGACCTGGTGCTCGTGCCTGCCTGGTGCTTGCATGCGATCACCAATCTATCCAATACGGACGATCTTATTTTGATGAGTCTGACTAATCTTCCGCAACAAGCGGCTCTGGACAATCTGCGTGCGCACGAGCCAGAAGATGTGACCACGTCTGCCCCTCTGTCCGAGCAAATGACCTCACCCATGCCAACAATAGGGCAGAGACATGGGCAATGAGCGGCAGTTTGCACATACAACTTTTTTGACAGTATCCAAATTGAAAATCGAAAAATTCAAGGCTTATACGGCCAATTCGATTCGCGACACACGTTACTGGAAAATGCTTACTCCAGAACTGCAAGAAGCCGTGCATGTGGTGTCGCGAGTATTACCGTTTCGTACTAACGAATATGTATTACGTGAACTGATTAATTGGGACAATGTGCCCAATGATCCGATCTTTCGCATGACCTTCCCACACCGGGATATGTTATTTGAAGATGAATTCGAGTCCTTGCGCCAGCTGATCGAAAAAGATGACAAAATCGCTATCGACAAGCAAATCGGCCTGATCCGCTGCCGCATGAATCCGCACCCGGCCGGACAAATGACGCACAACGTGCCGATGCTCAATGGCAAACCATTGCCCGGCATGCAGCATAAATACAAGGAAACCGTGTTATTTTTCCCCGCTGCAGGCCAAACCTGTCACGCGTATTGCACGTTTTGCTTTCGCTGGGCGCAGTTCGTTGGCATGGAAGAATTTAAATTCAATGCACGTGAATCGGCTGAGCTGGTCGAGTATTTGAAACAGCATCAGGAGGTCACCGACGTCTTGATCACAGGGGGTGATCCATTGATCATGAATACGTGTTCGCTGGCAGCTTATATCGAGCCCTTGCTGATACCAGAATTGATGCATATCCAGAATATCCGAATCGGCACCAAATCGGTGTCGTACTGGCCACAACGTTTCGTGACCGACAAGGATGCGGATGAATTAATTGCCCTGTTTAAAAAGGTGGTGGCCTACGGCAAGAACCTGACAATCATGGGGCACTACAACCACCCGGCGGAAATTCGTCCGGCGATTGCACAGCAAGCGATCAAACGCATCGTCAATTCCGGTGCCACTTTGCGCATGCAAGCACCGTTGATCCGTCATATCAATGAAAACGCGAAGGATTGGGCTGAATTGTGGACCACCGGCGTGCGCCTGGGTGCGGTTCCGTACTATATGTTTGTCGAGCGCGATACTGGCCCAAGTCATTATTTTCAATTGCCATTGGCCAAAGCGTACGCAACTTTCCAAGCGGCCTATCAATTGGTATCGGGCCTGTCGCGCACCGTGCGAGGCCCTTCGATGAGCGCATTTCCGGGCAAGGTCGTCATTGACGGCATTGCCACCATAGGCAACGAAAAAGTGTTTGTACTGCAATTTTTGCAAGCGCGCAATCCTGACTGGGTACGTAAACCTTTCTTTGCCAAATTCGATGACACCGCAGTCTGGTTTGATGACTTGGTTCCGGCTTTTGGCGAGCAACACTTTTTCTTTGAAGTCGAGCTGGAAACCTTGATTAAGGCTGAGCACAAACCGACTCCGCATCCAGTCACCTTAATAAAGCCAGCCGCAAAAACAGTTTTTCTCACTACTTAAGCGAAATGACTATATGAAACTTCTAAATTCAAATATCGCACAACTTATTTGTGAACGTGCCGCACTGCGGCGCGGAGTGTCAAGCGAGCATGCCAAGTGGTTTGCACATGCCTTGATCGAAACGTCCTTGATGGGAATCGACACCCACGGCCTGCGCCTGTTGCCGCTGTATTTGCGCGAACTCGACGAAGGCCGCAGCAACCCAACGCCAAAAATCAAGCTTTTACACCAACGCGGTGGGATTGCCACGCTCGATGCCGACTCAGCCTTGGGCACGGTAGCCGGCATGCATGCAGCACGCTTGGCTGCGGATCTGGCCAAGCAACACGGCATTAGCGCAGTGGCGGTTGGCAATTCCAATCACTTCGGCGCAGCTTCGGTGTATGGCATGGAAATCGCGGCACAAGGCTTAGTTTGCATGATCACCACCAGCGCGGCAGCGCGCATGGCTCCTTTCAATGGCAAGCAACCGATGTTTGGCACCAATCCGATTTGTTTCGCCGCGCCAGCAGGTTCTGGCAAGAATTATCTGTTCGATATGGCAACTAGCCAGATTTCGTATTCGCAAATCAAGCATTACCGCAAGAATGATAAGCAATTGCCGCTGGGCTGGGTGCTCGATGAAGCCGGTGAATACACCGAGCGACCCGATGATGTAGTGTCGCTCGCCCCACTGGGTGGCTACAAGGGACAAGGGCTGGCCATGATGGTACAAATCCTGAGCTGTTTGTTCAGTGGCATGCCGCTCGACCATGAACTAGAACATCTCGATACTGGACGCTTTAATATTGGCCGCAATATCGGCCACTTCTTGCTGGCCATTGATGTGGCGGCCTTTACCAATCCCGAGCATTTCCAAGACTCCGTCAAGGGCTTGATGGACATGGTGCGCGCCACTCCTGCACGCGCAGGCGAGCGCGTGCTGGTAGCGGGCGACCCACAAGCGGCAACAAAGAAGCAACGCTTGGTAAATGGCATTCCTGCCTTGGAAGAAGAAGCCGCTGTCTTACAGTACGAAGCACAATTGCTGGCAATGCCGGAAATGGATCAATTGTTGATACAAGAGCAAGTAGCATGAGCGAGGCGAAAACCATCCCATTTGATCAACGCGAAGGCAAGATTTGGCTGGATGGCCAATTTGTCGAATGGAAATCGGCAAAAATCCACGTCTTGACGCATGGTTTGCACTACGCCAGTTGCGTGTACGAGGGCGAGCGCGTGTATAGAGGGCAAGTATTCAAGCTGCACGCCCATACAGATCGCTTGTTCCGCTCAGCCGAGTTGCTCGATTTTGTACTGCCCTACGCCAAAGAACAACTCGAAGCCGCTACCCAGCAATTGCTGGCCGAGAACAAAATTACTGAGGGCTATGTGCGCCCGGTCGCTTGGCGCGGCAGCGAAATGATTTCGACTTCAGCGCGCAATAACCGCATTCACGTCGCGATTGCCTGCTGGCAGTGGCCCAGTTATTTCGACCCGGCGGCGCGCATGGCTGGCATTACGATGCAAACTGCGCTCTGGCGGCGCCCCCCACCATCGGCCAGCCCATTTGAGGCGAAAGCGTCGGCGCACTACATGATCGCAACCCTTTCCAAGCATCAATCTGAAAACAATGGTTTTCATGATGCACTGATGCTGGATTGGCGCGGCTACGTCGCCGAGGCGACCAGCGCGAATGTGTTTTTCATCAAGGATCGGGTGCTGCATACGCCGGTGCCGGATTGTTTCTTGAACGGCATCACACGCCAAACCGTGATCGCGCTAGCGCGCCAGCTCAGTTATGAAGTCATCGAGCGCACGATTTTACCGCAGGAATTGGGCGATTTTGACGAATGCTTCATCACTGGTACGGCGGCCGAAGTGACGCCCGTGCGCCAGATTGATGATTATCACTACAAACCAGCCCAAGTTTGCCAGGAATTGATCGCCGCCTATAGCGCGGCAGTGTTAAATCAAACTTAAATATAAGGAGCCAGAAAAATGAGTAAATCGAACGTTATTGAAAAAAATTCAGCCCATATCGCCAACTGCAAGGTGGAATTGCTTGAACGCGGCTGGACCATTTTGCCACCGCATTTGTTGCACGACGATGTGCGCCCGGCACTGGCGTATTTCGGACGCATTGTGCCGCAATTTAATGAACAGGAAACCTTTGAGGTTACGCTCAAACCCGGTTTTGACAAGCTGCCGTTTTCGCAAAGCAAGAATAGTATCGGACCGCATACCGAGGCGCCAGTATATAACCCGCCCCCCAAATATCTGGCCTTGCACTGCCATCGGCAAGCACAATGTGGCGGCGGGCAGACTCTGCTGGCCGACGGATTTGCATTTTACCAATCGCTCAGCCCGAATTTGAAGCAATGGGCGGATCAAAACGAAGTTGAGTTTTCAGCCGCCACCCTGCCCGGTAGCAGCGAGCGGCGCGTGCATCGCGCCAAGATGCTAGAAGAAAAGGACGGGGCTAAGCTGTTTCGTTTTAGCTATAACCAGTTCCGCTTTGGCGATGTCAATCCCTCAGAAAACGATTTGATCGCCGCTGCCAAGCAATATGCAGACACGCCGCTGGGTCGTATCGCACAATTAGGTGATAGATTTTTTTATGAAAACGCAATCCAGGTCTTGATCCCGGAAAGCAGTATGCTGATCTGGGATAACCAGTGGCTGATGCATGCCCGTAGTCAATACAAAGACCCAGTGCGGCATCTGACGCGCTACTGGTTGAGCTGATTCAAGCCATCTGCCAATTCCAGTCAAAAAAGGAAACCCTTCATGTTTCAAGCTTTAAAAAAGGTTGATGTCAATCACCAGCTGGTGCGCAATTTGAACCGCGCTTGGCCCAAGCGCGCCACCGTCTGTGCAGTTGACAAGTTTCAAGTCGAAGACGCATTTGATGCCAGTAAGCCCGATTACCCAACCTGTATGGTTCCATTTTTCTCGCACCCAAAGTTCCAAAAATTGCCCCCTGAGGTGCAAAGCGCAGTGCTGACCTGGGGCTGGATAGGCTACAACCGCCGCACCGTATCGGCCGAAGAAAATGTCGTCAATCCGGCGCTGGCAGTAATCAGCACCAATTTTTTGAGTAAAAATGAATGGCATTTCAAGGAAGCAATGCAGCAAACCTTGATCGACGAACACTACCACACGCTGATGCATATGAAAGCAGTGGAGCGGACCAAAGCCGAACGCAATATTTCGATTGAGCTGGAGTTGCCGCCCTCGGTTACCTATCGCCGTCTGCTGGCATTGCATCAAGAATTTGATGCGCCTTGGCAAAAGGATTTGGTATCAATCGCCTTTGCGGTAGTAGCCGAAATCAGTGTCAACGCTTACCTTGATATGCTGGCTGCAGATACCAGCATTCAGCCACAAAATCGGCGCGTGGCCGAATTGCATAACCGCGATGAATATGCACACAGCAAGGTGGTGGCTGAAATTGGTAAGGTGATGTACGCAAATATGGATACGAAAAATCGGCAGTTCTTCGTGTGCATGCTGCCGCAAGCCTTACACGCCTTTGTGGCACAGGATTATTCGATGTGGGAAGCTATTTTACATCAATTGGGCGTAGTGGATACGCAAGAAATTATTTCTGATACCCGAGCCGCTGCTGCGGGTGGCGTGATTATGCGCGACTACAGTGGCCTACACTGCTTTGCTTCTGAATTGGGAATTTTGAATGAAATTGACTTCGATTTCACCGGAACATTAAAAGCAGTAGAAGCAGACACCCTGTCGCATTAATTATTACCATATCCAATCCATGAAAAAAGTTTATGTCAAACCAAATAACACATTTGTATGAAGTCTTCGCGCTGCGTGTAGGTGCTAATGGCAAACGTACAGTACGCGAAAATTTCATGTACGACGCCTGCTGCGGCGCACCCAATTCCTTGATGCCACTTGATTATTATTTTTGGGTGATTCGTAACGAGCATCACGTGGTGGTGGTTGATACCTGCTTTCTGCCCTCGACCGCAGAACGGCGGCAGCGCGAAATGTTTCAATTACCGGAAGATTCTTTGCAACGCCTGGGAATCGATCCGGCCAAAGTTAAGGATGTTATCCTTACCCACTTGCACTGGGATCATGCTGGCAATCTCGATTTGTTTCCACGTGCCCAAGTTCATTTGCAAGAAGATGAGCTAATTTTTTGCACCGGCGCGAAAATGACGCACCACGCGATTCGCAAGACGTACGAAGCAAATGACGTAATGACGGTGGTTAAGAATCTGTTTGATGGCCGCATGCGTCTGTATCGTGGCAAAGCAGAAATCGTACCTGGCGTCACAGTACATCAGGTCGGTGGCCATACGCCGGGCAGTCAGGTAGTACGCGTGCCGACAAAGCGCGGCTGGGTCGTGTTGGCTTCAGATTCGGCGCATCTGTGGGCCAATATTGCCCTACGTAGCCCGTTTCCGATTATGGATAATCTGGCGCAAACTCTGGAAGCGTTTGATACGATTGCAGCTTTGGCCGATAGTGCAGACCATATTATTCCAGGTCACGATCCCCAAGTCTCGGGGCGTTTCCCGCATTGGCAGGGTGAAGCCCACATCATATGTTTACACGAACCGCCATTGTTGCCTGAGCCAGACTGGCAAGTGGCGGTTGATGGTGCGACCAGTGTGACTAGCTCGGCTGGTGTGCTTGGCGCAGCCATTGCGGCTGGTTGCTAACGGCTGGCTATCTGCACACCAAGGGCTGGGAAAACCAATCTAGCCTCTTGGTGTGGGCAGCTGGCAATTTTTCATTCTTTTCTCCGTATTTTTAGCGTTCATGAGTGCCATTTATGACATCTTGTTCTAGTACCAGCCAAGCGACAGCGCAGGATGGCGGACATGCTGACTCCTATCGCTGGGTCGTGCTTGCTGTCGCCGTTGCTGCGCAAACCATGGCAGCCCTTGTCTCCCAAGGCGTTTATATTCTGGTGCCATTTTGGCAGTCTGGCTTTCATTTGTCGCAAGCAACGGCGGGTCTTGCCGTGAGCTTCATGAACGGCGGTCAGATTTTATCCATGCTACTACTAGGGATGGCGATCGACCGCTATGGCGAACGTAGTGTGGTTGCCTTGACCATGATTGCAATGGGTTTGAGCGCATTTGGCGCCGCCGCGTTTGGCACCAGCTATTTTTTGCTGCTGCTGTTTTTGACCATGCTTGGGGCCTGGTATGCTTCGGTGCAACCGGGTGGCACGCGCGCCATCATCCGATGGTTCCCGCCACATATGCGTGGCTTTGCAACCGGTGTGCGCCAAGCCGGTTTACCATTGGGCACCGCATTTGCAGCCATGATCCTACCAGTGCTGGCGCTCAAATATGGCTGGCAGAGCGCGCTGTATGTGCAAGGCACGCTTGGTATCCTTGGCGGTATCTTGTTCGGAATTTTTCACCGTGATGACTATGGCCATGTGGCTACTCCCAGTGCCGCTTTGACCTTGCGCCAACTGATTTCGCAACTAGCACAAAACAAAAACTTTTTGTCGGTCTTACTGGCGGGAGTGGCGATGGCAACCTTTCAATATACCTTTTCGGCGCATGTGCTGTCCTTTCTGTCGCGCCATTTGCAAATCCAGATCGTACTCGCAGCATTTATTTTTGCCGTGGCACAAGGGGTTGGCATTGTGGGCCGTGTTGCCTTGGCTGGTATTAGCGACAAGCTCTGGCCAGGCAAACGCATGCGCTCCCTAATCAGCTTGATGCTGATCTGCGCGCTAGTGGTCGGCATCTTGATGGGGCTGCCAGTCAATCCACCACTGTGGCTGATGTATGCGCTCTTTGCACTGCTGGGGATGGCGGGTATTGGCTGGTATCCGCTGTGGCTGTTGCAAATAGCGGAGATGGCTCCCAAGAATGCGGTCGCTTCCACCGTCAGCTTTGCGATGACGGTCAATCTTCTCGCCATCACCTTGATGCCGCCTGTGTTTGGGCTGGTGGTTGACCTAGTTAACTACAACGCAGCATGGAGTGTACTGGTTACCATATTGCTATTGAGCGCTTGGCAATTACGTCGCAACACGCCTTCTGCCAGCCAGCAGGTCAACTAGGCATCCAATTGAAATGGAAAAAATTGATTGTGTGGTAATTGGCGCAGGTGTGGTCGGTCTAGCGGTGGCGCGCGTGCTGGCCGCTGCTGGGCGTGAGGTAGTGGTGCTAGAAGCTGCCGCTGCTATCGGTACCGGTAACAGCTCGCGCAATAGCGAGGTGATTCATGCGGGTATTTACTACCCTAATACGTCCTTGAAAGCTAAATTTTGCATCAGTGGTCGAAAAAAATTGTATGCGTATTGCGAATCGCATGGGGTTGCTCATCGCCGCTGTGGAAAGCTGATTGTTGCAACCAGTCTCCACCAAATAGATAGATTGGAGCAAATTAGGCGGCAAGCTCGGGTCAATGGGGTTGATGATTTGAAATGGCTGACGGCAGAGCAGGCCATGACCCTAGAGCCGGATTTGCGCTGTGTTGCTGCCTTGCTATCGCCCAGCACGGGCATTGTTGACAGCCATGCATTGATGCTTTCCCTACAAGGTGATGCAGAACGTGCAGGCGCAGTATTTGCGTTTCATTCTGCACTAGAAACCGGAGTGATAACGAAAAATGGTATCGAGCTAAAGGTGCAGGGGCAACGATGGCTTGCCACCACCCTGATCAATTGCGCAGGCTTGGCAGCACCAGCAGTTGCCGCTTCTTTGCAAGGGTTACAGCCAAGTTTTGTGCCAACGACTTTTTATGCTAAAGGCAATTATTTTTCATGCGTCAGTCGAACAAGATTTTCTCACCTAATTTATCCTGTACCGGAAGAGGCAGGTTTGGGTGTGCATTTGACGCTGGATCTGACAGGAAGAACCCGCTTCGGACCTGATGTTGAATGGGTAAACAAACTGGATTATCAAGTTGATCCTTGTCGTGCCGATGGCTTTTATGAAGAAATCCGTAAATACTGGCCAAAATTACCAGATGGCGCGCTGCAAGTGGATTATTGCGGAATACGCCCAAAACTGAGCAAACTTGGAGAGGCAACTCACGACTTTCGTATTGATGATTCAACCGTTCACGGAGTAAATGGCTTAGTTAATTTATTTGGAATAGAGTCCCCTGGATTAACGTCAGCACTTTCAATTGCAGATCATGTCGCCAGTATTACAAAATTCAAAATACCTCGAACACAAATCTTCTAAAAATTATTACCCTAATACGGCCATGAAATGCAAAAGAACGTCAGATGCGCGCAAACATGATCACGCTGTGCTGGAAGTGATGCGCCAGCAAGCCGTGAAGGCAGTTCATGAGGGGCAGAGTGCGACGCGTGTTGCGGCAGCGTATGGGGTCAACGTGCGTACTGTGTTTCGCTGGCTGGCTGATTTTTCCAATGGAGGTCAGAAGGCCTTGCTGGCCAAGCCGATTTGCGGACGCCCGCCCAAGCTCAGTTTCGATGAAATGCGCTGGCTGGCGCAGGCGGTCAAAGACAATACACCACTGCAGTTCAAGTTTTCCTTCGGCTTGTGGACCTTGTCGCTGATCAAGGCCTTAATCGAGCATGAGCTGGGCAAAAACCTGGCGCTGGGCTCGGTCAGCCGGGCAATGAAACAGTTGGGATTCTCGGCGCAAAAGCCACTGTACCAGGCCTGGCAGCAGGACGCAGCGCAGGTGCAGTTCTGGGAGAGCCAGACCTACCCGGCCATTCGCGCCGAGGCCAAAGCCCAGGGCGCAACGATCTACTTTTGCGATGAATCGGGCATCCGCTCGGACTGCCATGTAGGCACAACCTGGGCGCCGGTGGGGCAAACGCCAGTCATAGAAGTCACCGGACGGCGCTTTTCGCTCAACATGATCTCGGCAGTGCGCGCGCGCGGAGACTTTCGTTTCATGCTGCACGAAGGCAGCGTCAATGCAGAGGTTTTCCGGGAGTTCCTCCAGCGCCTGCTTGTTGGCGCCCAGGCGCCCGTTTTTCTCATTGTCGATGGCCATCCGATTCATAAAGCCAAACTGATTCAGGAGTTCGTTCAAACCCAGCAAGGACAGCTCAAGCTGTTTTACCTGCCGCCGTACTCACCGCATCTGAACCCGACGAACAGGTCTGGGCGCATGTCAAGCGGCAAGTCGCCAGGCAACTGGTGCCATCGAAGGACGAAATGAAACGGCTGACACTCGGCGCGTTGCGCCGCATTCAGAAATTGCCAAAACTGCTGAAGTCTTTCTTTTTGCAACCCAAGTGCCAGTGTGCTGCATTATGACTTTTCTTATGAAAAGGTTAGTATATGAACGCCCCTTCAAGCCGGATCACCTTCAACAGTTGCTAAACTCAATCCCCGGTGCTATTTGTCTGGTGGCTTCCGTCTTTTGCTTAATGAATGGCAGGTAGCCAAGTCAGCCTAAAAAATCCTGGCACCAATCAACCCGGCTCACAC
>Ga0302216_1000645_pt1 | contig 11488 bp, 14 predicted proteins | sample II_Fen_N3_2_FD_194575 | JGI IMG/M metagenome (GOLD analysis project Ga0302216, IMG submission 194575) | Peat permafrost microbial communities from Stordalen Mire near Abisko, Sweden - II_Fen_N3_2 | ecosystem: Environmental > Terrestrial > Soil > Wetlands > Permafrost | place: Sweden: Abisko...
TCAGTCCAGGTGGGTAAAAAACCATCATAGGCCAGCGTTTTGGGGCTCACCGTGCGCCAACACACGAACCATCTGCGCAGCATCAGGTACATTGTCTTCGGGCCTCCAAGCCCCCGCGCCTCTCATCCCCGATCAGTGCGAGCATGAGACTGTGGCTCTGGCTGTCGACGATGCCCGTTAGCGGCAACAAGTGCGCCGAAGTACAACGCAGTTCTGGCTCCAAAGCCTTGGCCTCAGCCACCGTCAAAAAGGACAAGTCATTTACGCCGTTCACTTGCACACGCCTTCGAATGTTCGCAAGTTTGAGGCCTCGTTCTGCGGATGTAGCAACGATGAGTTTTCCACAGCGACGATGTATCGACACCATATTGCTCGCAAAAATCATAGAGTTGATTTCTGCCAGCGACACACAGACTCGCCTTGAGCGAACCGGCCGGATAGTAGATGCTGGCGTGAATTACGTCACTATTGCGTGAGCTGGTTTCGGTGACAAATGCACGATGTCGCTCGAGAATGAGCACGGCCTTTCCGGCACGAGCACATTCAAGGCCCACAACGCCAGCACCGATCACAAAGGCATCAACACGCTCGGTCATGGCCATTCCCAAGAGGACAACAACGTGCAAGCCTCGTGAAGAGAAACCACAACCCGGCCCGGTGCGGCGTTGTCAACGTCCGTTCCCAACAACACGGTTAGACCAACTCCCGCAGCCTTCGCCGCAACGATATCAGAACCCCTGTCCCCAATCAGGATCGAACGCCCCATGTCCAGTCCCAATTCATCGCGCGCACGAAGCAACATGCCAGGGTTTGGCTTTCGATCAAATGATTCTTTCCGATACGATCCAACTCCATGCTGGGGATGAAAAGGGCAATAGTGCACAACAGCAACAGGGGTACGCTTTTCCTCAAATCGAGCGCGCATCCAGTCAGTCAGCTTCAGGAACTGCGTTTCTGAGTAATAACCACGTCCAATACCCGCCTGATTGGTAACAACCACAATGGGCATGCTTTTTTCAGTGGCTACGCGACACACATCAAAAATCCCATCGATGAACTCGAAATCCTCAATGTGATGAACGTAGTTCTTCTCGACATTGATCACGCCATCCCGATCAAGAAAGAGTGCCGGCCGCAATTGCGAAGGGGGATACACCATCATGAGAAAAATGCCGTCAACTTTTCCCGGTTCAGCGGATGAAACACACCTTTTTCAGTGATCAATCCGACTGAGGATACGTCAAAAATCGGGTTCATGACCGAGACTCCTTGAGCAGCCCATGACAATCACGGCATCCGATTGCCTCCGCGATCACCTGTTCTTCGCTAGGAATTGCAGCACCAACGGGTATGCGGAAATTGATGGTCGATAGCGTCATAGAGCGTCGATGATCCAAAACTGATACGCCAGCGCCCAACTACAGAGTGTAAGTAGCGTCGTCCGAGTTATAGAACCATGCTGGCCACATACCTTGCCCCAAACCACCACCACATGAAAAACCGCCAGCGGATTGGCATCGTGGTATCCAGAAGAAAAAGCTGCGTAAATAGGAAGAATGCCTGGATGGGGTTTGACGGTTTTTCCATCGGCTGGTAAGCAGGCAGGGTCACAAGGGAAGCATCTACCTCGCTGATGGTTTCGATCAGCAAATTTAGCGAGGCGATGCGCACTGGGACGAGGCCAACGAAAAGCATGTCGTCGTCGAAACGCCCTCGGGCGCTATAGGTGGCATCTATTGGGGCCTTTCCTGTGCGGTAGTGCAGATGCTCGAACACCAAGTCTTCTAGGAAGAAGATGCGAGCAAATCCCGCATGCTCCAGTCGCTTGAAGATGTCCATCAAGTGGTAGTCAATGAAAGCGCCGCGATAAGCTCGGTGATACGGCTCTCGCAAAACTCGGCAGGTTTTGCGTGAAAGAATAGGAAATGTACAAAGGGTCCCCTTTTTAAACATGTCATTGCCGTAGGCAAGGTATATTTTGTCCGGCACCGAAGCATCCAATTGCCGCAAGCGCTCATCCCAACCTTGTGTGCGAATCACCATGTCGTCGTTGACTAGGACGATGATTTCGCCACTTGAGTTGGCAAGGCAATCGGAGTTGTACGAGCCCATGGTCTGACGTGGGCCGATGATGCGTTGGATGTTCAGATCCGGATAGTCAATTCCATGGCTTTCGGAATCGTCCTCATCCACGTAAAGAATGATTTCCACGTCCTGGGGGTAAACGCTTTTCTCAGCGACGCTTTGCAGAAAGCGGCGAGCCAGTTTCGGGCGACCACGAGTGGGCAGCAACAGGGAGATGAGTATGGCCATTTTTTTCTAGCGTTCCTATCCGCAAGAGTTCATCAGCGCACCATAATGTTTGATGACTCCAGCAATATCTCCTATTTTGACTATCTGTCCTAAGTTCATGCACATGCCAGTGGTACACATGTCTTCCAAGGTTTGTAGTTCATGGGAGACGATGACCAAAGTACCCTGCCGCTCTTTAAAATCATGTAGAAAATCCTGGCACTTGGTCTTGAAGTGGCTGTCGCCCACGGCCAACACCTCGTCAATCAGCAGGACATCCACGGGTGTATGAATGATGGTGGAAAACCCCAGCCGGGCGATCATGCCACTGGAGTAGGTTCGGATAGGACTTTCAATCGCGCTTTCCAACTCTGAGAAAGCTACGATGCTATCAAAATGCTTGCGAATTTCCGCCAGGGTCATCCCCAGGATAGAACCATAGAGAAAAATATTCTCGCGCCCAGAGAGTTCCGGATGGAAGCCAGCACCCAACTCAAGCAGAGAGGCAACTCGACCATCAATGCGGATGTTTCCGCGGTCGGGTTGCATCGTCCCCAGCAGGAGGGACAATAAAGTGCTTTTGCCAGTACCGTTGTGGCCGACGACACCGAAGGATTCCCCGCGCTTGACCTCGAAATTCACATCCTGCAAGGCCCATTCCCGCGAATAGCGGCTCTCCACTATCTTTCGACTGCCTATCAGCAACTCTTTGATGCCGCGCGCGGATTTGCCATAGCGCTTCCATACCCCTGAGCAATGGATGATCGCGCTCATAGCAACTCCCCCAGTTTCGGCGAGGCACTGCGGTAAACCAGATAAGCAGCGAGGGAAGCCGTTGCCGCCACGCAAGCACAGTACGCTAATGGAGAGGGTGTGATTTGGCCTTCCAGAAGGACGCCTCGCCAAACGCTTATAAGTTCCGCGAGGGGACTCCACTCAAAGTAATAGCGGTAAATGCTCGGTGCCTGGGTGACGGGATACACGATGGGCGTCAGGAAAAACAGGAGTGAAAGCCCAATGCCCAGGAGATATTCAACATCATGCACATAAACGTTCGCCAATGCCAGCATAAGTGCCACTGGGTACACCATGACCAGTTGCAAAAGCATTACAAGTGGTAGTTGCCACAGCCATGAGAAATGCAATTCGCCGCCAGTGAAATAAATAAAAAAACCTAGAACCGGCAGTGTGAAACAAAAGTGCACCATTTCGTGCACGATATTGCTAAGCGGTAGCACGTACCGCTCCAAGTTGACCTTTTTCACTAAAGAGGCATTGTTGCGGTAGCTCCCAGTAGCCTGCACCAGACCGTTGGTAAGCCATATCCATGGAAACATGCCGGTCAGCAGGAACGTGGAATAGTTAGGCATCTCTACTCGCATGATGACCTTGAAGGCGAAGTAATAGACCACGGCGAAAGCAAAAGGATTGGCCAGCGCCCACAGGTATCCTAGTACGCTATTTTTATAGCGGACACGCAGCTCTTTCTGCACCAGTAGGTAGAGTAGTTCAAATGAGTGCCGGATACGAACACTAATCGGTTGCCGGTCAATATTGATCCAGCTCTTTTTGGGAATGCGATCAAACATTAGTTAGTTACATCACTTTATTCATCATCCCGAGCATTTTTTTTGCAAGATCATTATTTCTGATCGTGACAATTCTGTTGTATGTCTTGATACGTGGCTCAATGAATTGTCTCAACAATACTGGATCTGAATACATTTCATAAAGATGAACAATTGATTTGTCACTCTCCAGAACAAAGCATACATCCTCAATCGGATTTTGATGAAAATGGTGTGTCAGTATTGGCAGATTGTGATCAACAGACAACGCGCGAAAAATACGCGTAGGACTACAATAAGGCCACGATCGATTTTGCGGTGGATGTAAGGAGTAAGCACCACGCTCTTTGTATTTACTCGATTTAAGCAACGAAAAGGGGAATTCCACACAATATCCAAAGACGTTATGCAACCCCAAGGAAACCAATCGGTGGTTCAGACGTTGAATCCACTTCTGTCGATAACGAGTTACCGATCCTGTAATTTCAATGAAGAGCTTTTTACCCACCATCAACCCGGAGAGTACATCTCCCTCATCGATCTCCGGATAGAGTACACCCAAATACTGCAATGGCTTACCATCAAATCCAGTATTACTTGAGAATTCATCAATAATTTTCTCATGGCTAGTTACCACCGCATTTGCGTAACGCAAACAAGTCTTGAGACCTAGATAGCGCATGTGAAAATAAATGATCCGATGATGAGCACGAAGATATCTGGCTATCGGATTTGAAGTTGACCTACCAACCAGATGGCCAAGCATAAATCTCACAGTATACAGCAGCGCCTGCAGTATTAACAATGGTGAAAAACAAAGTAATCTCAACAATTGTCCAGAATTGACACGATCAAAGTCATCGCGAATCACACGCAGATAAACATCAAATAATGCAATTGCAGCCGCATCAAAAACATCACCAAAGTGATTGAAGGATTCAACACCCCATTTACGCACTATAAACTCGGTCAAGACAATAACTATACGACTGTCAGGATTAGCTTCTTTGAATGCAGCTATACGATGATTCTCAACATAGTTTGTAAACTCATCGATGATCAGATTAATAGCACTCGGATCTAACGTCGAAGAAACCTTAACTGGCAAACCACGGTCACTCATCAACTTGGTTATCAGAGAAATATAATCCTCAATTCCATCAAGTTTACCATGATTAGATGCATATAAATTCAAATACTTATTATTTGCCATGTAACTTTAATAAAAATATTATTAATCACTAGCGAAAGATATTCGGCTTGTCCGCCATTTATAGATAAGTACAATTGTGCTCGCATCTACAATTCCACCCTGCTCGAGAAGATTCTCTATTTCGGTCTGGCTATAGAAGACCAGCTCACCTAGCCCCAGTTCTGGAGCAACAACTTTCTCAGCTTTTTCCGTCAGTGTTGCGACGAAAAGGCGAGAACGACCCTGGATTACGCCTGGCTCGGGAGCGATGACACCGAGATCAACCAACTTGTCCAGCGCCACCACAAAACCGGACTCTTCGAGCAGTTCGCGTGCTGCCGCCTCTTTCACGTTTTCACCTGGCTCCACATGTCCCTTGATGGCTTCCCAAGACCATGTTCCCAACGGATGTCGGAATATCCGAATGAGACCCATCTTGTCATCGCAGACCGGCAAAACCACAACACCAGCGACAGAGTCGGCAAGCAGACATTTAGGGACAACGCTCAAGTACCGTGGGACCTCGTTGCCATTTTTGTCGGCAACATGGTCCGCATAGACACTGAAAACCGTATTCTCAAAAACCAATTGACGTGAGAGAACTACGATTTCAGCATCACATGATGCATGCCGCCCGCCCTCGCCCGTTGCATCTGCAATGGAAGAGGTTTTGGGCAAGGGGCCTGTGTGATGGACGTACACGAGGGATTGGCGCAAGCTTCAAACGTTGCCATAACGGGTGTTTTTGATCATGGTGTATCCCTTGATCAACTCACGAATACCAGCATCCAACCCTACTTGTGGCCTCCAGCCAGTTGATTCCAGTTTTTCGTTAGAAACTATGTAGTTTCGTTGGTCAGGATCAACAGCCAATGGTGCTTCCATCACAACGAACTCGGGGATCTGTTTCCTGATCCAATCACACAATTCAGCTTTGGAGACATTCGCTTCAGATAAGCCGACATTAAAAATTTCGCCACGCATAGAGTCGAAGTTTTCAATGCCATGAATGAAGGCCCGGACCACATCTGTTATATGAATGTAATTTCGCTTGAAATGCCCTTCGAACAGCACGATAAAGCGGTCATAAACTGCCCGGTACACAAAATCATTGACCAAAAGATCAATACGCATTTTTGGTGACATGCCAAAAACAGTGGCCAAGCGGAAACTGATTGAATTTTTACGTTTCATCAGCTCTTTTTCAATGGCAACTTTGTCAACTGCATACTTGGATATTGGGTTTAGAGAAGATTTTTCATCACAAAAATTATTCTTATCGCCTGATCCATATGCACTGTTAGTTGTTGGCATCAAAACTTTCTGGTTATCACGTAGCATTTCAATCATTGAAATGATGGCATCGTGATTGACTGTCTGTGCCCCAGTTCGATCTTTATTGCAGATTGGGGCTCCCACATAGGCCGCAAGCGGGATAATTATTTCTGCTGCCTCATAATAAGGACGAATAAAGTCTTTGTGACGGATATCACCATTTACAACATCAAAATTTGAATATCCACAACAATGATTCAAACTTGCTTGGCCAAACATAAAATTATCAACAACCGTAACTTCATGACCAAGCTTCAACAACTCCGGAACCAATATAGATCCGATATATCCAGCCCCACCTGTAACAAGAATCTTGTTTGACATTTACACTCCTTGAAGGTTAGTTAAATCAGCTTCCAAAAATGGCCCGTTCTACACACTCGCACAACGAGTGAGCCAGAACAATGTGAACTTCTTGAATAGTGCTGGTCATATCACCAGGTACGACAATACAATAATCAGTCTTATCCTTTGCACTGCCACCGTCTCGCCCCGAAAATACGATACTCTGTATGGACATCTGTCGACAGGCATCAAGCGCTAGAAGAATATTCGACGATTGCCCCGAAGTTGTGATGCCAAGAAATATGTCATTTTTCTTCATCTTTCCGACAACCTGTCGCGAAAACACTTGCTCGTAGCCATAGTCATTGCCGATGGCCGTCAGAATGGATGAATCTACAGTCAGAGCTTCAGCAGGCAAAGGCGCACGGTCTTGTGCAAGTTTGCTGACAAACTCCGCCGCCAAATGCTGGGCATCGGCGGCAGAGCCACCGTTACCCGCGATATACAAACGCCCGCCCAGGCGATAGCAGTCAACAACCGCCTGCACTGCCTTGCTAAATACAGCGAGTTGATCGTCCTGTAGCAGAAAGCGTTGTTTGGCCTCGATTGAGGCGATCAGATTTTTTTTCAGAACTTCGTCCGCTATTTGCATGTTGTTTCTCATCCGTGTGGCAAGACTTGAGCCGCACGGAAATAGTCCAGCGGCACGCCGATGTCGATAAAACACCCCGAGAATTCAATACCGTAAAGTTTGCCTCCCTGGGTTACGAAGCTGGGTAGGAGATCGTCTTCCAGAGATAGCTTTTGACCAGGAACAAACTTCGTCTTGCCTAACATGGACGGATTGACCACGTAGACGCCACCATTGGCCAAGCGGCCCGACTCGCCCATCCCGGATGTGAGCGAGATGATCTCGCCATCGGTTCTCACATCCATCCCCATATAGCGACCGCCCTCGTTGGCTTGAAAAAGCGAGAAAGTCCATTCGGATGAATTCTCAGCGTGAAATTTCAGCAGTTTGGCGAGGTCAACCTCAAAAAAAGTATCCCCGTTGAGCACAAGAAAAGGCTCACTCAAGCCTTGTGTGGCCAGCAACAGCCCCCCCCCCGTTCCCAGCGGTTCATCTTCGATGGCATACGTCAGTGTTGTCGCACGATAACTTGCCCCAAAGTGATCCATGATCACCTCTTTCATGTAACCCACGGAGACAACAAATCGATTCACGCCTTGGCTGATCCAGTAGTCCATCAGATGCTCAAGGAATGGGCGCCCGTTAATCGGCGCCATGGGTTTCGGCAAATCAGGGACGACACTTCGAAGCCGAGTGCCCATGCCGCCAGCGAGAATGATGGCTGTCGTCACCTGCAGCCTTTACTCGACCGAGTTGAGGATGGCGCAGATTTCATCGACCTCGTCATCGCGGAGATCAGGAAAGTTGCCGATGTAAAAACCATAGAAGTGGATGTGCTCCACTTGCGGAAACTGCTTGTGATGGTTATCCGGAACGATGCCTTTCAGGTACGGCTGACGGATCTGGTTGCCCCCCCCCGCACTACCGCGACGAAACTCAACGCCAGACTCACGCATCTTGAACATAAGCCGCTGCACGAAGTCCTCGTCCGGTTTCTGCAAGACCAGATTGAAGGCATAGTTGCTGGAGCCTTCTAGCTTGAAATCAGTCCGATATTTCTTGGGGTCAATCTGTCGCAAAAATCGATGAAGATTCTCGGTGCGTCGACGAACATTGGCATCCAAGCGCTTGAGCTGACTGCGCCCCATGATGCCGCCGATTTCGGTATTGCGGGTGTTGTAGGCAGGGAAGGCAAAGATGAAGTCCGGGTTCAACTCCGGATTGGCCTGCTGGTAGGCGCTGCGAACAGCCGGATCATTGGCCTCGCGCACCATGCCATGCGAACGCAACATGCGCACTTGCTGGTATACCTCCGGATCATTGGTGCAGACCATCCCACCTTCAATGGTGCTCATGTGGTGGGCATAGTAGAAAGAGAAATTGGAAATCCAGCCAAAACTCCCCAGTTTCTGGCCATTGTGGGTAGCGCCATGCGATTCACAAACGTCTTCGATCAACGGGATATTCTTGCGCCCCAGTTCGCTGACCAGTTCGTCCGTCAGACCATCGAAGCCCTGAACATGGGTCAGAAAGACTGCCCTGGTTCTGTCAGTGATCTTGGCCAAGACTTGCTTGCTATCCATCGCCAGGGAGCAAGGATCGATATCGACAAAGACGGGAGTAAACCCATTCTGAAGAACGGAAGCGATATCGGATATCCAGGTGAGCGGAGGAACGATCACCTCACCACCTTCCGGATGGCGAATCTTGAGGATTGCCATCGTCAGCAGATTCGCAGAGGCACCCGAGTTAACCAGCACACTGAACTTGACACCCAGCCAAGCCGACCATTCTTCTTCAAAGGCACGAACATTGGCGCCATGCGTCAGAATAGGATCATCCTGCTTGAGGTGTTCAATCACTGCATCCAGGTCCTCACGCAGGATATTGTTGCGCATTAAGGGAAATTTCATGGACTCTCCATTTTGATTAGCGAGACTGACTATTCATTTGATAGTGATGTGGCAAATGTGCGGACGCTGTGGAGAACCGCCTGTGGGCCGATCCCCACTTTTTCGTGCAACTCTGTGCGCGTACCCAATTCAAAATGGTAAGCACCTTCAACGCCGATATTGAGCATCTTGGCTTTCAGGCCGCGTCGGGAAATGAATTCGAAAAGCATGGCGTCAAGACCACCCCGCCCACGAAATCCTTCTTCAAGACTAACGACACCGTTATAACGCTGTAAGGCATCCTGAAACTCCGCCGTAGAAAACCGGGCAAGGTCAAATAAATCGATCACACCAACCCGAATACCTTCGTCAGCAAGCTCTTGCGCAGCCTTGAGGGCGGTGTGCAACATGTAACCTGTCGCAACCAGACAAATCGATTCGCCACATTCATGGATGTGGAAGCCTTTCAATATGTTGGGCAACATATCTTCGTAAATTACAGGAAGAATCTGGGCATCGAAACGCAGGTACTTGGGGCCAGTTGTATTGACACAGGTGTCAAATAATGCAGATGCTGTCACGTGATCGGCAGGGGATAGAACTTGGAAGTTCGGTAACGCCCGCATCAGGGTAATGTCTTCGTAACACTGATGCGTTGGACCGGAAACAACATAGCTGTAACCGGCACCAACACCAATCAAATTGACGTTTATCGGGCGAACTTCTGAAAGCAAGGCCAGACTCACTCTGATCTGTTCAAAGCAGCGCATGGTGATGAACGGCGCAATGGCATAAGCGAAGACCGTAAAGCCTTCAAGTGCCAAACCAGCGGATACATTGATCAAATTCTGCTCGGCGATCCCAACATTCACGAATCGATCCGGAAAATCTGCCCGAATCTTGTCGAGTACCGGCGATCCAAAGTCGGCGCAGGTGAAAAATATTTTTTTGTTTTCAGACATTGCGCGCCAAATCCTCTCAAGAAAGGCGTCGCGCATAGCCAATGGTTTTTGGCTCATTGGTGTTTCTCCAACAGGCTATCGATCAACTCCGGCTTGGGGTTGATGATGTGAGACAGCGGTGCGTTCTCCAGGCCAGGAACACCATGGCCTTTCAAAGTTCGGGCAATGAGCGCCTTGGGTCTGCCTGCCAACATCGCCTTTTGCTGTTGCAAGGCCGCAAGCACTGCGAGAACATTGTGCCCATCAACCTCCATGCAGTCCCAGCCGAAAGCATGCAAGCGTGCGGCTAACTCCCCATGCGACACAATGTCATCGGTATAACCAAGCATGCTGATGCGGTTATCGTCGACGATGAGGTGCAGGTTGTCCAGCTTGTGCTGGGCAGCGAACATGATTGCCTCCCAATTGGCGCCTTCATGGAGTTCGCCATCGCCAGCAACAACGAATACGCTCCGGTCATTTCCTTTTCGTTTGAGGCCAAGAGCCATCCCGGTGGCAACGCCCAAACCGTGGCCGAGTGAGCCATTAACGGTCTCATAACCAGGAATAACCGGGTCCGGGATACCACCGAGGAAGCTGCCAACCTCGCAGACATGTTGCAATTCTTCCATCGGAAAATAGCCGAGATCCGCAAGGATGGGATACATGCAAATGGAGCCATGACCTTTGCTGATAATGCAGCGGTCACGCTCTTCCTCGCGCGGGTTCAATGGGTTGAACCGCAAGACGCCCCCGTAATACAGTGCGACAAAAATCTCGATAGAAGAAAGTGAAGAAGCTAATCGGGTTTCCGGCGCTCTTCGGTGAACTGCGAGAGTTTCACGCCAGACCCAGTGCGCCTTGGAACGCAAATCAACGAGATCATTTTTCATGGCTGTACTCCTTGCTTGACCGCACTATCGAGATACCACTGGTAGGTCGACGTCAATCCGGTTGCCAAGTCCACCGTCGGTCGCCAACCGAAGGCGAGCAGACGACTGCTGTCGAGCAGTTTGCGGGGTGCACCGTCTGGTTTTGTTAGGTCCCATTCCAGTCGACCGGTATAGCCAACTACTTTAGCGATCGCCTGCGCCAGTTCGCGAATGGAAAAGTCCTTGCCAGTGCCCAAATTCAACGGAAACTTCAGCTGCGCGGTATCCCCTTCAAGCAGCGCCAAACTGGCGTTGGCTATGTCATCGGTATGAATAAATTCACGGCGAGGATTGCCACTGCCCCATAGTGTGATGTTGGGCGCTTGACTTACCTTGGCCTCATGAAAGCGCCGGATCAAAGCAGACAAAACATGGCCAGACTTAGGGTCAAAGTTGTCGTTGGGCCCAAAGGCACTGTTC
>Ga0302216_1000649_pt1 | contig 11425 bp, 11 predicted proteins | sample II_Fen_N3_2_FD_194575 | JGI IMG/M metagenome (GOLD analysis project Ga0302216, IMG submission 194575) | Peat permafrost microbial communities from Stordalen Mire near Abisko, Sweden - II_Fen_N3_2 | ecosystem: Environmental > Terrestrial > Soil > Wetlands > Permafrost | place: Sweden: Abisko...
TCGCGGAGCTTCACCTGGCGGCGGTCCATGTCGATGGAAAGCTCGCCCACGGCCACGGCATCCCCCGAGATGGAACCCGTGGTGCGGCGCAAGATGGCCTGCACGCGCGCCACCAGCTCGCGCGGCGAGAAGGGTTTGAGGATGTAGTCGTCGGCGCCCACCGAGAAGCCGTAGATGCGGTCGTGCTCCTCGACGCGGGCGGTGAGGAAGATCACCGGCATGGCGCGCAGCCGCTCGGACTCGCGGATGCGCCGACAGATTTCGGTTCCGGGGATATCCGGGAGCATCACGTCCAGGACGGCCAGGTCGTGCCGGTCGTCGGAGAGGATGCCCAGAGCCTCGGCTCCCGAGCCTGTCGCCGAGATGCGGAAGCCCGCCTTGCGCAGCGCATGGGAAACCAAATCGCGGATATCGGGATCGTCTTCAACTAGGAGGATTCTTTCGCTTGCCATGGAATGTCAAGATAGCAGCCCCTCATGGCCGTGGCGGGGGCCGTAAAAGGCTGCGCACACGAATGCAAACAAGTTGAAATGCGTCTGTAACGCCGGATTCGTCCCTTAGTTCTGTCGCGAAAATCTCACATCCGAAAGGGAGACACATGAAGAAATCTTACGCCCTAGCCTTGGCCATCGCGGCCCTGACCGGGACCGTCCGTGCTCAAGAGGCCGCAGACAGTGCCTCCGAGCCCGTCGCCGCCCAGAGCCAGTCCGAGCAGATCGACGCCCTCAAGGGCAAGATCGACGGCGTCGAGGAGAGCTACCTCGACACCAAGAGCACCGTGGACAAGCTTTCCAGCATCAAGGTTGGCGGCATGATCCAGGCTCGTTACGAGTACGCGCTCGATACGGGTATCCTCGATTCCAAGAGCATGAGCCTGCAAAACCGCTTCCGCATCCGTCGCGGCCGCATCAAGGTGGGACACGAAAGCAGCCTCGGTGACATCACCGCCCAGATCCAATATGCCGAGGACGGCATCAAGCTGATCGACATGTACGGGTCGTTCTACGATCCCTGGAAGTTCGTCAAGGTGCGCCTGGGTGCCCAGGATATCCCCTTCGGCTACGAAATCGGCTATTCCTCTTCCAGCATGGAACTGGCCGAGCGTTCGCTCTTCGAGCAGTCGGTGTTCAACGGCGAGAAGGATGTCGGCGCGGTGTTTTTCCTCAACTACAACGAGGGGATCTTTGAGCATGTCGACCTCAAGCTCGGCGTCATGAACGGAAGCATGAATGTGGTCGGTCTGCCCATCATCGGAAATACCGGCAACGGTGCCAGTGCCTCTGAATTTGACGACGGCAAGGCCTTCCTCGGTCGCTTGGGTTTCAAGGCGCCGGTCAAGGATGCCAACTTTGAGATCGACGGTGGTGTGTCTGGATACTATGCCACTTACCTGAGCCAGAGCGATGCCGTCATCGACTTCTCGAAGCAGCTGAGCAACACCAATGCCGCTTACAAGTCGACAGGCAACCTCAAGGGCGATCTGAAGAAGCAGATCTTTGGTGCTGACCTCCAGACGTACTTCAGTCTTCTGCCCATCGGTGGGACTGTGCTGCGCGGTGAGTTCTACATGGGCAACAACGTCTGCATCTCCGGGAACAAGGTCTACACGCCGTATTCCTACGGCGTGACCACGACGACTAAGACCGACTCTGTAACCAACGCTTCCGGCAAGAAGGTTGCCGTTGTCACGAGTGCCACGACCTCTGACGCCAAGGCTGTGAATACTCCTTACATCAAGCCGATGATGGGCTGGTATGCCACCTTGATCCAGAACCTCGGCGACGATTTCCAGATCGTGGGCCGCTTCGAGCAGTTCGATCCGAACACCGAGGTGACTGGTGACGACGTCGGCAAGGTCGCGAACACAAGCGCTGACGACATCGCTTACACCCAGATCTCCGCGGGCGTCAACTACTTCCTCTCGGGCAACGTGAAGCTCACCGTTGAGTACGACCACAAGATGAACGAGACCTCTGCTTCCCTCAAGAATGTCGACCCCCGCAAGGACTACTCGGGCGACATCAACAACGACCTGCTGACCCTCCAGCTGCAGTACAAGTTCTGACCTGCGTCTTGACAGATTCCGTCATAGACAAGAACCGTCGAAAGGAAAATTGATGAAAATCCTATCCGCAAAAGTCCTGCTTCCGATCTTGGGTGCCGCCCTGGTGGTCGGGGCCACCTCGGGCAAGACCGTCACCGTTAAGGGCTCCGACACCATGGTGATCATGGCGCAGCGCTGGGCCGAGGCCTATATGGCCAAGCATCCGGGCGCCGTGATCCAGGTCACCGGCGGCGGCTCGGGCGTGGGCCTCTCGGCCCTCGTCAACGGCTCCACCGACATCGCCAACGCTTCCCGTCCCATGAAGAGCTCGGAGATGAACCAGCTCAAGGAGCGTTACGGGTCGCTTGGCGTGGAGATCAAGACTGCCAAGGACGGCATCACCCTCTACGTCAACGAGCACAACCCGGTGAACGAACTGACGCTTGAGCAGCTGCGCGAGATTTACACCGGCAAGATCACCAACTGGAACCAGGTCGGCGGTTCCAATTCCAAGATCATCCTTTACGGCCGCGAGAACAGCTCGGGCACCTTCGCTTACTTCCGCGACAACGTGCTCAAGGGCAAGGACTATGCGCCTTCCTGCCAGCACATGCCCGGAACCGCGGCGGTGGTGAACGCTGTCTCCAAGGACAAGAACGGCATCGGCTACGGTGGCGCCGCCTACGCCAAGGGCGTGAAGGAAATCGCCGTCAAGAAGGATGCTGCCACTCCTGGTGTGAAGCCCAACGCTCAGACCATCAAGAACGGCACCTATCCGATCAGCCGATACCTGTACATGTACCTGCGCAATCGCCCCTCCGGCGAAGCCAAGCAGTTCATCGACTGGGTACTGTCGCCTGAGGGCCAGGCCATCGCCGTCAAGGTCGGGTACTTCCCGGCCAAGTAGGCGCGTTCGCAGAACCAACCCAGAGGGGTGGCCGCCGCGTGCGGTCATCCCTCCTTTGCCCTTATCTCCAAGAAGGAGTCCATGGACACGAAAATCAAGATCCCGGAAGGCCTGCGCAAGCGCATGCGGCCTTCGGACTGGATTGCCGCCCAGTCGATCCGCGCCGTCGCCGTCGTCTCCCTGATCACGATCTTCCTCATCCTGGTCTTCGTCGTCAAGGAAGCCGTTCCTGTCTTCACCGGACATGCCGAAACCTCGCAAGCGGTGGCCGTTGCCGGCCCCAACGCCTCCAAGGGTGACTCGAACGCATCTCCCGAAAGTTATGGCGGCGCTTCTGACAATTCCGCTGCCGCCGCCCCGGAAAGTTACGGGGACGATTCTTTTACTGCCGCCGGGACTGCCGCCGCTGGTGATTCTTCCCAGAGCGACACATCTCAGGCTGCCGCCACCCAGCAAAGTTACGGAGGCTCCGGTCCGTCCGATGCCGCCGCCGGCGTTGCGGCGGAGGCTGCACCAGCAGCTCCGGACGCCTCAGGCGAGGAGCTTTCTAAGCCCAAGCCATTTACGCCTTGGAACCTGCTTTCGCTTTCGTGGAGCCCGGTCTCCAACGAGAACCCCATGTTCGGCGTCTGGCCGCTCATCCTTGGAAGCCTCAAGGTGACTTTCATTGCGCTGCTTTTGGGTGGGCCCATCGCCATCCTTTCGGCGCTCTATACCACCACCTTCGCGCCCCGCTGGGCGCGCGAAATCATGAAGCCTGCTATCGAGCTCCTGGCCGGCATTCCTTCTGTCGTGCTTGGCTTCTTCACCCTGGTGGTGCTGGCCTCTATCCTGCAGAGCATCTTCCACTGGGACTTCCGCCTCAACGCCCTGGTGGGCGGCGTGGGCATGGCGCTGGCCGTCATCCCTATCATCTACACCGTCTCGGAAGACGCCATCGCGGCCATCCCGCGGCACCTCACCGAAGGAAGCCTCGCGCTTGGAGCCACCAAGTGGGAGACCAACTTCTTGGTGGTGCTGCCGGCCGCCACGCCGGGCATCTTCGCTGCGCTGCTCCTGGGCGTCGGTCGCGCCTTTGGCGAGACCATGATTGTACTGATGGCCACCGGCAACGCGGCCCTGATCGATCCGGGTTTGGCAAAACCTGTCCGTACCCTCTCGGCCTCCATCGGCGCCGAAATGGCCGAGGTGGTGCAAGGGGATCTCCATTACTCGGTGCTGTTTTTCCTGGGCGTGCTGCTTTTTGCCTTCTCCTTCGGTCTCAATGCCGTGGCCGAGTTTGGCATCCGTGACCGGCTGCTCAAGCGATTCAAGGGGATCTGAGATGAACAAGAAGATCATCGGAAAGTTGGCCATGGGGGTTACCGCCCTGTGCGCCTTCGGCACCATCGCGGCGGTGCTCTGGATCGTCGGGACCATCGTATGGCAGGGCGCTCCCACCATCAGTTGGACCTTCCTCACCTCGGCTCCTTCCGAGGGCATGACCGGCGGCGGCATCTTCCCCTGCATCGTGGGAACCTTCCTGCTGGTGCTCATCATGTCGGTCATCGGCGTGCCGGTGGGCACCATCACGGCCATCTACCTCTCGGAGTATGTCGATCGCGAGTCCACCTTCGCCAAGTGGGTGCGCTTCGCGGTGAATACCCTGGCCGGCATCCCGGCCATCGTGTTTGGCCTCTTCGGCCTTGGGTTCTTCGTGCGCTTCGGCGGCGGCGGACTCGATGCCATCTTTTCGCACGGCAAGCTCCACTGGGCCCAGCCCAACATCCTCTGGGCTTCGTTCACCATGGCGCTTTTGACACTTCCTGTCGTCATCGTGTCGGTGGAAGAGGCGCTGCGCAACGTTCCGCAGGAGCTGCGTGCCGCAAGCCTCGCGCTTGGGGCCACGCGCTGGGAGACCATCTGGAAGGTGGTGCTTCCCAACTGCATGACGGGCGTGCTCACGGGAGCCATCCTCGCCGTCTCGCGCGGCGCCGGCGAAGTGGCACCCATCCTCTTCACCGGTGCGGCTTATTTCTTGCCGCAACTGCCCGGAGGACTCGACAGCCAGTTCATGGAGCTTGGCTATCACGTCTACATCATGGCGACCCAGTCGCCCGACGTCGAGGCCACCAAGGGAATCCAGTACGGGACCACCCTGGTGCTGCTTTCGCTCACCTTTGCCCTCAACTTTTCCGCCATCTATCTGCGCGCCACGTTGCGCAGGAGAAGCATCCAGTGAACCCGGTAACCCTCGAAGCCATCGCGCCACATGCCGCGCGGGAGGAGCATCCAGTGAATCAGGAAACTCTCGAAGACGTCCCCGCCGCGCTGCGCGCCACCGGACTCGACCTCCACTACGGGTCCAAGCAGGCCCTCTTTGGCATTAATCTCGTGGTGCCCAAGAACCGCGTGACGGCCCTCATCGGACCTTCGGGCTGCGGCAAGTCCACCTTTCTGCGCTGCCTCAACCGCATGAACGACCTGGTGGATGGCGTGCGCATCACCGGCAAGGTGGAGATGGACGGCACCGACATTTACGATCCTCGGGTGGACACGGTGTCGCTCCGCCGCAAGGTGGGCATGATCTTCCAGAAGTCCAACCCTTTCCCTAAGACCATCTGGGAGAACGTTGCCTACGGACCCAAGATCCACGGCCAGCGTGACAAGAAGGCCCTGGACGAAGTGGTCGAACGTTCGCTGCGCGGTGCGGCCCTGTGGGACGAGGTGAAAGACAATTTGGGCAAGAGCGCCTTGGCGCTTTCAGGCGGTCAGCAGCAGCGTCTGTGCATCGCGCGCGCCATCGCCGTGGAGCCCGAGATCCTGCTCATGGACGAGCCGGCCTCGGCTCTGGACCCCATTGCCACCGGCAAGATCGAGGAACTGATCCTGCAGCTCAAGGACCAGTTCACCATCGCCATCGTCACCCACAACATGCAGCAGGCTGGCCGCGTTTCGGATTACACTGCCTTCTTCTACATGGGATCGCTCATCGAGTTTGGGTCGACGGACACTATCTTCACCAATCCCCGCGAGAAGCGCACCGAGGACTATGTCTCGGGCCGTTTCGGTTGAAAGGACCATAAGACATGGAACGCCAATTCGAGAAGCAGTTGGAATTCATCCTCGCCGAAGTGCGACGGATGGCCGACATCGTCGGTGACGGCTTCGACGCCGCCAGCAAGGGGCTGGAGCAGCGCGACGCCGTGCAGGCTTCGCACGCCTTCGAGACCGAGAAGAAGGTCAACGAGCTGGAAATCGAGCTCGACAATCAGATCTTCGAGTACTTCGCGCGCCAGCATCCGGTGGCCACCGATCTGCGCTTCATGCTGGCCACTCAGAAGGTGGTCAACGACTTGGAGCGTCTCTCTGATCATTGCGTGAACGTGGCTCAGTCGGCCATTTCGCTGGCCAACCTCAACCGCTCGGCCGGTCTTTCCGAGATCCCCGAGATGGTGGATGCCTGCCGCGAGATGCTGCGCGATTCGGTGGACTCTTTCCTGACGCGCGACTTCACCTTGGCTCGCGACGTGCTCATGCGCGATGACCGGGTGGACGGACTCAATCGCATGGTGGTGCGTCAGGTGATCGAGATGGTCAACAACGACAAGGCCACCATCGAGATCGGTCTGGACATCATCCGCATCTCCCGCAACCTGGAGAGAATCGGCGACCTGTGCTGCAACTTCGCCGAGGAGACGATCTTCCTGGTCGAGGGGCACTCCGTCAAGCACACCCTGCATCAGAGCGGCTTCGAGCCCGATCAGGAAACGCCGACGACTCCATCGACCTGAGTCTTTTCCCTTGAAACGGGGTAGGAGATGCTCTATTTTTCCACCCCTCATCGGGGTTATAGCTCAGTTGGTAGAGCGTCTCGTTCGCAATGAGAAGGTCTGGGGTTCGACTCCCCATAACTCCATAAAGTAGAGGTCCAAAGAGGACCGAAAAAGGCCGGAAATCGCAAGATTCCGGCTTTTTTCGTGGAATTTTTGCGGTTTTAGCTTCCGGCGTGGTCTGAGAAGGGACGGCGAGATCCAAGGTTTTTGTGTACTTTCTCGGGTACCATTGGGTCTGGAGTACACAAAGTCCAGGTTTTCGAGAAAAATGGTACATAAGGGAGGTGCCATGCCCAAGCTCGCAGCCACCAAGACAGACACGGTCTACCGTAATGCAAAGCCAAAAGACAAGCCTTATCTGATCGCAGATGGTGGGGGCTTGTACCTCATGGTTACTCCAGAGGGAGGGAAACATTGGATTTTTCGCTATCGTTTTGATGGTTGCCAAAGAAAAATTGCCCTGTCTCACAACGCCTATCCTGGCATGAGTGTACGGACCGCTCGAGAGCAGGCGCAAAGCTATCAGGACATGCTTTCCCGCGGAGAAGATCCGGTGACTGCCCGTAAAACTGCTAAGGCAACGCTGAAACAGGAGGATCTCCACGCCAAGGAGGAGGCCGAGCGAAAGGCTAACACCTTCGAGAAGGTGGCCCGGGAATGGTTTGCAATGGCAGAGAAGCGACTGTCTACGGTGACCTCAATATCAACCATCCGACGCCTTGAACAGAACATCTTTCCGTGGCTTGGCGCAAAGCCAATTACTGATATTCGTGCGCCCGACATTCTCGCGGCTTTACGCCGAATTGAGTCACGTGGGGCTCTTGAGTCAGCTCATCGTATTCTTGGTATTTGCAGCCAGGTTTTCCGCTTTGCGGTTTACTCAGGAATTATTGATAGTGATCCCTGCCGGGATTTACGAGGAGCTCTCGCTCCAGTCCAAAGTAGGCACTTAGCGGCATTGACAAAGCCCGAAGAGGTTGCCGGATTTTTGCGGGCCATTGAATCTTATACGGGAGCCACCGTTACGCGCATAGCCCTCAAGTTGAGTGTGTTGACCTTTGTGCGAGCCGGTAATCTCCGCATGGCCGAGTGGGCTGAATTTTTTGATCTGGATAATCCGGATAAAGCGCTTTGGCGCATCGCCTCAGAAAAAATGAAGGTGAAGGGACGCCCAGACTTTGTGGTGCCATTGGCGCGGCAAGCAGTGGTCCTCTTAGAGCAACTGCGTCCCTTGACAGGTCGCAGTCGCTACGTCTTTCCGTCAGCTCGAACGCTGGAACGTCCGATGTCAAATATGGCCGTATTGGCTGCCATCCGGCGCATGGGCTATACCAAAGAGGAGATGACCGGCCATGGTGTCCGTGCGATGGCTAAGACCTTGGGGCTCGAAGTCCTTGGGACTCAAGAGGCCGTGATCGAGGAGTGTCTCGCGCACGCAAAAAAGGAAATTTATCGTGGTGCCTATGACCGCACTACCTACATGTCCGCGCGGCGGCTTTATATGCAGCGCTGGGCTGACTATTTGGATCAGTTGCTTGCTGAGCCGGTTGATGAAGACGAGTAAGGATTACCATGCCCTTAGACGATATTTCAATGCGTAACACTATACGGGACCTTAAACAGAAAATCTCAGAAATGAAAGAGGCTGAGACTAGACGCCAATATTCGATTTTCTCCCTTCTGAAGGGACAAATGGTTAAGCAAAAGATAATAAGCTGGATTGCGATTGGTGTGGCGAAACGCCAAATACCTAAGAGTAGGTCAAAGCAGATACTTAAGAAAATATTAAGCTACGACGATCTTTGCGATGTTAGGACTTATGAATTAACTGGAACTGGGGACTTTTATTGGGACTTCCTCAAGGAGGGACTGTTCATTGATCCATTGTATCTTGAAATGGATCAATATTGTAGGGATGTTGAGCAAGAATTTGGAGAAATAAGTAACGATGCTAGTGATGAATTTCTCCACATATTTGAGGCGTATGCAGAATCTACATCTCTTGAGTTACAGCTATCGCGGCTCATTACGATGCATATAGGAAAAGAAGGGAACGCTAAGCGCCGCGTGATGTCAAAATCAAATAACGACGCAAGCCATGAACACCATGCCCAACAGCTCACTAAGTTAAAGACATGGGTTCTCGATCGAATCGAACGTAATCCTCAAGTGTCGCGAAGAGCACTTGCCATGCAAGCAGAGAGGCTGCGGCTCATTACAAAGAATAGTGGTACAGGTGATGACCGTTTTGCGAAAGCAACTACTATTGCAAACATGCTTGCAGAGCTCAATATTCCGCCCAAATTGCCAGCCTAAATAAAAGTGCCACGGTCCCGGTCGGAGTGTGAAAAAACCTCCCTAACTTACAATACAGAACTTAGCAATGGAGTCCTGTATGGTAACAAGTCAGATGAACATCCTCCGGCGGGCAGAGGTCGAGAAAATTTGCGGATGCAAGAAGTCATCTCTATATGAGTTGATGCGATTGGGAAAATTTCCCAAGCCGCTGCATTTGGGCGCGCGCGCCGTCGGTTGGCTTGATTCTGAAATCCAAGATTGGATTAAGGATAAGGCAGCCAAGCGAGATCACTAATGCGATCAGGTTGGCAAGCGCAAAGCCAACTTGATTTAATGCGACATAGTGTACGTGTCTAGGAGCAATGCCTGCTCTATTCATTAGGGTAGGGTGAACCTCTATAGATATATGCAACTCTCAAGTTACTCAAGCTAATTCCAGCAGTAGCCTTGAATATCCTATTGCCCTCAGGAGCAGCTATGAATATCGATAAAGTTAGACTTATGGTCAATGTCTTTGACAGCAATGGTGATCTGCTCCGGGATTACCTGCCGTCAGGTGTTTGGATACCTTCACCACATCACAGCAATAGTGAGGATGCTGTGATGTTTAGTCTTAAATATGGGAAATACTATCTCAGTGGCAGCCCTTTGAAGTGGTTTTATGGCCATAACATTTGTGGTCCTCAAGGGATGAATATGCGGCTGCAATCGTGGGCTAATGAGGTTATGGATGCCTGGAGGCCAGGGTACTCGGCTGAGATTGTAACTATTAATGAACTTGAGCTGTTTATAATGATTGATTGTGAGTCTGAGGATGTTGTAAACCAAACGATATACTGGTTGTATATGCATGGGTTTGTACTCAAGAGCAAATATCGACCTATGATATTCCCCTCTGAGGGAGCTGGTATTGGTACTCTGTATTTTCGTCCGATCGGAGATGGTACTCCTAATACTAGATGGACTCTGATAAGGGGGTATCGCAAATATGATGAGATTGTGAACACCCAACCCTATTCTTTGATGCTACAACTGCCTAGCTTACCGCGTTGCTTGCGGCTTGAATTTGATTGTAGAGCAGGTTGGCTCCGGCCTCGTATTGATAGGAATGATCCCTTAAGCATGGACTTGAATGCGATGCTTAGGGATAGAATGTCAAGGATTGTTGTCTGTGATCCGGAGCACCTCGTTAACCCTCGTGAACTCACTGATATGGAGTCAGAGATTGTTGATCATTGGATGCAGGGAGAAGATGTTACAACCCGATGTTCAGCAGAAATGATGAAAAACATCCGTTATGCGAAAGGCTTTGATTTACTGCGACGGTATGCAGAAGTCTGCGGCTATCGATATGATCTTCCGCACTTATCGCTAGAAGAAATTTCTGATACTACTTGTGATATTGAACCTGTCCTCTGGGAAGAAGCACAAAGGCTGTTAGAAGGATGGAATAGAGTGTGCTGAAATGCAGAAGCAGAAGATTGGGCACGTATAGGCAAACAACAGGTTAAGGAGGCCTTATGAATAAGCGCCATCATTACGAGGCGGAACAGATAGAGATGGATTTTGGTGATGAAATGCAAGAAACACCACATCTGCCTAATGCGATGGAAAATGTGGATTCGATGGAAACAGATTTTTCAGATTCAGATGATTTATTGGCGAAGACTGGAGGTGAATCGTGAGAAAGTTTTGAATTTTGTCACAACCTCTTTATAGGTGCAGTTTGTGCCTGAACATAAAATAAGGAGATTGTGATGGATACGGAGTTTGAACTGTTATGCGATGCGCTAAATCTGACTGATTGTACTAGTCGCGGATGCGGAGTTGATATCGAAAAGTTGTCGGAGCTCACAAATAAGCTCGATAGGATATCTGAGGCGTTACACGAAATGATATTTAGAGCTACAACGAAACCGGAAGATCTTCTGTGATTGCAGAAGGTTAATGTTGGTTGCATTGGTGATGCTCTAGTCTCTACTGGAGCATTTCTTTTAACTGCCTTGCTTTTTATGTGAAGCTCTTCGTAAAACTAACTAAGTATGGTGACTGCTAGTGCTGATTGGCTGGGCTAAACTGCATCATCTTGTGGTCCTTGAATGTCGTTCAGATAAACATACATTGCTTGTAGTTTCTCTTCAAAAGAGATGGCGTTATCAAGGGGTATTGATGATAATCCATCCTTTTTCCTGAGATTGTCAATTACATTTAGTTCGGCGCTCGGGCTCAAAGTGTATTTACGGCAATAGTCAATGGCGAACCTAAGATCTGATCTATTTAGAAGGCTCGTAAGTTCTTCAAATTGAAAGTCAGGCATTGTTATCCTCTGAATGTGTAGGTACAATTACTGCTATCTAGTAC
>Ga0302216_1000651_pt1 | contig 11419 bp, 11 predicted proteins | sample II_Fen_N3_2_FD_194575 | JGI IMG/M metagenome (GOLD analysis project Ga0302216, IMG submission 194575) | Peat permafrost microbial communities from Stordalen Mire near Abisko, Sweden - II_Fen_N3_2 | ecosystem: Environmental > Terrestrial > Soil > Wetlands > Permafrost | place: Sweden: Abisko...
ATAGTTCTGTGGCTTTATCCATGACGGTGTACCTCCATTGGTTGCGGTTTTCCCCTATTTTTGACCCAACGCCTGCCTGCTGTCACCCTGGAACCAGAGCGCAGCTTATCCAAAACTCAGGTTAAGTATTTTAAAGATTTTCTTTCTGCTGTTAAATGGATGGGTAATGCTGGGAGTCATGAGGTCGATGTTTTGAATTTTCAAGATTTTGTTGGTGCGCTTGGTCTTATTGAGAGAGTTTTAAAAGATATGTATTTGGATGATGATTTGGAAACTTTTAAAGAATTGGCTAGTGAGATTAGTAAAACCTATGGAAAATTAAAAAAATAAATTTAAAAAAGTGATGATTTAATCTTGGATTTAATTTTTCAAGGTGTTTGTGGATTGAGTATGTCATTATATGTAAGTCGATCGGCAGAGGCTTTTGAATTTTGACGATGGTGCAAAAATTTTGATTTGAAAAAAGAAAAAAGTTGTACGTAAAAAGTGTACGTAAGTAGGGGAGTGTTGATATTTGAAAAAATTATAAAATTTAATAAAACTTTCCGTGTATATTTTTGCAATTAACTATTTTTATATAAAATCATGAAGCCTCAGGTATTTTTATTAAGCATCATTGCTTTGGTTTTGACGGGCTGCGCTGTGCCAAAAGTCAACTACCAGCCGGTTACTAGCAATATTAGCGAGCCGCCACTGAACTCAATAAATGAAAAACAGATAGGAGATGAGCTGCTCAGGCAGGGAAAATATAGAGAACACGATGCGGTTTATGTAACTACGCCTCTCAAATTATCTTGGGCATATACAGTTCATCCTGGTTATTTTTTAAAGATGGGTGAGGATGAAGTGGCTGAGTATTATCGTATTGGCGGTGCGGGCGAGGAGTCTGGCTTCATTGAAAAAGCTGCCATAGCCGATATGTATCAAGGCCTTATGATTAAAAGGGAGGCGAACACTTTTTGTGTAATTACCGTTTTTAATGCCGCCGCCTGCGGAGACGGTAATATTGCCGGATTCGATAAGCTGAAAAAGCCTATTGTTTCACAAGATACGGTGCAGCGAACTCTAATTTATAGCGGAAAATTTGGTAATAAAATAAATATCGGATATCGCGAGTTTTCTGGTAATATCGCCCGCTCTGCCTTTAGTAATAATGTCGAGTATGATTTATCTGAGTCAATGAAAATTGGTTACAAAGGAGCTTTGCTTGAAATTATTGAGGCCACCAATCGCGGAATAAAGTACAAGGTGATTTCTAACTTTAATGCTGCGGAAAAATAATTGATGTGAATTTGGTAGTGGTTTTTTTGGAATGATGCTGTTGATTATTATGAGTAATAATTTTTAAAAATAATTCATCCTTCTGATGAGGGCGCGTATTTTTTGAAAAATCATTACTCGTAATTGTCAATAGTATCAGTTTAATAAAATCACTGCCCGACCGGGTGTGAAGAGCTGAATTATTTAGAGTTGATTAAATTGGGCGGTAATAATCTGTGTTCTGTGCGAGAATAATGTGGATGGAGGGATTCGATGGATGAATATTTGGACGCAAAAAGAAAGATACTGCTGGGAAAGTCAGCAAGCAAAAGGGACTTGGTTAAGAGCCTCGTTTCATTGTTGGCCTCAGGCTATGCAAGCTACTACCTGCTGAACCACTTCAATGTTTTTTCGCTTCTGCTTTTGATAGTGGCGGGCATCTGGTTTTTGCTGTCGTTCTTTTTTGTTGCAACTACTATTTCCATTTTGAAATCCTTGTTGAGAGCCGACAAGGATGACGAATCAAGAGTCAATTATTACAAGGTCTGTCTCAAGGTTGCTGCAGAATATAAGGAGAAGAACAAGCTTGTTGGTCATCTGTATAGCGTGGTGGAAAACAAGACCCAAAATCTGTCCTTGTGGTTTGTTGAAGAGGAGGGATATTGGAGCCTGTTCAAGAAGTTCGGCTGGTGGCAACACAAGCGGGCTCGCCCAAGTCCCAGTCTCACTCACCAGATAGAGATCATCTCGAAGATGGTTGTCTATGACCCAATGCTCCACAAAAAGCTCGATGTCGAAAATGAAGAGAAAACACGCGATTTGCAGCGTGCTCGATATAACAAGAAATTTTCTGCTGAAAATAATTATGTGCTAATGCTTGTTCATGACAAGCTTGAGAAGACGGTGAGTAAATATTGCTTGGAAGATAAATACATGGATCATTTCTACCGAGATCACCCTCAAGATCAATACCATTCAATTATGGAAGCCTGCAGAAACACTATTGGTTCACATGAGGGCACTGTGAGGATGTATATGCCGAGTAGTTTAAATTGACACTTTTAAATTACGCCGCCGTTACTAAGATTCTCGTTAGTAAAGTCATGTCTGCATACTTCTCCCAGTGGGAGAATGTGACTTTACTTTCGAGAAAATTAGTAACTTGGATTCGATGCGGTAATTTTTACCGGATACATGGACTTCGCTCATTCAAGCAGCCAACATCCACACGGGAAAACACCCACCAGAAACGCATCAGGAGGGTTATAGAGAAATTTTTCGGGGATTTGGCAATACGACAGTTGCCACTACCTTGGCTGAGGCTCACAGACGCATCGAGCAGATCACAGCCATGCTCAGCCAGAAATGCCGGGAGTGGGCTGTAGCGCAGAAGCTGATGAAAAAAGTCGCTTCTTTACTTGACAATGCAAGAAACGCATGAGACGATAGATTTTAGTTTTGATCAGGTACGTTGAACTGATCGTTACTAAATCGCTGAATTCTCAGCAAAACACCAAATTCGTACACAAGCCCTCAGTAGAAATACTGCTTGGGCTTTTCGTATTGCATTGGTGAAAATTATCAAAAATCAAAAATCAAAAACAAGAAGGAAATTATTTATGAAAAATGCTGTGACATTTTTAGCCTCTGCGCCAGTCATTATCCCAATTTTCCAAAACAATCTTTTGGGTGGAATGTTATTTATTGTTTTGGTCGTGGTTTTATTGAGATAATTCTATTGATTATCATGAGTAATGATTTTTTAAAAACATGCCCCATTGTTGGGAGGGATTATTATTTTTTGACAGAAAATGTGTTGCCGGGCAGCGGTCAAAATTAAACTACTACCCCTTTGATGCTTGCATTGAAGGCAACTCCTTGTGTATGTGGTGCAGTGATCAAGCCGACTGCTGGCAGTTGATTTATCAACAGGCCGCGCCCTTGGAATTCAGTCGGCTTGGCGTGAACGACTGGATTCCACCCCGAAACCCCCTGGCACCTTCCCCGTCCAGCCTCTGAAGCAAATACGCTGGCCTAGTTTCTTCTCTTTGTGCAATTTGCTTTTACCGCAGCCGCCCAACGTTGTCGTCAATCCGGCCCTGAATCACCCGCAGGGTGTCCTGCGTGATTTGGCCGGGGAACATGCGCTTGGCCCCAGCCGTCGTAGTAAACGTCTATTTGCTCAAGCATGGCTGGCTTTCTTCTTGATACGCTGACGCTTGGCGCTGTTTTCGTAGCGAAGCATGTCGTCCAGGCTGTCCAGTTGCGGCTTGAACAGCGCTTCCAGCTCTTTGAGCCGCCCCAGCACCGTTGCCACGCGAATCACGCTTTCAAATCCCACGTTTCGGCCCGCTTCCAGATTGGACACGGTGTTGACCCCGATACCGGCGCGTGCGGCCACCTCCGCCTGTGTCATCTGCCGGGACAGCCGTTCTTTGCGCAGGCGCTCACAGAGCAGCTTGACAATCTCGCCGGGTTTGCTAAAGCTTAAATCCATCATAGAGTGTGTTATATCGCAATAAATGACTTGGCACACGAAATTGTGGAGTTATCCAGTTACCCCACCCCGAAACCCCCCCGGCGACCGCCCCGTCCAGCCCTTAAACGCCCGCATAAAACTCTTCTCATTCTGAAATCCCGCCGCCTCGGCGACCTGCTTGATGGGTCGTTCGGTGCGCAGCAGCAGTTCCATCGCCCGTTCGCGGCGCACTTCGTCTTTCAGCGCCTGCAGCGACGCGCCTTCTTCCTTTAACTGCCGGTGCAGCGTGCGCGGCGAGACATGCAGCAGCGCGGCCAGCGCGTCGGCGCTGTGCGTCTGCGCCGGATGCGCGGCCAGCGCCTGGCGCACGCGCTGCACCAAGAGCCGGTCGCGCCGGTAGGGCAGCACCGTCAGCGGCAGGGCGCGTTGCAGCATTTGCGTCATGGCGCGCTCGTCGCGGCGCAGCGCCAGCGCCAGGTATCTGGCGTCAAAGCGCAGGCCGGTCAGCGCCGCGTCAAAGACCGTCGGCCCCGGAAACAGCACGCCGTAAGCGGCCCTGTGCGACGGCGCGGCAAAAGCAAACTGCGCGCCCAGCAGCGGAATGCGCGAGTCAATCAGCCAGCAGGCCAGGCCGTGGATGTTGCGCAGCACCGACACCAAGCAGAACTCGCGCAGCGCGCCCAGATCGCGCTGCTCGGCAATGGCCAGCGTGGCCGTGTCGCCGGTCACGGTCAGCGTCAGCGCGATGTCGTCGGCCAGCAGCGCGTGGTGGCGGCACCAGCGCTTGAGCGCCACGCCCAGGCTGGGCGCGCTCAGCGACGCCCGCGCCAGCATGCCGTAGCTGCCCCACGGCAGGCGGCGGCTGAACCAGCCCAGCGCCTCGTCGTCCAGCTCCAGCATCGCCGCGCCGGAGACGCGCTCCATCTGCCAGGCGGTGATGCAGGCGGTTTGATCGAGCAGGGCCGACGGCGCGATTTGTGCCTGCGCCAGCGCGCTGGCCGGGTTCAATCCACGGCGTTCGTAGGCCAGCGCCATTGTCTGAACAAAAGCGATGGGCGTGAGGGCGGGGTGTTTTGACATGCGCGCCAGTGTGCCTTTTGGTAGCACGATTTGCAACCATCATGGCGACTCCCTCTAGCTCGTCCTGCGCACAATCGGTCATACTGAAAAACGGCCCGCGCAGAACGGCCACCAGGAGACAAAAACCATGAGCGAAGAAATTTCCGCCCCGGCGCCATCGGCCACGCCGCCCGCGCCCCTTTTGACCCGCAGCTACGCCCGTGGCGCCACCGATACGCCGCTGATCGAGCAGCCGATAGGCGCTTTTTTTGACGCCGTCGCCACCTGCCAGCCCGAGCATGAAGCGCTGGTGAGCGTGCATCAGAGCCTGCGCTACAGCTACCGCGAGCTGCAGCGCGAAACTGACCAGTTGGCCAGCGCGCTGCTCGGCTTGGGCCTGCAGCCCGGCGAGCGCGTCGGCATCTGGTCGCACAACAACGCGCAGTGGGTCTTGATGCAGCTAGCCACGGCCAAGGCCGGGCTGATTCTGGTCAACATCAACCCGGCCTACCGCACCGCCGAAGTCGAGTACGCGCTGAACAAGGTCAACTGCAAGGCGCTGGTCACGATGGCGCGCTTCAAGACCAGCGACTACCTGGCCATGCTGCGCGAGCTGGCGCCCGAGTGGGAACACGGCCAGTGCGGCCAGCTCGAATCGGCGCTGCTGCCGCACCTGCGCAGCGTGATCTGGATTGACGAGCCGGGGCAGGGCGAGGATCAGCCCGGCTTCATGCGCTTTTCCGAACTGCTGGCCAGTGGCAACCCGGACGACGCCCGCTTGAGCGCCATCGCCGCCACGCTCAAGGCCACCGACCCGATCAATATCCAGTTCACCAGCGGCACCACGGGTTTCCCCAAGGGCGCGACGCTGACGCACCGCAACATCCTGAACAACGGCTTTTTTATCGGCGAAGCGATGGCGCTGACGCCCGCCGACCGGCTTTGCATTCCGGTGCCGCTGTACCACTGCTTTGGCATGGTGCTGGGCAATCTGGCTTGTTTGACGCACGGCGCGACCATCGTCTATCCGAACGACGGTTTCGAGCCTTTGAGCGTGCTGCAGACCGTGCAGGACGAAAAATGCACCGGCCTGCACGGCGTGCCGACCATGTTCATCGCCGAGCTGGACCATCCGCGCTTTGCCGAGTTTGATTTGTCCACACTGCGCACCGGCATCATGGCCGGTTCACCCTGCCCGACCGAGGTGATGAAGCGCGTCGTCAGCAGCATGCACCTGTCCGACATCACGATTGCCTACGGCATGACCGAAACCAGCCCGGTCAGCTGCCAGAGCGGCGCCGACACGCCTTTGGCCAAGCGCGTGGCCACCGTCGGCCAGGTGCAGCCGCATCTGGAAGTCAAGATCATCAGCCCGGACAGCGGCGAGATTGTCGAACCGGGCGTCTCGGGTGAACTCTGCACACGCGGCTATTCCGTCATGCACGGCTACTGGGACGACCCGGCGCGCACCGCTGAAGCGATTGACAGCGAAGGCTGGATGCACACCGGCGACCTGGCCACGATGGACGCCGAGGGCTACGTCAACATCGTCGGGCGCATCAAGGACATGGTGATTCGCGGCGGCGAGAACATCTACCCGCGTGAAATCGAAGAATTCCTCTACCGCCACCCGAAGGTGCAGGACGTGCAGGTCGTCGGCCTGCCGGACAAGCGCTACGGCGAAGAGCTGTGCGCTTGGATCGTGACCCGGCCCGGCGAAACGCTGGACGAAAACGAGGTGCGCGCCTTTTGCAGCGGAAAAATCGCGCACTACAAAGTGCCGCGCTACATCCGCTTCGTGCCCGGTTTCCCGATGACAGTGACCGGCAAGATCCAGAAATTCAAAATCCGCGACGAAATGAAACATCAATTCGGGCTGCAGGCCGATAAAACCGCCTGAGCGCCCGCCCAGCCCGCCCCTTTTTCCCGATGACCCGGAAGACTCCATGACCCAGCTTGCCACCCAACTCAACGCCCGTTCCGCCGACTTCCAGGCCAATGCCGCCGCGATGCGCGCCCTCGTCGATGACCTGCATGTCCAGCTCGCCAAGTCGGCGGCGGGCGGCGGCGAAGCGGCCAGAGCCAAACACACCGCGCGCGGCAAACTGCTGCCGCGTGAGCGCGTGCAGATGCTGCTCGACCCCGGCACGCCGTTTCTTGAAGTCGCGCCGCTGGCCGCGCTGGGCATGTACCACGGCGACGCGCCTTGCGCCGGTCTGATCATCGGCATCGGGCGCGTCAGCGGCGTGGACTGCATGATTGTCTGCAACGACGCGACGGTCAAAGGCGGCACCTACTACCCGCTCACGGTCAAAAAACACCTGCGCGCCCAGGAAATCGCCCAGCAGAACAACCTGACCTGTATTTACCTCGTCGATTCCGGCGGCGCGAATCTGCCTAATCAGGATGAAGTGTTTCCCGACCGCGACCATTTCGGGCGCATCTTCTTCAACCAGGCGACCATGAGTTCGCTCGGCATTTCGCAAATCGCCGTCGTGATGGGCAGCTGCACCGCAGGCGGCGCTTACGTGCCCGCGATGAGCGACGAATCCATCATCGTCAAGAACCAGGGCACGATCTTCCTGGGCGGCCCGCCGCTGGTCAAAGCCGCGACGGGCGAAGTCGTCAGCGCCGAAGATCTGGGCGGCGGCGACGTGCATACGCGGCTGTCGGGCGTCGTCGATCATCTGGCGCAGAACGACATGCACGCGCTGGCGCTGGCTCGCGCTTCGGTCAAAAATCTGAACAAAACCAAAACACCGCCGTCCGCCGGACGCGCCCCGGCTGCGCCGCTGTTCCCGGCGCAGGAGCTGTACGGCGTGATTCCGACGGACACGCGCAAGCCGTTTGACGTGCGCGAAATCATCGCCCGCATCGTCGATGGCAGCGAGTTCGACGAATTTAAAGCGCGCTACGGCACGACGATTGTTTGCGGCTTCGCACACATCGAGGGCATGGCGGTCGGCATCATCGCCAACAACGGCATTTTGTTCAGCGAGTCGGCCCTGAAAGCGACGCACTTCATCGAGCTGTGCTGCCAGCGCAAGATTCCGCTCGTTTTCCTGCAGAACATCACCGGCTTCATGGTGGGCCGCAAGTACGAAAACGAGGGCATCGCCCGCAACGGCGCGAAGATGGTCACGGCGGTGGCGACGGCGGCGGTGCCCAAATTCACCGTCATCATCGGCGGCAGTTTTGGCGCGGGCAACTATGGCATGTGCGGGCGGGCGTTTTCGCCGCGTTTTTTGTGGATGTGGCCGAATGCGCGCATCAGCGTCATGGGCGGCGATCAGGCGGCGGGCGTTCTGGCCACCGTCAAGCGCGACGGCATCGAAGCCAAAGGCGGCAGCTGGAGTCTGGAGGAAGAGGCCAATTTCAAGGAGCCGATTCGCTACCAGTACGAGCACCAGGGCCACCCGTATTACGCCACCGCCCGCCTGTGGGACGACGGCGTGATCGACCCCGCCGACACCCGCCGCGTGCTCGCGCTGGGCCTGAGCGCCGCGCAGAACGCGCCGATTCCTGAGACGAAGTTTGGCTTGTTCAGGATGTGAAGCAGAGCCGCCCGGCAGCGAAGAATCGCTTTAGCATAGGCGGCTGTCTGTTTTGAAAAGAAAGAATTCCCATGTTGACCAGTATTCATATCCAAGGCTTTAAAGGCTTCAAGGACACGCTTATCGCGCCCCTGCGCAAAGTCAATCTGATTTTGGGGGGGCAAAACGTGGGAAAAACTTCGCTGCTGGAGGCGGTTTATTTGGGAACTAGTGAGATTGGGAATGTGCAATCTCTACCCGCAGTGTTTCGACTCGCAGAGGGACGTGATTCGCAGCGATTTATCGATATGACATTCAAGGGAGTTAAAGGTAAAATTGAACTTGGGTTTAATCTTGGATTTGTTATGGAGGCTTTGTTTGAAGGTTCTGAAGATGAGCAAGCTCATGTCAAGTTGACTACGTTAATAAATCCTTCGCAAAATGACAGGACTACTTGGCTCAATGTAAGGGGAATGAAAAACGTTCAATTGGATGGCCTCAAGTTTTGTCAATTCGCTGAATCGAATACATCATCAGAAACGCACGTTGGTGCTGAGATTGATATAATCGAGTTGTTTCAAGAACCTCTCGCTATTTCGGTAAATCCTCCTAGTCAGTCGAATGCGGTTCAGTTATTCGATCGGGTAATTTTAAAAAGAAAAAAGCGATCACTGCTGGATTCCCTTCGCCGGATTGAGCCGCGCCTAGAGGATATGCACTCGCTCTCTCCAGATGGAGAGTTGCGAATTTATCTTGAGCTTGAAGGGCAAGCCAATGCCATTCCACTGGCACAGTTGGGGCATGGATTTAGCCGACTTTTATACCTTTATTGCGGCTTGCTGGTCACTGAGGCAAAAATCGCGCTCATTGATGAAGTTGAAAATGGAATTCATTTTGCGTCACTACCGACTCTGTTTAAAGGTGTTCAGGATATGGTGATGAATCAGGGTATTCAAACCTTGATGACAACCCACAGCTGGGACTGCATCCGCGCCGCTTACAAAACCTTTGCCGATGCCGGTAAATTAGAAGATTTCCAGTTGATTCGTCTGGAGCGTGATGGCGACAATATCCGCGCTGTAGTGATTAACGATGAAATGCTGGAAACGGTGATGGAGGCGGGCTATGAAGTCCGGTAAATCCATGAAGCCCATTAAACCTGTCAAGACCGGTAACGAGGCCATCACCGCGCCCGTGTTGCTGCTGGTTGAAGGCCAGGACGAAGAATATTTGGTGCAAAAAATGTGCGAGCAGTGGTTTGGCCCGCGCGCTGAACAAATTGACATTGAATGCGTCGGTGGATTTACCAATTTCCCCAAGCGATTCAAGGCGTTGAAGGTTCGCAGCCTCGGGCCGCTGAAAATCGTCGGCATCATTGCCGACAGTGAAGAAGACGCCGTCGCGACGGCGCAGCGCTGGGCAGCCTTGTTCAAGGAAGTTGAGGCAGAAATCAAGCGTCCCTGCAAAAAGCTGCAACTACCCCGCGATGACGCGCCTGGCGCTTTCGAGGCGCTGGTGCTTGACGCCTGGGCGGGCGACCCGGTTGCCGAGTGCGCCATCTATTTTCGGGATTGCGTCAGTCTGCATTTGGGCGAACGCACGCTGGCGCAGAAAGACAAAATCGCCGTGCAGGCGTGGCTCAGCGCCAAGCTGGGCAATGCTTATGGCAATGTGTTCAAGGCGCAAGACCGGCATCCAGAACAGCAACTTTTGAATTACGACCATGCGGCCTTTGCGCCGATTAAATCGTTTATTGAAACCTTATTGGCCCAAGCAGAGGCCGGAGTCACCCAATCATGAGCGCCTTGCAAATCACCCACACCGGCGCTGTAGCCTGCATCACCCTCAGCCGCCCCGACGTGCGCAACGCCTTCAACGACGAGGTGATTGCCGAGCTGACGCAGGCTTTCACCGAGCTGGGCCACGCCGCCGAAGTGCGCTGTATCGTGCTGGCCGCGACCGGCCCGGCCTTTTGTGCTGGGGCCGACCTGAACTGGATGCGCCGCATGGCCGACTACACCCGCGCCGAAAACCTCGCCGACGCGGGCGCGCTGGCCGACATGCTGCGCGCCATCTACGAATGCCCCAAGCCCACCATTGCCCGGATTCAGGGCGATGTCTATGCGGGCGGCATGGGGCTGGTGGCGGCCTGCGACATGGCGGTCAGCGTCGATACCGCGAACTTCTGCCTGAGCGAGGTCAAGCTGGGGCTGTTTCCGGCGACCATCAGCCCGTATGTGATCCGGGCGATGGGCGCGCGGGCCGCGCACCGCTATTTCCTGACCGCCGAGCGCTTTGACGCGAAAGAGGCGCACCGGATCGGCTTTGTGCATGAAGTTGTCAGCGCCGAGCAACTCGATGCGAAAGTGGTGGAATTGACCAGCGCGCTGACCAGCGCCAGCCCGAACGCCGTGCGCAGTTGCAAAAACCTGCTGCAAGACGTGGCGGGCCGCGAGATTGACGCGCCGCTGATTGGCCGCACCGTCGAAGGCATTGCCGACATCCGCACCAGCCGCGAGGGCCGCGAGGGCGTGCAGTCTTTCCTGCAAAAACGCAAGCCGTTCTGGCTGGACTGACACCGGCTCAAGCGTAAAGCGCAAGGAGTTTCACCATGCAAGCCGCTCTGGACCCGACCCAATGGCTCACGCTGGACACGGCGCAGCTCATCGCCTTAGCGGGCGCGCTGGGCTGGGCCAGCGGCGTGCGGCTGTATCTGGCGGTGTTTCTCGTGGGGCTGGCCGGTTATTTCGGCTGGCTGCCGCTGCCGCCGGGTTTGGCGCTGCTGACGCACCCGCTGGTGCTGGGCGCGAGCGGCTTGATGGTATTCATCGAATTTTTTGCCGACAAGATTCCGGGCCTTGATTCGCTCTGGGACGTGGTGCATGCCGTCATCCGCATTCCGGCGGGCGCGGCGCTGGCGGCGGGTGTGTTTGGCGCTGACAGCAGCGTGATGGGCGTTGTGGCCGCGCTGCTAGGCGGCTCACTGGCCGCGACCAGCTTTGCCGCCAAAGCCACCAGCCGCGCCGCCATCAACACCTCGCCCGAGCCGTTTTCAAATATCGGCGCGTCGCTGGTCGAAGACGGCTTG
>Ga0302216_1000654_pt1:0-5000 | contig 11379 bp, 10 predicted proteins | sample II_Fen_N3_2_FD_194575 | JGI IMG/M metagenome (GOLD analysis project Ga0302216, IMG submission 194575) | Peat permafrost microbial communities from Stordalen Mire near Abisko, Sweden - II_Fen_N3_2 | ecosystem: Environmental > Terrestrial > Soil > Wetlands > Permafrost | place: Sweden...
TGCCTTCCTTCAGGAACCAGTCGAGCCAAAGCTGGTGGAGGAAGCCATCTTGGCGGCCGGCCGAGCGCCCAGTTCCAAGAACACCCAACCGTGGGGACTGGAAATTGTCACCGGCGCCAAGCTCGAAGAGCTTCGCACGGCCATTCTGACATCCTTTGAAGCCAAAGAGCCGGCTTCTCCCGACTTCCGCTACTCCCCCGATCCCCTTTCCGAAGCCATGATGGCTCGCGCCCGCGCCTGCGGCTTCGGCCTCTACAAGCACAAGGGCATCGCCCGCGACGACAAGCCCGCCCGCCACGCTCACGATCGCGAAAATTTCCGCCTTTTTGGCGCCCCCGCCTACGCCATATTCACCCTGCCGCGCGAATCCGAGAAGGGCACCTTCATGGACGGCGGCATGTTCGTGGGCAGCCTGCTTTTATCGCTGCGCGCGGTCGGCTACGAATCCACTCCCATGTTCTCGGTCGCCACCAAACCAGCCGTGATCCGCCAGGTGCTCGGAATCCCTGAAGATCGCCTAGTAGTGCTGGGGCTCGCCTTTGGCAAGGAAGATCCTGCTGCCCACGTTAACGCCTTCCGCACCGAGAGGGAGCCCCTGGAGTCCTTCGTGAACTGGCATGCCTGAGAGTCCCTTTCTCGCCGTCCTTTCCGGCAGGAAGCCTTCGCGCGTCCCGGTCTGGATCATGCGCCAAGCCGGGCGCTATCTGCCCCAGTACCGGGCCTTGCGAGCGGACTTTCCCCGCTTCACCGACTTCCTGGCCGCTCCCGAAGCCGCCGCTGAAGCCACGATGCAGCCCGTGGATGCCCTGGACGTGGATGCCGCCATCCTCTTTTCTGACATCCTCGTGGTGCTGCCGCCACTCGGGCTTACGCTTGAGTACCGCGAGGGCGAAGGACCGCGCCTTGGCAACTTGCTGGACTCTGAAGACAGAATCCGTCAGATACCCCGCTTCGACCCGAGCCGCGACGTGCCCTTTGTGCTGGAGGCCATTCACCTGGCCCGCAAGGCCCTGGCTGGACGGGTACCGCTCATCGGCTTTGCCGCCGCCCCTTGGACACTTTCCTGCTACGCCGTAGACGGCCGCGGAGGCAAGGACTTCCTGCGCACCCGAAGCCTCTTGCATCGCGAACCGGCCCTCTTTGACTTGCTGCTAGAGCGGCTTTCCGACCTCACCATCGAATACCTCTGCGCCCAAGCCGAAGCGGGTGCCGAAGTCCTGCAGCTCTTCGAGTCCTGGGCCCTGCTCTTTGATCCCGACACCTACGCGCACAGGATCCTGCCGCACACGGCACGTGTGATCTCCGAGGTCAAGGCCCGCGCCAAAGTCCCGGTGATCCTCTACGGCAACGGCGCCTCACTTTTGACAGCTCCCTTCGCCTCCACCCAGGCCGATGCCTTGGGCATCGACTGGCGCATCCCAATGCACCAAGCCCGGCAACGGCTGGGAGACCGCCCCTTGCAAGGAAATCTCGATCCGGCGGCACTGCTTGGAACTCCAGAAAGCATCGCCCTCGCCGTCGCGAAGATCGCCCGCGAAAACGCTGGCGGGCCGTGGATCGGCAATCTCGGCCACGGGATCTCTCCAAATGTCCCGGTGGCTAATGCCCAGGCATTCGTGAATGCCGTGCATGCCCAGCCGCTGTGAGCCGCGATAGAAAGCATTTTTTTGTCAAAGCCTTCGAAAAGGCCTTGAACGAGTGGCCCTTAGGGACTCGAAGCGCTACACTATTCGTTGGAGCCTTCGCCTTTCGAAGGGCCTCCAAGCTACCTTCAACCAGGGACTTACCATGAAAGTTCAGTTCACCGGTCGCCACTTCGAAGCATCTGAGAATCTCCAGGGAAATATCGAGGAGAGTCTGAACGCCTTGGTCAAATTCAACGACCAAATTCAGGATGCCAAGGTCGTACTGGACATGGCTCCCAATGGACTTCGACAGGCCAGCGTCCAGGTGTCCGTCGCCAACCACGGCGTGGTGGCTGCTTCTGCAGAAGCTGAGACGATGCGCAAGGCTGTGGACATCATGCTTGACAAGCTGGAACGCCTCCTGAAGAAGGACAACGAAAAGTCCAAGGAGCACCGAGCCCCCGCCGTGGATCAGGTGGTGATTCCCTGACCACTCCGTTTCAGACGACGCTGCTCGACCAAAGCGACATCCAGCATCGTGAATTCCTGGATGTCGAGACGCTGCACAAGCGTTGGGGGGAGGCACTGCAGCTCGAGTTCCTGACCCCCTTCTTCGATCAGCACATTAGCGAGGCCGACCTTCACCGGCCAGGCCTCGCTCTTACGGGCTTTCGCGAGGTTTTCTCCCACCAACGGGTCCAACTGGTCGGGAATACCGAATACTTCTACCTCGAAAGCCTATCTCCCGAAGAACGCTCCCAAGCCATGCACCGCCTGGACAGCGTCTCTTCGCCGCTTTGGATTTTCACCCACAGCCATCGCCCCCATCCAGAAATTCTGGAATGCGCGCTTACCCAAAAGGCTTGCGTGGCCTGGACCCCGCTTCCCACCCTGGAACTTGCCCAGTCGTTGACGGAAATCCTCCAGGAATACTTTGCGGAATACGCCACCGTACACGGGAGCTTGGTGGATGTCTATGGCATCGGCCTTCTCTACACCGGTCGCAGCGGCGTCGGCAAAAGTGAGTGCGTACTGGATCTGGTGGAACGCGGTCATCGCCTAGTCGCCGACGACGTGGTCTACCTCACGCGCCGCGGCAACGACGTCATCGGCACCGGAAACCAGCTTCTCGGCCAGCACATGGAAATTCGCGGCGTCGGCATCATCGACGTGGCGAGTCTCTTCGGCATCCGCGCCATACGCCACTCCAAGCGTATCGAAATGATCGTCGATCTTCGGCTCTGGAAGGAAGGCGAAAGCTACGAGCGCACGGGTTTGAATTCCTACTCTTGCAATCTCATGGGCGTGGACGTGCCCCGGACCATCATTCCGGTGAGTCCCGGCAAGAACATCACGGTAATCTCAGAAGTCGTGGCAATGAATACGTTGCTCAAGATGCATGGCAAGGATACGGCCAAGGACTTCAATGAGCGCCTCATTGCCCTCATGAACGAGCGACGCGAAGAACGCCAGCAGCGAATTGCCAGGTGGGAGTGACATGGAGCGCAAAAACTACCAGAACTTGATCGTCGGAGCCGTCGTCCTAGTGGCTCTCTTCCTGCTCGTCTTTGGAATGGCCTTCCTCAACGAGTTCAGTCCCGGTCAGAAACTCGACACATACTACTTCATCGCCGACCAGGTCGGCCTCTTGACCCGAGACGATCCCGTCAAGTTCAACGGAGTCAAGCAGGGCAAGGTCGTGAAGATCGAACTTCTGGAAGACTCACGGGTCCGCATCACGGCCCAGGTGAAGGTCGGCTTCCCGATCCGCGAAGGCAGCCGCGTCGAAATCCAGAACATCGGCCTGATGGGCGAGCGCATGATCAACATTGCGGTCAATCCCCAAGGCAAGCCTCTCCCTCCAGGCACCACGCTGCACGCCGGCTACGACTACGGCATTGCCGAAACCATGGGCGCCGCCGGCAAGCTGGTAGAGCAAGCCAAGGGCATGGTGGATCAGTTGCAAGGCGTCGTAGACAGCACCGTCGGGCGTCCGCAGTTCACCCACGACGTGAACGGCATCATCCACCGCGTGGACGATATCTCTTCGCGCCTAGACAAGATGGTGAAGGATGTGGATCCCAAGGTCCGCACCACCGTGAATGACCTGCAGGCCACCGGATCGTCCGCCCGCAAGATCGTAGACAAAGCCGGCCCGACAGTGGACCGTCTCACGGGCAAGGCCGATCGGGTCGCCGACGAGACCCAGGAGCTGGTCGGCGATCTCCGCAAGATCTCGTCCGACCTCAAGGTCATCTCGGAAAAGACAAAAAATGGCCAGAGCACTCTTGGCAAACTCGCCAACGACGATGCTCTCTACAAAGACTTGAATTCTACGATGCGCAGCGCGGATAGCCTCATCCAGCGCATCCACAAAAAGGGATTGGACGTGAACGTGGACCTCTTCTGATGGATACCCCAGCGACCACACGTCTGCTTTGGGCCGTCCACAACCACCAGCCGGTGGGAAATTTCGACTTCGTCTTCGAGAACGCCTACCGCAACGCCTACCTCCCTTTTGTCGAGGTCCTGGAACGCCATCCCAGCATTGGGGTGGATTTTCACTTTTCTGGCCCTCTCTTCGACTGGCTTGACCACCAGCACCCGGACTATCTGGATCGCATCGCCAGCTTGATAAAGAACAAGCAGGCGGGAATCCTGGCTGGTGCCTACTACGAACCGATCCTCCCTCCTTTGCCTCATGCCGACCAAGTCGGCCAGATTCAAGCGCTGGTCGCCCGTCTCAAGAAGCGCTTTGGTGTCACGCCGCGAGGCATGTGGCTTGCCGAGCGAGTTTGGGAGCCAGGACTTCCGGCCGCCTTGGCCGAAGCTGGCATCGAGTTCACGCTCTTAGATGGCACACACTTCAAGCAGATCGGTTTTGGTGAAGAGGCCATGTTCGGGCGTTGGACCACCGAGTCCGAAGGCCGCTCCGTATCGGTCTTTCCCATCCACGACGGCATGCGCGACCTCGTTCCCTTCGCTTCGGTGGAAGACGCCATCGCAGCCTTGCGGCGCTTTGCCATTCCTGGCGGCCGCGACGTGGTCTTTGGGGACGATGGCGAGAAGTTCGGTGACTGGCCCGGCACCCATGACCTCTGCTACGACCAAGCTTGGCTAGAGCGCTTCTTCACGGAAGTGGAGCGCGACCCGACACTTTCTGTCCGTCCCGTCAGCGAAGCTTATGCGGACACCCATTCTCAGGGCCTCGTGTACCTGCCTGCGGCGTCCTACTTCGAAATGATGGAATGGGCCGAGACGGCTCCGCGTCAAACGGCACTACGCAAGGCTCGCCAGGCGTTGCAGGAAAGTGGCCAATGGGAATCTATCCGTCCCTTTGTGCGCGGCGTCTCTTGGCGGAACTTCCTGATCCGC
>Ga0302216_1000654_pt1:10000-11379 | contig 11379 bp, 10 predicted proteins | sample II_Fen_N3_2_FD_194575 | JGI IMG/M metagenome (GOLD analysis project Ga0302216, IMG submission 194575) | Peat permafrost microbial communities from Stordalen Mire near Abisko, Sweden - II_Fen_N3_2 | ecosystem: Environmental > Terrestrial > Soil > Wetlands > Permafrost | place: Sweden...
CTCTTTACTTCTTCTTCGCCAATACGGCGATACCAGTGATGTCAAAGATGAGAGCCAAGCTCTCGTTCTCCGCAGTGCTTGTCGGTCGTTGCGACCGGCTCACCGCGAAGGGATCATAAATGTGCGCCAGATTGATCGAGATGTCAAGGTCAAAGAGGAAAAAAATCCAACTTTGTCCTCAAAAATCTCAGCGCTCCTGTTCGACGAACTCGCGAGTGCCGTCGCGATAGAGACGCGGCAACCGCCGCCCCAAGGCACAGACCAGTTCATAGGAGATGGTCCCCTGGCGGGCCGCCACGGCATCTACCGTAAGCTCTGGGATCCGCTCGTCGATGACGCGCACGGCATCCCCCACTTCCACACCTGGCACGTCAGTGACATCGGCCATGCAGAGGTCCATGCAGATGCGCCCGACTTGAGACACCAGACGACCTCCGACCGAGAAGAGAGCCCCCTTCTGCTGCCGCGAGAAGCCGTCTCCGTAGCCGATGGGGATGGTGGCGATCAGAGAGCGCCGTGGCGCCGTCCAGATGCCACCATACGACACTTCTTCGCCGGCCTCTATCCACTGCAAATGCCGAACCGCAGCCATTAGGCGCAGAGCCGGAGACAACGGCAGGTCGGTCATCATATCAGGAGCGGGGTTGTAGCCGTAGCTACAAATGCCCGGACGCACCATCTGCAGATGCGAGGCGGGCTGCAAGAAGGTGCCCGCCGAATTGCAGGCGTGCGCGATCTCAGGACGCACTCCCAGCTCTTCCAGGCGCGTAAGCACATCGTGGAAGCGACGCGCCTGCTCTGCGGTACTGGCAACCGGCTCGTCAGCGCGGGCAAAATGCGTGAAGATGCCTTCCCAGTGGATGCCGCGCAGCTCCAGGGCCTCAACAAGCTCTGCCCGCTGCCGTTCCCAGTGAAAGCCGATGCGCGACATGCCGGTATCGACCTTGATGTGAGCCGTCAGAGGCTTGTTGCGACGCTCACATTCCTTGGAAAGTGCCTTGGCCGCCGAGAGCGAAGCTACCGTCGGGATCAGAGCATGATCGAAGTAGGTGCCGGCATCGGCGGGATAGAAGGGCTCTAGCACTTGGATCGGGCCACTCACCCCGCGATCGCGCAGGGATACGGCTTCGCCCGGCCGCGCCACACCGAGGCGATCGGCGCCATGTTCTAGCACGTAGCTACCAACGGCATGGCTGCCATGGCCATAGGCATCAGCCTTGACCGGCACCAGGATGCGCGTAGTGGCGGGAATTCGGGAGCGGACCAGTTCGAGGTTCCGCTTGATGGCGTCGAGATCAATCTCGAGCCGTGGTGCATGGGAAGGGATCATGATGCCTTGTCCTCTTCCTCGTCGTCTCCGGCGGGGACTTTGGCCGGCG
>Ga0302216_1000655_pt1 | contig 11357 bp, 6 predicted proteins | sample II_Fen_N3_2_FD_194575 | JGI IMG/M metagenome (GOLD analysis project Ga0302216, IMG submission 194575) | Peat permafrost microbial communities from Stordalen Mire near Abisko, Sweden - II_Fen_N3_2 | ecosystem: Environmental > Terrestrial > Soil > Wetlands > Permafrost | place: Sweden: Abisko...
AGCAGGCGCAAATGCACCGGCTCGCCGACGACGAGGCCGAATTCCTGCGCCAGCAAATCGGTTTCAATGCCTTCTTCCATGCCGAAGGGCGCGATGCACAGCGCCTGAATCGGCGGCTCAAAGCCGGGAATGGCGGGCATGGACGACTCAATCGCCACGTAATACGCCTGCGCCGTGCCGCCGCGAATCCGCACGCCCTGGCCGCGCCGCACGTAGCCGTAATAGGCCGCGCCGCGTGCGACGGCTAAATCCATATCGGCTCCTGACAAGGCGCGTGCCGGTTCGGCCTGTTCGGCGGCCAGCCAGCCGTTGAGCGTGGCCAGCGTGCGCCCGCTCAACAGGTCGGATTTAAAAACGCCGCCGTTGAACAGCACCGCCGTCGGGTGCAAAAAGCTGGCGCTGGCGTTGACCGCGCCGCTAAAGCCTTCCAGCTCCGCCGTCGCGCCCGCCTGGCGCCCCAGCAGCGCGGCCAGGTGGCGCGTCACGCCCGCGTCCTGCGCGTAGGGCAGGCCCAACTGCGTCAGACCGGCGCGGGGGCGGCTGACCGGGCGCGCGGCGGCGTCCACCTGCGGGAAAAAGCCTTCGAGCAGCGTGGCATTCACCTCGGCCTGCGTCAGCTCGGTGCGAATCGAGCCGCCAATCAGCTTGGAGCCGCGACTGGGCACGACGATGGCTTGCGATGCAACGCTGGCGTCGCTCAATAACTTTTCCTTGGCGCTGCGGCAGGCGTGGGTGAGGGCGCGCATTTGCCACGGGTCGAGCTGCTTGCCGGTGGCGGCGAGTTTGCGCGCCACGATGTGGGCCAGCGTCAAATCCATGTTGTCGCCGCCGAGCAGAATGTGGTCGCCGACAGCAACGCGGTGCAGTTCCAGATTGCCCTCGCGCTCCAGCACGGCGATCAAGGAGAAGTCGCTGGTGCCGCCGCCCACGTCGATGACGAGGATGATTTCGCCCGGCTTGACGCTTTTGCGCCATTGCCCGCTGCTCGCCTGAATCCAGCTATAGAGCGCGGCCTGCGGCTCTTCGAGCAGCGTCATGCCGCTGTAACCGGCGGCTCTGGCGGCTTCTGCCGTCAGCTCGCGGGCGGCGGGGTCGAAGGAGGCGGGGATGGTGATGGTCACGTCCTGCTGGTCAAACGGCGCGTCGGGGTGGGCCGCATCCCAGGCTTGGCGCAGGTGCTGGAGGTAGCGCGTCGAGGCTTGCAGCGGCGAGACGCGGGCCACTTCGGGCGGCGCGTCGGCGGGCAGGATGGCGGCGCGCCTGTCCACGCCGGGGTGGCAGAGCCAGCTTTTGGCGCTGGAGACGAGGCGGATCGGCGTCAGCGCGCCGCGTGTGCGGGCGAATTCGCCGACGGCGAAATCCTGCGTTGCGTTCCAAGGCAGGGCCAAGTCGCCTGCGGCCAATTCGTCAGAGTGCGGCAGGTAAAGGAAGGATGGCAGCAGCGGCAGATTTTCAGTCGCGCCGGGTGCGGAGAGTTGCGGAATGTCGAGTACGCCGTGGACGGTTTTTTCGCCCTCGCTGGCGGCGATGTCCACCCAGGCCAGCGCGCAATGCGTGGTGCCGAGGTCGATGCCGATGGAGAACTTTGGCCCGGTTACGGCGCTTGCGGTGTTCGCGGCGGGGGCTGCGCTTTCAGCGGCAACGGGGCTGGCGGCGTGGGTTGTAGCGGCGGTCACAGTTCAATCTCCGCTTGGGCCAGCACGGTGGCGTCGTGGCTGTCGGCCAGTTTTGGCAGGCGCGTCTCGGTGGCGCGCCAGCCCCGGTGGCTGAGCACGCCCTTGAACGGCGCCTGGCCCACCACGTTGCCGGTGAGCTGGATGGCGCGGGCGTCAAAGCCTTCGTTCAGCGTGATGCGGCTGCCTTCGGCTTCGGCGCGCACCGGGGCGAGGGTGAAATGCTCGCGCAGCACCTTGGCGCAGCCTTGCTGCACCAGACGCGCTGGGCCGCCGATGTCGGCGTCCGAATAGGCGCTCAGGTCTTCCTGGGTGAAGTCGATCAGCCGCGCTTCGCGCTGCAGCAGGGCCAGCAGTTGCAGGGCGGCGTCGGCGCTGGCTTCTTGGGGGGCGACGGGCGCGGGCGCGACGGCGGGCGTTGGCGTCGGTGCAGGTGCTGGCATCGGCGCAGCGGGCACGGGCACGGGCACGGGTGGCAGGCTCAGCGCCTGCACGCGGGCGGCGTAAGTGGCGTCGGACAGGCTGCCGAAAAATGCGCCAAAGGCGATGGGAATGCGCTTGAAAAATGAAAGCTCAGCGTCTGAGGTCGATTGAGTCATCAATGGCTCCTGGTCGTCGGCACGGGGCCGGACATGAAAAGGGTAAAAGGTGTTCACACAAGGGGCTGGTGGGATCAAGCTGCCGGGCCGAGCGCCTGCTGCCTTTCAGGCTAAGGGGAAAGTCGCCAGCCATGTGCTGAAAAGCGTTTCCCAATGTGTGCGTGCTCTTGCAGGCGCCTATTGTGCCTAGAAAACTGTGACGATCAGGCTGTAGCTCTTTCGCAAAAAAATCCCCTGACGCAGACAGCCTCAGGGGATTTTGGGGTCAGCGCGAACCCGCAGCGTTGTGCAGGTCCGCCCGGCTTTGGCGATTAGCCGCGCACTGCGTCCAGCGCGGCGTTGAAGGTGGCGCTAGGGCGCATCACGGCGGTGACTTTTTCCGTGTCGGCCAGGTAGTAGCCGCCGATGTCGGCTGGCTGGCCCTGAACGGCCTTGAACTCGGCGACGATTTGCGGCTCTTGCTCCGTCAGCGCCTTGGCCAGCGGTGCGAAATGGGCTTGCAGTTCGAGGTCTTCAGTCTGCGCGGCCAGTGCCTGCGCCCAGTACATGGCCAGGTAGAAATGGCTGCCCCGGTTGTCCAACTCGCCGGTGCGCGTCGATGGGCCTTTGCCGTTGTCGAGCAGCTTGCCGGTGGCGTCGTCCAGCGTTTTGGACAGCAGCGTGGCCTTGGTGTTGCCGGTCTTGAGGCCGATATCTTCCAGCGACACGGCCAGCGCCAGGAACTCGCCCAGCGAATCCCAGCGCAGGTGGTTTTCTTCGACCAGCTGCTTGACGTGCTTGGGCGCCGAGCCGCCCGCGCCGGTTTCAAACATGCCGCCGCCGGCCATCAAAGGCACGATGGACAGCATCTTGGCGCTGGTGCCCAGTTCCATGATCGGGAACAGGTCAGTCAGGTAGTCGCGCAGGATGTTGCCGGTCACGCTGATGGTGTCTAGGCCGCGAATCACGCGCTCCAGCGTGTAGCGCATGGCGCGCACTTGCGACATATGCTGGATGTCCAGACCGGTGGTGTCGTGGTCTTTCAGGTACAGCTCGACCTTTTTGATCAACTCGTTTTCGTGCGGGCGGTACGGGTCCAGCCAGAAAATGGCGGGCATGCCGGAGTTGCGGGCGCGGTTCACGGCCAGCTTGACCCAGTCGCGGATCGGGGCGTCCTTGCACTGGCAGGCGCGCCAGATGTCGCCCGCTTCGACGTTTTGCGACAGCAGCACTTCGCCTGTGGCCAGGTCGGTGATGTTGGCGACGCCGTCTTCCGGCACTTCAAAGGTCTTGTCGTGCGAGCCGTATTCTTCAGCTTGCTGGGCCATCAGGCCGACGTTGGGCACGGTGCCCATCGTCACCGGGTCAAAATTGCCGTTGGTCTTGCAGAAGTTGATCATCTCCTGGTAGATGCGGGCAAAGGTCGATTCGGGCATGACTGCCTTGGTGTCCTTGGGCTTGCCGTCCGAGCCCCACATCTTGCCGCCAATGCGGATCATCGCAGGCATGGACGCATCAACGATCACATCGCTGGGCGAGTGGAAGTTGGTGATGCCCTTGGCCGAATCGACCATCGCCAGCTCGGGGCGGTGTTCGTGGCAGGCGTGCAGGTCGCGCTCGATTTCTTCGCGCTTGGACTCGGGCAGCTTGGCGATCTTGTCGTACAGGTTGGACATGCCGTTGTTGACATTGACGCCCAGTTCTTCAAACAGTGCGGCGTGCTTGGCGAAGGCTTCCTTGTAGTAAATCTTCACGCAGTGACCGAACACGATGGGGTGCGAGACCTTCATCATCGTGGCCTTGACGTGCAGCGAGAACATCACGCCGGTTTGGCGCGCGTCTTCGAGCTGGGTTTCGTAGAACTCGCACAGCGCTTTTTTGCTCATGAACATCGAGTCGATGATCTCGCCGTCCAGCAGGGCCAGCTTGGGCTTGAGCACGATGGCCTTGCCGCTCTTGGTGATCAGTTCCATCTTCACGTCGCGCGCTTTGTCCAGCGTCAGCGACTTTTCGCCGTGGTAGAAGTCGCCGTGCGTCATGTGCGCGACGTGGGTGCGCGACGCCATGCTCCATTTGCCCATCGAGTGCGGGTGCTTTTGCACATTGCGCTTGACGGCCAGCGGGGCGCGGCGATCCGAGTTGCCCTCGCGCAGCACCGGGTTCACCGAGCTGCCCAGGCACTTGGAGTAGCGCGTCTTGATGGCTTTTTCTTCGTCGGTCTTGGGGCTTTCCGGGAAGTCGGGGATGGCGTAGCCGCGCCCCTGCAGCTCTTTGATGGCCGCCGTCAGTTGCGGCAGCGAGGCGCTGATGTTAGGCAGCTTGATGATGTTGGTGTCGGCCAGCAGCGTCAGGCGACCGAGTTCGGCCAGGTTGTCAGGCACTTTTTGGGCGTCGGTCAGGTAGTCGTTGAATTCGGCCAGCACGCGTGCGGCGACGGAAATGTCGCTCTTGACGATGTCAATGCCGGCGGGGGCCGTGAAGGCCTCCACCACGGGAAGCAGGGAGCAAGTGGCCAGCAGTGGCGCCTCGTCCGTGAGTGTGTAGATAATTTTTGATTTTCCGACAGTCATTGTGATCCTCTTGTTGTGGATGGTTGAGCTGGCCTGGCAATCCTGGGGGGCGTCCCTGTCATCAGCATGAAGGTGCGCTGAGGCCGTCAAACTCCGTGAAAGCGGGATCACCGCCCGGAAAACTCAAACGTCCCGAATAAATGCCAAATCTTCCCAAGTCGAGAAGTTTACTCGTGCGGGCGGGGTGTTTTGCTTGGGGTTTACGGTGCATCTGACGGTAGTGGGCAACCCGCATAATCGAGACAGACTCTCAAAAAACCAACTGTCGTGTCAGCCTTACTTACTTCTTACCAATCCCAATACGTTGGGTGGCTCACATGCCGTCTTCAAGAGCTTTTGACATGATCAAAAAAGTCACTGACTCCAACCAGCTCTCCCGGCTGGTGTTGAAGGGCTACAAGTCGATTGCCGAGTGCGATATGGAGCTTGGCGCGCTGAATGTGCTGATTGGTGCCAACGGCGCAGGCAAGAGTAATTTCATCGGGTTTTTCCGGCTGATCAACCGGATTCTTGATCAGCAACTGCAGGCCGCCATCGGCGATGCCGGGGGGCCGGATGCTGTGCTGCACTTCGGGCGCAAGAAAACCGAAAAACTGTGCGCTGATCTGTACTTCGGGAACAACGGCTATAAATTTAGGCTGAAACCCACGCAGGACAACCGGATGATGTTTTCTTGGGAAACGCTCTGGTGGAATGTGAGCGGCGACTGGCGCCCAGCGTCAGGGCATTTCGAGTCGTATGCCGAAGCGCAAAAGGGAAAAACCCTGATTTATCAGCACGTTATCCCGTCCATGCGCAGTTGGCGTGTCTATCACTTCCACGACACCGGCTCTAGCGCACGGGTCAAGCAACTCCACAGCATCAACGACAATGAATACCTGCGCGACGATGCGCGCAATCTGGCTGCCTTCCTCTACCGCCTCAGCAAGCACCACGAGCCGCATTACAGGCGAATCGTTAAATCCGTCCAACTGGTGGCGCCGTTCTTTGGCGGGTTTCATTTGCGCCCGTCGGTGGACAACCCGGAAAAAATCCAGCTCGAATGGACTGAGGCCGTTCAGGATGAACCCTTCACCGCCAGTGCGCTGTCCGATGGCACTTTGCGCTTTATTTGCCTGGCCACGGTCCTGCTGCAGCCCGAAGCCTTCATGCCCGCCACCATTTTGATTGACGAGCCGGAGCTGGGCCTGCACCCGTTTGCCATCAAGGTGCTGGGCGGGATGATGAAGTCAACGGCGCAAAAGCATCAGATCATCGTTTCCACCCAGTCCGTCGAGCTGGTCAACGAGTTCGACATCGACAACCTGATCGTCGTGGATAAGAGGGGCGGCGCATCCACCTTCAGTCGCCCCAACGCCGAGGCGCTCAGCGAGTGGCTGAACGACTACAGCCTGGGCGAGATGTGGAAGAAAAACCTGCTGGGCGGAAGGCCGACGCGATGAGCCGCATTTACCTGCTGGTGGAGGGCCAGACCGAAGAAGCCTTTGTGGACGAACTGCTGGTGCCGCACTACGCCCGCGTTGGTTTGTATCTGACGCCCATCATTGTCAGCACCAGTCCGGGCTACAAAGGCGGCGTCGTCAGTTACGCCAAGATCAGGCCGCAAATCGAACGGCTGTGCCGTCAGGATGCCGGGGCGCATGTCAGCACGCTGTTTGACCTGTATGCGTTGCCGGGCGACTTTCCCGGCAAGTCGGATGCGGCCTACCCGCGCCAAGGCTCGGGGCAGCAAAAGGCTTTGCACTTGGAAAGCCAGCTCGCCAGCGACATCAACGAGGCCAATTTCATTCCGAACCTGCTGGTGCATGAGTTTGAGGCGCTATTGTTCGTGCAGCCCGAGAAATTTGCCGAGTGGACGGATGATGCGGATGTGGTCAGCCGCCTGAGTGCTGCCGCGCAGAAACACGCCACGCCCGAAGACATCAACGACAGCCCGCAGACGGCCCCGTCCAAGCGCGTGCTGGCGGCGATGCCGGGGTATCAGAAAACCTTTCACGGCCCGCTGATCGCCTGCGAAATCGGGCTGGACGCTATGCGACGCGCCTGCCCGCATTTCGATGCCTGGCTGCAAAAGCTTGAATCGTTGAGTTTTTAGAAACCATATCCTATTATCAATGCTCGAATCAGTGAATTTATTAAAAACTAAAAGTATAAAATATTTAAAATATATAAATTTATGAGCGTATCCATGTATTTCTATAAACACAAATAAATTCTTGAGCACGCAGGAGTACGATTTCAATGAGTAAAAACCTGATGGGAGTAAATTAATGAGGCTAGATGAAATAAAACTGACGAATTTTCGTGGTTATGCCACTGAAACTTCAATTCCAATTGATTGTTTGACAGTCTTGGTCGGTCGCAATGATGCGGGCAAGTCAACAATCTTAGAAGCTCTTGATATTTTTTTTAATGACGAGGCGATAGAGCGAGAAGACTGTTGTGTTCGCACTGATTCTACTGAAATTAGAATCGCTTGTGTGTTTAGTGATTTGCCCGACTCGTTAATCATTGATGAGCAATACCCAACTACGCTAGGTGCCGAATATCTGTTGCGAACAGACGGTAAGCTTGAGATCATAAAGGTTTACGATTGTGGTGCCGCAAAAGGGAAATTTATCGGCGCATATGCGAAAGCATTGCACCCGTCAGCAGTAGAAGTGGATGAACTTTTATCACTCAAATTGACAGAGCTAAAAACTAAAGCGAGGCAGCTAAACATTAATTTATCAGAGGTTAACCAAGCGGCTAAAGCGCCAATTCGGCAAGCCATTTGGGAGTCATCGCAAAATTTGCAGCAAACTGAGCGCGAGATAAGTCTAAAAAAGGAGTCTGCCAAAGATGCGTTTGACAAAATACAGCAATACATGCCTTTATACGCTCTTTTTAAATCTGACAGAGCCAGTACAGACCAAGATGCTGAAGCCCAAGACCCTCTCAAGGCTGCAATTAAGGAGGCCATTCGTCGTCGTGAAAGTGAACTCAATGGAGTGATCGCTGATATCCAGGCGGAACTGGCCACCGTCGCAGCACGTACAGTTGAGAAAATACGTGAGATGAGTCCTGAACTGGCAAATGAGTTGAATCCAACGGTTAAAAATAAACAGTGGGACTCTTTATTTAGTGTCACTCTCACGGGTGATGATCAAATTCCCATTAATAAGCGTGGTAGCGGGACACGGCGTTTGGTTCTGTTGAATTTCTTTCGAGCGAAAGCGGAGGAATCTGTTCATGGTCGTGCTAACGGGGTGATCTATGCAGTCGAAGAGCCTGAAACTAGCCAGCATCCCAATCACCAATTGATGCTCTTGGATGCTTTTGAACAGTTGGTTGCACAAGGAGCTTGTCAAGTAATCCTAACCACCCACACGCCAACGCTTGCGCGTCGCGTTCACCAGAATAGTCTCAGACTAATCACGAAACAGAATGGCGTTCCTGTTGTAGAACTCGGCTCGTCAGACGAAACGCTGCCTAAGGTTATTCACACACTCGGCGTATTACCTGACCACGATGTCAAGGTCTTCCTTGGAGTTGAGGGTAAGCACGATATTAACTTTTTAAAGAAGCTATCTTCAATACTTTCAGAGGTGGAACAAGATATTCCAAATTTGGAAATCAGTGAAGCAACTGGAAAATTGGTTTTCGTTCCTCTTGGTGGTAGTAGCCTCGAACTCTGGGTCAATAGATTGAAAGGTCTCAATCGCCCCGAGTTTTATTTGACAGATCGGGACAACCAGCCACCGCAGCAAGCAAAATATCAACAATATGTGACTGAGTGGAGTGCGCGAGGATGCACTGCTTGGATCACCGAAAAACTTGAGCTGGAGAACTATCTTCACCCAAGCGCGATTAAAGCTGTAGTTCCGACCTATACTGGAGCCGGTATAAATTTTGAAGATGTTCCTTTCCTGTTTGCGGAGGCTGTTTATACAGCAGCGGGAAACCAAATAACGTGGGCGACGCTTTCTCATGAGAAGAAAAAGGAAAAATCTTCCTCCGGGAAGAAAAGATTGAACTCGGAGTGCGTTGCTCGTATGACTCCAGCACTCCTAACGGAAGTTGACCCTGATGATGAAGTTCGGGGGTGGTTGCGAAATTTGGGAAATGCACTGAATGCATAGATTGGATGAGTGTTTAATTTTTTCATCCCGCACGATCAAATCACGGAAGACAAACGGCTGCTGGATTTTTTCTCCTTTGAAAAGATAAATCCAGAACGAAAAACGGCACCCGCAGGCGCCGCTCATCAAATCGCTAAAACCCGGCTATTCAAACCGCGCCAGCCTTGACCTTCAGGCGCCACGCATGCAGCAGCGGCTCGGTATAACCGCTGGGCTGGGCCAAGCCCTTGAACACCAGATCGCAAGCCGCCTTGTAAGCCGCTGACGTGTCAAAGTTGCCCGCCATCGGCTTGTACAGCGCATCGCCCGCATTCTGGCCATCGACCACGGCGGCCATGCGTTCAAACGTTTCCTTGACCTGCGCTTCGGTCACCACGCCGTGGTGCAGCCAGTTGGCCATGTGCTGGCTGGAAATGCGCAGCGTGGCGCGGTCTTCCATCAGGGCGATGTTGTGGATGTCGGGCACTTTCGAGCAGCCCACGCCTTGATCGACCCAGCGCACCACGTAGCCCAGAATGCCCTGCGCGTTGTTGTCCAGCTCTTCTTGCTTTTCAGCGTCTGACCAGTTCGGCGCGTCCGTCACCGGGATTTGCAGCAGGCCGTTCAGGATGTTGTCGCGCTCGGCGTTGGCGTCGATTTTTTCCAGTTCCTTTTGCACGTCGGACACCAAAACCTGGTGGTAATGCAGCGCGTGCAGCGTCGCGGCGGTCGGGCTGGGCACCCAGGCGGTGTTGGCACCGGCTTTCGGATGGGCGATTTTTTGCGCCAGCATCGCGGCCATCAGGTCGGGCATGGCCCACATGCCTTTGCCGATCTGCGCCTTGCCGCGCAGGCCGCAGGACAGGCCCACCAGCACGTTGTTCTTTTCATACGATTGAATCCAGGCGCTGGTTTTCATGTCGCCCTTGCGGATCATGGGGCCAGCCTGCATGGCGGTGTGCATTTCGTCGCCGGTGCGATCTAAAAAACCGGTGTTGATGAAGGCCACGCGCGCGCCCGCTTCGGAAATGCAGGCTTTCAGGTTGACGCTGGTGCGGCGCTCTTCGTCCATGATGCCGAGCTTGACGGTGTTGGCAGGGAGGCCCAGCATGGCTTCGACGCGGCTGAACAGCTCGCAGGCAAAAGCGACTTCCGCCGGGCCGTGCATTTTTGGCTTGACGATATACACCGAGCCGGTGCGCGAGTTGCCCTTGCGCTGCAGGTCGTGAATGGCGATGGTGACGGTAACGACCGCGTCCAAAATGCCTTCTGGAATCTCTTTGCCGCCTTCGTACAGGATGGCCGGATTGGTCATCAGGTGGCCGACATTGCGCACAAACATCAGCGAGCGGCCATGCAGCGTGACTTGACCGCCATCCGTGCCTGCGCCGGTGTACACGCGATCAAGATTCAGGCCACGGGTGAACACCTTGCCGCCTTTGCTGACTTCTTCGGTCAGCGTGCCTTGCAGGATGCCCAGCCAGTTCGTGTAAGCCAGCACCTTGTCTTCGGCATCGACGGCGGCTACGGAGTCTTCCAGATCGAGAATCGTGGACAAGGCCGATTCCAGAATCAAATCGCTCACGCCCGCCGCGTCGCTCTGGCCGGTGGCCGTGGTGCGGTTGATCAGGATGTCGATGTGCAGGCCGTTGTGAACCAGCAGCACGGACGAGGGCGCGCTGGCCTCGCCCTGAAAGCCGACGAACTGGGCGGCGGTTGCCAAGCCAGTCGTGGAGCCGTCAGCCAGCGCGACGGCAAGCTGGCCGCCGACAACGCTGTAGCCAGTCGAATCTTTGTGCGAGCCGGTGGCCAGCGGTGCGGACTGGTCGAGCAGGTCACGCGCAAAGGCGATGACTTTGGTGCCGCGCACGGGGTTGTAGCCCTTGCCTTTTTCAGCGCCGTCGGTTTCGGGGATGGCGTCGGTGCCGTACAGCGCGTCGTACAGCGAACCCCAGCGGGCGTTGGCAGCGTTCAGGGCGTAGCGCGCATTCAAAATCGGCACGACGAGCTGCGGGCCAGCCTGCACGGCGAGTTCGGCATCGACGTTGGCGGTGGTGACAGTCACGTCGGCGGGTTGCGGCACGAGGTAGCCGGTTTGCTCCAAAAAGGCGCGGTAGGCGGGCATGTCGGCAATCGGGCCGGGGTTGGCGGTGTGCCACGCGTCCATTTCCAGTTGCAGGCGGTCGCGCTCGGCGAGCAGGGCGATGTTTTTCGGGGCCAGATCAGCGACGATGGCGTCAAAGCCAGTCCAGAAAGCGCTGCTTTCCACGCCGGTGCCGGGCAGCACCTTGGTTTCGATGAAGTTAAACAGCTCGGTCGCCACTTGCAGGCGGTGGGCGGTGGTGCGTTCGGTCATGGGATTAAATCCTTTTTAAAAAATGATGAGAGGAGGAATGAAACGGTAAAAAGACAGGCTAATGAGTGACGATGCGGGAC
>Ga0302216_1000680_pt1 | contig 11190 bp, 7 predicted proteins | sample II_Fen_N3_2_FD_194575 | JGI IMG/M metagenome (GOLD analysis project Ga0302216, IMG submission 194575) | Peat permafrost microbial communities from Stordalen Mire near Abisko, Sweden - II_Fen_N3_2 | ecosystem: Environmental > Terrestrial > Soil > Wetlands > Permafrost | place: Sweden: Abisko...
AGCCCCCTGCAAGGGCAAGTACTTTTGAGCAGCCGAATTTATTTCGAGCAGCTCAAAAGATACCTTGCTATGTTTTTGAGAACATAAAAATCCGCCTTCGGACGGATTACTGGTTAGCCCCTATTCATTGCGGGTGAAACATTCTTGATCCGCTTTGTCGCTTGGGGACAAAAGTAAAGTCTTTATACATTGATTTATAAGTGGTGAAAGTGCCACAAACTTCCATTCAAACGCCACAAGCTTCCACCTTCCCGAAAAATGATACAAGCGATAATTTTTACTTGTTTATTTGCCGATAAATTGATTGAAATGACAATTTGTATGACAGTTGAGAAATATAGAAGTCAACAGATATATCAGATATATTTCTTGATTAATCAACCAATTTGTCGATAGACAAGTAAACGGACGTAAAGTGATATACGAGTAAATTGGTAAACTGATAAGCCTGTTGATTTATTGATTAATTTATGAGAGTATCAGTAAATTATTATGGCAGTATGCACATAAACAGACTGATAAACTGATTTGCGTGTCAATTGATAAACAGATAAATAGGACTGTTTGCAAATTGACAAAACAAGGTGATAATCAATTGACGTATACGCGTATAAATATGTAAATGTATAAAGTGATCTATAAACTGATTGTATAATTAATTAAAATTTTAAAAAGTATGAAAGAGCCTTTATTTGTGGCTTTCTCCACCCAAAAAGGAGGAACCGGTAAGACAACCCTCACAGTGCTTGTGGCAAGTTATCTGCACTACGTGAAGGGGTACAATGTGGCAGTCCTTGATTGCGACTTTCCACAATTTAGTATCAAGGATATGCGAGAGCGTGATTTGAAAAGTATCGAGCAAAATGAACATTTCAAAGCATTGGCTTATGAGCAGTTCAAGCATTTAGGCAAAAAAGCCTATCCTATTCTGGAAAGCCGTCCCGAACAGGCGATAGAAAATTCCGAAAGATTTATTAAAGCAGGAATGCCGTTGGATTTTATTTTCTTTGATCTGCCGGGAACCGTCAATAACAGCGGCGTTATCAATACAATTGCCACGATGGATTACATCTTCTGTCCGATAGTTGCCGACCGAGTAGTTATGGAAAGTTCCCTTCGGTTTGCAGTTATCGTAAACGACCATCTTATCAGTACTGGAAAATCCAATATCAAAGGACTCCACTTGCTTTGGAATATGGTGGACGGACGGGAGAAAACCGATTTGTATCATGTTTATGAAAAAGTTGCCGGAGAACTTGGTATCCCTATTCTGAAAACATTTCTTCCTGACAGTAAACGCTTCCGTAGGGAAGTTGCTGAAGACGGCACAAAAGCAATGTTTCGCTCTACCCTTTTTCCCCCTGATAAAACACTGGCAAAAGGCAGTAACATTGACAGATTGACGGACGAACTACTAACCATTTTAAAATGATAAAGAATCATGGCGAAAAAACTTCAGGTAGATATAAATGCAGGAGAAATCATCGAATCTTTCCGTCCGGATCCACCTCCAGCATTCCTTTCCAATACCCCGGAAACGCGTGCCAATGAACCGGATGTGCCGGAACAGGTAGTCCAAGAGAAAGAGACTTCCGCTTCACAGAAAGAAAAGAAAACGCCTGCTCGTGGACAAAAAGACGTTTCGGAAAAGGAAAATGAATATTTGGAACTGTTTATTCGGGTTGCGGAAATGTCTGTCCGTTCCGGGAAACTCGTTTACGTACGAAAGGATTACCATGACCGTATCTTGCGCATTATTCGGGTCATAGGTAAAAGCGAACTGTCCTTGTCGGGGTACATTGACCATGTACTGACACAACATTTTGCTCAATATGAGGAAGAGATAAAAAAACTGTATAAAAAATATTATGAGGAGGTATACTGATATGAGACAAATAAGGAAAATGAAAATATGGAAATGGCTTTTTAATAGAAAAACCAATATGGAAAGTAAGAGAACATATTCGGCATCTTTTATGAAAGTAGCAAATTTCACCGCCCGACAAGGGAAACAAGTATGTATCCGCAAAGATCATCATGACCGCATATTGAAAATCATTCAGGTGGTCGGCAAGAATGAGGTCTCCATCGCCAGTTATATGGACAATGTGCTGGCTCACCATTTTGCTACATTTCAGGGAGAAATTACCGAATTGTATGATGAACGTAAAGAAGAATCCATATTTTAATAAGAGCCTATGGAAACTCTATTAATATGCCTGCTGCTTGTGTATAACGCCTATCTGGTATTTTACCTGTTACGCGAAAAGAAACAAGGAATCAAGCAGCAGGAAAACGAAGCAACACCTCCGGTAAAGCAAACTGAAGAACTGGAAGATATTGTCGGCAAAAGCCTTTTCAAAATGGAACTGAAAACGCCACTAGCTCCCAAACAGATGCCACAAGCTGCCACTTCGATTGAAAGTGAAGAAATTACGGATATCGATATTACTTTCGCCGACGAAACGGATCAGCCAACACCGGCACGATTACCGGATGATAAGTTGGACGAAGCATTTACTCATACTCAGATTTCAGATGTCCCATTAGCCTATGACGAAAATGAAATGGAAGATGAAGTCCCAACAACAGGCTTTGCAACCGGAGTCAGTTTTGAAGAAATCGGCGAGGCAATGATAGTAGCCAACAGTCCTGGAGCGACGGAGGATGAAAGCCATCGAGCCGGACAAGTATTTACCGAGCTAGAGGGTAATGAGCTTTTCAATCAACTGATAAAAAGTTCCACTAGTCGGTCAAAAAAAATAACGGAGCTAATGGACTACTTTTTTAGTCATTCAATCTCAAGGGACGGGGATATAGCCGGGAAGGTAGTCCAACTCCAATACACAACCGAAATACCAACCGACATCAGCGGGTTTGATATTCGGGATTTTGTCTAACAATAAAAAAGCAAAAACAATGAAGAAAATTGATTATGGCTAGCCTTTACATCAGCCACTAAAATCCACCACTAAAATTCTCAGTATTTATCCGTCGGGCGGACGATCCAACCGCCCGACACAATTCAAGAACTATTTATGACTAAGAAATCTTTTCTTTTATCGGCAGCCCTTCTTCTGACTGCTTCAGCAGAGGCTGTCTCTAAATTCAAATTGAGTCCGCCTCTTTCTTTATGTTCCTCAATGAAAATAGTCCTTTATACCGTATTTTATTGTCCGCCTCCATTTTTACTTTAATTTTATGCGGATTCAAGAGGTGAGGGAGTCGAGTTTCATTTTTATCTGCATCTTGTTTATCTGACATTTTTTTCTTGCGTCTTTCGGTCGGGTCGGTTGTTTTCGTTTCAGGAGCTTATCCGGTGTAGGGGTTAGGGTGGACAAGGTTTTTGCGATAAATACTCTCTGAACGTAGTGAAGCAGGAAGATTTATTGCAAAACCGCTTGCGGCTTGACCTTTTCCGACCGTTAAGACCCCGTAAATACTTTCGCTCCTGAAAAATGAAATTGCGACTTGACCGAATGAAAACAATCTATTCTGAAAGTAAACGTATTATGAGGCAGATTGGAAACAAAGTTTGAATATTCAAATTATAAAGGGTTCTTTTCATTGGGGTTTACCCGCCGTAGAAAATAAAAACATACCGCTGGAAATATGTAGGAAAATGGCTTGGGTAGTGACTGACTGTATGAATGGAGCTTGCGGAATGGAAAGGAAGAGGACTATCGAAGCTGTGCGGTGCTGAGGTGTATACATGAAATGAAAGCGGAATGAAATGTAAGGGGTCGAAGTGAGGTACGAACGTAGTTCTTGGAATGGAATGGGCTTGAATGGAATGTAGATACCTCAAGCACATGGATAAATCAACACGGAATGTTTTTGTTTTCTGTAACAACTACAGGGCGGTGGGGGAAATGAGGAAATGCACAAAGTGCCATACAACTTGCAAGCTGCTGAAAGGAGCTTGACATCTGTCCCCATACCTTGAAAACCTGTTGTGATTTTCATTGCTACCAAAGAACGGACTTTCAATGAAAATTATAATTGGTTTTCGGGGCTATATTGTTGGGTTGGCGGTACGCCTGAATAACGCACCGGTTAGGTGTGATTACTTTCTGCTCTACCTTTAGGTATTATGGGTTAACTCATTGCTGAAATAAATACAGGCCATTGGTAGTGGATTGAAAAATGGCTTGGGTAGTGACTGACTGTATGAATGGAGCCTGCAGAATGGAAAGGAAGGAAACTACCGAAGCCGTGCGGTGCTGAGGTGTATACATAAAATGAAAGCGGAATGAAATGTAAGGGTGTGAAGTGAGGAACGAACGCAGTTCCTGAAATGTAATGAGCTTGACTGAATGTATATACCGCAAGCACATGGGTATATGGACACGATGTATTTTTATTTTTAGCGCAACTGAAGAGTGATGGGAAAATGAGAAATCACACGAAGTGCTAAAACTAATTTATTTCAATCCACGCCAACAATTACGAAAAACAAACCTTTCCAGCGAGAACTAAACTCGTATAACTATTTCAATTACAATGATGTATATTTTTTGTTGGTGAAGGTTATTATTTCTTTGGATTTTGTATTGAAAACAATTAAACCTTCTTCATTATCTCCAAGTTGCCCATATGGTTTATCGTTAGGTTGAAAAATAAAGAATGATTAACTATGCCCGACGATATTATATAAGTGAATAGCCTGGTTGCGATTACAAAACATATTTTGCAAATAAACGCAACTATCGAAAGAATAAACTTTTCAACCAAATATTTTACATCGCACAGCAAGTACACTTGTGTTTTTATACTGAGACTTTCTTAGCTGTGGTAGTGAAAATCCGAAACTTCATGCCCAGCAATAACGAGGTATGAGGTTTCGGAATGTGTAACGAGAGCGCTAAGAGTGTCGCAGATATTCACACAGTAAACAGAAATATCTTACCGCTTATTTAAGCTGATTACAACTTTGTATTAAATTGTTTATCAATAAAATAACTCCCTATCCTTGATTTTGACAGCATCTGTATAATACTCTTGCCACCACGCCTTGTCTTCCGGATTTCGCGGAGGTCGTGATAAGGATAAAATAATGCCTGTTTTCGCTGATTCTTTTTGTGATACTCTGAAGTGGTAATGATCAAAAATGCGCAATGCTTCAATCATATATGCTATAGCAATTTTTTTGTCCTTTATTAAGAGTAAGTTCTCTCCGTTTTTCCTGTCTGCTGTAGACGAAAAATTATACGAACCCAAATAAACTCTTGCATCTGGAGTATTAAAGTCTATTATTACGAACTTGTGATGCATCCGGGTTCCGATTCCTGCATTGGGCTCCGATTTGAATGGCTCTGGTGCATTTTTAGAAAGTTCGGATGCATAGACCGGAGAAATATTACCATTAGGTTTATGAAAATCCAATCCTCCAGTTTTTTTGTCCGAAATACCATAAACAAATATATCATCATTAGCAGTCAGTTTGCCTATGGCATCCTTTATTGGACCATCTGTCTGATATAGGAAGGCCAATGAATAAAGTAAATTGGATTTGGTATTTTGTCCTATATCGGCTGCTATTTTATCGAGTAGAGCATTAGAAGATGAGTGAGGCGAAAACGAGATTTTAGCATCAATTCCATTCAACGAAAGAGCATTCCATTCTGCCGAGATGGTTTGTCCGTAGTTTTTTACATCATCAAACTTCCAGTAATTATTGAATGCAACTATAAATGGTTGTATTGCGTCTTTTCCTCTAACAATCAATGCATTATTTGCCTGTACATAAAAGCCTCTCCAGCTAAAATTGGTTGATCCGCAGAGAGCAACCTGCATCTTTGCTCCATTCACCACAATGGTTTTGTTATGCTGCAGATTACCCATATGCTGTCTTTTTACATTACCTTTACTGGATTGAGACAAACGCTTTGCAGCTTCAGTTTCGGCAGAGTCTTCATCGCCGTGACCAGTGCTATTATCAATAATGATTTTTAACCGTTCTCCGAGTTTCTCAAGCCGTGTTACCACCTCCGGTAAATTAAGATCATAAGCAACAACTTTCACCTCGGCCTCTCCATCTGCTATGGCATCATCCAAGAGTTTCAAAATTTCAGCAGTTGCTTCAAATCCCATCCAAGGCAATGCTTCTTTTGCTTCCGGGTGAGTAGGTATATAGTCGAGGCCAGCTTTGGCTACGGAAGGCAACAACGCAGCAACTCCTCCGTCCGATTGATAGCGATCCACGAATGCCTGAGAGGAAACATATCCGCGTGTGAACGTGACATTAAGAACATCAGGATAAGTTTCTCGTTGCAATTCAATATTCACTATTTGCGATTCACCATAACTCAATTCATTCTTATCGTTCATAAAAACAGGCTTCACCTTATATGTAAATATCCCTTTCAAATCTGCATTTCGAGGGAAATGCACCCATCTGAACTTCTGAAACGGAGCTAACAACGATGATGTACTGTCAGTACTTACTTTACCTTTGTCGTTAGCAAATGAAAGACGGTTTTTCAAGACAAAAAATTTATCTCCATTTGGTTCTTTATACTCTATCGAAAAACCAACAAAATCTTTTGGAGGTTGACCCTCTTTCCAGTTCATTGCTAATAAAAGCATACCCTCTCCACGGTAAGCTTTTAACGCAAACAGAGCAGTCTCGTTACTGCCGATTACTTGATAATCAGTTGAATTTAAAGTAGTCATAAGAGCATATTTTTATTATTAGGGTAAATTCTTTCTTTTCATTGTGAAACCCTGTTTTGCTGTGATAAAAGTCTCGAACTTAGATGAATCTGTTGTTACGGAAAATCTTAGTGTAATGGTTTCGCAAGTAATCTTGAAAAAATCATCGCTTAAGATACCTCCATGTTATTTTCCATTAAAGAACAGAGCCATTGAAAAATGGCTTTTCCAGTAATCATTTCTGCATCCTCAACTATTTGTACAGGTTCAAAGAGTGTGTACAGAATTAAAGAAATCTTTAATCCAATTTTATTTTTTATAACCAATTGTTCACGATCATAGATACAATATATCAGCCCCTTTGTTCAAAAATAGTATATCATACCAAACATCATACTCCAAGCCAATAAATTTTAGTAATGACCATTTGGTAGAATTGTTATCGTTTGGTTTCTAATGACTTAACAAATGGCATGTTACACATAATGTGCAATCATTCTTTTGTTGAAACAATTCATTCGTATTCCAACGGGAAACTGTTTCCTCATTTTTCTCCAGCGTTTCCGCCACATTTTCCGGCTATATTTTGCTCAATGAGTACAATTTTAACCTATCTATTTCATTGATCATTTTCTTGATGTATTTCGCAAATATATTGATTTAAATCGAGTTAATAAATATTAGACATCATATTATTGTCATTTTTTTATAAAAATCAAAAGAAGTAGAATCTATTAGCTTTACGACACTACAAATAACCATATTCTACGCATCCATTTTATCAAATTTATTTAAACATCATTCTCAATCTCTTCAAATCCTTCCTTGCAATAGATATACTTGACTAATTTATTTGTAGCTTATTCCATGGGAATATGAGCTTGGCATTGAAATGGAACAAATATACCGTGGTACTACCTTAACAACGAATCCAATGACTTTGGTTTGCAGCGCATTTGCCTTGTCTCAAAAACATCTACTTTACTTCCACAGTTATCATTACCGGAAAATGGTCGGAAGGACATCTGGCTTCCGGCTTTTGCTTTTCAACTGCTTTAAGCTCTACTTTCTTCCCATCCTCTTTGTTTGCGACGCGATATGTATCGTCTAAAATACCGTATTTTAGCACCGAAAAATCATTGGTTAGAAAAATATGGTCAATACGTCCAATGGGTGCATTGTTGGGATTGAATCCGTTGAATGTGCCAGCAACAGGCTCGTAAGTCAAAGTTGCTTTGTCGTACGAATCGCGCAATATGTCAGATGTGTTCAACAACTGATAGGAAGGTGAAAACTGATCGACATTAAAATCGCCTGTCAGTATTACCGGCATGCCTTTTGGCATTTCCTGAATCTTTTTCAGAATCAGCTTCGCGCTTTCTTCACGGGCTTTTATTCCTTTGTGATCCATGTGTAGGTTGAAGTACACAAATGTAAGTCCTGTACCAATCTCCTTAAACTTTCCCCAGGTACAAATACGGATGCACGCTGCATCCCAACCGAAATTAGGTTTCGTTTGATCTTCCGACAGCCAGAAATCGCCATGATCGAGCACCTGAAATTTATCAGTACGGTAAAATATGGCTGAATGTTCTCCTTGTTTCTTGCCATCGTCGCGTCCCACTCCGATATATTCATATTCCGGCATCAACTTTTTCAAGTCCTGCAATTGTCCATAAAATCCCTCCTGGGTTCCGAAAATATCGAACCCGTGAAACAAAGCAATCTTCGCTATGTAGGAAGCGCGTTGTCCCCAACCGTTTCCGTTTACCGAATCTCCGTGGTTGGCTTGTCGCAGATTATAGGTGGCTACTGTAAAAGTAGCAGGTTGTTTTGCTATTACCTTACCTGAGAATAGCATTAAAAATAATAATAGATATTCGATTCTCTTCATGATGATTGTTTATTTGAATAAACCTACAGGCACTGTTCCCTTGCAGGATGGCATTTGAATTTCAAGATACTGAGCAACGATTGCCGTTATATCTCTCAGATTCATTTCTTTTATTTCATAATTGTTTTGCACGCTTTTACCTACGCAGATAAAGCCTGTCTGTATTTCCCGACAATCGGGATAATAGCCGTGTGTACCGCCTTTGCCTGTGCGAACAGCTTTTCCGGTATATTCATTACCAAAGGAAGCCCCATTTAACCCGGATAATTCCAATGAAGCATTGGGATCTGCACCGATCTTTTGTGCTTCGGCAGTTGTAATGACCCGAATATATTTGCTTTCTTCAGCAGGTAAATTCTTCAGCATTGATTTCACTTTTTGGAGTGTCTCTGTATCGTTTATATCTTTCAAAAATAAAAAAGTACTACCACCTGCTGCATGAAAACGGGCTTTCCATTGTCCGTTCGTATTGTCTAATAATCCGGCTTTTGCCAACCATACATTCGGGTGTATATTGATACTTACATCCAAAAATCCATGATCTCCGGTTACAATCAGCAAGGTATTGTCAGCCATTCCGGCCTCCTGAATGGCCTGCCTGATTATACCAACTCCTTCGTCGGCATCGGCAATTGCCTCTTCCACCATTTTACCATGTCGTCCTTCCCGATGCTCGAAATGATCAACTGAAAACAAGTGAACTGTCATAAAGTTTGGTTTGTCTTTTTTTATGACCCATGCAGCAATTTCTGCGGAATTCTGATCTTTCCCTAAATCAATATCAGCTATTTCTTTGCGGTGAAACAACTGATTATTCAGCGTGTCTAAAAATCCTGCCGGAGCAGAATACTTTATCATATCATCCCGTCTACTACCAATATCAGGAATGTTATACCTTACCGGAGCTTCGGCCGAAGCCGGCCAATTGATAGAAGAAGCTTTTAATCCGACATTTGTAACGGCTTGCCATAGGGTTGTAGCCGTAATTTGATGAAAATTCCAGTAGATTTTTCCTGTTACACTATCCGGTTCAAACATGCTATTATAAAAAATTCCATGTTCAGCCGGCTGTACTCCGGTAACAATGGTGGTGTGCGAAGGATAGGTGATTGATGGAAATACACTGTTTACTCCGAAGGCGTAAGTTCCTTCCTGCACCATTTTATGCAGATTCGGAGTGTGCCATTCCTTTTCAAAATAAAAATCAGGTCTGAAACCGTCAATTGTAACCAGAATAACATGCTTTTCTTTTTCGGCGTGTACATTAAAAGCAAACAATGCTACATACACAATAAATAGTATTTTTTTCATTTGAAATATTTTTATAGAATAATGGAACTCGTTTCATTAATTTGAAACAAGTTCCATCAGACTAAGATTTGTTATTAAGCTTTATCACCAACCCGGATTTTGTGTCAGATTCGGATTCTTTGTAATAGCCGTAGTTGGTATAGGGTAATAATACTGACGACCATCAGGATACCAGTATCTGTCGCCGGCGAAAATGATATTACCAGAAGTACCATTGCTCAATGTGATACCCACAGAACCATCCACATTAATAGCAGCACAACCGGAAGGTAGACCGGACGGTTTGTTAGCAGTTCCATTATAGAATACCACATCCTTTGTGCCATTTCCGTCAAGATCAATCTGAGTATTCAGTGCAGGTACATATATACCATCCCATGTTACTGTCATCAGTTCACCCACTTTCCATCTCTTAAGGTCGGTAAAGCGGAATCCTTCGAGTGCCAATTCAATAGAACGTTCCCGTCGTACTTCGAGTATTACAGGATCGGTGACAGAAGGAAAATAGTTTGTTTGAAGATAAGAGTCGACCGTAGTGGGTTTGGTGTTTAAACCTCCTGTAATTCCGGCTCTCGAACGCAATGCACCTACAGTTGCGAGCCAATCGGCATCTGTCAGCGTTCCCAATTCGGCTTTGGCTTCGGCATAATTCAAAAGTACTTCGGCATAACGAATCAATGGAATACTATTGGTGTTGTATTGTCCATTATCGTATGAAGTTGGATCGAGGCAATATTTAATTGGTTGATAACCTGTGAAGGTATAACTTGCAAAGTTGGGAGCTGCATAAGAGCCATCGCGTTTGTAACCCGGAGTGCGGATGGTTTGAGCAAGGCGTGAATCACGATTTTGACATTCATCAAAGAATCCCATAGTACTGTAGTTGGCATTGTTTGTAAACGGAGTCCCGTTGATATTTAAAAATGTATTTACAAATTTGCGGGTCATGCTCCATCTTAAGCCATAAGTACTCGAGGTCCACCACCAGTTAGCTGAGCTATACACCGAATTTGCAGAACTGAAGGCATCTGCCAAAATCACTTCGGTTGAAACCGGTACATCCGATGTAAAAAGTGTTCTGAAAGAAGAACTACTTCCTCCCGTAGTATACAATTTGTAGCCCGAATTATCCATCAGGTATTTTGCTGCAGTGGCAGCCAGTTGCAGATAATTGTTTGCCGATCCGGTGAGGTTTAACTCTGTATGGTATTTCTCAAAGGTACCTTCGAACAGGCAGATACGCGATTTTAGTGCATAAGCGGTCCATTTTGAAATCAGCGTTCCATCGCCTGCGGTTTCTGTTATACTATTACTGGCAAAATCCAGATCTT
>Ga0302216_1000681_pt1 | contig 11183 bp, 4 predicted proteins | sample II_Fen_N3_2_FD_194575 | JGI IMG/M metagenome (GOLD analysis project Ga0302216, IMG submission 194575) | Peat permafrost microbial communities from Stordalen Mire near Abisko, Sweden - II_Fen_N3_2 | ecosystem: Environmental > Terrestrial > Soil > Wetlands > Permafrost | place: Sweden: Abisko...
TGTTGTACCCATCCATGAACCATCATCGGTTTTAGTGAGAGGAGTTCCCCCTTTAGCACCACCGAGTCCAAGGCTTACTACAATGTTTTGTGCCTGAGGAGCTACTACACGGAAACGTGCATAACCTTGTGAATTTACTTTCGGGTACTCTTGTCCCGGTTGATTTACGCTTGAAGGCTTGAAGTCTTCAATAATAGCGGGCTGATTTGTTTGAGCAAAACAAAATCCGCTCATAACAACTGCTGCAAAAAGTGCAACTAAAAATTTGTTTTTCATGTGACAATTTTCTTTTTTATTAATATATAAATTTAGTTTAAAAATCCATTAAAAAATGACTGACAAACCTAAACTATCGCTCTAAAATAACTTAGAAATCCAATATTTAGAATTAATGTTCAAACAATTTTCAGTCAGTAAAGTTAGTTGAAATAACTAAATAAATTATCATCTTTCTAAAGTCTTTTTCTCTTATGGCTTAGGAAGATTGAGACTTTTTTGCAATATCGACATTAAATCATCTGCACTCGAAGTTTCAGGAATGACCCAACGTGAACCAAAAACGAGTTTAGGAACTCCACCCTTTCCATTTTGAACCGTTTTGCCATAAATTTGCACACAAGTTTGCAAATATTTATCCACTCTTGGATCGGACATTGCCGTCTCAAACTTAGCTTGTCCCAGCAATTCTATGGCCTTGATATTAACAGTTTCAAGACTTCGCGGTTGCCATTTATCCCCAGAATCGAAAGAAAACATCCAATTCTCAAAAACCGGAAATGCATCCTTTTTGGCAAACCAAATAGCAAGCCCAATTTTGGCTAACTCGCAGGAATTTTTAAAGGCATCCCTGTCCGCAGGCACATACGGATTGCATTTGGTATTCAGCGGTGCCGGACATAGAACGAAAGCTACCTTTCCGGCATAACGCTGTATGACTTCATCCAGTTGAAAATGAATTTTCTGACAATGAGGGCATTGATAATCAAACAATAGAGCAATCACATACGGAGCTTCGGGCGATCCAACCATAGGTGCTGAGTGATAATCAACAACTACCATATTTTCCTGCGAATTGCCATCAGTATAAACCGACGAAGGTGTGTAACTCAACTGAAATGCTGTTAGGGCACCTGTAAGTGTAATTCCGATAACTACCAAGAACAATGCGCGCAACGGACGTACAATCTTAATTGAGGCAGACGATAATTCATTATATTTTTTCACGTTATTATTTTTATCAGAAGTACTGATTGTTGAGTTATTCGTTTCTTTTGTAGCGCGCCAGATAATGAGTATTGATAGTAACAATCCTGTAATATGAGCCGACATACAATACGGACAAAAGCTCCCAATCATCCATTTTTGAACAATGGTAAACCAAATGGCACTGCCAGCCACAGCACCTGCAATAACCAGCATCATTTGCCAAGCCAACTGCCTGACTCCCAAATCGGTCGAAGCATCAATAAAAAAAGCAGAAGCCAGCAAAGCCATATAAGTTCCAACCGCCAAACCACTTACCGGCAAAACTCCTAAGATAGTTGACCACTTACTGCTGAGAACCTCTCCGCACGGACTGCTTCCATCGCATCCAACCATCGAGCCGCCCATGAGATAATGCCAACTCAGCACACCACTCAGAACCAGGGCGATCACATTCAGAATTACCATAACCCAACGCCACCAGGGCCAATACTTTTGGGAAGTTTCTTTCGGATTAGCAATCATATTTTTTTGAGATTCCCGTAAAATTCAGAAAACCCAGTGGTTTTGAGTTTATATCCAAAACCACTGAGCGTTATTACTAATTTGTAACTTATAATCCGTTCTTTTTCAGTTTATTTTTTAATAATGGCATACTGATTCGGTCTTCCCGGTGTCGGAATATTGCTCGAAACCGGCGTTCCACTTTCGTAAGCTTTAGTCAGAGGTGCTGAAAGCGTAATACCGCTACCGGCAACCATAATTCCAGTTTCATGTGCAAATTTCAGAGGTACAGTCAGCATAACAGAATCAACTGCGGCATTTGCCCCACCAGGTGCATTTCCAAACCGACGACGGGCAGCTTTAACCGATGACACGATTGCAGTTTCGTATTTTGAACCATTATCAATTAAGATAGTCTGTCCGGGATTAAAACCTTCGACACTGGCTACCGGAATTACTTTCACCCCTGTGATGGTAGCCGCATTAAGTGTTGTACCTCCGGTTGTACCAATGGTGGCGATATAAGCAATTTCACTCTTCGCACTTGAGCCAATAATCACTTTTTGACCAATACTGAAGCCACCTACACTGTTTATCTTTATATTATTCGCGCCGGGAGCAGTTGGTGCCGAAGTTGAAATGGCAGTTTGTACAACAAAATCACGACAATTGCTATCTGTATCAGTACCATCGGGATAGCGACCTGCACTGCGGTTCGGTTGACTGACAGGTGCTGCTGCACCCATTCTGAAACCACCTCTACCTCCACCGGGCGTTGTGACATAACATCCACTTTCTCCCGCACCCGAAATAGTTTGATAGCCTTCAGCTGCCCATGGGTCAACAAGTCCACCGTAATTCAAACCATCAACCACATTACCTTTGGCATCACGAAGTACCATATTACCAGCACTTGATGAAAAAGCCGGACCACCGAAGAATAAATTGGGAGCAACATCGCCCTGATAACCGGCTGTCGTCACCTTGCTGTCAAGAACTACTGCATCAATGTCATGGTCGATTGACAATGGTTGATCCAATGTAACTGCAAAACTAAGTGGTAAGACAGGTTCATTGCTCGAATGAGGAAATGCCGATGCAGGTTCAAAGCTGATTCCAGTTCCATTTACACTGAAAGGCATATTCGAAGCATGGTTATATTTCAACGGTTTAGACAATTCGAGTCCTGTACCCGCATCATCGGTGCCTTTCAACGGTCCATTCAAAGTATTACGAACGGATTGAGTTCCAACCTTGGTTACAGTCACAGTTTCAATGCCATGACCTTTGCTATCAATATCCAACCTTATTTTATCGCCAACAGAAATATTGGCAACCGAAGAAACTTTGATATTCCGATCACCCGCTTTGGCATCCATCGATAGATAAGCTTGCGTTCCGGGCTTACCCACCTTGGTCACCGTTACCACTTCATATTTTTCAATGGTCTGAGCAACTGCCGGATACGTAGCACCGTAGCCAATCGCTATTTTTTGACCCACCTGAATACCGGCAACGCTGGCCACAGGGATATTGGTTGATCCGGCAGGAATAGTAATCACCGGACCTTCGGGAAGCGGTTGCCATACGGTTGTAGGAGTACCCGGAGTTACCGGTCCACGTCCGCCAAACGGAGAAGCAGGAGTTGTAGCTTCAGGTATAGCAGGATTTGAGATAGCGGTAATTTTACGTTTTTCAACGGTTGAACCGGTTCCGATTTCAATCGCATCGCCAACTGACATACCCGTTGTATTTCGAACAAAAATGGTTGATTCGCCTTTTTTGGCTGCCACTGCCAAACCTGAATTCGACAATCCCAGCAAATAGAAACCTCTCGCAGGAAGAATGGTTCCGGCGGGAACTTTTATGGAAGAGAAAATAGCCATTTGGGTTTGATGTTGGGTCAGAGCCCAATTGGAAATGTCAACATCCACATCGCTGGCATTGTAAAGCTCAATAAATGAATTTGATGAATTAGAAGTAGAACCATCACTGATGCGGAATTCATTTATCTTAACAGGATTTACGTTGCGTACTTTTTCAATACCAATCTCAGCTTGCGTAACATTGTTGATTGAGTTTGACCAGGTAGCTTTACCAATCAAATCTCCATTGAAAGGCTCAGAACCTGAAGTTACGGAGAACACTGCACTAACAGTAGCACCCGGAGCAATTGGTCCGGCAATTTTTTTGGTAGCTTCTTTTGTTCCCAAAACAACTGATTTCCAACCGGCAGGAACAAATACGCTTAAAGTAACATCTTTTACAGGAGTACCAGTCGTATTTGTGAATGTAACAGTTGAATTTTGAGTAGAACGAAGCGAGAAAGTTTGAAGTCCCGGAGGCGTATCGGTTGCATTTGCAGGAGCAATGCTTACTTGCTGAACATCATATCTTGCCGAAACAATGTTAGCCTGAATTTTCATATTGGTTTCCTTGCTTGGGAAAGTTCCGGCAGCTGTCATGGCACCTTCGTAGAAAGTACCCTGCGAGCCATTACTATTATCACCACCATTGCCCAAAAGGATAGCACCTTGTTTACGCATTGGATCATAGCTTTTTCTATCATTATCAATGCGTTTACCATCGTACATCACTTTCAAATCACCACCTTGAGCATCACCACCCATCGATCTCCAATGGTGGGATTCACCATCAGCCGTTGACGTTACAAAACGCCAGTTAATGCTTGGTAAATCTTTGCAAAATTTATCATTGGGATTTGGGTTTACACAACCCACAAGGTTATTTTCCTGATCGGTCATAATCCATGGACCGGGAGTTTGTCCGTAGTACCACGAATTGGCATTGCCGTAATAGGTTGTTTCCATAGTACCATCCCCATCATCGCGGCTATCTGTTTCGGCATTACCGTAATCAAAGCAACAACCTGAATTATAATGGTGACCACTGATAACCCAATATTGACCTTCAGACTGATCGTCAACAGCAGTGCCCTTGGCATCGTTCAAACGCATTCCCATACCCGGAGCAATATAGACACCATATACCTTATGCCCATTCACAGTCACAGGAGCCATATCTGCAATTGGCAAGTTATTGAAACCTCCCATAGCAGGACCACTGAAGCCACCGTGAGGTGGTTGCACCAAGTGGTTACCTTTACCCGATTGGTCGTAAAGTTTTGTTATCCAACAATATGTATTGGCACAAAAAGCATCCTGAGCTGCTGCATCGGCATAACCGCCCGGATCTCCTTCTTTGGGTTGTACAACGCCAATATCCAGCGTTTTTCCATCGGATTGACGCATTACCTGATACAACGGGCCATTATACGAAGCGTATAAAGCACGGGTTGAACTGTGAGCTGCCACACAAGGCGTACCTCCAGCAGCATAAATATCGCAAGGGCCTTCCGGTCTGGGCAAAGCCTTTTTGTCGGGTTTGGTTGCTCCAATCACCACCATTAGGGTGACAGGCAATGCAAACGCCAACCCAAGAATACTTATAAAACGATTTTTTCTTTTCATGTTGAACCTCCTAATTTTTAATTAGTTTTGATGTATTAGATTTGTAGGGTTGTTTTATATACTGGTAACACTTATTATTTTACCTTATTTCTCCGAATGTACAAATTGGGTTCACTGGGTGTTGGAACATTACCTGCAACAGGTGAGCCGCTTGTGTGTGGCTTGACTAATGGCGCATTGAGTGTTAAGCCGCTTCCAGAAACCTGCACACCGACAACATGCCCTAACTTCAATGGTTCTGAAACAACCAAGGTATCGGTTGGTGTAACATTTCGTTGTCCGCCAAAACGACGGCGTCCAGCTGCAATGGATGAAATAACGGCATTTTCCTGATTTGCTCCGTTGTCAATTGTTATTACCTGACCAATGCTAAATCCATCAACACTACCCACAATCAGAGCCTTTGAGCCCGCATTTATCGCCACTCCCAACATTGTGCCTCCTGCTGTTCCTACCGAGGCAACTACTGCATTTTCACTAGTATTTCCTGAACCAACAATTATCTTTTGTCCTTTGGCAAAATCAGAAACATTAGCAACTTTAATATTGGTTGCACCCACTTCTGTCGTAACTAAAAGACTCATGGCATTTTGAAACAAGAAATCGCTATTGTAATCATCCGTATCAGCGCCATCGGGGAATCGTCCTGCACTTTTTGCTTGTTGAGCTGCTACCGGCTGCCCAAAACCTCTTGGTTGAGTTGGAACCACGACAATGTTTCCACCCTGGCTTTGATCGCCTTCCAGTGTAGCTATTTCCGGACTTGCAACAGTTCCGTTGGCACTGGAGCTGCTTTGCTGAGAACCATACACTATGGCATCAATCAGCACAGTACAGGTGGCATCTTTCAAAGCGATAGAACCTGCCGAAGCCGAGAATGGATTTCCGTACCATTGATTTGGTTTCTTTGTCAACGAATATCCTGAAGTTATGCTCAGAACATTAAGTATTGGTGCACCAAAGTCATGTTTTTTTATCAGTTTGTTGCTGAGAGTCAATCCACTTCCCAGCGCCTGAACAGCATCACCGCTTTTATGTACAAAACGAGTCGCTGGTGAAAAACTGATTCCGGTACCTCTATCGGATACATCAACACCCAACATATGATTTAATTTTAACGGAGCGGTCAGTTTTACTTCTCCGGAAGTAAGATTGCTGTTAGCCAACTGAGCGGATCCGCTTCCAACAGAAGCTTTAACATCGATCAAAACTTGTTTGGCAACAGCAATTTCCTTTCGGGCTCCTGTGCTTATTATCAATGTGTCACCAATATTTATATTGGAAACTGCCGCCAGTTTTAGGGTGGTGTCGCCAGCTTTTGCCGCTGCAGATAAATTTGTTTGGGTGGCAGCATTTCCAACGGATGTTACAGTAGCAATTTCGTATTTACCACCCAAATCAATTCCAATTTTTTGACCAACAACAAAACCTGTTGCATTGGTTACAGGCAGATTGGTTATGCCAACGGGGAATGTTAGCCACGGACCTGTTGAGACTTGTACGAAAAGCGTCGAAAGAGGTGATGCAGGCGATCCAACATTGGTGATCGTTGAAACTTCTCCATCGACATTAATTTGCTGCCCGGCCTCAAAACCGGTTGTTGTTCTGACATTTACAACATTATCACCAGGTTTGGTTGGAGCTACGATTCCGGATGAAGAAAGTCCCAGCAGGTAAAAACCTTTGGAAGCTATTGTTGTTGCGGAAGGAATAGTACCCAAATTAACCGCTGCCCATTCGCTGGGAGTGGAAATGATTTTCCAGCCCGAAATATCTATATCCGAGGTTGATGCGTTGTAAAGCTCGATAAATTGATTGGTAAAATCAGCACCTGTACCGAAACTTACTTCGTTTATTTTAATTGGCAAAACATTTCTAAGTCGTTGCGATACGGTTTCTGTTTGTGTTTTGTTATTTTTTGTATTCGTCCATATTACTTTTCCGGTGATATATCCGGCCGTAATAGTTTGAGGGGCAGTGATATGAAAAGTAGACCTGACGCTTGCACCCGGTTGAATTATTTGATTACTAAAACTTTTTGATACACTGTTAGTACCATCTACTGTTACAACCCAGTCTTTGGGTACCAGTATATTTAATTTTACATCGTTGACAGGTGCTCCAGTCGTATTAGTGAAAGTTTCGGTGATACTTTGGACAGAATTAGGAGTGAAAGAAGTAACACGCGACAAACTCACCGGTTGTACATCGTAGTGTACACCAACAATATTGGCTTGAACAGCATCGGTAGTTAGTTCGGAAGGGAATCCGGTAGTCATAACACCTTCGTAGAATGTTCCGGATGAGCCATTACCATTATCACCGCCATTACCCAACAGAATACCGCCTTTCTTACTCATTGGAAAATAGTCGCTCTTATCAGGTGTACCGGGGCGAACGCCACTGTAGTATGTGGTAAGTTTTCCAGTTTGGGCATTTCCTCCGCGAAGATCCCATTTGTTTCCACCACCACCGTCAACAAAGGCAGAAACAAATTTCCATGAATCGATGGAGGGAGCATCGTTCCTTTTGGCATTGTATCCAGTGAATAACCCGGCCTCTAAATCAGTCATTATCCATGGACCAGGACCATTACCGCTGCCCCAAGCAGTTGCCGTGCCGTAATAGGTGGTTTCCATGGTTCCGGTACCAACAGCACGACCGTTGGTAGATGAATTACCGTAATCGAAGCAGCAACCGCTGTCGTAATGTTTTCCGTCAATGACATAATAAATTCCTTCCGGTTCGTCATTGATAGCAATATCCTTTGCATTGTTGTTTCGTAATCCCATACCCGGAATAATGTAAACGCCATACACTTTATGACCGCTAATGGTAACAGGTGCCATATCGGCAATGGGAAGATTGTTGAAAGCCCCTTTGGCGGGTCCTTTAAATGTTCCTGGAGCTGCCTGAATAAGATCATTTCCTTTTCCGGATTGGTCGTACAACTTGGTTATCAAACACAACGTATTGGCACAAAACGCATCTTGCGCAGCAGCATCGGCGTATCCGCCGGGATCACCTTCTTTGGGTTGAACCACACCAACATCAAGGGTTTTACCATCGGATTGGCGCATTACCTGATAAAGTGGTCCATTGTATGAAGCATAAAGCGCACGCGTGGTGCTGTGTGCTGCAACACAAGGTGTACCGGATGCATTGTAAATATCACAAGGTCCTGTGGGTCTCAAAGGATTAATTTTATTTGCTTGTTTAGCAGCTGAAATTAACGCCATCATTGCTACCGGTACAACAAATGCCAGCACAAGAGTACTCACAAAACGATGTTTTATTTTCATGATTTTTTATAATTAAACAGGGGTTACCGATTCTTACCTCAGAATCAGCAACCCTTAGTATTTAGATTTTCAAAAGGAAATTATTCAAAACGAATCCAATCCACTTCGACCGGATTATTGCTGCCTGAAGTGACAACTAAATTCTGTGAACCTGGTTTCAATTTTGAAACCGGTACTGAGATTCCTTGCCATCCTTGATATTTAGGGATTGTTACATTGGCTATTACAGGACCGGTCGCACTGTTCAAGTGAATCTGAATGCTTCCACCGACAGTAGAATGGGCTTTTACAAGAACAGATTTGAATTTTTTCTTGGCAAAATCAACTGCATTGAATTGAATCCACGCATCTTTTGCACTGAAAACGGTTTTCCAGCCTTCGAAGGTATTGATTGTATCGTGTAATGCAATAGTCACGCCCTTATCAGCAATATTACTGTAACGGTCAATATTTATTTTACTTGAAGCATCAACCAATCCTACTCCGCGTAACGTTGGGATAACCTTGCGAATCGTTCCATCAGCATTGAAGAATAAACTATCCGCTCTAACCGAACGATTTTTATCAAACTTAGGAGAGTAATCTCTGTCGTGATAGAAAAGATACCATTGATTTTTATATTTTACAATCGATTGATGGTTTGTCCAGCAGCCGGATTTTGATTCATCCATGAGAACTCCTGCATATTTGTAAGGTCCCATTGGGCTATCGCTCATGGCATACTCCAACCGTTCAATCTGGTTTTCAACATGAGGATAAGTTAGGTAGTATTTTCCATTGTATTCAAATGCAAATGGACCTTCGATAAGACCTTTGGTCGGAAGATTATCTATAACCTGAGCTGCACCATCTGTTTCTACCAAGTTGTCTTTAAGCTTTGCTACACGAATACGTCCGCCTGCTGTGAAAATATAAGCCTTTCCTTCTTTGTCGAAGAGCACACATGGGTCAATACCACCTGCACCTGCAACTGCTTTATCCAATACAGTATAAGGACCTTCGGGTTTATCAGCAGTTGCCACCCCGATTTTACCTCCTACTGGAAAGTAAAAATAATATTTACCATTTTTGAAAACACAGTCGGGTGCCCACATATCGTAATTGATTTTTGTCAACCACGGAACTTTAGTTTGCGTAACTATTACACCATGATCAGTCCAGTCAGTTAAATTTTCTGATGAAAATACGTGATAATCTTCCATGCAGAACCAGTCCTTACGCAAATTTTTACCAGCAGGTGCAATTATGTCATGCGAAGGGTAAAGATAAACTTTACCATTAAAAACTCTAGCTGTTGGGTCAGCACTGAATTGATCGCGAATAATTGGATTTTGTGCCATTGCTCCTGAAATAGAAAAAGACACTGTCACAAGTAGAACTATCCACTTTAATTTACTACTTTTCATTCTATTAAATTTATTTATCGGTTAATTATATCTGTGAGATTTTACTTAGCATTTTTATTCAAATTTATTCGAATTTTATCAATTTCAGGAGCGAAAGCTGCGTCATTTGAAATTCGAATAGTATTATATCCTTTTATCAGCGTTACAGGAATTGTCTCTTTAGCCATCTGTTTTGAAGCACCTGAATTAAGTTTAGTAAGATGAAAGTTCTTTCCATTTACACTAATTGTAGCCTCTCTGTCTTCATTCGAAAGGTAAAATAGTTCCAAAGTGTAATTTCCGGCAACGTTGGCGTATACATCCTGAAATTCCATGTAATTGTCAGGATGTTTTCCTATATTGATAACTTTGGTTCTTCCTGAACACGAAGCATCAGCGATTGGCTTGGCTTGTTCCGGAAGAATTTGGGTATTAACCGTCAAATTAAAATTATTCATCCATGCATATTCTGCTTCAAAGACCTCCTTAAGTTTTGTTTTTTGCGCATTTACCTTTATTGCAGAGACACCGTGACCTTGAACAGTCGTCGAAAAAACAGAATCAACGTTTCCTAAATCAGCATGAGACCAAAGGTCGCGCACAGTTGCTTTGCCTACGATGTTTAAATCTTTCCAACGAACTGATAAAACAGTCGGTCTTACGCTTAAATTAAGCATGGCAACTGCAAATTCCTTGCTCTGCCGGTCTTTCATATTTTTAGCCCAAATCTGCACACTATCATTTTCGTAGATTAAATGTGCTTGCAATCCGGCAAGGTCTTGATTAAGTGCAATAATTTCCTTATTAGTCAGAATGGCTTTAGTTTCGCTGGACATTTTAGTCATATCGCAACCCAAAGCAAGGGGTGACGATAAGATACACCACATAGTGAAATGGCTTTTGTCTTCTTCAAAACTCATTCCGCGCCCAACTTCGAGCATATCCATATCGTTGTAGTGCCCCAGACTGGCATATTGAGCAAGGTATTTATTTTGATTAATGATACCGATTACACTTCTCCACTTAGCTTTTGATCCTGGAGTAAAGTTAATGTCGTTCGACATACGCCATGAATCCGCCAAAGTGGTCACCCACGTTCCGGGAAACTGCCAACGACAAATATTAAAATTCACATCTCTTCCGGCATTGTCAATCGCTTTACGAATTTCAGTATATCGGGTTTTTTCGTCCAATTTCTGAACACGTCCTCCACAGTAATCTACTTTCAAAAAATCAAATCCCCAATTTTTGAAAAATAAGTCGGCATCCTGTTGATCATGCCCGTACATGCCTCCTCC
>Ga0302216_1000687_pt1 | contig 11148 bp, 7 predicted proteins | sample II_Fen_N3_2_FD_194575 | JGI IMG/M metagenome (GOLD analysis project Ga0302216, IMG submission 194575) | Peat permafrost microbial communities from Stordalen Mire near Abisko, Sweden - II_Fen_N3_2 | ecosystem: Environmental > Terrestrial > Soil > Wetlands > Permafrost | place: Sweden: Abisko...
TACGATGGCAGGTGTCGTTTTGAGCGGGTACGGTATTGCAGCAGTCTTCCTGATGTTTGCCGGTGCAACCGTGGTTGGTTTGATAGCGGCCACTCGAATGATTGAAACAACCAATCGCTCGCTAGAAGAAATTTCTCCTTAACTCGCAGGGGATGCTGATCAGATCATGATTGACCTGATCAGCCCTCGACTAATTCACATCCAGGGGCGTCACTATCCATATCAGTAGCATGGATATGACAGATGCCTCCTCTGTTACTGCCAATAAACCGCTCGTGTTGCGTTTGCAAACGGTAAGGGCCCTAGTTAACAGATTGACAAAAAATAAAAGGCAAACATGGATTCCAAGCAACTGCGTGAAGCTGCGCTTTATTACCACCGCCAGCCTAAACCGGGAAAAATAGCGGTCACGCCAATCAAGCAACTGACCAATCAATACGATCTGGCCTTGGCTTACTCCCCCGGGGTGGCTTTTGCATGTGAGGAAATTGTCGCCAATCCCGCTGAAGCGGGGACACTGACAGCACGGGCCAACCTGGTCGGTGTTATCACCAACGGTACCGCAGTCCTTGGTCTGGGGGCGATTGGCCCACTCGCCGCCAAGCCAGTGATGGAGGGCAAGGGGGTGCTGTTCAAAAAGTTTGCCAACATAGATGTCTTCGATCTCGAGATTGAGGAGCGTGACCCGGACAAACTGATTCACACCATTGCATCGCTGGAGCCGACATTCGGCGGCATCAATCTGGAAGATATCAAGGCGCCCGAGTGTTTCTATATTGAGAAAAAGTTGCGCGAACGGATGAAAATTCCCGTTTTTCACGACGACCAGCATGGAACCGCTATCGTCGTCGGCGCAGCCATACTCAATGGCCTGTATTTCCTTGGGAAAGACATTTCCCAGGTCAAGATTGTTACTTCAGGCGCCGGTGCAGCCGCGCTAGCCTGCCTAGACTTGTTGGTGATGCTTGGTGCGCCGGTCTCCAATATCTGGGTTACTGATATCAAAGGTGTTGTCTATGAAGGCCGCATCGAAGAGATGGACGAGATCAAGGCACGTTACGCAAAAAAAACCAACGCACGTACGCTGAGCGATGTGATCGAAGGCTCCGATGTCTTCCTTGGGCTTTCCGCCGGTGGTGTGATGAAGGCAGAAATGGTTGCCAAGATGGCTGCCAAGCCCTTGATCATGGCACTTGCCAATCCGACTCCGGAGATTTCCCCGGATCTCGTGAAGACCGTGCGAGACGACGCCATTATCTGTACGGGTCGCTCCGACTACCCGAATCAGGTCAACAACGTACTTTGCTTTCCCTTTATTTTCCGCGGGGCGTTAGATATCGGCGCAACGACCATCACCGAGGAAATGAAGATGGCGGCGGTCAAGGCCATCGCCGAACTGGCTCGGGCGGAGCAATCAGAAATCGTCGTTTCCGCTTATGGTGAGAAGGTTTCTGCATTTGGACCCGAATACCTTATTCCCAAGCCCTTTGATCCGCGTTTGATCGTCAAGATCGCGCCGGCCGTGGCCCGCGCGGGAATGGACTCTGGCGTAGCCACCCGCCCGATTGCAGATTGGCCTGCCTACATTCAGCGTCTCAACGAGTTCGTCTATTCCTCCGGATTCATCATGAAACCGGTGTTCTCGCAAGCCAAGAAAGAGCCCAAGCGCATTGTTTTCGCGGAGGGCGAGGATGTCCGCGTGTTACGTGCTGTTCAGGTCATCCGAGACGAGGGTATTGCCCGGCCGATTCTTATCGGTCGACCAGAGGAAATCAATCGTCGTATAGATGTATCTGGTCTTCGGATTCGTGAAGGCCTGGATTTTGAAGTCGTCAACCAAGATGGGCCTGGATTTTTTGAACGGCATTTTGATGAGTTCTGGCGGACTTACCATAGCCTCATGGGCCGCTGCGGCATCTCCCCCGAATACGCCTGTGGTGAGGTTCGTCGCCGCTCGAGCCTCTACGGGGCGTTGATGGTTCGTCTTGGCTATGCCGATGGTCTCATTTGCGGCACATTTGGCAAACATGAAGTGCATCGCCGTCATGTTCAGCAGGTCATAGGAACCCAGTCAGGGGTTGACCGCTATTACGCAATGAATTTGCTCATGTTGCCAGGTCGAACGGTTTTTATTGCCGACACCTATGTCAATTACGATCCAACTGCTGAGCAGTTGGCCGATATGACCCTCCTGGCTGCCAAAGAAATCAGCAATTTCGGTATTCAACCAAAAGTGGCTCTGCTTTCGCATTCGACTTTCGGTACAGAAGACACGCCGACCTCACTCAAAATGCGCAAGGTGCTGGCACTGTTGAATGAGCGGGCTCCGGAACTGGAAGTTGAGGGGGAAATGCACGGTGATGCCGCGCTGGACGAAAAAATTCGTCTTGCAGCTTTCCCCAATTCACGCCTGAAGGGGCAGGCAAATCTGCTGATCATGCCAACTCTGGATGCCGCAAATATTTCATTCAATCTGTTGAAGGTGGCGGCTGGCGACAACCTTACGGTGGGTCCTATCTTGTTGGGTGCAGCCAGACCGGTGAATATCCTGACACCCACTGCAACTGTCCGGCGCATCGTCAATTTGACTGCTCTCACAGTCGTAGACGCCAACTGAAGGAACTCGACGCATCTGGTTCTCAGTATGGTTGTTATCAATGGGCAGATGGCGTTTGCACTTATCGCAACAGAACCTGCGGAACTGCTCTGGGCGCAGGTGTTGCGAAACCCCTGATTTGCGGATTGCTCGGCAATGTGTCGCTGGCCGAGAGCTTGAAGGTTGCCACCACCTGCACCAGATCCTGTGCCTGCGACTTTAGGCTGCTTGCGGCAGCAGCCATCTGCTCAACCAATGCGGCGTTCTGCTGGGTCACCTGATCCATTTGAGTAACGGCTTCCCCGACTTGCGAAACACCTGCGGCCTGCTCTTTACTGGCTGAGCTGATTTCTCCCATGATGGTGGTGACGCGTTGAATGCTGTCGACCACCTCTGCCATGGTGATTCCTGCCTCATTGACTAGAGCCGTGCCGTGTTCCACCCGCTCTACACTGGTGTTGATCAGGGACTTGATCTCTTTGGCAGCCTCGGCGCTGCGCCCAGCAAGCGAGCGCACTTCGGAGGCCACCACCGCAAAACCACGACCTTGTTCACCCGCGCGAGCGGCCTCTACCGCAGCGTTCAAGGCCAGGATATTGGTTTGAAACGCGATGCCATCAATGACGCTGATGATGTCGCTAATTTTTCGGGAAGAATCGTTGATGCCTTTCATCGTCTCCACCACCTGGCCAACCACTTCGCCACCTTGTACTGCCACGGTGGAGGCATTGATGGCCAGCTGATTGGCCTGGTGTGCGGAGTCGGCGTTCTGTTTAACTGTGCTGGAGAGCTCTTCCATGCTGGCAGCGGTTTCTTCCAGCGCACTGGCCTGGCTTTCCGTGCGTGAGCTCAGATCATTATTGCCCTGAGCGATTTCCGAACTCGCAGTAGCAACGCCTTCGGAGCCGACGCGCACCTTGCTGACCACCTCCACCAGGCTGGCCTGCATGGCATGCAGACTCTGCAGCAGGGTACTGATTTCATCTCTGCCGCTGGACTCGATGCGCACGGTCAGATCACCAGCGGCGACCTGGGTGGCCAGCACATTGGCTTGCGTCAACGGTCTGGTGATGGACGAAGACAAGCTCCAGGCCAAGAACATGCTGAAAGCCAGTGCAACCACCCCCAGCGCAATCAGCAGATTGCGGCTGGCCTCGTAGTTGCTGTCGATTTCCTTGGCGAATGCATTAACCTGATCGCGTTGGTTTTGAAGCAGTTCCTCCAGCTTGCTTTGATAGATTTTTGAGGCCGGGGTGAACTTGTCCGTCATGACCTTCATAGCGTCTTCCGACTTGCCATCCTTTTTCAGACTAACAATTTCATTACGGATCTCGGCCCAGGCCTTGCGCGCATCTTCGATCTCCTTGAACAGTTGCTGCTCTTCAGGCGAATTCATCAGCGTTTGCAGCGCCTTCTGCAATTCACTTGATTTCTTGGCGGCCTCCTCCTGATCTTGCTTGAAGAAATCCGCCAGTGAAGGATCACTGCTGCGGGCAACGGCTGCAGTGCGACGTATCCCAACAGAGGCAATGCGATCCCAATCCGAGACCATACGTTCGCTTGTGAGTGGGTCGTTCATCATGCTTCGGATGGATTCACCAACCTGGCTTAGACGCTGAATGGCAATTACAAGCGAGGTTGCTGAAAGCACCATAATCAGTGCAAATGCCAGGGAAAGACGCTGACCAACCTTGAGGCTGGAGTAGATGCTGTTCATGCTGAATTCCAATTTGTGCGAATAACGGACACCACGCGATTCCACGATCCAATGCGTCCGCTTAATTAACTTTCCACTGCGTTTGGAGTTTTCCGCCGGTATCTGCGCAGTTATACAGTCTGGCGCTCTAGTAGCCTGTGGGACGTAAAGCTGATGAATTCAGTTCTTTGAAAGCTATAAAAAGCATGGCTAATTGACAAAATTGCCTTTCACTGAGGGACAATTTTGGCCATGTTTCAACTAGCTGCATCGCTATCGCTCCTTCCTCGTGGAACAAAATCCCTTACATCAGCGCCAAATTAGAACGTATGGCGAACACCGGCTTGCATGGATGTTGCCTTGTCAGTGCTGATCGCCGCAGCGTTCTTGTCAATTTTTGTAGACTTGTAGCCAGCATACAAAGTACTGCGCTTGGATAGGTCGTATGTACCCACCAGGCCGAAGCCACTGGCATCCAAATCAGCCGAACCAGTTACCGACGTAGTAGCCTTGGCATAGCCAATACCCACCGCGAAAGCGCCCATCGGCACAGTCACTCCCAATTGGTACTCTCTGTCATTGTTGGTGCCATTCTTGACCTTCATGTATTCGGCACTGATTTTGGCTGCACCAAAATCGTAGGTGCCTCCGATCAAGTCGTACTTGTTTGTCACCTGGGCGACAGCAACGTTAGCTTGTGCCAACGTGTTCTCCTGGTGAGCGTAGGTCACCATCACTGGGCCATCGGCGTACTTCACGCTGAAACTGGCAGTGTCAGTTGCGCTACCAACGTTGGTGGTTGTACCGTTGTCTTCGCCGAAGCCAAGGGTTGCAGAACCTGAAAAACCAGCGAAATTCGGTGAGTTGTAGCGAACAGAATTGGAGGCACGGATGAGTTCGCTTGTCACCCCGAGTTTAAAAACATCGCTATCGACTTGAAAGTTTCCATTCCACAGCATGTCAACACCGACGTGCGCGGAGTGGAACGAAGTGTATTGGCGACCCAATGCAACTTCACCGAAACCACCAACCAGACCGACGTGGGCTTCACGTTGGAAGATACCTGCTTCGCCCGCGCCAGTGTCTGCAGAAAAGCCACTTTCCAGCACAAACTTGGCGCTCAAACCACCACCCAAATCCTCAAGACCTTTGATACCCCAAAAAGAGTAGTTAAGGGCATTGGAGTTGACGACGTTCTGTGTCAACTTGGCTACTGGATGTGCGCCAGTGGTTTCGGTGCTGGTTCGACCGACACTGGTATCAATACGACCATACAAAGTCACAGACGACTGAGCCATAGCAGCACCAGAAGCGGCCAGAGCAGCCAGCGTCATTAGCGATTTTTTCATTTTTTTGCTTTCTTAAGGGTTGGAGAAACTGTTCGTTGGATCTCGTCATTCGTGACCATTGGCCACCGGCTTTTTGCCAGATCCGAAACCGGATGGCGGACATGTTGGCCCCGCCAAGCTCCGACCTCGCCTGACAAGGCAGAGGTGGAAACGTAGCTGCGGCCATCGCACTCCGCGTTCCCTAAAGTTGCTGATTGATGTCGTGAATAGAAGTTAAACAATGATTCTCTTGGTTCGAAAACGCCTCACCAAGGTGCTAGCCCGTAGCCACTGGATTTCCTAGAAATCCCGGATTCAAACCACGTCCATGCGGCGCAGTTTAGAAACCGTGAAGTCATAAGACTAGAGGTAAATTGAACATTTCAGATATGCCGCGTTGAACATATCCGATCAGTAGTGTCCCAACGTTTATCAGAGGAGCGAGAGCTGATTTGGCTCGAAACCTGGGTCTGAATCCGCTGAAGGTGGCGTAAGTAGTTGATGTATTGGGATAGTTTCAAACATGGACAGGCTCAAGATTTGTAATATTTCATACAGGCTGTGATGATCAAGATGCAGACGTTTCTTCGCAATGGCGATCAACAGGTAGGTGGATATAGCAATCCATATCTGCGTCTTCACCGCGTTCTCGCTGGTGCCAAAGAACACCTTGATGCGCAAATGTTGCTTGATCCATTTGAAGAACAACTCCACCTGCCAGCGCTGGCGATAAAGGTCGCCGATCAGTTCGGGCTTCAAGGCAAAGTTATTGGTCAGAAACACCAAACGCTTGCCCGTGTCGTCCCTGAGCACCACCCTGCGCATCGTTGTGGGGTAGTCCTTGCTCGACTGATAAGTTGTCAGCACACCCGTCTGATCGCACAGCACGGCCGTGCCCACCCGATCCACCGGATGCGAGTAGCGCCGCTTGAACTTGGTGTTGCTCTTGGCCCTTGTCACAAAGAAGGCTTGTGCCTCGTGAATCACGAACAGCCTAGCAAAGTCCAGATAGCCCCGGTCCATCAGGTAAAACGCCCCAGATTCGAGCACCAGAGAGTCCAGCACGTTGACCTCGTGCGTCTTGCCGTCGGTGATGTGAATGAAGCTGGGAATGTTGCCCCTCAAGTCCAGCAGCGTGTGCAGTTTGATGGCGGCCTTGGTCGATCGAAACGGCGCCCAGGCAAACACCGACAAGCACAGGTCGATGGTGCTGGCGTCGAACGCATAGACAGCAGCGTCGAGTTCCAGCCCCAACGGTTCCTTGGCGTACAAGGGGCGGGCCAAGCCAATCAAGTGCTGGGCGAAGTCTGCATAGATTTGCCACGGACGTGTGGCATTCGCATTGGCCAGCGTATTGCGCGAAATAGTTTGACAACGAAACCCCATGTGGTACAGCCGTCGAGCTTGGGCGCGCAAGTTGATCTCGATGTCTCGCAGGGACTCGCGGTAGGTCAACTGGGCGAAGGCCATGGCCAAGAACTGATCCAGGCACGAGAAGTCCTTGACCTTGTGCTCTCCGTTGTGCTCGGCCACACAGCGTCGAAACGTACTCAGTGGCAGGTAAAGCATGAGTTGCGCAAATACGAGCTTGCCTTGGTGCATGACGGTTTGAGGCGGGAATTCGCAAAAAACCGACAGTTTGGTACTCGACGACGTTCAAATCGAGACCAGATTCAAACACCAAATTCAACAAGTAAATCATTGACTTACGACGTCCTGATGCGCAAACGTTGGGACACTACTGTCAAAATACAAGAAAACGAGCTTTCGTTTCTGACCGAAAATCAGCTTCATGAACTGCTCGAAGAGCTTTCCAACTCTTTGAATCGGCATGCTGTCTTAATTTCGAAGGTTTGCGCGTCAACGGGGGCGCGATGGGGCGAATCAGAGTCTTTAAGAGTGTCGCAACTGAAAAATGACATGATTCAGTTCGCAGGCACCAAGAGCGGGAAAGTGAGATCGGTCCCAATCAGTAAAAAACTATCGGCCGAACTGCTTGCGCATCACGATTCCAAAGAAACTGGAGATAGATTTTTCGCGTCGGCCTATTCGGCTTTTCGTGAAGCGATTGATCGTATGGCATTGGAATTGCCAAAAGGTCAACTGACCCACGTGCTTCGTCATACGTTTGCTAGCCACTTCGTGATGCGTGGCGGAAACATCGTGGCTCTGCAGAAAATCCTCGGCCATGCCAGCCTGACCATGACCATGCGGTATGCCCACCTGGCACCACAGTACTTTCAGGATGCCGTGAAGTTAAACCCACTGATTCCATTCAAGAACAAACTCGGTTGACACTTCGTTGACAAACCCAAAAGGAAACGGGTTACGATCTCTCGTAACCCGTTGATTTTATTGGTAGGGCGTCACAGACTTGAACTGTGGACCAAAGGATTATGAGTCCTCTGCTCTAACCAACTGAGCTAACGCCCCAACCGAACCTGAGATTGTAGAGGCTACTTGTGATGGCTCAACGCGTTGCTGACGAGTTTGGAAGTGATGTCGACAATTTGGATCATGCGGTCATAGGCCATGCGTGTTGGCCCGACAACGCCCAGAGTACCAACCACTTGGCCATCCACTTCGTAAGGGGCGCTGACGATGGACAGGTCTTCAAACGGGATCACCTGACTTTCACCGCCGATGAAGATGCGCACCCCTTCGGCGCGTCCGGTCACGTCGAGCAAACGCATCAACTGTGCCTTTTGCTCAAACAGGTCAAAAGCGCGGCGCAGATGGCCCATGTCGTTGGCAAAATCACTGACCGCCAACAGGTTTCTTTCACCTGAAATGATCACTTCATCGGCGGTTTCAGACGCCACATCGGTGTTTGCTGCTACGGCGGCGGTCATCAAACTGGCAATCTCTGCGCGCAGGGACTCCACCTCGTTTTTCAGCCGCTCGCGCACCTGATCAATGTCCAGGCCGATGTAATTGGCGTTCAGGTAGTTGGCCGCCTCCACCAATTGCTGCTGCTGGTAGTCCACCTCGGTGAAGATCACCCGGTTTTGCACATCACCCTCTGGCGAGACGATGATCACCAGAAAACGCCGATCAGACAAACGCAAGAACTCGATGTGCCGGAAAACCGTGGTGCGCCGCGGTGCCACCACCACGCCCACAAACTGGGACAGGCTGGAGAGCAGGTTGGCAGCATTGGAAATCACCTTCTGCGGCTGGTCGTGTGCCAAGCTGTGCTCGGCAAACGGGTTGCGCTGAACCGTCAACATGGTGTCCACAAACAACCGGTAACCGCGCGCGGTGGGAATGCGTCCGGCCGAAGTGTGCGGGCTGACGATCAGGCCCAAGTCCTCCAGATCAGACATGACGTTGCGGATGGTGGCGGGGGACAGTTCCAGCCCGGACGCCTTGGACAAGGTGCGCGACCCCACCGGCTGACCATCAGCGATGTAACGCTCTACCAGCGCTTTGAGTAATAACTTGGCACGATCATCCAGCATCGTCTGATTTTACGGACATCTTGCAGGCACTGAAGGTGAATCAAGGCCGCTCTATCGCGCGCCATGGCCTGCGTGTCGCGGGAGCGGTGGGAACTCGCCGCTTCTCTGGCGCCACGAATGGCGGCATCAGGTATCCAAATCGGGCAAACAGGCCTGGGCGCCTCTTCGAACCAGATCATTTTTTGATGATGTCGCTTTTTTCAGAAGTGACACAAAGCGGCCTGGCCTTTGGTGTTGTAATTTGCAAATGAATTCCAAATTTCAGCTTGTTGCCCTGATTGGCAAATACCAGACCAGCGCCAGTGCTGCCGCCATCAGCGGCGCGCGCGCTGCGCTGGAAGCGGTTGCCCATTTTCTGCACGACCAAGGTTGTGACGTGGTGCTTGAGGGAGATACCGCACGCAACATGGGCATGACCGGCCAGCCCACACTGACCGTGCCGCAAATCGGCCAACAGTGTGACTTGGGCCTGGTGGTGGGTGGCGACGGCACCATGCTGGGCATTGGCAGGCAGTTGGCCGCCTATGGTGTGCCGCTGATTGGCATCAACCAGGGGCGCCTGGGCTTCATCACCGACATTCCCTATGACAACTTTGCTGCCTGCCTGAGCAACATGTTGCACGGTGAGTATGTGGAAGACCACCGCAGCCTGATGAATGGCCGTGTCATGCGTGACGGGCACTGCGTCTACAACGCCCTGGCGCTCAACGATGTGGTGGTCAACCGGGGTGCGACCTCTGGCATGGTGGAGTTGCGGGTCGAGGTGGATGGTCATTTTGTGGCGAACCAACGCGCCGACGGACTCATCATTGCCACACCTACTGGCTCAACCGCTTACGCTTTGTCATCAGGCGGGCCCTTGTTGCACCCATCGATTCCGGGTTGGGTGATGGTGCCGATTGCCCCGCATACATTGTCAAATCGGCCCATTGTCCTTGCCAATACGTCACATATAGCTATTGAAATAGTAGCTGGACGAGACGCCAGTGCCAGTTTTGACCAGCAGTCGCTGGCGTCCCTGATGCATGGCGACCGGATTGAAGTCACCCGGTCCAACCACCATGCCCGGTTCCTGCACCCCAAGGGCTGGTCCTACTTTGATACCCTGCGTGAAAAACTGCACTGGAACGAAGGAGTAACCTCAACGTGAGCCTCAAACGCATCGTCCTGCGTGACTTTGTCATCGTCAGCGAACTTGACCTCGAACTTGCCAATGGTTTCACCGTGTTGACCGGAGAAACCGGCGCAGGCAAATCCATTCTGGTAGATGCCCTGCAACTCGTGACGGGCGGTCGCGCGGATGTCAGCGTGATCCGTGAAGGTGCAACACGCACCGATGTCAGTGCTGAATTTGAGGCTACACCCGCTGTCACCACCTGGCTGGAGGACGCCGGTTTTGTGAACGAGTTCAGTCTGCTGCTGCGCCGCACCCTCGACACCCAGGGCAAAAGCCGCGCCTGGATCAACGGCAGCCCGGCCACTGCTACCCAGTTACGCGCCTTGGGGGAACAGCTGCTCGACATCCACGGGCAACACGCCTGGCAAAGCCTGACACGCCCGGAGTCGGTGCGTGGCCTGCTCGATGCTTATGCCAAGGTGTCGACCGATGTCGTGTCGGCCCAATGGCAACTGTGGCGCACCGCCCAAGAGCAACTGGCGCAGGCCCGCGCCTCCCAAGACTCACTGCTGAACGAGCGTGAACGCCTGACCTGGCAAATTGGTGAACTGGAAAAGCTCGCCCCCGGCGCGGATGAATGGCCCGCCCTGAACGCCGAGCACAGCCGCCTGTCCAACGCCCAGGCCCTGCTGGACGCTGCGCAATCGGCCTTGCAGGCGCTCGACGAGGCTGACAGCAGTGCCAGCAGCCTGACTGGCAGCGCCTGCGATGCACTTCAAAAACAAGAGCACATAGAGCCCGTATTCAAAGGGCTAAGTGAGGTTTTGACATCAAGCCTCGCACAACTTGAGGATGTGGTGCACTCGCTGCGCGCCTACCTGCGCAAGACCGAGCTGGACCCGGAACGGCTCAACAAGCTGGACGAACGCCTGGGTCTGTGGGTGGCACTG
>Ga0302216_1000688_pt1 | contig 11135 bp, 11 predicted proteins | sample II_Fen_N3_2_FD_194575 | JGI IMG/M metagenome (GOLD analysis project Ga0302216, IMG submission 194575) | Peat permafrost microbial communities from Stordalen Mire near Abisko, Sweden - II_Fen_N3_2 | ecosystem: Environmental > Terrestrial > Soil > Wetlands > Permafrost | place: Sweden: Abisko...
GTGAAAGGACGTGGGCATTGATCTTGGCAATCGACGGCGGTCCGCGCCGGAACATGAATACGGCTGATCTCTTGGGCGCCATGTCCGAGGCCCTCCGGGGCGACGGGCACGAGGTACGTGAACTGCGGCTCTACGATCTCGATTTCAAGGGCTGCCGGGGCTGCTTCTCCTGCAAGCGCTCTGGCAGTAGGTTCTACGGGTGTTGCGCCATGAAGGACGGCCTGACGGAACCCCTTTCCTGGCTTCCCGAGGTGGAAGCAATCCTGCTTGCCTCGCCCATCTACTTCGGCTCGGTGACCGGCGAGATGCGCTCGTTCCTGGAACGGCTGCTCTATCCGAGCCTCGTCTACAGTTCCCCGACTCGCTCCAATTTCGGACGGAATTTGCCGGTGGGCATGGTCTACACCATGAACGTCTCGGAAGCGACCTTCCGAAGCCATCCCATGAAGGCGCACCTGGAGGCCACCGAAGGCAGCATCGCCCGCATCTTTGGTCGGCCTCCGAAGTCCTTCTTCGCCTTCGAGACCAACCAGCTCAAGGACTACTCAGGCGTCGAATACACCTACGCTGATCCAGAGGCGCGCCTGCGCCGCCATCAGGAAGTCTGGCCTTCCGAGCTTTCGCGGGCCCGCGCCTTCGCGCGCGAGCTCCTCGCCGCCTGACGATGGAGCCCTTGGCGTTGCGCGCTTCCGAGGGGAACGAGCCGGGCGAGGAGTATCGGAGGCGCATCCGCCAGGCCATGGAGCATGCGGAGCGGCACATGAAAGAAGGCATCTCATTGCGAGACCTTGCGCGTGCCGCCTGCTTCTCGAACTTCCACTTTCACAGGATCTTCCAGGCCATGACGGGGGAGACGCCTCGCGGCTTTGTGGCGCGGCTGCGCATGGAAGCCGCGGCGCAGCTGCTTTTCACGCGCCGGGATCTGACGCTTGCCGAAATCGCCCAGGAGGTCGGCATCGCCTCTGACGCCCAGTTCTCGCGCGCCTTTCGCCAGCACTTCGGGGTCGCTCCGAGCGGATTCCTCGCCCGTCATCGCCAGGAGCTCCATCCTGTCGTTGCCGCGGCGGCAGGCCCGGAGGACTCGGCGCTTCAAGACAAAATCTGTCTTGAAACTTGGCCGCGTCGCTCCATCCTCACCTATCAGGCGGTGGGCCGTTATCGGGAGGCTGCCATTGAGGCCTGGGAAGGACTTTTCGCGGGCTTGCGCGAGGCCGGCATCTCCCCTCAGGGAACTGTGCGCGTGGGGATGCCCCTCGACAATCCCGGTGTGACTCCCGATGCGCGCTGCCGATTCCGTGCCGGCGTCGTCCTCGACGAGGCGCCTCCCTCCAGGCTGCGCCGCATGGAGCTGCCGGCAGGCCAGTATGCTGTGCTTCCCTTTGAAGGAAGAGCGGACGACATTGCTTGCGCCTACCAGTGCCTTTACGGGCGCTGGCTTCCGGTGAGTGGTCTGGTGCCTCGGGACGTTCCGGCCATCGAGTGGTACGGCCTCGAGCACCGTCCCGATCCCGTCTCGGGACGCTTCAGTTATCGCATCGCGCTTGCGGTTCGCTCCTTGCGCCGGGGAGTCCCCAAGCGGCGATGAGACCGAGCCCCAGGCTCGCAAGTCCCATGACAGGAACCAGTTCGAGATGTCGTCCCAGCATGTGTCCGCCAAGTGCCGTGACGGCGGTGCCGGCGAGGATCTGTAGAAATTCAAGCGAAGAGACTAGGCTCCCCAAGTGTTCGCGAGGAACTTGGGATTGGGCCGCCATGTTAAGAACGGGCAGAACGGCTCCGATCCCGATTCCGCAGATCAAGAGCGCGAGGGCCAGGAACGGGGCGGGAATGGAAAGTCCGCCGAGGCAAAGAAGTGTGGCGCCGACCAGGGCGACGAGAAAGCCCAAGCCTCCGATGGTCCGGACCTCGCGACGGCGTCCCGCCACTGCGCCGCCGGTGAGGCTGCCGGCGGTCATGGCAAGCGCCAGGATGCAGAGCAGAAGGCCGGCGCGGGCGGGCTCCCAGCCTCTGCGGACCTGAAGCAGATAGGGCACGAAGAGAAGCAGGGCGTACAGGGTGGCGTGGGCCGACATGGCCATGATCGCCGAGCGGCGAAAGGCTGGGGCGGAAAGCAAGGCGCGTGGAAGCAGGGGAGCGGCGCTCCGGTGTTCGCGCCAAGCAAAGAGCGCGGCGAAGAGGATTCCGCTAGAAAGCAGCGCAGCGACAGGGATTCCCCATGGCACAAGGCTTCCGCTGCCGACCAGGGTGCCGAGAAGCGGCAGGGCGGCTAGGAGAAAAAGCAGCACGCACAAGGGGTCGAGTCCTTTGCTGGGGCCTCTTTCCGGGCGGAGGGCGGGAAGGAAGCGGGCCAGCAGCGCGAAGGCCGCGATCAGAAGTGGCGCGTTGAGGAAGAAGATCCACCGCCAGCCGCCAAGTCGCAGCAACGTTCCGCCCAGCACCGGGCCAACCATGGCCGCAAGGCTGTACATCGAGGCGAGCATGCCGATGCGCCGTCCTCGTTCGCGGGGCGGGAAGATTCCCAGCGTGACGACGAAGGTGCCCGAAGCGACCACGCCACCGAAGGCCCCTTGCAGGGCGCGGAAGGCGGAAAGCCACGCGATCGACGGGGAAAGGCCGCACAGAAGCGAAGCGAGTAGGAATCCGGCCAGGCCAATGAGCATGGTGCGCCGACGTCCGAGCAGGTCGGAGAGCCGGCCGGCGATGGGGAGCGCCGTTGCCGAAAGCAGCAGATAGGCGACGAAGGGAAGCGCGTAGCCGCTTCCGCTGTGCAGTTCGCGCGCGATCGTCGGCATGGCGGTGGCGACGACGGAGCCGTCCATGGCGGCCACGAAGAGCGAGAGCATGAGCCCTGCTCCAATCGCTCCTGGGTTCTGTGGTCCGTTTTCGCTCTCCATCAAGGCGCCTCCTGGGGTTGGTTTCCTTCCAGGATAAGGAGGAGGGGAGCCCTCGCGTTTGACGGATCTTGCTTTAGCGTCGCCGCGGCTTCTGGCGGGCGCCTGCCCCGCTATGCGGGTCACCGGGCTGCCTGCCGGGCCCCCGTCTATCGTTATGGGATCGGTGGGGGCGGGTGTCCCGGGCCTCGCGGCCGGCATCCCTGGCGCATGCGGTGCTATTGCTTGGCTGATGCCGTGGAAAGGCTGTCAGACCCGACCAAGCAACGCCGTGTGGTTGGGGAACAAGCGGGGAGAGGCGATTTTTGTCAGGCCGGCTTCCTGGGCGAAGGCAAGGGTGCGCTCAAAACCCTGGCGCGAGACGTGGATCGGTGGCTCTACCACAAGTACCGTTCCCGAGGGGCCCAAGCGCGCGGCGATCTCGCGGAAGAAACTGCGGGTGTCAGGGACTTCGTGGACCATGTAGAAGAGAAGGACGAAGTCGAAGTGCTCGCTGGCCTCCAAGCTGCCCACTTCGCCGCAGAAGGTGTGGATGCGCGACTCTACTGCGGTGCCGGTGATCTTGGCCGTCAACCGCTCGATCATGCCGCTTTGCAGGTCTACGGCGGTGACGGATCCGCTTGCGCCCACCAATTGCGCCATCGGTACCGTGAAGTAGCCGGGGCCGCAGCCGACCTCCAGGACCCGCAGCCCTTCGCGCAGGTGTGGTGCAACGATCTTGCGCGGGTTCTGAAAGAGGCGTCGGAGGGGATGGTCAAGCATGCCGGCCCCTTCGACGGGGCAAATCCGGGTGGATGCTGCAGTGGTCTTCATGTCGTCTCTTTCATTGAACGGACGCCCCTATTGGTGCGGGAAGGGTTTTCCTTGGCGCAGGGGGCTCTCTATGTAGACGTGAAGATGCCTCAATTATTGCCGTTGCTTGGAGGTTCTTTCTGTCGTCTTTAAGATGATTTTACGTAACGTTTGCGGCGCTTTCGTGCCGCCACACGGAAAATTGCACTTGTTGCTCCCGCCCATCGTAGGGGCGATTCACTTGTGGTGAGCTTCGTCGAACCATGAATCGCCGTACGCCGGTGTGGGCGGGGTGAGGTGGGGCGGGCTTGCACGGGCATTGGATCGCGGGTATATTTTTGATATGATTCGTATACGGAGCATATCATGGGAATCGTGAATATCGACGATGACCTGCACGATCAAATTCGCAAGGCTAGCGGTGTGTCGTGTCGGTCCATCAATGCGCAAGCGGCCTTCTGGATCAAGATGGGCATGTTGTGCGAAATGAATCCGATGCAGAGCTTCCACGAGATCGTTGCTCAGGAGCTGCGAGCCGCAGGGGTTGTGCCGCAGGTCGTCAAGGAGGCTTCGGTTTGACCAAACGGCCAGAGGAAGTCGCATTGCTGGCGGAGTCGGGCAAGTTGCTGGCGGATGTGTTTGGCTATTTGGATCGGCTGGACTTGATCGGCATGTCCACCATGCAGGTCAACGATCTGGTCGATCGCTTCATCGTGAAGGAACTTGGTGCCCGCCCGGCAAGCAAAGGGCAGTACGGGTACGCGTATGCCCTGAACTCCTCCCGCAACCAAGTGGTCTGCCACGGCGTTCCATCAACGACGGACATGTTGGAAAGCGGAGACATCGTCAATTTCGATATCACGCTGGAGAAAAACGGCTATATCGCCGATTCCAGCAAGACCTATCTGGTCGGTGAGGTGTCGCCGCTCGCGAAACGGCTCGTGCAGGTGACCTACGAAGCGATGTGGAAGGGGATCCGGGCCGTTCGTCCAGGCGCCAGACTTGGCGATGTGGGGTATGCCATAGAACGGCACGCTCGGAAAAACGGCTATTCGGTCGTAAGGGAATATTGCGGGCATGGCATTGGCCGTGAAATGCACGAAGCTCCCCAAGTGCTGCATTGGGGAAAACCGCAGACGGGTCTGGTTCTGCGGGAGGGAATGGTGTTCACCATTGAGCCGATGATCAACCAAGGGCTGCGAGCCATTCGGAACGCCGACGATGGCTGGACGGTCGTCACGCGCGATGGGTTGTTGTCTGCGCAGTTCGAGCATACCGTGGCCGTGACCCGAAACGGCGTGAGAGTCTTGACGTTGCGGTCTGAGGAGACTCGCTAAGTCTTCTGGTTGTCTCTGCGGTCATCGCTTTTGTCTTGAGTTTCGCGTTTGATGACGGTATTTGCAGACGCTCCGCCCTCCTCTAAACCCGGGGCGATTCACTGTGAGCCTCGCGTTTGACTCGACGACATAACGGAATGACTCCATGAGCCTCGCGTTTGACTCGACGACATAACGGAATGACTCCATGAGCCTCGCGTTTGACTCGACGACATAACGGAAGGCCTCCGAGAGCCTCGCGATTGGCTCGGCGACATAACAGAATGACTCTGTGAGCCTCGTGATTGACTCGACGACATAACGGAATGACTCTGTGAGGCTCGCGCTTGACTCGACGACATAACGAAATGACTCTGTGAGGCTCGCGCTTGACTCGGCGACATAATGGAAGGCCTCCGGAAACGGAAACAAAAAGGCCACTCCCCATCAAGCAGAGAGTGGCCAGAAACGTATGATCTCGGTTAGGCGGCGGTGGCTTCGGCGGTGCGGCGGCGCGTGCGCTTGAAGAAAGAGCCCATGTCGGAAAGCAACACGTCCATTCCGGGGATCGTGCGGCGCGAAAGCTTCATGGCACCGTAGACTTCCAGCGAAGCCGTCATGACATCGCTCGAAAGTGCGGTCATGGTGTCGTTCAAGGCGTCGGAAAGCTGGGCCACTTGCTCCTGGACGGGCTTCAAGGCGTGCAAGAGCTCTACGTCGCGGCGGAACTCCTCCTTGTCAAAGGTGCCCGGCAAGATCTCGCAGTGGCTTTCGAACACGCTGTAGGCCTTCTCCAAGAGCGGCTGGTAGCCGTTGCCGACTTTGAAGAGACCTTTGACCTCCTCGGGGGTGAGGTGAACCAGGAATCCGAGTCGGGATCGAATCTCGCTCACCTTGTGGAGGATGTCGTCGCGGTCGCTGGGCAATAGAGTGCCAGAGACCAAGTTTTGTTTCGGCATGAGTAACCTCGATGTTTCTGGGGTTAACGGATGTCGCCGGTTGGCGCGGTTGAGCCCATTGTGCTGCGCGGGATGCACAGCATTAATGGGATGCTGGCCAATGTATGGACAGTTTTTGTCGTCTTCAACATATTTTTACATAACGTTTATGACGCTGTGTGCGGGTGCCAGATTGACCGGACTAGCATAGCGGAAGAATCCCCTTTTCTGTTGCAAGGATCGACTCGAACATGAAGATTCACGCTCGGCTTGTTGCCTTCTGGTGCCCACGACCCGCGCGATGGAGCAGCCTTTTAGCCTGGCTCTGTCTCGTGCTCGCCCTGGGCGGTTGTGCCCCGCACTTCGTTGCGGACTACGATGCCGCCGCCGAAAGCGAGATGCTTACCTATGCCCGCAACGTGGATCGCTTCTGGGCGGTGCTTCTGGACACCGACCCCGCGGCGCGCAGCTACGCGGCCTTCAAGGAGTCGTACAACGGCATCGAGGCCGATCTGCGAATACTGGTGCTGCGCTGCGAGATCCGCCCCAGGAACGCTGAGACGCTGCGGCAGGCGAAGCTCATTCTGGAGCTGTGGCAAGGCGACAAGGCGCATCACAAAGAAAAGAACGGCGTTTCGGACTTTCTGGCAATGCGCCACCGCAAACAGTTCTATCAAGCCTTTGCGGCCATGGCCAAAGGCGAAAAAGCCAAGGACATGAACGCCGGAGACACCACGGAAGGAACCCCATGAGCATGGACATCGAGTCGGTTTTGAAGACCATGGCGGGCGCCGGCCTTGGCGTACTGAAAACCTATCCCCCCGAACTGCGTGCGTCTTTTCAGGCGATGCTTGCCGAGCAGCGGGAGGATCTGGCTTTACTTGGGGCCGCGCGGGCGGCGGGAGAGATCGATGCTGTGGAGTTCCAATCGGAACTCGAACGTTCGGAGAAGGTGCTGGAGGTAAAGCTTCTGACGCTGGAGATCGAAGGCAAGGCGGCGGCGCAGAAGATGGCCGAGGCGGCCTGCGAGGCCTTTCGGACGGCCATCAAGGTGCTGGTGTAGTGCTTTATTGCGCAGGCGCTCCGCCCTGCACCCGGCCTAAGGGTGCTGCTTTGTCGTGTGGTGAGCTGCGTCGAACCATGTATCGCCCGTGCGTACGTTGGATGTGAGCAGGGTGAAGTGGGCTTCGGTTCGTTGAGCCGGCTATTTGAAGATGGTCTTTAGGGCGACGCGGACCTTTTCAATCTCAAGCGAAGTGGGAGCTTCCGAGTCGTTGAGGTCAGAAAGCGTCTCGGGAAGTTCACGCACGTTCCAGATCGCGATGGCGGGCTTTTCGATCTCAAGAGCTTTGGCGTTCATCACCACGACAGGTGTCACGAATTGGTTCAAGTCCTTCTTCTCAAGAAGCTTGTGAAGGTGCATGGCGCCACGCTTGGCCTGAAGGATCGGAGTGGTCTTGCCTTCCCCGGTGTGCTTGGTGCCGGTGACGACCGCCTCGCCGTGGATTTTCACCTCGGTGTTCCAATGCTTGATCTCAAGTACGTAGACACCAGGAGGGCCGACCAAGACGGCGTCGAGGTCGCCGCCCTTGAAGCCCTTGGGGCGGAGGTTCGTGAAGATGGTCCAGCGCTTGTCGAGACCGGCACGCAAGAGCGAGAGGACATTGGCTTCTTCTTCGAGGCCGATCTGATTGGCGTGGAGGGATTTCATGCGTAACGCAGCAAAAAAGATCATGCCCCCGGATGCAGTAAAGAAACCGATTCCTTCAAGCCACATTCCTTGGTGAAAGCGTGGGAAGAAATCAATCAGAAGCGTTGCAAAAAGAATTCCAATTCCATAACCACCAATGACTCCCAAACCAATCAGGAAGTTGTCGATCTGCTCGCGGCTCCAGGAGTCGCCGCCGCTCACGACTTCGGGAACGCCGCGGTCCTCTGCCTCCGTGACGGGGGACTGCAACTCCTTGAACAGAAGGACGCGAATCGCCTCCCGGGTGCGCTTGGGAAGATTTTGTGCCAAGCAGTAGCCAAGATCTTTGGTCGAAATCTTTCTCTCGTCGAGGAGCCTGCCCATAGGAATGCCGCGGATTTCGCGGAAGGGATAAGGCTCACGGCGCGCTTCCTCCAAGCTCAGTTCGGCGTTGGGGAGTCCGGTGAAGATGGTGACGGAACGGGGATGTACGCGGGCGTAGACCTCTTCGTAATTCTTCCAAATGAAGCGGGAGGCTTCGTGGACGCTATCCTGATCCTTCTCGTTGGCGATGGTTCGTAGTTCCGTGAAGTTCAATTGCTCAGCCCGCAGGCTGTCTTCAATGGTCTTGCCGGTCTTGGGCCACTTGGTCCGGAGCGCTTCGTCGATGTTCATGGGGAATCTCCTTGTCCTGCAATCATAGAGAAAATGGAACCGCTCGCTTGATTGTCGTATTTGTCGGTTTCTGTTGAAACGGTATTTGCTGGCACTTGGCTTGATGCTGCGCTGTCTTGATGACGGTATTTGCAGGCGCTCCGCCCTGCACCCGGCCTAAGGGTGCTGCCGCGCACCCTTAGGAATCCCGCTCGCGGGGGTATCCACCCCCTGCGCCCCCGATTGCGACTCGTGGTGCCGTTGCCGGGTACTCCGATTGATGCTTAGCGGTGAAGTGGCGTCAGCCATGCCCCACGCGAGCAGGCTCGCAACATGGGGCCCCAGTCACGGCAGCGGGGAAGTGTGGTGCCGTTGTTCTGGAGTGCCGCTTTGTCGTGCGGTTGCCGTTTTTTTTGTTGCAGTAAATCTCGTCGTAACAGTCTTTGGCCGGTCCCTGAGTGGCGGCCTTGGCCGCTGTATCGAAGGGCCGGCGGGTTCTTAAAAGCTCCGATTGGACGATGCCAGTTTTGGGCAATGGGGGTAGCTTTGATACAATAATTCTCCATAACCACTGGCGACGGGATTCCCCGATGCTTGATGCCGCTCTCCAACTCTGCGCTTGCGCCTCTCCTGTGAAGAGAGAGGATTTGGTACGCGGAGTGGGTGGGGAGAGCGCAAGAACGACAATAGCAGAGCTCTGCGGCGTCATGGTGCGTGACGTAGAGATTGTGTGCTTAGACAGATGCGTACGTAATCGACATTCTCTTAATAAGATGTTAGGGACATCTGCGAGGCAGACTATTAAACCAACAAAATCGCTTCAAATCTCACCCGAATATATGAGGATGTAAATGTCATTCCAATTGTTTGATCTGACTCAGATTTTCAACAAAGCTATGTTTCGGATTCCTGATTTTCAAAGAGGGTATTCGTGGGAAGAACGACAATTAAACGATTTTTGGATGGATCTTACAGAACTAAGTGCCGGACGGAATCATTATATTGGCCTTCTTACTGTTGAAAAAATAGATTCCGACAAAATCAAAGATGACACCGATCGATGGATGGTAGATGAACGGAAACTAAATCCATACTTCATCATTGATGGACAGCAACGCATAACAACCTGTATTTTGCTAATCAAAGCATTGATAGATAATGTAGAAAGCCTCGGTGAAGAAGATTTCGACGAAATTCAAAAGAGATATTTGTGGCTAACTCGTAAAGGTGACGGAAATAAGTTATGCATTTTTGGCTACGAAAGAGATAACCCATCTTTTGAATACTGGAAATCAAAAATACTGAATATAGAATCGTCTGCAAATGAGGATTTGCAAACAAGCTATACAAGAAATCTTCAATTTGCATATGACTATTTCGTAAAGAAGATCGTAGCCAATCCCGGGGCCGCGAAAGAAGTGTACGCAAAGCTGACAACAAATTTAAAGTTCAATTTTTATGAAATAGATCCATCGTTTGATGTTTGCGTCGCATTTGAAACGATGAATAATCGTGGAAAAGACCTATCAAAGCTTGAGTTGTTGAAGAATCGTTTGATCTATCTCTCAAGCCTCATTCGTCACCACTGTGATACAAGCAATCAGGATGAAGTGATATCTGAATCTGAAGAACGGCAATTACGAATTGATATCAATAATGTTTGGAAAACAATTTATGAATTTCTTGGCAAAAGCCCTACTTTAAAGCTGAAAGATGATGATTTCCTTAAGGATCATTGGGCCATGTATTTTGGATTCAAGAAAGAACGAGCAGAGGAATATGCTGAATTCCTTCTAAACGAACATTTCACTGCAAAGCGAGTCGCATCAAAATCGATAAAATTTAAGCACATTAAAGAATACATCGTCAGTTTGCAGGCATCTGTAAAAATATGGTACAGGTTGTTTTCGTGCGACTCAGCTAATGCCGTTGAAAAAGACATTCTTGGAAACCTCAATGTACTCGACTACCGATATTCAGTTCCGCTCATTATGGCCGCATATTCTAATTCAAAATCAGAGCCACCTTTAGAAATTCTTTCTGCACTTGAAAAATTTCTATTCCTTTCATTTTGCATATATGGTCGGCGTTCAGACTACAAGCAAACCGAGTTTATGCAATTGGCTCACGAGTTGTTTGTTGGGGAATATGAAAACGGGCATCGTTGCACTTGTCAAAATGCCAAAAATCAAATCATAGATAAGATTGACGAAAAAGGTGCCGCAAAGAAATTCAAAATATTTATCGCAGACCTATTCAATGAAAAAGACGGATTCTTTAGTTGGAATGGATTAAAGTACTTCCTGTTTATGTATGAGAAGCATCTTTACAATAACAGCAACGAGGAATTTGCACGACTTCATTGGAATGGCACAATGACCCGTGAGCATATTCTGCCACAAACGCCAACAGATGCTTATTGGCAGAAACAACTTGAAAATAAAAACGAAATAGAAATTCACATACTAACCCATTCCATAGGGAATTTTTTGCTTCTAAATCGCGCAAAAAATTCAGCTCAATCTGCCAAGAAATTTGAGGATAAAAAATCTGCAGAAAAGCTCGGCTATGCCGTAGGGACATTTAGCGAAATTGAAGTCTGCAAATATGCAGATTGGAATTCAAAATCAATTCTTGATCGGAGCATTCATCTAATTCGCTTCTTAGAAAAGAAATGGGAGCTAAGTTTTGGGACAGATACTGATATATCTGAAATGCTGTTGTTAAATATGGAAGGAAATGCAACCTACTAACCAGATAGTATTGAATTGTGGAGATATTTGATTATCTTTTGATCATGAATTCTTCATCCACCGAGGCTGAGCTTGCAGCAATCAGAGAAAATGCTATCCGT
>Ga0302216_1000689_pt1 | contig 11134 bp, 7 predicted proteins | sample II_Fen_N3_2_FD_194575 | JGI IMG/M metagenome (GOLD analysis project Ga0302216, IMG submission 194575) | Peat permafrost microbial communities from Stordalen Mire near Abisko, Sweden - II_Fen_N3_2 | ecosystem: Environmental > Terrestrial > Soil > Wetlands > Permafrost | place: Sweden: Abisko...
GCAAAATCATCTTTACGGAACGGATAGCATTTTCTCTGATTGCTGCAAGCTCAGCCTCGGTGGATGAAGAATTCATGATCAAAAGATAATCAAATATCTCCACAATTCAATACTATCTGGTTAGTAACAGCCATCATCATACCAATACCAATGGCTGTACCATTTTCCATTGCACGACCAATCAAGCCGCCAGCGTCCGTAGACCCCACAATATTCCCGGAATTATAACAATGTCTGATTTCAATTGGACCATTCATACATCCTACAAGTCCGCCAGCCAAAGTTCCGCTGATCTCACCAGTATTATAACAAAATCGAACAACCTCAACCTCAGCAGCAGGATTACCATACAGATACCAGCCGACAATACCTCCTGCAATTTCGCCTTGCACTCTCGCACTATTTCCACACAATATAATGGGTATAAAACTCAGTCCTGCAACCCCACCAGCATCCCCTTCTCCTATTACATTCTTGATTCCGATTATATTCCCTGAAACATAATCATAACGAAGTCCAAGCCCTGAAGCAGCATGCCCTACAATTCCCCCAACATGTCCCTCGCCTTCAATGGAGACGTTTTTGAGGATCACACTATCGATCATGTCATTGGCAGAGTTATCACCCGCAAATATTCCAAACAATCCCACGTAGCTTGCACTTGGTCGGCGAATCGTCAATCCTATAATGGAATGGTATTTGCCATTGTAGGAGCCTGTGAAATTAATGACGCTATCTCCAATGGGGGAAAAGCCCAAGCTATCGTTCCAGCCCTTTGTTTCCGAGGCATCGATATTGGCCGTCTGGACAAAGTTGTTGCTCCACACCGTGCGGTGCTCCGAAAGCCAGCGCAAGTCGGCCAAGGTCGCGACCTGGTAGGGGTCGGCCTTGGTGCCGGACCCTGCAAAGCTCGCCGTGGTCAAGCGCACCGTGTCGCCATAGGTCGTGCCCGAGGCATTGGTCGCATAGGCCCGCACCCAATACGTGGTTCCGGCGACAAGTCCCGCAAGCGTATCGGCAAAGGAGCCGGTGTCTGAGGCTGCGCCAAGGTCCACGGTGTCGTTGGCAATGGTCGGCGTGCCCGTGCTGCTCCAGCAGAACCCGCGAGACGTCACGCTGGAGGTGCCCAGCGAAGTCAGGCTTCCTCCCACCGCCACGCCGCTGCTGATCTGGGACACGGTGGCGGTGGTGGTCACCACCGCCGTTGCCGAGGTCTGGGCGTGCGCGAGCAAGGGCACGAACAGGGCAAGAGCCAGAAGGCGGAAGCGCAACGAAAAGAGCGAGATCATGCTTGAACCTTTGGACACAAGTCAACCCACAGACTCTGCTTAAAATGTGCCCAAGGAGGACTGAGGACCAAACGAATTCCCCTGTGAAATTGATTTCACGGGGTGGGAAACTGCGAAATTGCGCGAATTTCGCCATTTGTGCCAATCTGAAATTTTGGTGCCGGTTTCGACCTCACCCCGCCCACACCGGCTTACGGGCGATTCATGGTTCGACGAAGCTCACCACAAGTGAATCGCCCCTACATGGGCGGGGGCAGCACCAACGTGATGCCGCTTCGGAGCTCACACGGCACTCAATGCCTTACCTATCTGAGGCATATAAGGCAGCTTGGCCGAAAGCCTAGCGCGGAGTCGCGGCCTAATCCGGGGTGCAGGGGGTGGAACTCCCGGGAGCGGGTTCCAAGGGTGCGCTGTACCAGCTCCCCATCGCCGCTTGTCGGAGAGGGGGCGGGGGGGGTGAGGTCCGGGTGCAGGGCGGAGCGCCTGCAAAACGCAGGAGGCCTAATGGTTTACCTCAGAGGCCCAAGTGAGCATCTCCGAGGCCTAAGGGTTCGCCCCAGAGACCGAACCGAACACCCCTGAGGTCCAACGCTTCACCTCATAGACCTAAGCGAACATCTCCGAAGCCTAATGGTTTGCCTCAGAAACCTAAGCGAGCATCTCCGAGGTCTAATGTTTCACCTCCGAGGTCGAAGCGAACACCTCCGAGGTCTAAGTGTTCCTCTCGGAGGTCTGATGATTGGCCTCCGAGACCAAAAGAAACGCCACCCGGAAGCATTCCGAAGTGGCGTACAGATTCAGAAGGGACGATCAGACGGCGGCAGCGGGCTTTTCCTTGCGAGTGCGCTTGAAGAAGACGGAAAGATCGTCGCGCACCGCCCCCAGACCTGCGATCTTGCCGCTATTCTGCTTGACCGCGCCGTAGACCTCCAGGCCGGAAGTCATGAGATCGCTGGCCAGCGCCGTATGAGTGTTCTCCAACGCCTGAGAAAGCTGCCGAACCTGCTCGCATAACGGCTTCAGCGCCTGGAAAAGCTCGTAGTCGCGCTGGAATTCCTCGCGGTCGAAGGTGCCAGGGAAGATCTCGGGGTGATCTTCCACCACGCGCGCAGTCTTGTCGAGGAACGGCGCAAAACCGTTGGCGGCCTTGATGAGATGCTGGATCTCCTCGGCGTTCAGGGTAACTAGGAATCCGAGCTTGGCGCGGATCTCCGTGAGCTTTCGCAGGATCTCGTCGCGATCACCCTGCGGGAGCGCGGCGGAAATCAGGTTCTGGGTCGGCATGGGGACACCTCTTTCTTGGAGGGTTGCGAATGTCGCCGGATGGCGGGCCCCGTGGCGCGGGAATGCGGGCACGGATATAAACGAGATGTAAATATCCCGCTGCACATTTGCCAAGAGCTCACTCACACGGCGCTTCGCGTCTCAGCCCGTTCCCGTTCTCCAGCCGATCCACCAGTTTCCGAAGCTTGGCGGCCAGCTCCTGGCCTTTTCCTTCCCGCTCGGCAAGAGCCAGGACGTAGCGTGCCGATTCCTGCACCTTCTGCCAGCGCGGCTGCCGCGGCGTCTTGCCAGGGTCCAGGTACTTGTCCAGCGTTTGGGTGCGCCGCCAGCCGTCGGCATCCGTGCGCACGTTCCAGATTCCCGAGGCCTCGGCAAAGTCCGCCCGGCTCCCGTGGGTGAGGCTCTCCCAGAGGCGCAGCGATGCCTGCATGATCTCGCCGGCCAAGACCGATTCCTGATGCAGCGGATCGCCAAGCCTTTGCGGACGCAGATGCAAGGCCACCCGCGCCAGCAGCTCCTCGCGCAAAAAGGGCTTAGAGATGTAATCGTTGCCGCCCACGGAATAACCGTGCAGGAGATCATCCATGCGGTTGCGGGCCGTCACGAAGACCACCGGCAGTGCCTCCTCTGCATAGCGCGTGCGGATCTCCCGGCAGACGGCAAAACCGTCGCGCCCCGGCATCATCACGTCCAGCAGCACAAGCGCCGGTTTCTCGCGCTTGATCCGCTCCAGGACGTCATCTCCGCCCTCGGCGCAGACCACCCGGTATCCGCAGGAGCTCAGGTGATTTTCCACGATGCGTAGGTTCACCGGCTCGTCGTCGATAACCAGGACCACTGGCCCCTCTCCCTGAAGCAAGGTGACAATTTCTGGCACATCCTCACCCCCCTCGGCAAGGACCGGCCGCGACCGTGGCGCCTCCGCCTCCAAGGAAAATTCTCCTTCCGGGGCTAAGGGGAGCGTGAAGGTGAACACCGAACCGAGTCCTGGTTCCGAGGTCACGGCAAGGCGGCCACCGTGCAGCTCCACCAGGCGGCGGGTGATAGAAAGGCCCAGCCCCGTGCCTCCGCGGCGATGCTCCCCCACCTGCTCGAAGGCCTCGAAGATGTGCGGCAGATCCTCGGGAGAAATCCCGATGCCGCAATCGCGCACCTCCACCTCGAGGCAATCCTTCCCGACCTGCGCCGCGACCGTCACCCGGCCACGGTCGGTGAACTTGACGGCGTTGCCCACCAGGTTGAAGAGGACCTGGATCAGGCGGTCTTCGTCGGCGAGCACCGCAGGAAGACTCGGCGGGATCTCGGAAAAGAGCGCGATTCCCTTGCGTTCCACCTCCGGACGGAAGTGGACTAGGACTCCCGTCACGATGTTGGAGAGATCCAGGGGACGCAGCTCCAAGGCGATGTCCCCGTGGCGCAGCTTCGAGAAGTCCAGGATGTCGTTGACAAGATTTGTCAGGCGGCGCGCACTGCCAATCACCATGCGCACGTCTCCGCGGACCGCCTCGGGAAGGCGCGCCGACCCGGCGAGCATCGACTCCGAGATGCCGATGATCCCGTGCAGCGGGGTGCGCAGTTCGTGGCTGGTGTTGGCCAGGAAGTCGTCCTTGATCCGGTCCATCCGCGCCAGTTCGTCGCTGTGCCGCTCCAGCGCCACAAAGGCTTCAGCATAGCGATGCGCCACCACCAAACTATTGCAGCACGCCATGGCGAAGATGCCCCAGTCCAGCAGGTAGCCGGTGCCGATCAGATCGCGCGAGACGAGCACGTCGTTGATCCCGCAGGCGCAGAAGAGCGCAAAGCCCACAGCGAGCAGAACGCCCCCCTCGCGGCGCTCCCATAATGCCCGAACAAAGACCCAAGCCATGTAGGGAATGAAGGCCATCCCGACGGCCTGCACGAAGGGAAGCGTTCGTTCAAAGAGAGACGGCGGCGCGACGAGCACGAAAGCCACCACAAGCGCCGTGCCCGCCTGGTAGGCGCGCAGCAAGGGACGCAAGACGAGCCCAGGAAAGGCGCCATGGCCAAACGCCAACAGTAGCGGCAGGCAGGCGTAAAAGGCCGCGAGCTCTAAGCGGGAAAAGGCGGCGTACGATAGTCCGGGGAAGAGCAAGGCGAGCAGCCGGTAGCCGGAACCGTCTTCCGCCAAGAAGGCAAGGGAAGAAGCGAGGCACGCAAGCGCAAGCGGCACGAGGGTCGGGTCCTTGCGGCGCATAAGGTAGAGGCAGAAATGATAGAGGGAAAGGAGCAGCAGCGCTCCCGAAAGGAAGGCCCCCTTGGCGATGCGACGCCCGTCCTCGCGAGCCAGGAATTCGGGAGATCCCAGGCGCGGGACATGCTCCGCCCCACCTTCTGCGGCCACGGCGTTGGCGACCTGCCAGACGAGCCGGATCCGCCCGTTCTCCGGAACCACCGGCACCGGCGAAGGCGTGCCCCCCTGCCGGGCAGCGCTTCCGCCATCCTCGCGCACGGCATGGCCGTTGGCCCAGAGCCGCCCCGCCGTGAGCACTTCGGGAACCTCCAGGGCCAGCGGGTCGGCACCGTCGGGAACCCGCACATCCAGCACGAAGGTGGCGGAGTCCACCGCCCCGATCTTGCGGCCACGATAGGATAAGTCGTTCCAAACTCCGGGCAGACGGACCAGCGTATCCGGCACCGAGCGGTCGACCTGCTGCGGAGAAAGCAGACGCCCCCAATACACGCCCCATTCCCCAGTCAGTTCCATCGGAAGAGCGCCCTTCCGAAAACAAGTCCTCAGATCCACCGCGCCTTGTCGAGCATGCGGCACCGGATCTTCGCCGCAGGAAGCCAGCAGCAGGATCGCGACAGCGGCGAAGAAACGCAGGCAGGACATTCAGAAATAGTAGGTCTTCACGCACCCATCCATGAGTTCAAGTCCCGAAAATATGCCTAAGAAAGCACTTTGAGTTGCCACAGACTTTTTAAGAAAATCGATGAAATTTGCCAAAAATGGCAGTTTTTGTCCCTGTGAAAGCAATTTCACAGGGGATTTCGCTTGGAGGCGAAATCGTCCCCCGCCATCTTCAAGCCATTGGGTGGATTCCTGCATTCCCGCTGGAATCTTGAACTTGGAGGTTAGTGTATGCGGAGACGATTAGGTCTATGGGCAATATTTGCCCTTGCCGGTGCGCTCCCGGGAGGCGCTTGGGCGCTGAGCGGAACGTTTCTCAACAACACGGGGACAGCCCTCGCGGATGCCACTGTAAGCCTGGTGAATGCCGCCAAGCAGACGGCCACCGACAATGCGGGGCATTTCGCCTTTGCCGGCCTTTCGTCCGGCGTGACGAGCCGGACCGTGCTCGGCGAACCGGCTCTGACGGGAAACCGCATCAGCTTCACGGCCACGGCTGCGACACAGGCGTCCGTTTCCCTCTACGCAATCGACGGCTCCCTGATCGCTCACAAAGAAGCCCTGGTGCCGGCGGGAACCCAGTCCATCGATCTCCCGGATGCCGGAGGGCGCCACCAGTTCGCCATCGTCCGCTTCTCGGCGGGCGGCAAGGCACGTAGCTTCCGCTGCCTCCTGGGAGAAGGAATCGCCTCAAAGAGCGGTTCTTCCTCCTCAGCATCACCATTTCTCCTTGCCTCGGGTCTTTCGGCAAGTACGGCTCGAACCGCCGCCAAGGACTCGGCAGTAGACACCTTGGTGGTGAGCAAGACCACCGGGGATGTCACCAGCACCCGCAAACTCCTCGTCTGGAGCTATGCGGACAGCGTCAACACCTACCTCAGCGATGGCAAGCAAATCCTGATCATCGACCCATCGAACGACAACGACGGCGACGGCATCTCCAACTACGATGAGCGCTACCGCTACCACACCAACGCCGAACTTTTTGACACCGACGGCGATGGCGTAGACGACTACACCGAGATCAAGAATGGAACAGATCCGCTTGTTGCCGATATCCCGGACTTTTCCTTTGCCATGACGAACTACCCGGTCATCGTCGCGAACTATTCAAAGACGGTCGGGTCCGAAAACAACAAGACGATCTCCTCGGGCGGGGAATACAGCAACAGTTCAACGTTCTCGGAACAATCGCAGGCAACCGCAAGCGCCGAGGAGGCCATCGAGCTCGGCATCGAGTCGACCGAAGGCGTAGAAGTCGGGACGGAGACCAAGGCGACCGCCTCGTTCACGGAGAGCTTCAAGTCCACCACCACCTTTGGATTTTCGGTCAGCCAGACTCTGGGAGCGGAATGGTCAAAGACCGCCTCCTCCAACTGGGACGAAGCGCAGTCCACTACCAGCAGTGCCGGCGAGACCATTTCCGGCGGCGACATCAAGGTGAAGATCAAGTTCACGAATCACAGCGACGTCGCCTTCACAATACAGAATCCGCATGTTTCCCTTTCAGCGACGGGCTACGACCTAAGCACCCTGAGCACCCAGATCGGCGATCTGACCACCACCGACGGTGCCATCACGCTTCCCTCCAAAGGCACCGCAAGCGCCATCTTTTCGGCCACCATTAACAATGCCAACCTCATTGAGAAACTCGCCTATTATTCCACAAGCCTCGTGGCTCAACTTTCGAACTACGAGATCGTGATATCCGGCACCACGACGGACACCATGATGACCAACGTCTACCGCCGCACGACGCTCGTGACGATCGATCCGGGCTGGTATGCGAAGGACGCCTCGGTGAAGAAGAAGCACATCGCCAAGCGCAACATCTACAACGACTTCTATACCTCGTTGCTTGACCGCTATCAAGGCAACACCCTCTATGGAATCCTGGCGGCAGCCAAGGATACGCCGACGCTTGACTCCACAAAAGGGAGATTTGGCATATTCTCCATCCGCGGCCTCAAGAATGGTGAATATCGCGGCTCGTGGGGCGTGATCGTTCAGAAGACAAACGATTCCGTCTCCATCTACTCGCCCTCCATCATAAGCTACGACCCTCGGAGAATCTCGGTGGACACCACGGCGTACGTGACCGTCGTCTACTCCGCCGACCAGGACAGCGACGGCCTGTCGGGGCGCATCGAAGCGGCCTTAGGAACCAGCGATCTCAATCGGGATTCCGACAGCGACGGCATCTCCGACAGCGCAGAATGTGCCGGCTGGAAGCGTTCGGGAGGAACAACCACCTGGGTAACCGACCCGCGGCTCAAGGACACCGACGGCGACGGCATCTCCGACCTCATCGACCCTGACCCCCTGACAGCGGAAGCCACTCCCACGGACAGCACCGTGATCCTCACCTCGCTCCTCATCTCGCCGCTTCAAGGTTCCTCCTGGAGCCCGTCGAGTCTGTCTTCTGGGAAGAACGACACTCTTGCGGTCAATAGCATCCTCCGCGGAACCAGCAAGATCTCTTTGACCTTCAAACACCCAGTCAAGAAGATCTTCCTCTCCGTGGATGGTGGCGATTCAGTGGTGACCGACGTGGCAAGCAGCACTGGCGCCGACTCGTCGGTGACTTACACGCTGAACATCCCCTTGGCCATCGGCTCGAATGCCTTCAACGTCACCATCTACTCCAAGAGCGGCACCTATCGCAAGCAGCTGCGCCTCACGGGAATCCAGCGTCGGCTCGCCCGGAGCGTAACAAGCGAGGCCATTACGGTAGAGAAGCCAGCCCTCAACCTGCAGAGCAAGGCCGCAAATATCACCATGTCGCTGAGCAAGGTCAAGGCGAAGGACTCGCTGGTGAGCGGCGTCTATCTCTTCCGGACGCGCACGTTCGCAGTCCCGGTCGCATCCTCGGATTCGACCAAAATTCGCCAGGCGGATAATCTCGGAGACTCCGGCAACGCCACGAAGAGCCTAAGCGTTGGCAGCATCGTTGTGGGACTGGACGGCCAGAACAACCAGTACACGCTGGTCCACATCTTTACCGACGACCAGACCTTCACCGACTCGACCCTGGCGCGTGACTCGGACTACGTCTACTTCCCCTACGTCTTCAACAGCACCAAGACCTACCTCACCGCCCCCTCCACCGAAGGCGCCTATTACATTCCCAACCGCGACATCACGATCGATTCCGTGGTGCTTTCTGAGTATTGCTCCTCTGCGGTAGGCGCATGGAATGCGGTCATGCGAGACACAATCACCATTGGAAGTAAAAGTGTGTACGCGCTCACGCAGGATGACGTCTACACGGGACAAACCAAGACCCTTAACTTCGCCTTTGGCACAACCCTAGCGGACCGCAATTCCATCACATTTTCCAGCATGGGTGGAGGTTCATTCGCTCGGAAAGACGGCGCGTATTGGGTTTACAACGCAACGCTGCCTTCGTCGATCGCAACGAGCTCCATCACGCATCCAAGCGGCAAGACGCTGTCGTCAGAGTCAAACACTTGGATAATAGATAGCAATGGGAAATACACCACTTTCGGGCTGAATGACCTCCTCCATTGGAAATTGTATTTCCAGGTCTACTGGCGCTACGTAGCCTCCTAGCAAACGAGCAGCGCGCATCTTCGTCACCTTCCAGCCCCTTTGGAGAACTCTCCTGAGGGGCTTTGTGTTTCCTATCCCCGCTTCGCTTTGGCCTCCCGCACCACGCATTTCAGTTCGCGAGCCGCAGCAGCGATGTCGTCGGCCTTGGTGAGGGCGCTCACCACCGCCACCCGGTCGGCACCTGCGGCAATCACCGAGGCGGCGTTCCCGAGGCCGATGCCGCCCATGGTGGTGACAGGAATTGCCGATAATTTGACAACTTCCGTCACAAGATCAAGGCCGATGCCGGTCTTGGCCAGGGCCACTTGCTTCGTCTGGGTCGGGAAGACCGGCCCGATGTTGATGTAGTCGGCACCTGCGGCGATGGCCTCATGTGCTTCGGGCACATCATGGGTGCTTACGCCCAGGGTGGCATCGGGCCCGAGCAAACGGCGCGCCTCGGCCACCGGAAGGTCGTCTTGCCCCAAGTGGATGCCGTCGGCTCCCAGGAGCGCTGCGATGTCGGCGTGGTCGTTGAAGAGCAGCGGCACGCCCAGGCGCCGGCACAGTTCCAGAAGCGTCGCGCCGCGCTGGTAATATTCCCGGGCGGTGGCCGTCTTGTCGCGGTACTGCACCAGATCGACGCCGCCAGCCACGGCGGCTTCCACCACCTCCAGATTGGAGCGTCCGCGGGAAAGCCCTGCATCGGTGACGAAGTAGAGCTCTACCCGCGCGAAATCCACCTTCATGCCGCCACCTCCAGGAGCTTCTTCAGTTGACGGCTAGCGTGTTCGCGCTCCTTGCCTTCGGGGATGAGGCTGCCGTCGGCGCGGGTGAGATAGAAGGAGTCGATGGCGCGGTCGGCTTCGGTGAGCACACGCGCGGTGTGAATCACCCAGCCGTGCTCGGCAAAGAAGGCCGCGATGGCAAACATCAGGCCCAGCCGATCGGGAGCGGTGATGTCCAGCACCGAGTGGTCGTCGGAAGCCTGGTCATTGAAGGCCACCAAGATCTCCGGGATCATGATGCGATGGAACGAGGCGCTCCAACGCTCCGCATAGGCCTTCATGCGCTCGTTGACCGCCTCGTCGTCCAAGCCGCGCAACTCGGCCATGGCTGTTTCCAGGATGTTGGCAAGCTCCAGCGCCGAACGGTGCTGGGTGCTGTCCAGTGGCATCACCGAGAAGAGATCCAGCACCACGCCGTCCACACGAGTGTAGACCTGGGCGGTGGCGATGGAGAGGTGCGCGAGCGAAATGCCGGCGCAGATGCGGGCCAAAAGCCCCGGGCGATCGGCGCTGGCCACGGCCACCTCGTAGTGGGAGCCGCGATCCTCCACCCGCACCGCCACGGAGCGCCTGCTTCCTAGTGAATTGATCAGCTGCAGATGATCCACCAGCTGCTGCGTCGAGACCTGGCTCGCGTAGCGGCGCGGCAGGCGCATGAGGTGTTCCAGGGCCGAGGGCTGCACGTCCTCGGGAAGCGAAGAGACCAGCAGTTGACGACGGGTTGCCGAGTCCGGCTGCTGGCTATCGTCGCCCGAAAGCTCGGACTGGGCGCGAGTGTAGAGCTTGTAGAGCAGGTGCGCCTTCCAGTCGTTCCAGGCATCGGGGTGGACCGAGGAGATGTCGGCCCAGGTGAGCACGAAGAGCTTGCGCAGCTGGTGCTCGTCGTTGATGGTGGCCAGAAGATCGCGGATGGTCTTGTCGTCGTCCAGGTCGCGGCGCTGGGCGATGTAGTTGAGCAGCAGATGGTGGCGCACCAGGTCGGTCACGTTGGTGACGCGTGCCTCGCTCCATCCGGCCTCCTGGGCGTAGCGCTGCACCATCTTGGCGCCGATCTCCGAATGGTTGCCCCCCACGCCTTTGCCGATGTCGTGGAAGAGACCCGCCAGATGAAGCACCTCGCGGTCCTTGATCTTGGCAAACTCCTGCTTGAGAAAGCCGAGCAGCGGATCCTCCGAGGCTTCCAGCTCCGAAAAGCGCTCCAGCACCGTGAGGGTATGCTCGTCGGTGGTGTAGACGTGATAGACGTCGTGTTGGCTCTGACAGTCGATTTTGCCAAAATCTGGCACAATAAGCTTCAGAGCTCCGATGCGGTGCAGGTCGCGCAGCCCCACCTCGGCGGCGCGGGGATG
>Ga0302216_1000691_pt1 | contig 11121 bp, 7 predicted proteins | sample II_Fen_N3_2_FD_194575 | JGI IMG/M metagenome (GOLD analysis project Ga0302216, IMG submission 194575) | Peat permafrost microbial communities from Stordalen Mire near Abisko, Sweden - II_Fen_N3_2 | ecosystem: Environmental > Terrestrial > Soil > Wetlands > Permafrost | place: Sweden: Abisko...
TGCTGGTGGGACAGGCTTTCGAAAGCGTGACCAGCCGTATGTCCCAGATTTAGAGCCTTCCGCAAGCCCTTTTCCTTAGGGTCTTTGGTGGTAATGTCGTCCTTGATTTCGACGGAACGCTTCACCACCTTTAAAAATTCAGGACTATCCGGATGTTTCAGATCGAGTGCCAGCAATTCGTTCCAATAATCTACGTCCGAAAGCAATCCGTGTTTCAGCATCTCGGCATATCCGGAAAGGATGTTGGCTCGATCCAGACTTCCAAAGAACGGAGCGTGAAACAACACGGCTGCTGGAAGATGAAAAGCACCGATTTCGTTTTTCAGCCCGTTGAAATTGATCCCTGTCTTGCCTCCAACAGCCGCATCCACGGCAGAAAGCACTGTGGTTGGTATATGTATGCAATCGATGCCGCGCTTGAAGGAGGCTGCTGCAAAACCACCCAGATCGGTGACCATGCCCCCACCCAGATTCACCAAGACCGATTTGCGAGTCGCTCCCTGACTGCTCAGGAACTGCCAAACCGTCGAAAGACTTTCCACATTCTTGTGCTCGTCTCCTGCCGGGATGGTCAAAAATTTTGCGGCATGCAACCCTTTGGCACCCTTCAGTGCAGGCAGGCAGAGCGTTGCTGAATTCGTATCCGTCAACACGAAGATTTGGTTGGCCGCATAAGTCCGAAGCAAGTTATTTAGGTCGTTATGCAGGTTTTCGGAGAAAATCAGGTGGCTGGCAGACATATTGAACAGTATTTTATACTACAAAGATAGCAATTCCAAGGTTTTTTTGGATATTTGCATAACCTGTTGGTTTTTCACCTTAAATCCGTATGTTTTTACATTCTGTAGCCTGGACCGATATATTCCTTTTTCTGATGAAATCCTTTTACTGGATTACGTTGGTGGGGGTCGTAATGGTCGTTATCCTCGATAACAGGAACCCCTTGAAAACCATTTCCTGGGTGATTCTGCTCATTTTGTTGCCTTACGTTGGGCTGTTCCTGTATATCTTTTTTGGTCAGCGATACCGAAAAGTCAAGATTATTTCAAAAAAAAGCATTCGAAACATCGAAAACAATCCGGCGTATCTTTATGAGGAGCTGGATCCCTCCAATTATCCTTCTGAATGCACCGGACTCATCCGAATGCTTCGTGAGAACAGCTCCCAACCAGTTTTTTCAGGTAATAATGTTCGTTTGCTTACGGAAGGACGTTCTAAATTCAATACCTTATTTGACGATATCCGTAATGCCAAAAGGCATGTTCATCTGGAATACTACATCATCGACAGCAGTAAAATCGGTTATGAATTGCAGACCCTGCTTATCCAAAAAGCGCAGGAGGGCGTTGAAGTTCGGGTGATTTACGATGATTTGGGTTCCTGGCATACCAAGAATGCATTTTTTCGCGAAATGCGGGATGCAGGCGTTCAAGTGATACCCTTTATGAAAGTGCTGCTTCCTTGGCTCTCGCCGAAAGCGAACTATCGGAATCACCGCAAAATAGTTGTCATTGACGGTGAAATCGGTTATACGGGTGGTTACAATTTTGCGGACCGTTATCTGGATGGCGGTAGTTTCAAGTACTGGCGCGACACGCAGGTGCGCATCGAAGGCAAAGGGGTCTATGGCTTGCAAACTGCCTTTCTGATCGACTGGTATTTTGTCAGCCGAAACCTGATCACGTCTAAGTATTATTTTCCAGATATCTCAGTCAAAGGTTCCTGTTTGGTACAAACAGCCACCAGCAGCACCGACACCGATTGGGAGAACATCATGCAAGGCATCTTCAAGATTCTGACCACGGCTAAAACCTATGTTTATTTGCAAACCCCTTATTTCCTGCCCAGCGAAAGTTTGCTGACAGCCATGCAAACTGCGGCCCTGAGCGGCGTGGACGTCCGTTTGATGGTGCCCGCCGATTCAGATACCAAAGTAGCCTTGAAAGGCATGCATTCCTATTTCACCGAGATTCTGGAGGCTGGAGTCAAAGTGTACGTATATCACAAAGGTTTCCTGCATGCCAAAACCGTGGTTTCAGACGATATCGTTTCAACCGTGGGTTCCACCAACCTCGATTACAGGAGTTTTGAACTGGATTTTGAAGTGAATGCCTTTATTTACGATAAAGACTTTGCTCAGCAAATGAAGTCTGTTTTCCTGAAGGATCAGGAGGATTGCAGTCAAATTATTCTGGAAGAATGGTCGGACAGAGCTAAGATTAAGAGGTGGATTGAGTCTATATGCAGAGTTTTTGGCCCTCAACTTTGAAGCTTAATAGGGAGTGAATTACTGCGTTGCTGGTTACTTGCCGATCCTCACGTACCTAAGTACGCTCCGGTACGGCTTCATAACCAGCGCCTTGTACTTCACTCCCTATTAAGCTTCAAAAAGTGGGGTTTTTGTCTTTTCGAAGAAGGAAAAATGGACGCTGCCGTATTCGCGTATTTCTTTAAAGGAAGGATGTTGGCTGAAGTCGGTGGATTTGCCGTGTTCGACTAGAAGCAGGCCATTTTCTGCCAACAATTCAGAAGCTAAGATCAAGTCTGGAAGGCTGGGCAACTTCTCATCCGCATAGGGCGCATCCGCAAAAATCAAGTCGTATTTGGCACCAGAGGAACCGATGAAACGGTAGGCATCACCGTTTACAACCGAAAAGTTCGTCACATTCAATTTATGAGCCACTTCTTGAATAAAGCGGACGTGCGGTCCGTATTGTTCCACAAAAGTGACGGATTTGGCATCGCGCGATAGGAATTCGAAACCGATGCTACCGGTGCCGGCAAATAAATCCAGCACGCGCAATTCGTCAAATTCGAGACGGTTGGCAAGTATGTTGAACAGATTTTCTTTGGCGAAGTCGGTCGTAGGTCTGGCTTTCAGATTTTTTGGCAGCTGAAATCGTCGGCCTCTAAAGTTGCCGCTGACAATTCTCATACCTCATCCTCATTAACGGAATCTTCCTCTTCTTCATCCTTTTCTTCTTTGGCAATCCTGAACAGATGGTCGGGATTCAGAGAGAATTCAGCCTCGAACACATTGGCTATATAGGGCGTTAGGATCGATTGCAAATCTTTGAAAGACATAGTGTTATCGCTGCATATATAGGTTTGCACGGTCGCAGGGTCCAAGCCAACCTGTTCCAAACAGCGAAGCAGAAAATAAGCGATTTCCTCCGAATTGCGTACCACAAACGTATTGGCAAACAGCATGCGGTGCGTGTCTGCCATGAAAAGCTGCATGTGATGTCCGTAGAAATGAGCGGTCATTGTGGAAATATCCACCTTGGCTGCCTGGTGGAAGGTCCAGTTGGCCACAAGGTAGCTGCTGGACCACAAGGTCATGTTGGGCAGGTATTTTTCCAAATCACGATCCCTATCTGCCGATATTTCCCAACAAAACATTTGTTTCCCGTCGTCAAACGGCGCCGTGTAAATTTGCATATCGCCTTCGTCCCCGTTCTGAAAACGAAAATAATCCTCTAAGGAACGATCGTCGGCTACTTTGATGGGCACCAGCATGAATCGACTTGTGAAGTCAATGACGGAGACTTTCAGGTCGTTACGTGCCGCCCATTTGTTTTCTTTCAAAAAAGCTACGAACTTGTCTGGAAAGTCGATGGCGGCGAAAATCCGTAATTTGGTCTTGCTGGTACCTCGGACGGATACTTTACCGAACAGGAATCCATCCGGTACCGACCGTATGATCAATTGTTTCAATGAATTGGGAGCGGGTTTGCCGGAGTCCTGCATGGTGTGTTCAAAGTGCCTAAGGGCTATGTTTTCCCGAAAGCGGTCAATAAATTTTGTCGTTTTTCGTGACTCGGCATAATCGAAGCAAGCTTCGCTTCTGTACTCGCTACTCAAAACGTTTACAAAATTAGCAAATGAAATGGAAACACACTACTTTTAAGCTACTAATTTCCCCCGATGATAGCCCCTCAACTCGCTGAGCAGATTGCCCATTTTTTTCCGTTCGAACCCACTCCGGAACAGTTCGAAGCGCTTCAGCGCTTATCTGTATTCATGCTGACCGGTACCGATCAGCAGGTCTTCTTGTTGAAAGGATATGCCGGAACGGGGAAGACCAGCCTCATCAGTGCCTTGATTCGTTATCTTGATGCCAGGGAAGTCGGTTGCGAGTTGCTGGCTCCCACTGGTCGGGCAGCCAAGGTGTTGGCCTCATACAGCGGCCATACAGCCTTGACCATCCACAAGAAAATCTATCGGAAGGCCGTCGTTTCTGGCGAAGAAGGCGGCTTCTCCCTGAACTTCAACAAACACAAGGATACCTTTTTTATCGTTGATGAAGCGTCGATGATTGCAAACGGTGGGGGTGAGAATTCCTCGTTCGGAAGTGGTCGGCTTTTGGAAGATTTGCTGGAATACGTTTATTCGGGTGAGAATTGCCGATTGATCTTAATGGGCGACACGGCCCAATTGCCGCCTGTTGGTCAGGCTTTAAGCCCTGCCTTGGACCCGGTTCAGCTGCGTGCCTTAGGGATGGAAGCCATCGGGATTGAGTTGACGCAGGTCTTGCGTCAGGCAGGTGACAGCGGTATTCTGCAGAATGCAACCGCCTTGCGAGAACATATTCGAAATGATAAGGTTAAGGAACTGCCTCAGCTTCAAATCAATAAGGTGGATGTGATTCGCCTCGGAGGTGACGAACTGATGGATGCGCTTACTGCTTCCTACGCCAAAGTCGGCATTGAAGAAAGTAAAATCGTCTGTCCCTCCAACAAACGGGCGGTACTTTTTAACAAAGGCATCCGCAATTCGGTACTTTATAAGGAGGACGAAATTACCAGTGGCGACTACCTGCTAGTGGCCAAGAACAATTACCTCTGGTCGGAACCCTATAAGGAAATTCCCTTCATTGCCAACGGCGACCTGGTGGAAGTGGTGCGTGTGCGCAAAAACTACGAAATGTACGGCTTCCGTTTTGCCGACATGGAGGTGCGTTTTCCCGAGTACGATTGGGAATTGGAAGTCCGGGTGCTGTTGGATTCGCTTTCAGCCGAGTCGCCTGCATTGGACAGGCCCTCACAGGAGCGACTGTATCAGGATGTGGTTCAGGACTATGCGCCGCAATGCAAAACCAAGCGGGAGCTCTATTTGGCACTGAAGGCGGACCCCTGGCTCAATGCCCTGCAGGTGAAATACGGTTATGCCTTTACTTGCCACAAGGCTCAGGGCGGCCAATGGAAAGACGTATTCCTCGATCAGGGCTATGTCACGGAGGAACGCATGGGCCTGGATTATTACCGCTGGCTCTACACCGCCATGACACGAGCCACGGAGCGGATTTTTCTCGTCAACTTCAAAGATGAGTTCATAAATGAGATGTCTCAATAGAGTGCCTTGACCTTGGCACTCTATTGAAACATCTTCTACGGCTGTACCAAAAAAAATTAAATTTCCACTTCTTCGATTTCCGTTGAGTCCAGGTCGATGGCGACTTTGTTCTTGCGGAACGTTCTGTTGAACCAGTCTTTCATCTTGTCGGTTGCGTAATAGACCACCGGAACCACCACCAACGTCAGCAAGAGCGAGCTGGTTAAACCACCGATGATGACCCAAGCCAAGCCGTGTTTGCTTTCAGACGATGCTCCAGTTGCCAATGCGATGGGAAGCATCCCGAAGATCATGGACATCGTAGTCATCAAAATCGGACGGAGACGTTCCTTACCGGCTTGAATCAAGGCTTCGATCACACTGTGCCCGAGCGCTCGCTGCTGGTTCGTAAAGTCCACCAGCAAGATGGCGTTCTTGGCCACCAAACCGATGAGCATGACCATCCCGATCATGGAGAAGATGTTCATCATACTGCCTGTCAACGCCAGTGCCAGCAAGGCACCTACAATGGCGAACGGAATGGAGAAGAGTACCACGAACGGATAGATGTAGGAGTTGTACAAGGCTACCATGACAAGGTAAACCAGCACCAGCGCCAACATCATAGCTACGCCGAAACTTGCAAAAGCATCACCTTGCTGTTTCATTTGCCCCAGGTAACTGAATTCAACTGCGGGATTGTGAATCTTCTGCGTAATGGCTTCCTTGATTTCTGAACCCACCGTTCCGGTTGGACGTCCTACCACACCAGCTTTGACAGTCAGGCTGGAAACACGGTCGTAGCGTTCCAACTTGTTCGGCCCAAGCGTTTGTTCAATAGTTGCAAAGTTCTGAAGTTCAATGGACTGGCCCTTGCTGTTGATAAACGTCAGCATTTTGATATCCTCCGGATTCCTTCGGTTTATTTCATCGAAACGAAGGTTGATGTCGTATTCCTCATTCTTATCGGAGTACTTGATGTCCGAATTGCCGGCAAAGGAAAGTCGGAGTGAATTGGCAACATCGTAAACGGAAAGTCCCAATTGTGACATTTTATCCCTGTCAAGCGCTATACGCATTTCAGGCTTGCTCTTTTCGATGGAAAGCTTTACGTTGACTGTACCTGGAATGGCCTTGATGATGCGCATTACACTGTCGGCTTCCACATACAAGGTGTTCATGTCTGCTCCTCGAAGCAATACCTGGATGGGTGCATCCGAGTTCATTCCAGAGGAGGATGTCGCTGAAACCGTGGCACGCAGACCGGGTATCTTCATGATTTCATTCTGAAGCATCGCTCCATATTGTTCGGCACTTACCTTACGATCCTTCTTGTCCACAATTTTGACGCTGATTTCACTCTTATCAGCCTCGTTGGAACCAATCATGCTACTGGTGCTGGTGTAACCCACGCGGGTGGATACTCTGAGGACCTCCGGTTTGCTGTAGAGCAACTTCTCGACTTCCATCGTTTTGAGGTTGGTCTGATACAAATTGTTTTGCTGGTCGGTTTCCAGTTTTATGGTCAATTCTCCTCGGTCGCTGTTCGGCATGAATTCCATACCGATGAAGCCGAATGGTATCAACATGATGGAAGCGATAACCAGAAGGAATGCAAACGACCAGGTTGCCAATTTATGGCGCAACCCCCATCGCAATACCTGTTCATATTTTCGGACAATGGCGTTGAAAATGCTTTCAAAACCAATGGCAAGTCTACCCATCACCCTCTTTTTAGAGAGCTTTTCTTTCCGGCTGAACCTGGATGCCAAAAGCGGCGTCAAGGTGAAGGACACGAACAAGCTCATCAACGTTGAGAATACGATGACGAGTGAAAACTCACGCAACATATTGCCAATCATACCGGATACAAACGCTATCGGAACGAATACCACGACGTCCACCAACGTGATGGCCACAGCCGTGAAACTGATTTCAGCACGTCCGTCTATGGCTGCCTTTCGTCGGCTTTTGCCCATTTCCAGATGTCGATGGATATTTTCGAGCACCACGATGGAGTCGTCCACCAGAATCCCGATAACCAACGAAAGGGCTAACAGCGTCATCAAGTTGAGCGAGAAGTCGAAGATGTACATGGCAGCAAATACCGAAACGATGGATGCAGGTATGGATACCATGACAATCAAGGAGTTACGGACGCTGTGCAAGAAGAAGAACATGACAAAGGCTACCAACAGAATGGCTAGTCCAAGGTCTCTTACCACGGCATTGGCCGAATCGAGCGTATTGATGGATGTATCATTCGAAACGTTGAATTTGAGGCTGTTTCCAGCGTAGGTCGATTCCAAGATGCCGATTTCCTTTTTAACTTTTTGACAGACTTCGACCGTATTCGCATCCGATTGTTTTTGAATGATAATACCGATGGAGCTGATGTTGTTCACACGGTTGATGGTGGACACTTCGGCAATACCGTCATACACGTCGGCTACATCATCCAGATGCACCATGGAGCCCGTGGCTGATTTGGCGATGGCTACGTTGCGGAGTTGTTCCACACTTTGAATCTTACCGCCCAAACGTACGGTATATTGACTTCTGTCATTTTCAATCTTACCGGTGGGTAGTTCCAAGTTGGAATTACCAAGCGCCAAATAGACCGATGCGATTGGAATCTTGAACCCTTCCAATTTCTGTTTGTCGATGTTGATTCGGATTTCCCGTTCCGTTCCGCCAATCAGGGTAACCTGTCCAACTCCATTCAATTTTGAAAGTTGTGCCTTGATCTGGTCTTTGGTCAACTGATACAATTCCGTTGCAGGCATTTTAGCCGTCAGACCAATCTGCATCACGGGGATGTCATCGGTGGAAAAACTGGAGAGCGAAGGCGTTCTGGCATTGGTGGGCAATAGGGATACAACCGTATTTACCTTGCGCTGTGCTTCTTGCAGGGCTATGTTGATGTCAGTCCCAGAGTTCAACGTGATGGTAATTACGGATATGCCTTCCTGTGAGGAGGAGGCCATATTGTCCACATTTTCAAGGGACGAAAGGGCATCTTCCAGTTTCTTGGTTACGGAGCTTTCCACATCGGCAGCTGATGCGCCGGGATAGACCGTCATGACAGCAACAACGGGCACATCGATTTTGGGAAGCAGGTCGTATTTAAGCATTGAGTACGACAAGGCTCCCGCGATGGCAAGTATGGCAAATATTACAGCGACCAGCGTTGGTCGTTTAATGGATAATTCAGTTATTGACATGATGCTGTGATTACTTGTTGGGTGCGATGTTGACGGTCATTCCGTCAATCAGATTGATCTGTCCGGCTGTAACGATTTGTTCCCCTTTTGTCAGTCCGTTGGCTACGAAAAGTACTTTTTCATTACCACCGGAAACGGTGATGTCACGCGTCTGAGCTTTGCCGTCTTTGACAACATAGACTTTGGCATTCTTTGAACTTCCCAGCAATGCTTCACGAGGGATGCTCAAAGCACTGCCATTTCCAGGAAGCCCGATGGTAACGTTGGCAAAGGTTCCGGCCTTGAGTTTGCCATTGTTGCTGATTATCACTTCGACGGGGTAATTGTGGGAGTCGTCTCCTTTGGAAGCAATATAGCTGACTTTACCGGTAAAGGTCTTGTCCGGAAATGCATCACAAACCACCTGAGCCTTGTCGCCGACGGAAACCTTATATATATTCGATTCGGAAACGTTCATCCTGATTTTGAGGCGGGAGATGTCCAACAAACGGACGACGGGGCTTCCCATGTTAACGAAAGAACCATATTCAACATTTTTTTCCGAAATGACACCGTTGATGGGTGCCGTTATCGTTGCGTCTGCCAATTGTTTATTGGCCTGCTCGAGCTGAATCTGCGCACTAACGTTGGCCATTCTGGCATCATCGATCTGCTGCTGGGTGATGGTTCCTCCCTGGAACAGGCTTTCGTAGCGGGTCAAGTCGCGTTTTTGTTTGTCTGCATTAAGTTGGGCCGATTCAACTGCCAAGACCTTGATGCGACTGTCAATGGTTGCTAATACGGCTCCCTTTGATTTCTTTTGACCCAATTCGGCATTCAGGCTAGTGATTTGTCCGGCTGTCTGTGAAGAAACGACTACTTCTGTATATGGATTGAGGGTACCTGTAAAGTTCAAGGTGGTTCCGGTGGATGATTCTCCGACTTCAGCCACACTGACTTCGATTTCAGAAGAAATGAGATTGATTTTGCCGGCGTTGATCTTTTCGTGGCTTCTTTTGAGCATAAATCCGGCTCCGATCAGCACTAAAACGACAATTATGATACTGATGATTCGATTTTTCATTGTGCGAAGTTTATTTGTTGTTTAAATAATTCAAAAGGTTGCCTTTGCATTGTTCCAAATTGATACGAGCGATGTAAAGGTTCAGTAGTTTTGCGAAATAATTGTTGGTACTTTCATTGTAAGAGTTTTCCGATTGTACCAGTTCCAATGCGGTGGCAGCACCCTCTTGGTATTGTAATTGGGTGTTTTTGTAAACTTTTTCCGCCAGATCTAAATTCCCCTTTTCGTTTTGAATGTTGTTGACTGCTGTAAGGTACTGGTTCTCAACATTATTTAAATCGAGCGTGATGGCTTGTTTACTTTGGTCAATCTTAACTTTGCTTTTCTGAATGTTCAAATTGGATTGTGCAATCCGTTGCTGGCGCTGAAGCCCATCAAAGATTGGAACACGAAGGCTGAAAACCAAAGAGGAGTTCGCATACCATTTTTCGTTGGAATCAAAAAAATTGAATTGCTTTCTCATTGCCATGCCGCCCAGGTTGGCCGAAAGATTAAGCGAGGGTAGATAACCTGCCTTATTGCGGTCTTTATCTGCTTCATAAGCCTTTAGCGCAATTTTCTGTAATTGGTATTCAGAACGATTTTCCAGATTGAAATCGCTTATTATGGATTCTAGGGACTCTTTGGTAAGATTCATGACTGTATCCGTTAGAAATACATTGCTTTCTTTGGGCATTCCCATAAGGTATTTCAGATTGTTGACGGAATAACTGTAATACAATTCGTTTTGCTGAACTTGTGATTTTAGATTGTTGAAATTCACGCGGATTTTGTCAATATCGATTTGTTTGGCCATCCCGGCATTGAATTTCAACTCTGTTGATGCGAGGAGTTTTTCGGATGAGTTCAAATTGGCTCGCAATGCATTCAGCTGTTTGCCGATGACAAGTGTTTGATAATATGTGGCGCTGATTCCGTAAGCGGACTGTTCTTTGGTCAATTTCAACGACTCCTTTGCTTGATTTTCGCTGATTTTTGAAGATCTCAGGGCAATCGAAAATGAAGGGTCGAACAACTTCTGCGTGAGCTGAACACCGCCGTTCATATTATGTTGAGTGCCAAATTGGATGGGAACCATAGTGCCTGGTTTTCCTGCCAGTTCACCTGGTAATAGGGTGGTGGATAAAAGCAAATTGTCAGTATAAGAGACTGTCCCATCAACTTGGGGCAACATCGTACCGATTTGTTCTTTGACTTTGGAGCCAGCTATCTCCACATCCAAATTGGCATTGATAATGTTTCCATTTGCTTTGCCAGCAAATTCGACGCACTGTTTAAGTGAGTACCCTTCTGCAAATGACAGAAAGGGCAACATGCATAGAGCGATTATTACAAAACTTTTTTTCTTCATATGTATTTGTGCTAAATAATGCAATTTAAAGTGTAATACTATTGAGGAACCGTTCAATGAACGATTTGTATAATTCTCGCGGAGTAAAAGGCATGTCTTTTGAATGAGGATTCGGGTGACCTTCAAACATCATGATGGCACTGATGGTG